>ORJL010592022.1_pt1 | contig 23469 bp, 19 predicted proteins | sample 1779941 | NCBI WGS metagenome assembly ORJL01 (sample SAMEA104232317, study PRJEB22302) | groundwater metagenome | biome: forest; feature: aquifer; material: groundwater | place: USA | collected 2011-08-07 | depth 5.8 m
ATAGCGCTGCGACGTCTGCTGCCCCACCTCCCCGGGCAGCGGAGGCCCAGGAGGCCCCCGGTCCCAGCCGCTGCCGGCCAGGAAGTCCCGCACCGGTTGCTTGTCCAGGGACTCCACATCCCTGCCGGGCGCCCAGCCCGCGGCGGGCCAGAAGCGGCTGGAGTCAGGAGTAAAAAGCTCGTCGATGAGGACGACCTGGCCCTGGAGCAGCCCGAACTCCAGCTTGGTATCGGCGACGATGATGCCACGGGCGTGGCACTCCTGGCTGAGGGCGGCGAAGATCGCCAGGCTCTTCTCCTCCAGGGTGCGCGCCAGCTCCCGCCCCACCAGCTTGTCGAACTCAGGCGCCGTCAAGGGCAGGTCGTGCTCGCCCGGAGGCGCCTTGGTGGTAGGCGTAAACAGCGGCTGCGGCAGGCGGGCGCTGCGCTCCAGTCCCTTGGGCTGGGACGCCCCGTTGATGGTGCCGCGTTTGGTGTATTCATCCCAGGCGGAGCCCGTCAGATACCCCCGCACCACGCACTCCGCCGGCACCGGCGCCGCCCTGGCCGCGACCATGGAGCGGTGCACCAGCGCCGCCGCGCCCTCCGGGAGCGGGCCTGGCCAATAGCTCTTCAAGACATCCAGGCTCGTGACCGTTGCGATCAGGTGGTTTGGCAGCAGCACCCGCGAGCGCTCGAACCAGTGGGCCGAGAGCAGGTTCAAGACCTTGCCCTTGTCCGGGACGGGCGTGGGCAGCACCACATCGAAGACGGAGATGCGGTCCGTGGCGACGATGAGAAGCCGCTCGCCCAGGTCGTAAATATCGCGCACCTTGCCCCGACGCCAGAGGTGGGGGAAGCTGGTCTCTCGTACCGCTTCATTGGCGGGCATAATGCTCCTCAGACCAGCCCCAGCCGCTGGAAGGTAGCGTCCACATACTTGAGGAACACCCCGTAGTCGAACAGCGCCTCTATCTCCCCCTCGGCGAACCGCGCGGTGACCTCCCGGTCGCCCTTCAGGCAGGTCAGGAAGTCGGCCTCGCTGTCCCACGCCCGCAAGGCGCTGCGCTGCACCAGCTTGTAGGCGTCCTGGCGGCCCAGGCCCTTCGCGATGAGGGCCAGCAGCACGCGCTGGGAGAAGACCAGCCCCTTGCTGGCCTCCAGGTTCCGGCGCATACGCTGGGGATAGACGCGCAGCCCCTCCACGATGTGGGTGAAGGTGGCCAGCATGTAGTCCAGGGCCAGGCAGGAGTCGGGCAGGATGATGCGCTCGGCCGAGGAGTGGCTGATATCACGCTCGTGCCAGAGCGCCACGTTCTCCAGCGCCGTGAGGGCGTGGCCCCGCAGCAGGCGCGCCAGGCCGCAGACCCGCTCGCTGAGCTCCGGGTTGCGCTTGTGGGGCATGGCGCTGGACCCCGTCTGGCCCTCTTCGAAGGGCTCCTCCACCTCCCGTACCTCGGTGCGCTGGAGCCCCCTGACCTCGGTGGCGAACTTCTCCAGGGAGGCGCCGATGAGGGCCAGGGCGGTGACGAAGTGGGCGTGGCGGTCGCGCTGGACGATCTGAGTAGAGGCCGGCTCGACGGCCAGACCCAGCCGCTGGCAGGCCCCCTCCTCCACCTCGGGGGGCACGCTGGCGTGGCTGCCCACCGGCCCCGAGAGCTTGCCCACGGCCACCGTGGCCTTGGCCTGCGCCAAGCGCAGCCGCTGGCGGCGGAGCTCGTCTACCCAGACAGCGAGCTTGAGCCCAAAGGTGATAGGCTCGGCGTGGACACCGTGGGTGCGACCCATCATGAGAGTGTCTTTGTGCTGGAGCGCCAGCCGCTCCACCGCCGCCTGCAGGGCGCCCAGCCCCTCCTCCAGCAGCCCCGCCGCCTCCACCATCTGGAGGGCCTGGGCGCTGTCCATGACGTCGTTGGAGGTCAGGCCCAGGTGGATGAAGCGGCTCTCCGGCCCCAGGCCCTCGGACACACCTTGCAGGAAGGCGGTAACATCGTGCTTGGTGACCTGGAAGGCGCGCTCGATGGCCTTTTGGTCCACCTTGGCCCCGCGCAGCTTGAGCAGGTCAGCCTTGGGTATGGCGCCCAGGTCGGCCCAGGCCTCGCAGGCGGCCAGCTCCACCTTCAGCCAGAGCTCGTACCTGCGCTCGTCGGACCAGACCCGGGCCATGGCCGGACGGGAGTAGCGGGGGATCATCCCTCACCTCTGGCCGAGCTGTTGGCGAAAGGCAGCATAGGCCAGGGCGACCTCCGGGTGCTTCAGGGCCAGGATCGCCGCCGCCAGGTAGGCCGCATTGCGGGCGCCCCAGACTCCCACCGCCATACACGCCACGGGCACCCCCGGGGGCATCTGGACGGTGGCGTAGAGGGCGTCGAGTCCCTTCAGCTCGCTGGTGGCCAGGGGCACCCCGATAACGGGAAGCAGGGTGTGGGCGGCGATGGCCCCGGGCAGGTGGGCGGCGCCCCCGGCGGCGGCGAAGAGCACCTCAATGCCTCGACCCGCCGCTCCGCGGGCGTAATCGCGCACGGCGTCGGGAGTCCGGTGGGCCGAGAGGGCCCGGCTCTCGTAGGCGATGCCGAGCTGCTCCAGGGCCTCCAGCGCCGGCTTCACCAGGGGTTCATCGGACTGGGAGCCCATCACCACGCCAACCAGAGGCATTGCCCCGCTCCTGCGCCAAATACCGCCCCGCTATCTTAGCCTGAGCCCCAGGGGAAGGCAACGGGGCCTTACACAGAAAGCCCTCAAAACGCCGCCCGGCCACCTGTCACTCTGAGCCTTCGGCTCGGCTCAGGACAGGCTCCGCGAGAGTCCGTTTCCTGGCTCTTTGCCGGACTGAGGCACCGGTTACGGATTCTTCGTCCACCTGCGGCGGACTCAAAATGACATCTTGTGCAGGGAAGGCAACGGGCTCCGGGGTTCGGGAGGCAAAGGCGTGGGGCGAAAACCCGGCTCCCACCAGGGCGAGGGCCGCTAGGCCGGCGCACGCTCCAGGCGGACAGCGGTCACGCCCTCGCTCCCCAGGAGCCGGGCGGCGCTCCTCTCGCGGTGGAAGGTAAGGCCCACCACGCCTGGTGGGGTCCCCTCCGTGACCTTGACCCTGGCGGTCACCTGCCCTAGTAAGGAGACGATGCGCACCGGGTCATCGCCGGCCAGGCCCAGGCGGGCGGCGTCCTGGGGATGGAGCTCGGCCCATTCTTGAAGGGGCGTGGTATCGAACCACTTGGTGCGCGCGGGAAGCTGGAATTGCTCCATGGCGCGGGCCGCCGTGGTCAGCGTGAAGGGGAAGCGCTCGTCGGGCGCGGGGAGGGTGGGGAGGGAGAGAGGGGTGAGCTTGCCCTTCCCCCGGGTCACCTGCCCCTGATGCAGGATAGGCGTTCCAGGGTGGTCGCTGGCGGGACAGGGCCACTGGAGCCCCTGGGTGCCCAGGCGCTCCCAAGTAATGCCGCGATAATGAGGCGCCGCCAGGGCGATCTCCTCCATCACCTGGCTGGGGTGGCGGAAGGCGAACCCGCGTCCTTCCATCTGCTGGGCTAACTGGCAGATGATCCACCAGTCGGGGCGGCTCTGGCCACGGGGCTCCAGGGCCTGGTTCAGCCGCTGTATCCGGCGCTCTCCATTGGTGAAGGTGCCATCGCTCTCGGCGAAGGTGGCGGCGGGCAGCACCACGTGGGCCAGTTTGGCGGTGGAGGTCAGGGTGTAGTCCTGGACAACCAGCAGCGGCAGCCTGCCCAGGGCCTGCGCCGCCGCGGCGGGATCGGAGGCCTGCTCCACCAGGTCCTCGCCCAACACATAGAAGGCCGTCAGGGCACCCTCGCGGGCAGCGCCCAGCATCTCTTCCAGCCCCAGACCGGGACGCTGGGGGAGGCTGTGGCTCCAGGCCTGCTCCACGGCGAAGCGCCCGGCAGGGTCGGTCACCAGCCGCCCGCCAGGCAGGCGCTCGGGCGCCACACCCATGTCGTAGGCGCCCTGGAGGTTCGTCCTGTCGGCCAGGGCATAAAGCCCGGTGGAGGGCTTGCCCAGCTGGCCAGTCACCAGCGCCAGGTCGATCAGCGCCCGCAGGTCGCCCGACGCCCGGGCCCGCTGGGTGCTGCCGACACTGTAGACGATGGCGGAGGCCCGCGACCGGGCGTATAGCCGCGCCGCCTGGACGAGCGAGTCGCGGGGGACGCCACTGAGGCGCTCGACGGTGGCCAGGTCGAAGGCCGCCAGCGAGGCCCTCATCTCCGCAAGCCCTTCCAGGCGCGGCGCGAGCTCGCCCTCGGCGGCGACGAGCCCCTCGTCGAAGATCGCCCGGAGCAGGCCGGCGACGACCACGCCTTCGGTGCCCGGCCGGTTGCGCAGCCACAGCGCGGCGTAGCGGGAGACCTCGCTCTGGACAGGGCTGACGTTGATAATCTTGGCCTCGTTGAGCATGGCCGCGCGCTTGAGCTGGACCCCGGCCACGGGCTGCACCTGCATCACGTCGGCCCCCAGGACCAGGACCACGGTGGCCTTCTGGAGGTCCGGGAGCGGATTCGTGCTGCCCGGCAGGCCCAGAGAGTCCTCCAGCGCTCCCATCAAGGCCGCGTAGCCCCGGCGGCCAGGGTGGTCTACGTTGTTGGAGCCCATGATGACGCGGGCGAACTTCTGCAGCAGGTAGTTGGCCTCGTTGGTGGCGCGCGCGGAGCCGATGGCGCCGAAGGTCCCGCCGCGGCGCTTGCCTAGCTCCAGCGCCAGGTAGTCCAGGACCTCGAACCAAGTGCTCTCGACCAGCTGCCCGTCCTTGCGCAGCAGGGGCCGGGTTAGGCGCTCAGGGGCGCTGATAAAGCCCAGCCCGAACTTGCCGCGGTGACAGGCCTGGCCCAGGTTGGCCGGGCCCAGGGCCTCCGGGCTGGAGCGGATGATCTGCTCTTCGGCCTGGGCGGGGCGGCCCAGCGCCCGCCCTTGCATCAGGTCCGGCACCGGCTCCGGCTGCGCGCCGGCGCGGATGTCGAGCCTCAGCTGACAGCCTACCGGGCAGTGGGGGCAGATAGTGGTCACCGAGCGCTCCGCCTTCCCCTGACTCATGGCGGAGAACTCCATGAGGGCCCCGGTTGGGCAGGCGTCGATACAGGCGCCGCAGAACTCACACCCGGACTGGTTGAGAGGCAGGTTGAAGGCCGTGCCGATGATGGTGCTTTCATGCCGGTGGACCAGGCTGATGCAGGAGATGCCGCGCTCTTCATCGCAGGCGCGCACGCAGCGGCCGCAGACAATGCACAGGTTATAGTCCCGGCCGAAGAGCGGGTCCTCTCTCTCTGCCCCCAGGGCCCGGTACAGCGAGACGGGGCGGATCTCCCACACCGCCGGCTCCAGGGAGCGCTCTTCCTTCAGGGGCCGCCGTTGATGGAGCCCGACGTCCTCGCAGGTCCGCTGCAGCTCGCACTGCTTGTCTTTGGGGCAGACCACACAGCGATCGGTCACGCCGACGTCGCGCAGGCAGATGTCGAAGGGGCCGCAGTGCTTCCGGCGGTGGCAGTGGAGACAGCCGTGGGGATGCTCGGCGATGAGCAGCTCCAAGTTGTCGTGATGTAGCTGGTCCACCTCCCCGCCGCTGGTGCGCACCACCATGCCGTCGGCGGCGGGGGTGGTGCAGGAGGCCGGGAAACCCCGCTGCCCTTCTATCTGGACCAGACACATGCGGCAAGCGCCGAAAGGCTTCAGGGTAGGGTCCCAGCACAGGGTCGGGATATAGACCTTGCTCTCGCGGGCGACCTCGTACACGGTCATGCCGCGCCGGGCACGGAATGGCTTGCCGTCGATGGTTACGGTGATCTCGTCGGCCATAGCCCCTAGCCCTTCTTGTCCCTAAGAGCCGCCAGCATTCGGACGACAGACTCGGGGGTCACACGGCCGCGGGGCTCCTTGTCCACCAGGACCGCCGGGCCGATGGCGCAAGGCCCCGGACAGGAGACCTCCATCAGCGTGAACCGGCCATCGGGCGTGGTCTCCCCCGGCCTTATCCCCAGCTCCGCCGCCAGGGCTGCCAGCGTACGCGAGGCGCCGGCCAGGTGGCAGGAAGTGCCGGTACACACCCCGATGGTGTGGGCGCCGGGAGGGGAGAAGCGAAACTCTTCGTAGAAGCTGGCGACGCCGAAGAGCTCGGCGGGCAAGATCCCCAGGGTCTCAGCGGCCACCGCCAGCGCCGGGTAGGGGACATACCCATACCTGGCCTGGACCGCTTCCAGGGCGGGGAGGGCGGCGCCACGCCGGCCTCGGTATGGGCTCAATAGGGCGGCGAGCTCAGCGGGGTCAACGGTGGCCCCGGGCCCCTCTCCAGGCTTAGCGTGGGACACGGCAGCGCTGGCCCTCGAAACCAAGTTCGTGATTTTTCTAACGATGTCGCACCATCATACCCATACCGCGGCCAGGCGGCAATAGGGGAAGCCACCGACTTCGGAATCCCTGCCAGAGGCGCACGCGCCACTCACTTCCCCGTGCTCAGGTAGTCGATGGCGCGCTGGAGCTGGGCGTCGGGCTGCTCGCGCCCCGCGCTCTCATTCAGGGCGCGGATGCGACCATCCACGATATCCTGGAGGTCCTGAACTAGGACCCGCAGGGCGCCCTCGTTGAGGCTATCCAGGCGGTCCAGCCGCTCCTTGAGGCCCAGGACGAGCTGCGCCTCCTTCTCCACCACTCCGGGGAGGCGCTGGGCCTCGATGTCCGGGATGAGCCCCTTCCCCTCGATTTGGCGTCGGGCCGGGGTCAGCCAGCGGCCGGAGGTGACATACAGGGCGCTGCCGTCGGACAGCTCCCGCACAAAGTTGACGGAACCCTTGCCGAAGGTCTTGGTCCCGATCAAGGGGATGCCGGCATCCTGCAGGGCGCCGGCCACTACCTCGGAGGCGCTGGCGCTCCCCTCGTCCACCAGCACCGCCAGTCGCAGATCGACAGCCACGCCTCCCGGCCGGATGTCCCAGACCCGCTCGGTGCCGTCGCCATGTACCTCATAGAGCGCCACTCCGCTCTTCAGGAACTGGCTGACCACTCGCACCGAGGCGTCCAGGAGGCCGCCGGGGTTGCCCCGTAGGTCCAGCACGATGGCCTTGGCCCCACCGCTGCGGGCCAGGCGCAGCGCCTCCTGCAGCTCCGCCGGGGTGCGCTGGGAGAACTGGGCGAGGCGGACCTGGGCGATCTCATCCCTAACCATGCGCCAGCCCACGCTCGCCAGGTTGATCACGTCCCTGACAATGGAGACCGTCTCGACCTGAGCGCTGGCCCGCCGGATGAGCAGGGTAACCGACGTGCCCCGAGGGCCCCGGATGAGGGCCACCACCTCCAAGAGGCTCCTCCCCTTCACGGGCTGGCCGTTCACCTCCACAATCACATCGCCGCTGCGCAGGCCGGCGCGCTCGGCCGGGGAGCCGGCGATGGGCGCGACGATAACGATCTCGCCCTCGCGCACCCCCACGTTGGCGCCGATGCCCTCGAAGCTGCCGGAGAGGTCGCCGCCGCTGACGCGGTAGTTTTCGGCGTCGATAAAAGCGCTATGGGAGTCGTTCAGGGCCTGCACGATGCCGCGGATGCCGCCCTCCTTCAACTTCTGCAGGTCGATGTTCTGGCGGTCGACATGGTCGGTCAACAGGATGTTCAGGACCTCGCGGAACACCTGCAAGTCGCCCTCTACGCTAGAGGCGACGGCGGCGTTCTTCTCCCCCTGGGCCGCGGTGGAAGTGGGCGTGCGCGCCGGGCTGCTCTTGCTGGCGCCGGGGAGCTGGACCCCACAAGCGCTGGCGAGCAGGGCGAGGGCCAGGGCGAGGCTGAGGAAGGCCAGAAGAGGCGGTCGCATCTTGAGCACGGGAACTCCTTATTTCTACAACTTGTTTCGCCAGGCCCCCAGGCCAGCCCGGCCTGGGGGATAACTGCTTCCATGCTAGCATGTACGCCCAGGAGCGGCAATTTGCCCGAGACGCTGACCCAGCAGGGTCGGTTGACACTCGCGGAAAGCCCTGATACAATCGCGCCCGGTGCTCAGATTTATGCGGGCCAGTGAGGCCCAGCTTGAGGAGGGGTGTATGGCCGGGATCATTTCTTTCGGTGCCTATGTACCTATCTGGAGATTGGGTGAGGGAACCAAGGACTGGGGCTCCAAGGCGGAGCGCTCGGTCACCAATTTCGATGAGGACACCCTCACCATGTCGGTGGCAGCGGCCGCGGACTGCCTGGCAGGCCTCGACCGCAAGACGGTGGACGGTCTCTATGTAGCCTCCACCACCTTCCCCTATGGGGAGAAGCAGGCCGCCAGCACCATCGCCACCGCCGGCGACCTGGGGACGAGCATCTTCACCAGCGACGTGGGCAACAGCCTGCGCGCTGGGACCATCGCCGCCAAGATGGCCCTGGACTCAGTGAAGGCAGGGTCGGGCAAGCGGGTCCTGGTAACCGCCGCTGACGTCCGGCTGGGGTCGGCCCGGGGGGACATCGAGCGCAACGGGGGCGACGGAGCCGCCGCCCTGCTCTTCGGCGACACCGGCGAGGCGGCCACCATTGACGCCCAACACGCCGTGCTCAACGAAATCATCGACAACTGGCGTCCGGAGGGGGAGGCCGGCGTGCGCTCGTGGGAGGACCGCTTCGTCTTCCAAGAAGGATATCTGAAGTCCGTCGGCCAGTGCGTAACCGAGCTGCTCCAGAAGACCGGCTTGAAGATGGAGCAGTTCGACAAGGTCGTCCTTTACGCCCCCGACGCGCGGCGCCATGCCGAGGCCGTGCGGCTGATCAAGGCCGACCCCAAGAAGGTCCAAGACCCCCTGTTCGGCAAGCTGGGCAACACCGGCGCTGCCTTCGCCATGATGCAGCTAGTAGCTGCCCTGGAGGAGGCCCAGCCCAACCAGCGCATCCTGATGGTGAACTACGGCGACGGCGCCGATGCCATGGTGGTACACACCACCGCCAAGATCACCGAGGTCCAGAAGCTGCCGCGCCGGGGCATAAAGGGATTCCTGGCCTCCAAGAAGGCAGTCCCCGACTACGCCGACTACCTGAAGTGGCGCGGGATGTTCTCGGCGGACTCGGGCGTGCGGCGGCCCGCCGGGGGAGGCCCCTCGCCCGCGGCCCTCTATCGGGAGCAGGCCGAGGTGCTGCGCTTCCAGGGCGTAAAGTGCAACAAGTGCGCCACGGTTCAGTATCCGCCTCAGCGGGTCTGCACCATCTGCCACGAGAAGGACAACTTCACCCCCATCCGCCTCTCCGACTCCAAGGCCAAGCTCTTCACCTACTCCATGGACTACATCGCCGGGACGCCCGACGTGCCCCTGGTGATCAGCGTCTTGGACTTCGCTGTCGGCGGCCGGGCCGTGCTGATGATGACCGACCGCGATACCAAAGAGGTCAAGATAGATATGCCCCTGGAGCTCACGTTCCGGAAGCTGCGCCTGGCGGGTGGCATCCACAACTATTACTGGAAGGCCATGCCCGTCCGCTAAGTCGTAGAAAAGGAGGTAGCTAGTGGCAGAGAGCATTCGCGACAAGGTAGCCGTCATCGGCATGGGCTGCACCAAGTTCGGCGAGCGCTGGGACAAGAACGCCGAGGACCTGATGGTGGACGCCGTATACGAGGCCCTGGAGGACGCCGGGATCGAATCCAAGGACATCCAAGCGGCGTGGCTGGGCACCACCGGCGGCTCCACCGGCCAGCCCCTGGCCCAGGCGGCGAAGCTGGAGTACATACCGATCACGCGGGTGGAGAACGCCTGCGCCACCGCCGCCGACGCCTTCCGCAACGCCTGCTATTCAGTGGCGGCCGGCGTCTACGACATCGTGCTGGCGACAGGCGTAGAGAAGCTCAAGGATAGCGGCATGACCGGACTGGCGGGGGGCGGAGGAGGGGCCGGCACCAACATATCGCCACCCACGCCACCGCCGGTGCAGTTCGCCCTGGCGGCCCAGCGCTATGCCTACCAGTACGGCTACAAAGCTGAGGACCTGAAGAAGGCCCTGGCCCGCATCGCCGTCAAGAACCACCACAACGGTTCCCTCAACCCCAAGGCCCACTTCCAGCGTGAGATCACGATGGAACAGGCCATCACGGCACCCATGATTGCGTACCCCTTGGGGCTCTTCGACTGCTGCGGCGTCTCCGACGGCTCGGCGGCGGCCATCATCACCACGCCAGAGTTGGCCAAGCACTTCCGCCAGGACTACACCCTGGTCAAGGGGCTGGGCCTGACTGTGGGAGGGATGCAGGGGCGCCTCCAGAGCCAGTACGACTTCGTCCACTTCGAGGAAAACACCACGGCGGCCCGGTACGCCTACCAGCAGGCGGGCGTCAAGAACCCCCTCAAGGAGATCGACCTGGCCGAGGTCCACGATTGCTTCTCCATCACCGAGCTCATCATCTGCGAAGACCTGGGCTGGGCGCCCCGAGGCAAGGCCCCTGAGTACATCCTGGGCGGCGCCTTCGACCTGGAGGGTGAGCTGGCGGTCAACCCCGATGGCGGCCTCAAGTGCTTCGGCCATCCCATCGGGGCCAGCGGGCTGCGCATGATGTACGAGGTCTACAAGCAGCTCCAGGGCAAGGCAGGCCCCCGGCAGCGCAAGAACCCCGGTCTGGGATTGGCTCATAGCCTGGGCGGCACGCCGGGCTCCTTCACCTGCGCGGTTACCATCTTCGGCGCACGCGACTAGGTTCGGACACTCTAGGCAGAGGGGGCAGGCGCAGGCCTGCCCCCTCTCTCTGTGTTTCCTCCAGCATTGCCCAGGCCAGCCCGCCGCCGTCCGCTAGGTAGGATATAATCAGGCATCAGCAGGTAGAAAATGCGCGGAGGGCGGTAGCCCGTAAGGAGTGACCATGGATAGCATGCGCGACAAGGTGGCGATCGTCGGCATGGGCTGCACTCACTTCGGCGAACAGTGGGGCAAGAACCCCGAGGACCTCCTGGTCGAGGCGTCCTACGAGGCCTTCCAGGACGCCGGGGTAGACCCCCACGACATCCAGGCTGGCTGGCTAGGCACCCAGGGCTCCGGCATGAGCGGCCAGATGCTGACCCACGCCCTGAAGCTGGAATATGTGCCCGTTACCAGGGTGGAGAACTTCTGTGCCACCGGCACCGACGCCTTCCGCAACGCCTGCTTCTCGGTGGCCGCTGGCGCCTACGATATGGTGCTGGTAGCGGGCGTGGAGAAGCTAAAGGACAGCGGCATCACCGGCCTGGCGGGCGGAGGAGGCGGCGGCACCGACGTGGAGCCCTCGACGCCCCCGCCGGTGCAGTTCGCCCTGGCGGCTCAGCGCTACGCCCATCACTACGGCATAAGGCCGGAAGACCTCAAGAAGGCCCTGGCCCGCATCGCGGTCAAAAACCACCACAACGGCTCCCTCAACCCCAAGGCCCACTTCCAGCGTGAGATCACGATGGAGCAAGCCCTTAACGCCCCCATCATCGCCACCCCGCTCGGGCTCTTCGATTGCTGCGGCGTCTCCGATGGCGGTGCGGCCGCCATCATCACCCGGCCCGAGATCGCGCGCCAGCTCCGACCCGACTACGTCCTGGTGAAGGGGCTGGGGCTCACCTGCGGCGGCCGCCAGGGGACCTTGCAGAGCGCCTACGACTTCGTCCACTTCGAGGAGAACGTCACGGCGGCCCGCCAGGCCTACCAGCAAGCAGGCGTCAACAACCCCCTCAAGGATATAGACCACGCCGAGGTCCACGACTGCTTCTCCATCACCGAGCTCATCATCTACGAAGACCTGGGCTGGGCGCCCCGCGGCAAGGGCCCCGAGTACGTCACCAACGGCGTCTTCGACCTGGAGGGGGAGCTGGCGGTCAACCCCGATGGCGGCCTAAAGTGCTTTGGCCATCCCATCGGCGCCTCCGGCATCCGCATGATGTACGAGGTCTACAAGCAGCTCCAGGGCAAGGCAGGCCCCAGGCAACGCAAGAACCCCACCCTGGGGCTCACCCATAACCTGGGCGGCACGCCGGGCTCCTTCACCTGCGCCGTCAGCATCCTGGGAGGACGCGACTAAGCCGTCGTCCCGGCACAATCGAACCCAATAGAGCGAGGGCTACTGCCTCGCTCTATTAGTGTCCACGCCCCGGCGGGTGCCCTGCTAGGAGGAGATAAGGTCATGCGGCTACGGCGCGGGCACGCTCTCGTCGGCTTGGCCCTGGCTATCCCGGCGCTGCTGGCGCTAACGGCTGCGGCCTGCGGCCCCCGCGCTCAGGAGGTCGTGGGCACACTCGTGGACGTCCAGGCGACCTCAGTGGTGGAGATCAGCTCGTTCAGCATCGAAGCCCCCGACCGGGGGCGCCTCGACTTCACCGTGAGGGGAGACGTCGGCTTCAGCGCCAGCCACCTGCGGGAGCACATGCTGGGGGGCGAGCGGGTGAAGGTCACCTACGTCCGTGAGGGGAATGGTCTGCGGGCGCTGCGGGTGGAGGACGCTCCCTAGCGCGTATTTATCTGGAAGGCCAAGCTAACCTTAGCGCCTGGTTGCGGCCACTCGACATAACTAACCAGCAGCCAGGAGCCGCTGGAGCGCCTCTTCCAGCTCCGCCGCTGGGGTGAAGCCCTCGAACTTATCGAAGACACGCCCGCGGCCATCAACCAGAAATGTATAGGGCTCCGTGGGCAGGTTCCACTCCAGCACCGCGGGCCGCAGCGAGCGATCGCTGCCGCCCTTGAGGAGGCCCACCGGATCGTTGTAGACCTCGACGTGGATGAAGCCCACCCTGTCTCCGTATTTAGCCTTCAGGGGTTGCAACTGTTCCACCGCAGGCCCGCAGGTGCGGCTGGTGCAGAAGGCCGGGGGGGCGAAGACTACCAGGAAGGGCCTGCCCTGGGCGATGGCATCAGCGATGGCGAGCCGATAAAGGTCGGGGTCGGGCGGACGGGCGGTGGTCAGCTCCTCCACGCTACCCACGTCTTTGATGGTCTTATTCCTGCTGGCAGGCGCCGGGTCGCCGATGGCCGGGGTCCGGCTCCGGGCCAGCACCTCGAAGGACGCCCGGACAGACTCCTGAGGGCGGCCAGGCCGGACGGCCAAGGCCTCGACCCCCCAAGTCCCGGGGCTATCGAAGGTCACCCGGGCAGCATAGACGCCGCGGTCCTGCAGCCCCTCCTTCTCCAGGCCCTGGCCGCGGAAAGGGGCATCGGCCTCGGCCGTCAGCTCCGCCCGGTCCTGGCCCAGCACCTTGAAGAAACGCAACCGCACCTGGGCGTCAGTGACGGGTCGCTTAGCGTCGTCAAAGAGGGCGACGGCGAAGCGCTGAGGACCGACGCCCAAGTCCGCGGAGGCGACGAGCAGAGAGGCCAGGGCGCCCGGCGGAGGGCGGGTGGCCACGCTGTCCAGCGGGCGCGTGGGGGCCGGGCCGGCGGGCGAGCCGCCGCAGGCGCCAGCGAGGAGCGCCATGGCGAGCAGGCCCGGCCAGGCTATCTTGGAGAAGCTCGGTAGCATTGAACGCATAATGGTCGCCGATAGCTCACTTCCGCCGCCGTCCCGCAGAGATGACCAGCCGATTATAACAGCCCCCCGGCACCTCGCGGCCGCCGCCCGCGCCGCCGCCCCCGGGCCGCCGAGCCACTCCCCGCCACCACTCCCCTTGCTTTGTATCTCGACATAACAACAATAGTGCGAAGTTACCCGCCCAGGGAGACGGGCCCTATGGCTCGCAGGCTCTAGCCCTCGATCCTCGCAGGCAATATGCTTGCCACCGACACGAAACACGCCCCGAAATGCGTAAGGAGGCTGCCACATGCCAGCGACCCGGCGCAGCAACCTGGGCCTAATCGTGCAGGCGCTCGACCTCGCCTACAACATCGCGCTGTACCACGAGGAGCAGCGCTTGGCGGAGGAGATCGAGGCGGTGCTGAGGAAAGCCTACGTGGAGGTACAGAAGGAAGACCAGCGCCGCGGCCCGTGAGGCCTCCTTACCTACCGTTAAGGCTCCACGGAGGCTCCGCCCCACCCACGGCCACCGCAGGACCCGGCTACACCTGCCCCCATAGTCGCTTTATCAGGAGCCTCTCCTGGCGTCCTGGCGGCGAGGCTGGAAGCTGGTGGGCTGGCCCTGGACCTGCTCGCTGTGCATGCGATCGTGGCGGTAGATGGCCCGCAGCATCTGGAGCACGCTCATCTCGCCGCCGTAGGCGGGATGAGGCCCTCGCACCTGGAGCTGCTCCGCACTCAGGGTCGCGGCTTTATGTAAAGTCTCACGACGCTCGCGTTCCAGGGTGGACAGCAAATCTGTCAGAGAACGCCCGTTGGCCTCGGCGACGCCCTCCTGGACGGCGGCGGCCCACTGCTGGGGCAGGCCACCGCTGCGGCTGAGGGTGAGCAGGGCACCATCGCGCCAGACCCGCTCCGCCGTCGCGGCGTGGGCCAGCTGCTGCTTGACCGACCACTCGCCGTGGGGCTGGAGGGCGGCCGCCTCTTCTGTCAGGCCACTCACCAGCCCCAGCAGCGCCCGTCGGTGGCTGTCCAGCTTTTCGCGCAAATCGACCAGTTCCGCCGGTTCCGCCACAGTCACCCCCTGCGATGGCCTATTCCACGCCGCCGCGCCATCCCGGGCAGACCACGTTTTCTCCGCTCACAGCGGTGCTCCGTCGCCAGGGGCGCATAGCTAACTATAGCGGTGCAGACAAGGGTCCAAGAGACCGTGCTTTCACAGGCTGGGGCCTTCGATGTAGCCTGAGCATAGCGTAACAAAGCTAACTATAGCGCCCGCCGATACCGTGGCAGCCGGGAGAGGGGACTTCTGCCCTCTCTGCCCTCTCTGCCCTCTCTGCTCTGCCCTGCCCTACCCTGTCCGGTACTTGGCGAAACGACGGGCAATCGCGCTGGGCAACTGCCCCTGAAGGACGGTGCCATCGCGCCGGTACTCCTCGCGCTCGACGGCGCCACGCTCCTTGAAGAGGGCCACCATCGCGCTGGCCTGGTAGGGAATGCGTACCCGCAGGCTCTCCATGGGGGTGACCAGGCAGCGCTGCAACTCCTGGAGGAGCTCGTCGAGCCCCTGGCCGGTGGCGGCGGAGATAAGGACGGCCTGGTCGCTGTCGAAAGCGGAATCCCCTCCCTCGCCCCCGGGGGCCGTGCCGGGGGGTAGGCGGTCAATCTTGTGGAGGGCAAGGACCAGCGGTTTGGCGGCGAGCCCCAGAGAAGCGAGCGTCTCTTCTACCGTCCGGCTCTGCTGGATGGCGCTGGGGTGCGTGATATCGACCACGTGGAGCAGCAGGTCAGCGGCCTCCAGCTCCTCCAGGGTCGCGCGAAAGGCGGCGACCACGGTGGTGGGCAGCTTGTGGATGAAGCCCACGGTGTCGGTTAGGAGGACCTGCTGGCCGTTGGGGAGCTTGAGCCGCCGGGTGGTGGGGTCCAGGGTAGCGAAGAGCTTTTCGCTGGCGTAGACCTCGGCGCCCGTCAAGGCGTTGAGGAGGGTGCTCTTACCTGCGCTGGTGTAGCCCACAATCGCCACCACCGGGATGCCGTAACGAGCGCGATGCAGGCGGGAGCGGGCGCGGTGCCCTCGGACCGCCTCCAACTGCTCCTTTAGGCGCTGGATATGCTGGCGCACCAGGCGGCGGTCCGTCTCCAGCTGAGACTCGCCAGGGCCGCGGGTGCCGATGCCGCCGCCCAAGCGCTCCAGGTGCGCCCACTGCCCCGCCAGACGGGGCAGCAGGTACTCCGCCTGGGCCAGCTCGACCTGCAGGAGCCCCTCCTTGGTGCGGGCGCGCTGGGCGAAAATGTCCAGGATGAGGGCGGTGCGGTCGATGACCTTCACCTGCCAGGCATCCTCGAGGTGGCGTTGCTGCAGGATGGAGAGCTCGTCATCGAGGATGACCAGATCGAAGGCACCCTGGGCCCGCATGGCGGCGATCTCCGCCACCTTGCCACTGCCCAGATAGGAATGGCGAGAGGGTACGCGCAGCCGCTGCACCACCGCGCCCACCACTTCGGCGCCGGCGGCGCCGGCGAGGGAGGCCAGCTCCTCCAGGGAGTCCTCGACGCTGAAGACGCCGTCGCCCAGCCCAGGGCGGGGTCGAGCGCGGGCTGAGGAGTCCACGGCCACCAGGAGCGCCCGCTCCTTGAGCTTCAGCAGACCTGGTCTTTTGTTCGGCGTTGCGCCCCTCGATCCAGAGTGGTTCTCAAGCTCGATTATAGCGTGTCAGGGGCTCTCCTTGCCCCAATGTCATTCTTGCTGAGGAGCAGCGACGAAGAATCTGGGGGCGGAGGCTGCCCAACACCCGAGACCCTTCGCTCCGCTCAGGGTGACAGCGAGACAAGCTCGTTTGAGGCAAACCTCACTTGTAGGGAGAGGAGCAAGCTGCGGTGGGGGCGACCCCGACGCGATGGGCTTTTAGCGCTTGAGCCCCTGCTTGCCGATCCAAGCCTGCAGCCGGCGCAGGGCTTCGTCCACCTGGTCGTCGGGTGTGGTGATGGAGAGGCGGATATAGCCCTCGCCGGCAGGGCCGTAGCCGCGGCCGGGCGTCACCACCACGTTGGCCTCCTCCAGCAGGCGGGCGGCGAAGTCGCCCGACTTGTAGCCGTCGGGCAGCCTGGCCCAGATGTAGAGGCTGGCTTTGGGGGGGCGCACCCGCAGCCCCATCTCCTGGAGCACGGCGCAGAGCCGGTCGCGTCGGCGCTGGTACACCTTGTTGTGCTCCGCGATGCAGTCCTGGGAGCCATCCAGGGCCGCGATAGCCATCTCCTGGATCGCCTGGGGGATGCCGGAGTCCAGGTTGGACTTGACCCGCATGAGGGCGTTGATCAGGCGGGCGTTGCCCACGGCCATGCCGATACGCCAGCCCGTCATGTTGTAGGTCTTGGAGAGGGAGTGGAACTCCAGGCCCACATCCTTGGCGCCGGCGGCTTGCAGGAAGCTGACGGGCCGGTAGCCGTCGAAGGCGACCTCGCTGTAGGGGCCGTCGTGGAGGACGGCCAGGTCGTGGCGCCGGGCGAACTCCACAGCCCGCTGGAAGAATCCCAAATCGGCCACCGCCGCCGTGGGGTTGTTGGGGTAGTTGAGCCAAAGCAGCTTGGCGCGGCGCAGCACGCTCTCGGGGACGTGGTCCAGGTCGGGCAGGAAGCCGTTCTCGTCCGTCAGCGGCAGGGGGTAAGCCTCGCCTCCGGCGAACATGGTGCCGATAGCATAGACGGGGTAGGCGGGGTCGGGGACCAGGGCGACGTCGCCGGGGTCGATAAAACAGAGGGCGATATGGCCGATGCCCTCCTTGGAGCCGATGAGCGGCAGGACCTCGGTGTCGGGGTCGAGGACGACGCCGAAGCGCTGCTGGTACCAGCGGGCGATGGCCCGGCGCAGCTCGGGCAGGCCGTCCGTCTCCGGGTAGCGGTGGTTGGCGGGGACGTCGGCGGCCCGATGGAGCCGGTCCAGGATGTGGCGCGGAGTCGGCAGGTCGGGATCGCCGATGGCGAGGCTGATGACGTCCTCGCCGCGGGCCCGCTTGGCGGCGATCTTGCGGCTGATCTCCACAAAGAGATAGGGCGGCAGCTGCTCGATCCGTTTGGAGGTGCGCATGGCGCTCCTATCCCGGGTTCCGTGGGAGCGGGCCACCTCGAGCTACGCTCACGCCCTAGCCCGCCCTCAGCCCTGGCGGCGCGAGCCCCAGGGCGCGCCAGCCCTAGGCGGGGGTAACCTTGACCTCGCCCTTCTTGATCAGGACCTGGGCCTCCGGGCAGAGCTTCAGCGCCGCCTCGTCCACCGCCACTTTCTCGTTGGGGGCGATGTAGGTGCACTCGCCTTCGGCGGAGCGGACCAGGAGCACACGGGAGGACTTGTTATCGACCGCGACCTTGGCCATGGGTCACCACCTGTGCATCAACGTGCCCCCGCCAGCGCCAATGTCAGGCAGCGGACGCGGGGGCCAAGCGCTAGGGTAAAGGTGCGCCGCCCTTTTGTCAACGGGAAGGGCCAGGCCCGCCCGATACCGGCGGGACGGGCACGTCCGGGCGCCCCGCCGCGGGCGGGACTGGCTTGCGCGAGAAGAAGACCAGGATGGCGGCCAGCAGAGCGCCCCCACCGAAGAGGGCATAAGCGACCTGGTAGCTGCCGGACAGGTCGAAGATGCCGCCGGCCACGAAAGGCCCCAGGGCCCCCACCATGCCCTGGAAGGACTGGGCGGCGCCGCGCACGGTGCCCACGGAGAGGCGCCCGAAGTAATCGGGCCAGAGCTGCATCGTAAGCGGCGTCAGGCCGCCTAAACCAGAGCCCAGGGCTGCTGAGGAGACGTACATGGCGACGGGGGCCTGAGAGAAGGCGACGGCGAAGAAGGACAGCCCGGCGAAGCCAGCCGCCAGCACCGCGGCCCGGCGCGAGCCGATCTTCAGCGCTAGGGGCGCCCAGATGAACCGCCCGCCGACGGTGCCGAAGGCGAAGAAGCTCAGGGCGGCGGCGGCCTGCCCCCGGCTGCCGCCAGCAGTGATGAAATGAGACTGGCCGTTGGTCAAAAAGCCCAGGATGCCCATGCCGGTCAGACTGAAGGCCACCAGCATTAGCCAGAAGGCGGGAGTGCCCATCGCCTGCCGGGCGGTCCAGCGGGGCTCCTTGGCGAGGGAGGCCGCCAGGGCCGCCTGCCGCGCCTGGGCGTCGGCGCCAGGGGCGAACCTGTCGCCGTCGGGCAGCAGCCCCACGTCCTCGGGGCGGCGACGCAGGATCAGCAAGGCCGGCAGGCCCAGGACGATGGCCATGACTCCGGCCAGGCCCAGCCAGGCGGCCCGCCAATCGAAAGCGCCGATGAGGAACTGCGTCAAGGGCAGCACAGCAAGACCACCAAGGGGCACGCCGAAGGAGGCGATGGCGGTGGCCTGGGGCCGCTTGCGGACGAACCAGTTGGCCACGGCGGTGGTGGCGGAGAGGCCCACGCCCGGCATCAGCAGCCCCAGCAGGACCCCGTACAGAAGGTAGAGCTGCCAGAGGTGGGTAACCTGGGAGACCCCCAGCAGGACAGCGCCTCCCAGGGCAGCGCACACAGGGGTCACGAAACGGCCCCCGGGCCGGTCCAACAGGCGGCCGAACCAGGGGCCGCTGAGAGCGCCCATGATCCCCGCCAGGGTTATGGCGCCCGAGATCTGGCTGCGGCTCCAGCCCAGCTCGGCGTTCATGGGTGACATGAGGGCGCCGAAGGAGTAGTTGAGGCCGCCGCCTCCGCCCATGCTGGCCAGCATGGCTACGGCCACAATGAGCCAGCCGTAAAAGAAGGGCCAGCGACTCAGATCGCGCACCCGGGGCTCCCAGGCCTTATGGGGCTGCGGTCACCCGCAGCCGCTCCAGCAGCCAGGCCTCCGCGGCGGCCTCCCCACCCCGGCGCAGCAAGGCCAAGAGCTCGCCGTCTAGGGCCGCCTGCCAGGCCTCCGGTGAGGCTGTCGTCCCTGCCTCTCGCAGACGTCCCCGCCCCCGCCGCAGCACCTCGGCCAGCGCCCCGTACTCCGGCGGCACGGCGGCCTCCAGGAGCTCTCGCAGGTGGCGCGCCAGGGCCGGGCTGGCGCCGCTCGTGGAGATGGCAATCTGCACCTCTCCGCGGCGGACGACGGCGGGGGCGATGAAGGAGCAGCGAGGGGGGTCGTCCACCACGTTTACCAGGACACCCAGCTCCTGGGCCTCCTGGTAAACCTGGGCGTTGGCGGAGCGGTCATCGGTGCCGGCGATGGCAAGATAGGCGCCCCGCAGGTCGCCCGGGCGATAGGCCCTGGCAAGCAGCTCGATCTTGCCCTGCCCAGCCCAGCGCTGGACGCCCTCGGTGACCTGGGGGGCCACCACCCGCACGCGGGCCCCGCACTCCAGCAGCGCCGCCACCTTGCGCTCGGCCACCTCTCCCCCACCGATCACCACGCATGACCGGCCTTTGAGGTCCAGGAATACGGGGTAATACCCAGCCATAATCAAGGGAGATGCTAGGGCCGCCGCACCCGGAAGTCAAGCCGGGAGACGCCGTACGCTGGTCCCGAGCCCAGGTAGGGGCGCCGGCCTTTCAGAACAGCGCCGCGACCTTCTGCTCCAACTGCTCTCGGGTCACGAAGGGGCCGACGTGGATCTGACGGATGACGCCCTGGCGGTCCAGGAAGAAGCTCGCGGGCAGGCCCAGGATGTTGTAGCGCTTGGCCACGGCCTGATTGCCATCGAGAACAAAGGGCCAGGAGAAGCCGCCCTGCTGGACGAACTCCGCCGCGTCCTCCCTGGGCTCCCCGAAGTCCACCCCCACTACCTGGAACCCGCGCGACCGATACTGGTCGTAGACCTGCTGGATCAGGGGCATCTCCACCTTGCAGGGGCCGCACCAGCTAGCCCAGAAGTTCACCAGCACCACCTGTCCTCGCAGCTCCCGCAGGGCCAGCCTACTGCCATCCAACTGCTCCAGGCTGAAGTCGGGTGCCAGTTGCCCGACTCTGGGAGGGCCGCCCGGGGTGCCCGCGCCGCCGCACGCGGCCGTGACCAGGGCCATCGCAGCGATGACCAGCGCAATCCGCCTGCTAGCTATCCAACCGACTGCCATGGCCTCCCCTGACATTGTTGCTTCACGATGCCTACATTCTAGCGCTTAGGGCTAATGGGCTACGCCTAGGGCTGGCGCTTAGGGCTCCGGCTCCATGACGTCGCTTGCTGGAACCTCCTCGCTGGCCGGGGCGCGAGCGCCGGCGGGAACCGGGAAAAAGACCATCGCCTCGTGGCGGGAGACATCGACTTCGAGCTTGCGGAACAGGAAGTAGTTGAGGCCGCGCCCCCAGGCGTGCCGGTCCACCAGCAGGCGGGCGAACTTACCCGGCGTGAGGCCCTTGTAGCCCTCGGCCGGCCACCAGATGTAAAGGAACTTCTGGCCGGGGCCATACTTGCTCCAGGCGGCGGCCTTCCCCTCATCGCTGGCATTGATCAACAGCACGTCGCCCTTAGGCGGCGCCTTGAGGTCCGCCACCCGCACGAACTCGACTGTCTTGTAGCGGCGCAGATACCAGATCAGGCCCCAGTACACGTCCCCGTCCACGCTGATAGCCAGGTCGGTCCCCTTCGCCGACTCGAAGGCGTAGCGATCGATGGCCGCCGCGACCCGCTGGAGGTCGCCGGAGCCCGCGGCGTAGATCAGCATCTCGCGGGTATCGTCCTCGTGGACGAAGCTCGCCTGGACGGCGGTGCGAAAGGAGAGCAGAGCGACAGCAGCCAGGGCGAACACGCCCAGCGCCGCCAGCGTCTGGGATACCCCCGCCCGGCGCAGGATGCCGGCGACCGCGCCCAAGCAGGCCAGGAGCACCGCCAGGGGTATGAAGAGGCCAAAGACCGCTTCCAAGGGGTCCTTGGGAGCGCGAGCCGCGTTCCAGAACAGCAGGGCAAGCGTCCACAAGGACAGGGCCACCAGGAGCGCCGCCAGGGCTGACCGCGGGGTCAGGACCTCACGCCAGGGCACCCGAGGCAGCAGCTCGCCCAGGAGCTTGCCGGCCAGGAAACACAGGGGCACCGCCAGGTGGACGGTGAGCCAGGGCATCTTCTCTCCCGCGTGGGAATAGACTAGAAACGTCGCCATCGTCCAGAACACCAGGAAGGTTGTGAACAGGTCATCGCGCCGCCGCGACACCAGGACGAAGGCCGACAACAGCACCACTAGCCCGGTGACCGGCAGCGGCACGCGCGCCTGGGGGCCGCCGACTTCCCAGGCGATAAAGAAGGCGAGGGCAAGGGCCCAGAACGCCAGCGCGCGCCCCAGGAACCGGTGCCGCCAGCCGAAATAAACGGCGGCGATCAGGGCGAGGCCGAAGGCCAGGTATTCGTACAGGGAGACGGTCACGAAATAGTAGTACCAGGGCTGGCCCGCCCGCTCGACCGGCTGCTGGGCCAGCCAGTAGCCCAGGGAACGCCACACCCCGCTGGCAACGCCTCCCAAGCTAGTCAGGAAGTTGCTGTACAGCAGCACGAACAGGGCCCAGAAGACGGCTGCGCAGCGCAGCCAGACGCCCCGTCCCCAGCGCATCCCCACCAGGCCGCCGGCGATCAGGAGCGTCAGCGCCAGGCCCACGGCCAGCCCCAGGGCGAGATCGCTGTCAGGGTTGGGCCAGCCAGTGGCGGCCCCCTCCTTCACCGCCAGCGTCAGGCCCAGGGGGGCGGTCACGACATCGGCCAGGGCACCCGCCAGGGGCAGGGAGAGCGTCAGGATTACCACCGCGAAGGCCAGCGGTCGGGAGCGCCAGAGCGCCCCCCAGCGGCCCGCCGCGGCGGGGGCCAGCAACCAGGCGTTGAAGGCCATCGCCAGGGCGAAGGACCCCAGGACAAGGACGGTATAGAAGGTCGCCTCCATGGTGGCGAAGGAGAGGGCCAGGGCCGCCGCCATGAGGTACAGGTACAGGTTGCGCCCGCTGTCCAGGAACCGCCAGAGCAGCACCGCCAGGCTGGCCGACCAGAACCCGACGATGATGTCGTCGCGGTTGAAGCGGCTGTAGAACACCAAGATTGGTGAGAAGCCAAGGAGAGCGGCGGTCGCCAGCGCCCCTACGCGCCCCAGGCGTCTACGCAGCGCCAGGGGGAGCAGCACCAGGGCGCTGCCGAACAGCGCGGGCAGGATGCGGGACGTGAGATCGCTGTCGTTGAAAAAGAAGAAGGACAGGGCGGTGCCGAAGTACTTGAGGGGGCCGTGGCTCAGGGGGTCAGTGGTATAGCCCCGGCCCGCGAAAAGCTGGTAGCCGAAGTAGTTGTGCAGGCTCTCATCGTAGGCGACACCCCGGTTGTCCAGGGCCCAAAACCGGAGGGACAGGGCGGCCAGGCAGAGGACTAGATAGGCCCCTACCTCCACCGGCAGGGCCCAGCGGCCCCCAGCCGCGGGCTGCGGGGGCTCCTGGCCCTCCGGCTGGGCCGAGGCTGGCTGGGTCGCCACCTAATCCCTCGCCTTCAGAATGGTCACACCCTCGTTCCGGTACTCCACCGGCAAGAACTGGGCCAGGCGAATGGCCGTATCGGGCCCATAACGCCTCAGCTCCAGGTCTCCCACGAAGACATAGGTAACGCGGTACTGGTCCAGGAGCGACCTTAGCATGGCGGCGTCTTCGGCCTGATAGATGCGGTCAATGTCCTGCTCCCTCCCGGCGAAAGCCCGGGTTGTCCCTCGCCACTGGTGCTCATGGCCGGACCATCCGAGCACCGTCGGTATGCCGGTCAGCCCCGAGACACGCCCATAATCGGTGTACGACCCCCCCGTAGCTTCCACCACCACGGCGTCCGCAGGCGCCCTCGCCTTCAGGACCTCCAGCGCCGGCATCAGGTCTGGGTTCGTGCGCCGCAAGGAGGCCAGGCCGTCCAAGGTCGGGGTGCCCTTGAACTCACCGGACCGGCTCGGCACCGCAGCCGCGGGATAGATAAATGCCCCGGCCAAAAGGACGGCCAGGGCAGCTAGCCAGGCCCATTTGGCCGTCCGCGCCAGGGACAGGTACGGCCTCCAGCTATGGGCGAGATAGTATAGGCAAAAGGGCGCCACTACGGCAAGGAGAAGCCAGGCCTGGTAATAGAGCTTGAAGATAGTATTCATCCGGTTGTTGAACAGGTCCCTCACG
>ORJL010182352.1_pt1 | contig 23463 bp, 20 predicted proteins | sample 1779941 | NCBI WGS metagenome assembly ORJL01 (sample SAMEA104232317, study PRJEB22302) | groundwater metagenome | biome: forest; feature: aquifer; material: groundwater | place: USA | collected 2011-08-07 | depth 5.8 m
AGAGCTGCCGAGTACTAAAAAAATAATACCTGCAACAAAAATTTTTTTGTAGTTCCAATTGGGGCGAATGTGGCGCGCCATTAAAACAAATATTGCAAACATTATCAAATGGCTGCCTTCACACCAAATACAAATAGCGCCCAGCCTAAAAAACATTAATGAAGTGTAAAAACCAGCAGCAATCACGCCAAAAGCAGGCAGAACCAAAAGAATTCTATCAACAAATTTTGACTCTTTTTTTTCATGAATAAATAAACATGTTAATAATACTAAATACGTTGCAAGCCCAAGAATTGCCACAGGAATTCCAACTGCAGTAGAATAACTCGAATTCAAAATAGCATTGCAGTTTAAAGTTGGCTGCAAAGGACACGCTGCTTGAGTTCCTGAATAATGAATATACGCAAGGTACGCAGTAATTCCAATTCCTAACAATATTAATACTAAAAGAATTCGCGAAATATTTTTCATTTTTACCTAATCAAATTTATTTTGTATCTATTTGAAAAAGTTGTTTTTTCCTTGCCCGCATGTGTTGTGAATTTTGCAACAATTACGGGCAAAGTTGCGCCACCTAAAATATTAAATTTAGAAACCATTCTATAAGTTAAAATAACTTCTTCACCAGCATCGAGCGAGTCAATATTCCATTTAAGCAAAGTGCCTTTATTGTCATTTTTTATGATTTGCGAAGGTGCTATCATATCCTGCTCAAATTTTTTTTCAACATCTGCAATTTTTGGAATAAGATCAATTAAATTAATGCCTGTTAAAGTTTTTCTTGAACGATTTTTTACATTAATGTGGATTTTTAATTCAGAAATTCCGCCATCTTTTGCGCAAACAATAATTGCCTGTTTTTTTACATACAAATCAGAGCGAAGCAAGTAGTAAAGTAAAATTCCAATTCCTAAAATCACTAAAATAGCTGCAATTAGCCTATAACTGGTAGTAACATATACAAAACGACTTTCGGAAACATCAAGATAAATTTCCCAAACGTACTCTCCATTAACAACTTTTGCTGCAGGATTTGTTGAAGAAAACAAACGCTTAAAAAAACCAGCTTTTTTGGCGTGAACTAGCTCTTTTGGAACGTTTCCTAAATTAGAAATTTTGACAAACTCAGTAATTTTTAAAAATTCTTTTTTTTGTTCTTCATTAACTGCAATATTTTCTTTGGGCAAAACTTCATAATTTAGCGGTGTAAAATCATATTGGTAAGATTTTTTGTTTTCAATTTTTACAATTTGAATTCGAAACAAATCTTTTTGAGGCAAAATCGCACCATCAACAATTGTTTTAAAAGTCAAAAGCTTTTTTTCTTTTGAACCAAGAGATGTTGTGTAATTCTTGTTTAAAATGCTGCTTTTTAATTGGATAATGACGTCGCTAAGATTGCGCCTATTAAGATTTTCAATATTGAGCGAAATTATTACTTCTTTGCCAGGCTCGATAATTCGAGGCATTGATGCATTGCCTTTAAATGCGGGCAAATAACTATTTACTGCAGGGTATAAGTTTTGAACTTCCAAAGATACAGACTGTTTTACTGATTCTGGGCTGTTAACTTTTCTTATGCTAATTGGGATGCTATATGTTCCTTCATTAATATTTAGCCCGACTACAAACAATTTTGTTCTGAAATTATTTCTTGAAGGCACAAATAAAGACCGCCCAGTTTTAATATCCCACAGGATATCTGTCGAATACGCTTCAAAAATTTGCCCGCTATGGTCATTATTAAAAATTGCAAGATCATAAGTTGCAGTTTCGTTTAATCGCACTGTTTGATGCTGCGGGCCAATTGTTGCAATAAAACTTGGAACTTGCTGTGCGTAAATCGAAGAAGCAAGTATTAAACACACAAATATCCACCAAATTTTTTTTGACATGTACACCAAGTAAAATAGTTATAATTAGGTATATAAAATTTTCTGTTTCTGCCGACGATTTACTGAACGATACTGCTAATGTGGCCTTGCTTGCTTACTTTTATTATTCTATCAACAAAATTCTCAATTTTTCTCTCATGGCTCACAATAATTACTTGCTTTAGCCCTAAATTATCAAATACCTCGCCTACTTTATCAAGCTGAGCGTCACTAAACCCATCTGTTGGCTCGTCAAGAATTAGCAAATCTTTTGTTTGAACAAGGGTCATTATATCATTAATTACTTTGTTTAGTGCAAGCCTGTATGCAAGAGCGCATGCAGTCTTTTCGCCGCCACTTAAATTTTCAGTTAAAGTGTCAAAGCCATTTTGCTCAAGAATTGGTGCAAAAGAATCATCAAGGCGTGCAGTAAACAGGCTGTCTTCAACAAGCAAATCAAACCATTGAATAAATAACTCATTAAATTCGCCATAAACCCTTGCAAGAACTTGTTTTTCTATTGATTCAACAAGTGGGCAAAACAATGCTTCAATCCAATTGCTCACTTTTTTTAATGAGTCTGACTTTGCAAGCAAAGCTTGTTTTTGCTTAATTTCTGCTTCGAGCAAAATTTTGTTTTTTTCAATATTTGCAATTTTTTCTTTTAAAATATTGTGCGATATTTCGTGTGTTTTTTCATTTAAAAGTGCAGATTCCAGCGCTTTTTTTGCAGCAAAATAGTTTTCTTCAATAGACAAAAATTTTGCAAGTTCTTGCTCGAGTGAAACTTTTTTTTGGCTTTCTGAGATAAACTGAGGCTCTATATTTTGCAAACTTGTATTAACTAAACTTGCCTGCTTTGTGTAATCTATTAAATTTTGTTGTTTTAGCATCAAAATCTCTGAGGATTTTTCTTTTAGTTTTAATGCATCGATAATTTCTTTTTTTTGGGCAATTTTTGCTGCAATTTCATTTTGCAAAACAATTGTGCTCGAAATTTGCGTTTTGGCAGACAAAATTTTTGCATCTTCACAAGAAATTATTGCGTCTTTATGCTGCAAGTCAACTTTTTGCAGGCATAGTGGGCAATTATTAAGAGTGCGCATTTTTTGAATTATGTCCAAACTCATTTTTTGCTTTGCATCCAAACCTGCCGTGCTAGAAATTATTGAAACTTTTTGGTTTTCCAAAAAAATAAGTTCAGATGCGTGCTTTAAAATTTCCTCTTTTGAAGAATATATTTCTTTTGAAGTTGTCACATCCAGCTGGGACTTGAGCAAACTGATTTTTTCATTTAATTGCTTGCTTTCCTCCAAAAGCCTTGATTTTTGTGAATTCAAATGAGTCAAAGACATGGTGCATAATCCAAAAGAGCTGCGAAGTTCACTTAAGCGCGTTTTGCTTTCTTCGAGTGCTAAAACTGCCTGCTTTGATTTTTCAACACCAGACTTTGCACAAGCAAGAACTTGCTCGTGTGCTAAAATGGATTGTTTAATTGAATTTAATTCCGATTCAAACAAGCCAAGCCTTAATTTTTTATCATTTAAGTCAACTACTTGGCCATTTAACTCTTTTTGCTGCTCGCGCAAATGCCTCAAATAAATATCAGAATTCTCGCGCACTCTTTTATACTTGTCAATTCCAAAAATTCTTCTAATGATGTTTAGGCGCTCATTTTTGTCTCCGAGCAAAATTTGCCGCATTTCTTCTTGCGCAGTATAAATTGTGTATCTAAACAATAAACTTTTGCTTTTAGCAATAAGTTCTGCAGGATAGCCAAGCAGAGCTAAAACATTTGCTTTGATTTCTGTTGGAGTCATATCTGTTTTTTTACCATTAATCACGATAAATCCTGAATCTTGTTCTATTCCTTTTTGGCTTTTTTTGAGGCTTCGATGAATAATTATTTCCTTGTCTTCAATTAAAATTACTAGTTCAATAAAACCAAAAGTAGTACCGTGGCGCAAAAGCATATTGCCTGAAATATCGCCTTTGAGAAGACCAAAGAGCGCGAACTCAATTGACACAAGAATTGTTGATTTTCCACTGCCAATATCTCCTGAAATTAATGTTTTTCCTTGATTAAAATTAATTTCTTCATCGACGTAGCTGCGAATATTGTGCAAAACAATTTTTTTAATAATCATTGCTTTTCGAGGTTTTTGCGTTCTTTTTAATGCTTTCTGAGTAAAGTTACTACTATCGAGTGGCTTTAAATCCATCATATTTAAAAATGGCGCACGTTATATTTGCAGTAAAGGGTTAAAATGCAAGAACAAACAAAAAAAACAATAGAAGAATTAACTTCGTGCCAAGAGTTTTGTTCTTATTTTGGCAAAATTAATGTATCTGAGGAAATGGCTTTGCTTTTTGAACAAGGGGTAGAATTTGGTGCAATTTTGAGACACATTAAACAAACAAAATTAGTGGAGTTATACATAAGGGCATACAAAGTTCACAATTATAACAGAGGCACGCCTCTTAATGTGCAAATTCCATTTAAAAACGCGAATTCTTGCGAGCTTAAAACTGCTGAATTAAATTTGTGCATAACAAATACAGGGATAGCAAACAAAAAATTTTTGTGGGGAACAATTGCATTTAAAGACCAAAACGGGAGTAAAACCTTGTGTGAATTCATAAATCCTGATTATTCTTCTTTAGTTTAATTTGTCAAATAATGCTTGTCAAACAATGCTTCCAGAATTAACCTTAAATTCTTTTTCGATTCTTTCTTGTTCACTTTCTTCAATGATTTCTTTTGAATCTAATTCTTGGCCACCATTGAGTTTTACTGCAGTTTTTTTTGCGAATTTATGGGCTTCATGCAAAGGTTCAGGCATTTTGTGAGGCGCAAAAACAAGCTTTTGCGTAATTTCAACACAGCTCGTGATGTCAATTAAGTGCCCTGGTGAAACAAACAATTGATTTGCATGAGTTTTTGTCTTAACAACTGCGCCACGATGTTGTGAATCAATTATTATTTTGTTATCCTTTACTTCGCCTGCTGCTAAATTTTTTGCAATTCCAATTGAGGGCTTTTCAAGCTCAAGCCCAACATAAGTTGCCAAACCGCATTTTTTTTGATGTGCAATTCCATGGCCATCTAGCATTAAAATGTCGGGATTGTTTTCCAATGAATAGTATGTTTGAATAATTGCAGGCCCTTCCCTAAATGCAGTAAAACCTGGAATGTGTGACATTTGAGAATCTGAAATAGTGTATTTTTTTTCAATAACTTCTTTTGTTTTCAAATCAAAAACAACAGCTGCGCAAACTATTTTGGTGTTAAAAAAAGCGCAGTCAAAGCCAGCAACTGTTTTTATTGAATTAAAATCAACAGCCTTCGAACTATCAACTTGGCTTGCGATTTTTTCTTGTATATCCTCAAATTTATCGAGGTTTAATGCCATTTTTTATATACTAAAAATGATTTTGGCTTTTAAAGGTGGTGCTAGAATTGGTAGGAGTTAAGCAAAACTATTTAAATGCGCAATGGCTATTTTAAAATATGGATAAATTAAAAATGAAATTAGAGCCTAAATTTAGGCTTGCAGAAGAATTTTTAGATTTAAAAACAATAAATACAAATGTAATAATAGAACAGCTTGAGCAAAATATAAAGGCAAGAGAGCTGTCTTTTGAATTTCATTTAAAAAGAAAACTTAATTTAAAACAATGATTCTGTTTATATTATTATATTTCTATATCATTATATTTTAGTTCGTTTATATTGCTAGTTCGTCATCTTGAACATATTTAATTCCTTTTTGCAACGCAATAAATGCTTTTTGTAATTCTCTGCCAAGATATGCTGCGTGCTCCATTTTAGAAATTAAATTCAAGTGCGCAATAGTGTGATAAATATCAATTGGCTTTTTGCCCTTAATAATAACTTCAACTTTGTTTTTTGCCCCACAAAAACCAACTTCAATCTCTTTTTGTTCAGGAATAATTCTGATGAGAAAATATCCATTAGGGTCGAGAACAAAATCTTTGTTGTCATCATAAACTGCATTAATTATTTTTGCAGATTCTGTTTTTACATTTGTCTCTACAAGATTTTCTTTTTTTGAAAGATTAATTATTTTAATTGCATTGGCAGGACAAATTTTTGCAGCATTTACTGCTTTTGCAGATTCTTCGCAGGTCATTTCTTTTTCAACAAACATTAATTTTTGCACATTTTTGGCATTTGCCAGCATTATTCTGCCTGATTCCAAATAAAAATTAGACGAGTCTGCTTCAATACATGATTTGTTAGAAATGCATTTTGTCTTGTCAAGTTCTATTCTGTATTTTTGCTTTTCCATTTCTTTTTCGTGTTTAATTTACAGTCTTTATAAAATTTACGCACTCTTTAGTAATTGTTTCGCAAGCAAAAAAGAAACGTATCCGCAAAGGCAGAACAAAATAATTGCAAAAAAGACTAAAACTCCAATCATAGTTTTGTCTCCAATTTGCCAGGAACTAATTTTGTTTGGAAGAGTTGATTTTTTCGCAGAATCTGCAGATTGAATTTGTATATTGTTTGCAGGTGCATAAAGATGTTGTTGAGATTTAGATTCAAATACGATTGGGGTTGCAATATGCTCTGTTTTTGCACTTTTGGAGCTATATGAATTGCCTGCGCCTAGCAAAGCGCCATTTTCAATAATAATTGTTCCTGTTTTTGAACTTGAAGAATTAAATTTATCTTTGACTGTTAAATTTATTGTAAATGTGCCTGCGTTATTAAATATTTTATTAACTGATTCTGAAACGCTGTTTGTGCCATCACTAAATTGCCAAAAAAAATGCAGCGAATCATTTAGTGGGCCAGGAATATTTGCATCAGTACTTGTACTTGTGAATGTCACAGAATTTCCTTTTAGTATGGTACTTGCGCTTTGAATAAAATTAGCAACAGGCGCAAATGCAATTAATTCAGAAAAATTTGCGGGGCCATTTGCAGATGCGTTGTAAAATAATCCGTTTATTGTTATTTCGCCATTTGTGATGGAATTTTGCGATACATTTGCATTACTAATTATTGCATTATTTATTGTGCTATTTGATATGCTGCTTGAAATTACGCTTGAATTTGAAATTTGAGATGTCTCAATTGTGCTGTGTAAGATTGTGCTTTGATTAACAAAACTATTAATTACTGTGCTGTTATTTATGCTATTTGCCCCATCAAAAGTGCTGTTATCTAAAATATTTTGCACAAAAAAAGATAAACTTATTTTATTTTGGCCACTTTGATTTCCACAAGCAACAAAAATGTTGTTTTTGCCAAGCAATAAATTTGCAATATTTGTTGTGTGAAAAAATCCGTTAAGTGTACTAAAATTATTTTGCATACTGTTTGGTGCAACATTAAACTTATCCCATTTGCAAGACACAGAAATATTTGTTGTTATGTTAACTGACAAAAAACTATGATTTAAAACAGTATTATTTACTGGCAAAATTGTTATTTCAAGCGCACTTAACTCCTGATTTGAACTATTTGTTGAATTTGTTTGTGTCGAATTTGTTTGCTCTTCTAGAAGAGGAGTTAAGTAAACTGTTTTTGTGGTATCTGATGAAACATCAACAAAATCGGTTAATGAACTAAAATTTTGCGCACTAGAAGTATACCAATAACTTTGGCTTGTTAGATTTGAAAATAAAATTTCGCCGCTTGAATTTGCTTGCAATGCACCAACTCCAACAAGATTTAGACTCGCGCCAGGAATACTTGCATTATTTTGTGAATTAATTATAAAAAATTTAAGGCTGTATTTTTGAGTGGGCAGGGAATCAACGCTTAGCATCATATTTTGTTCGCCCATAATTTCTGGCAGCGCGGTTGGAAGAGAAGAATTTGCCCTTGCTTTTATTGTGATTGTGTAATTTCCAGCAGTGGCAGGAGTGAAGTTAAAACTGTGCGACACGGGATTAAATGCATCAGGATTTGATGGTAGATTATTATTTAATGAGCTAATTATTTGCAAACCTTCTTTTAACACAATAAAATCAACACTTGAATTAATGGGGGTTAATACTGAAGAATTGTGATTTGTTATTTTGTTAAATGAAACAATAATAAAATCTTGGGCTTTTGGAAAAATATTGTTCACACTTAAGTTATTTAAAATAGTGTAAAACTGATTTCCCAAAGATGCAATTGTAATTAAACTTGAGGCAAATTGATCTTGCGAATAAAAACACTGATTGTCTACTACTTTTGATGTGATTTTTGCTGTGAAATTTCCATTGAATTGAGGAATAAAAGTAAAATTAATTGGCATACTTGAGTTTGAAATAATCGCGTTATTATTTTGAGCAGTAAAATTCTTTTGCTGTGAGTGAATTATACTGCTTCCATTTAAAATTTCAAGCAATACTGTTGTATCTGCGCCCCAAAATTCCTGCAAAAGTTCATCTGGAATGTAATTAACTCCGCTGTTTGTGTTTCTAAACGCGCTTGAGGTTAGTGCATCAAGAAATGCAGTGGTGCCAATTGATAACGGCAAATGAGGCTGCGCATTATTTATGCCATTTAAATTCGAAACTGGCGCTTTGCAAACATTTGGCATTTTTGAAAAATTTGCAGACTGTGAAGTGTTTGTGAGTCCTGAAATTCCAAAAGTATGCCAATTATGCCTGCCAACAAGAGGCCTAAAACCTGATGAAACAAAAAATTCAGCGTATCCAAATTCTGATGCCAACAAATCAGGGTATCTCAAAATAACTTCGCCATCACTAACAATTGGGCCTTTAATAATTGCGCCAGAAAATGGTCGCACAGAGCTGCAATCTGAATTCAAGCAATCAAAAGCCAAAACGTTAACATAATTTTGATTAAAAGTGTAAGAAATATCAATTGCTGCGCTAACTGAATTTGCTAAAATAATGCAAATCGAAAGTAAAAAAATTATTTTTGAAACATTATTCATTTTAGTTTCCAGTTCCGGGAGTTATTGTGCCGCCGCCCCCAATTGGCGGTGTTACTGGCGGAGATGAAACACTATAATTTGTTTTTTGACTATTGCTATTTTTATTTGAAACTAGTCCATATGTTGTTGCAATAGCAACTGCGCTTGATGCAACAGCAAGACCTCTGCTTTTAATTGCAGGATTTGTGCTTCCAATAAATTTGTTAGAATTGCCGTTTCCGCAATTTAGCCTTCTGCCTTCTTTAATTATTGCAGAGTATGACTCTTGAAATGAATCTTTGTTTGGCTCAAACCAATCAAAAGTAAAACAATTTCTCCAATCTTCAAAATCAAATAACCCTATTATAGGTAATGAACTAAAACCAATTTGCTTTAGGCTTATTTCTGGCTCATCTTCAAACCTGTTTTTTTCAAATAATTCTGCAATGTCACTCACTATTTTTTTCTTTAGTGCAGATGCTTGAACTTCATTTATTTTATTTTTTTGCAATAATTCCAAAGGCAGACTTAACAAATGTGAGAGTGAATTTTGATATGCATTGTGCTTGCTAGAATATGTTTTTTTATCTAACTCTTTTTTTGCATTGTTTAATAATTCAAGATATGCATTGCTAAAAGTTTGTGATAAAGCAATATTTGATTGCTTGATTAATTCATCTGACCCTGTAAAATAAGTTCCTACTTTTATTGGCGCTATTTTTGCCCAAACAGAATTTGCAATATTTTGTTCATTAATGCCTTCAACACTTTTTTTTAGAGCAGAAACACTTTTATTTGCTTTATTGATTTCAGTAATGCGAAATTCTTGTGATTCGATGTCTGCTTTTGCTGTTAAAATTTCAATTAAATAAAATAAACCTTCTTGATTGTAAGCAGCAGTGGCTTTCAAATCTTTTGGCGGTTGCCAAGTGTGCCTTTTTAAAAATGGCATGCTATTTGCAGATAATACGAGCACATCTAATTGTTCGTTTATTTTTTTTTGTTCTTCAATACTTAATGGAATAAATTCATAATTAAATTCTGAATTTTGTTTAGCACTTTGCAAAAGCCAGCGCTGAATTTTGTTATCTTCAAATAAGTACTTTAATGCTGTGTTTTGTCTTAAAATTTCTTTAACAGGTGAAGTTGTTGTTATTGTTGTTGCTGTTACTGTTGGGGGCGTGTAGGTGTGTATTAAATCAATAAAATTGCTTTGAGTGGGGTTTTTTGTTTTAAATTCTGCTGTTTTTTGTTCAATAAACGCAATTTCTCGTTGAGCAAAAAAATCAATTGTGTGATTGTTGTATTCTTGTTTTTCAAAAGATTTACTAACTGATTCATTTTGGGCAGGAGTTCTATACCCTGCGCCTGCGCAGCCAGAAATTAGTGCCGCGCTTAAAGTAAAAGGCGCTAAAATTTGAGTTAAATAGTTTGCCATGGTCTTGATTTTGGCTTAAGGCGACTTATTTATAAATCTTATATTTTTTGTCGCTATGTTTATAAAGCACGCACAAGATAGCCCAACAATAATGACGCAACTTCCAGAAGAAGAACTTAGTTTTTTGCAAGAACAAAAAAAACTTGATTTAGAACTTGAAAAAGACCGAGAACAACAAACAAGAGACGAATTTGCAAAACTGGAAATAGATTTGCAAAAAAGAAAAGGAAAAGCAAAGCAAATACTAGCACCAACAAAAAAAGAACTTAGTGACTTTTTAGAACAAGCAACAGCATTGGCGGCAATTTATGATTATCCCTCCCCTAAAAGCGTTATAGGACTTACTGAATTGACAAATAATGTTAATTTAGCATTTAGAAACCAAATTGAACTTTCAGGATATGATAGTTTTAAAATATCTTCTGCAATTGATTTATCAAGAAAACATCCAAATAAATCTGAAAAAGAACTCCAAGAAATGCTTGCAAAAGATCATGCAAACCAAGATTTAAGAAGATTTTACGAGCTTGATTTTGACAAAAAATTAAATCCTGATGTTTTTTTAAATGAAGCAATTGTTGCATTTAATCGTGCAAAAGAGTCCCTTTTTAAACTGTATGACAGAAATGGATTATTTGCAACATTTGAGCCTGTTGCTAATTGGATTGCAAAATTTTCTTATGGAATTCGTGAAAGACAAACAATAAATGACGCAGAAGGCAAAGAAGATACTGTTGGCGCGATTAACCCTCACTCAACAGAATATGCAAAGAAAAAAGTCCGTGATGGCGCAACATTGCTAATTGAATCTGCGATTAATTCGCTTTCAAAATTTCCAAAAGCATCATCAAGAGTAGTTTTAGAGTATGAACAAATAGAGGGCGAAAAATTTTTCACACAAAAATTGAATTTAAAACAAGTTTATGACAAAACAGTTGAAAAACCAATGCTTGAAAAAGACTTTGATGTTTATGGGCGGCATTTGGCAATTGTTGCAGACCTGCTTGATGAAACAGCAGATTTGCTTGGAAATTTAAGAGAAAACTGTGCAGGTGTTGTGCAACAGTCTGCTAAACGGCTTGAAGAATTAGTATTGTTTTCAAATTCCAAACTTCCTGACAAAACAGAAATAAATGAGGTAATTGCAGGATTATATGAATCACTTGCAAATATTGCAGGAATTCCTTTTGACCAATCAAGAGCACACAATCTTTGTGAACTTGAAGATGAAAGCATATCGCTTGTGCTTCGCGCATCAGAATTGTATCATCAAAAATTAAACGAAGCATTGGCTGTTGAACCAGTTCCTCAAGGAAAGCCTTACTTTGTTGAAGTAACTGATGAACACAGAAAAATTCTTGGAGCAGGAATCAAAAAAGAAAGCAAAAACTCATTCTCCCAAAATGTTTTAAAAGAATGGGCTTCTGCCTGCCTTGCGGATGTACAATTTATGCTTGCGATATATTATGCAGAACATCCTTTGTCTTTTGTTTCACAAAAACTTGAAGCATTTGGAATTCCACAATATTTTGCAAAAGAATTCGAAAATTTAATGCAAGAACATTTTTTTTGTGGCAGAAAAGTTGAAGAAATAATTGATTTGTCTTCTGAACAAAGAGCGCCAAAAAGCATTTCTCATATGCGCTTTGATGACAAAAATAAAATTTTTGATTCAGATGTGTACTCAAAAGTTTTATTCCCAAAAGATAATCTAGAATTTGCATGCGGCTTAAGATTTATAATGGAACAATTATGCGGAAAAACACTCCCCTCATTTTATGTTTGCGGATTTGTAAAAAATGATGAAAATTTAAGCAAAGCATATGCAGAAAAATGGCATCCAAGACACTCAAATGGAATATGGACAGAAGCGCTTGTTTACGGCCATGACAAAGCAAGAAATCTTTTAGAAATAGACAGAAGAACTTTTCATGAGGGAGATACAGCAGAATTAAAAAGATGCAATCTGGCATATCCAGAACACGAATTATATCTTGGTGGAAATATGGGCGTTGCTTGGATTTTAGATATTGATATGGGCTGGCCTAAAAATCCTGAAATATCAAAAATTGAAATACTTGATGACAGATGGGATGACAAAGAAACTGCAATTGAAAATTTAGTAAAAGTTTTACAAGTGTCATTTCACGAAACAAGACACATAGGACAAATTGGTTCAAGACTTAAATGGAGATATGTTGGAGCGGCAGTTGCAGAATTTTTTGCACAATACGCTCTTGATAAATATACTGCAGGGGCACTTGATAAAGAAGGCTCATTTACAGAGTTTAGCATAAACGAAACTGACAGAAAAGGAGATTCTTTGAGTTCAAAATTAACACATCCAGTGACGGTGAGAGAACATATTCTTAAATGGTTTAATATTTTTAATGCACAAGCATTTGGAGAAGGAAAACGTGCAGAATTGTTAAGAAAATATGGCCCTCACAAAGGCGCATTGTTTTATGATGAAGCTGGAAATGTGCAAAACCCAGAAAAATTTGCAATTGACACTCAAATAAAAGGTATTAGTGTAATTGCAGAAAACGCACTTAATGAAGTTATTGACAATGTGCCTTGGGAATGCTCAAAAACAGCAAAATTAGTGGGTAAAACATTTAATGCAATTGCAAACTTGGAACAAGACTATACAATAAATTTGCAATCAAAAGAAACACTTGAAAACTTGCTTTATGAATGCAGAAAAGCAAAACAAGAATTTTCAACAATAATTGAAACAGATGCAGAAGTTTGCGGACTACATTGCACAAAAGAAGTTTTAGCAAAAGCATACCAAAATGATACTACTATTGCTGCTGAGGCTCAAAAAGCATGGGACAAAAAATATAATAAGTTAGTAAAAGCAGGAGAACTAGGCAAAAAAGCATTTGAAATAATGGGGGAGACAATTAGTCTTGATGAAAAACAAGCACAATTAAAAAAATTAAGAGTAAGATATGATAGAATTTATGATGGCGAACTCGCATCAAAAACAGTTGTTAAGAACTTAAGAAAACTTGGCTTAGAAGAGCCAGATGATGCATACAATAATATGGAACTGCTTGAAAGAAAATTAAATGATGCAAAAATGCAGTGGCAAGACATACTTGCACCAACAAACTCTGCACGAATTGATGTTCAAAGAAGATACCGCGAGCATATTCCTGCATTCATGTCAGTTATTGAAAAATTAGGATTTGAAAAAGCAGTGCAGATATTTGAGAGCGCAGAAAGCGTTGATGATGTTTTGAAATACTGAACTTTTGCGTTTTATATATAAATTTAGCAAAAGTTCAGTAACCTTGACTTTCGCAATACAAAATAAACATAAAACGCAAAAGTCAAGGAATACAAAACTTTATAATTTATTCTTGAATTTTGGGTAATTATGCAACACATTAAAGATAAAATAAGAACAATTCCAAATTTTCCAAAACAAGGAATAATGTTTCGAGATATTACAACACTGCTAAAAGACCCGCAAGGATTTCAAGATGTAATTAATGCATTCAAAGACAGATATGCATCGCAAAAAATTGATGTTGTTTGCGCAATTGAAGCAAGAGGATTTATTATTGGGGGAGCATTGGCAAAAGAACTCAATGTTGGATTTGTTCCATTGAGAAAAAAAGGAAAATTACCCCATAAAGTGCATACAGTTGAGTATGACTTAGAGTATGGCAAAGATGTTCTTGAAGTGCATCAAGACGCAGTAAAACAAGGAGCTAGAGTGTTAATTGTTGATGATTTAATTGCAACAGGCGGAACAGCAAAAGCAGCGTGTGATTTGATAGAAAAAATCGGCGGAAAAATAGTTGAATGCGCATTTATTGTTGACTTGCCAGAATTAAAAGGCAAAGAAAAATTAGCAAGACCAGCATTTGCACTTGTTGAATTTGAAGGCGAGTAAATTAATCTATCTTTAATTTATTTCTTAAAAAAAAATATGCCATCCAAGCAACTCCCATTCCAATATCGATTATTGAGTAAATGTGTTCCTGTTTGATTTCTTCATAAGTTGGGGTGCGAGAATTGTGATGCAGTTCTTGCTGAAGAGTTATCCAGTCTGAATTAAAAGGCCAAAAAATTTGCAAACCTGAAGAGTCTGTTGTCAAGTCAAGCCCCATGTGAGTTAAAACGCCAATTGATAAAAATAATGCAACAATTGCAGGCTTTGAAATACTATTTTTTCTTATTTTGTTGATTACTATTAGTAGTATATATAGAATTATTCCAGCACATACTGCGCCAACAAAACTGTGGCTAAAAGTTCTATGAACTTTAAAACAAAAAATCCAGTCAAGAAAAAAATCAGAATCAGGCAGTATTGCGCCAAAAAGCAATGCCCCCCATGCAGCTTTACTAAGTTTTTGCTTGAACAAATAGCAATAAATTTTGCCAAAAATCCAAGCTCCAATTAAGTGTCCAAATCCGTGAGGCATGCGCAGTTATGATGTGAGGTGTATAAAAACATTATGAACTTTAACTTATTTGGCAAATATTAAATAGTATGAAATCTTAATTAATACAAAAAGAGGTAAATATGAATAGTTTGCGAGTTTTATTTACGGCATTTTGTATAATTCTTCTAAGCACAACTACATTTGCGTATTCTTTGTCAGATTTTCCTGTGCCATTTATTCAAAATGGAATTGCTGCACCAAATTTAGTAATTGTTGTTGGTGATGATTCTGCGGCATCTGATGTTTTTGGCGCAATAGATGTTGCACTTGCATTGCAATCAGAAGTAACAAAAGTATCAACCCTTGCGCAGGAAAAAGAAGAGTTTCAAGGAACAACAAGCACAGAATTTGCTTCAATAAAAAGAGGCAGCCACCCCCTTGGCGTAAATGACTATTTAGGCAATCTTCGCGAATCACTAACAGAAATAGATCTAGATATGCTAAAAGGCGGACAAATTGCAACATCTCAAGCAGCAACACAATACAATCAATACTTAAAATTTCAAAATACAACAGGGCAAATAACTTTTGATATTGATGAGCGAGGAAATGTGCAAGATTATCTGACATTTCAATCAGGAGACCAAATATTTGAATGGCAGCTTGAATTTGAAAGAGGGCTCGCATCAAAAATAGACGGAAATGATTTGACTGATATTAATGATAAAGACATATTTGTTTTAGGACAGCCAATGGTCATAGCAGATACAGATTTCACAGAAACAACAGGAAGACTTATGATAAAATTAATGAGCGGAGCGTTATCTGCGATAATGGGTGAGAATGACCGTCAAACATACAAAATTGGGAACAAAGAATATGATGTTGAAGTAGTTGGTCTATCAACAACAGCAAACAGTGGACAGGGAAGTGTGAAATTCAGAATCAATGGTGTTTTAACAGATGAAATGCGAAGAGGCAGCATAGTCCCGCTACAAGATGGAACATATCTGGGAATTAGAAACATAATGCCCAGCGAAAAATCAATACAAAAAAGCCTTGTGCAATTATATCTTGGCGCAAATTACATACTGCTCGAAGATAAAAACATTGAGGATAAGCTAAATACAACCGCAGGCGCAACAATTAATGGTAAAACAGTTACAACAGCAACAGTGAGAATAGAGGGCAAAGTGCTTGTTGCAAATAAAACAGTTGAAATAAATTCATTACATTATTCATTAAGTGCAGAGCCATTATTTGGAGAATTAAGAATTCCTGCAGGCCAAGGATTAAGATCACAATTAAAAATACCTCAAGGAATGCTTACTCCTAATTGGGACATTAATTATGAAGGATTAAGCAAAACTGGCCAAACAACAATTGCATTAAAACCAAGCTCTGAAACAAAATACAAATTAGACTTCATAAACCAAGAAGGAATTCATTATGACTTCTCACTTTTGAATGCACAAAATAATTGCTTGCGATATGGCGATGAAACAAATGATTTATGGTTTATTGAAAGCAATTCGCCAACAACATATTATGCAACAGCAGGAGACTTTTTTGTTTTAAGCAAATGCAACCCTTCTGCAAATAAAAATACTTGTAATACACACATAATAAAATACAGAACTGCAGATACGAGTTCAGCTTTGCAGGGACTGCTCAAATTGGCATTTACTGATTTGGGGATTGGAAATAAAGACACTACATTGACTTTGAATTCTGGGCGATATCAAGGAATAATATCTGCAGGAGACGGCGAATTTGCAGTGAATGCAAACACAATAAATAATATTGATGGTACAGTAAATATTTCAGTTGATTTGAATGGAGATGGCGCGTTTAATAATGGTGAAGCAATAATTGGAACAAAAGCAGAAGCATTGCTTGATTTAGGGGCAACAAACACAAATGAAAGCAATCAAGAAGGTAGAAATGCATATATTTGTACAAATCCTGCAATAACCTTGCGAACATTATCAAAACAATTTGACAAAGCAGAAGGCGATGAAGTAATTCCAATGACAATTGAGGCACGTTCTGGAAATACAATTGGAATGCAAACACCAATAAGTGCAACAGCAGGATATTTTTCAGGATTAAAATATGTTGCGCGAAATACATATGAAGCATTGTCTGGATATGGCATATTTTTTGAATTTTACGAGCCTGGTGCAAGAGCAGAAACAATGACTATATATTATCCAAAAGGACAAAGGGGTGCTGATGTTTTGATAGGCAAGCCAGCAGTTGCAATAGATGCAGAAGAACAAAGCGCAGAAACTGCAATGCAATCAATACAAAAAACACAACTTGGAAGTATTGTAAAACTTGCAAGCGAAATTGAAAATATAAGAGATTACAATTCAATAATTATAGGGGGATCGTGCGTCAACAAAATCGCTGCAGAACTTCAAAACAATCCGCAGCCTTGTTGGCAATCAATTGCTTTGGGAATTGGGCTAATTAGCGCATACGAGTTTTCCAATGGAAATATTGCATTACTTGTTGCAGGAAGAGCAGCTAAAGATACAAAAAGAGCAACAACAGCACTAGCAAATAAAATGCTTGAAAATGTTCAAAGTGCACAAGCAAGAATCACGCAAACAACTGACAAGAAAATTAAAATTGTTGGTGTTTGAACTAATTATTTAAGTGCGTCTTCTAGACTGATGTTATTATCTAGCTTTTCTTTTAACTTAGTTTCTTTTAGTTTTTTTTCAAAACTGCGTTCTCTTTGATAAGAAATAATACTAGTAGTGATGTCCCAATCGCTCTGCATTTTATTTGCGCATAATGCAGGCAGTGTTCTACAATATAATAATTGAACAGACTGAATAATATCGTTGCTTTGTTCGCAGTTAAAAGATTTCCATCTTGCTTTAAACAAAGATATTTCTTGTTCAGATAAATTTATTTGAAAATAATTAAGAATTTTCAAGCCGTCTTGTGGTGTGTAGTTTGCCATTTTGAATTTAGTTTTATTTTAGTGCAGCAGTAATTAAATCATTAATTTCTTCTTTTAAAGGTGCGATTTTATCAATTAGGTCTTTAATTATTTTATTTACGACTAACAATGGCAAGCCTTTGTTTAATAATACTGCGCAAGCATAGTGTATTTTTTTTGCATCTGCACCATCTGGATCTTCTTGGATTGGCCACATTTGTTTTTCATTGCCTAATATTTTTTCAGTTTGGGCTTCTTTGCCAGAAAATCCATTTTCCCACATTTGTCTGGCAAGGTAGGTTATTACTTTAAGGTCTCTGTTTTCTATTTTGGTGACCAAATTTTTTTCCATTTTTTGCACCTCTTTTTACAATACTGAAGTCTTGATGTCTTCTTTACATTTGCAAGGAGTATCTGTGATTTTTGGAATTACTTCAAGCAAAAGCTTTTTTACATTTTGGGCATTATTTTTCATTGTTGAAAGAATCATATCTAAAGTAACAGGTGCGTTACTTTCATGCCAGCAATCATAATCTGTACTCATCGCAATTGCAGCATAACAAATGCCTGCTTCGCGTGCAAGCACAACTTCAGGAACTGTTGTCATATTAATAATATCAGCACCCCATGCGCGAAACATGTGCGACTCTGCCTTGCTTGAAAATCTTGGGCCTTCGATTGTCACAACAGTTGCTTTTGAGTGATTTGTGAGTAAGAGCTGTTTTGCACTTTGAGAAAGCAACAAAATTAATTTATTACAGAAAGGCTCAGCCATTGGAATGTGGCAAATTTGATTGCCTTCATAAAAAGTTTGGGCGCGCTTTGTTGTTCTGTCAATAAATTGATTTGGAAAAACTAAATCGCCAGGCATAATTTGTTCTCTTAGCGAACCCACCGCAGTTGGTGCTAGAATATGCGTGACGCCAAGCTCTTTTAATGCCCAAATATTTGCGCGATAATTAACAAGCGAAGGCTGAATTTTGTGGCCCTCGCCATGTCTTGGAATAATCACAACTTCAATTCCTTTAAAAGTTCCAACTGTGACAAGGTCAGATGTTGCGCCAAAAGGAGTGTGAACTTTAATCTTTTTAGAATTTTCAAGAATATCTGGAGCACCAACACCGCTGCCGCCAATAATTCCAATTTTTACCATAATTTCATTATTTCGTGTTCTATTTAAAAAGTTTTATAATTTTGACATTAAAAATCAAGTGGCTTTGCTATACATACACTCAAACTGCGCCACAGTTTTTGGCAGAAAGCATAATTGTTAGCTGATTTTTTTTTAAATTTTCTTTTGTTGTTTTTGTGGCAGAAGATTTAAAAACAGGAGTCTAATCAGCAGCCTAATGGCAAATCAAAAAGAGGGTGTTGAAGAAAAATCACGAAGAGTTTATTTACCAACAGCAGACGTTTTTTTATTAAACCCATTTGCAGCATACATACTCACAGGAAATAACATTCCTCAAGAAGACTTAGAAAATTTGCATCTTCGAGCGCTTGCGCGTCTTGAAAAACCAGTTGATTTACAGCCAAATGATTTATACATTCATGAAATTGTTGAAAAAGATTTGCGCAATTATAGAAATAGCAAAAATCCTGCAATTTCATTTAACGCAAGACTTGCAGAAATAGTTCTTGAAAGATTAAAACGTGCAGAAGGCGGTTTAGCGCAGCTTGATACAAGAGAAGCAATGCTTGATATTGATGCAGTATATTCGACATTAAAGAATGGGGCAAATGTTTATTTTGTCAGGTATAATGACGCAGCATTTAATGGGCAGCTGCCATTTCAGCCAGACAACACTGATAGATTGGTGCATTTTGTAAAAACTCTCGAGTCACAAATGAATCGACGAAGATTTAACACAACTGCAAGATCAATATTGCCTGATGCAGATTACGATAATGTGGATATAGACCGTGATAAAGGTAGAATTATTGACGATGCTTTTGAATGCAAGAAATCAGTGGATAATCCAATTGAGGTAATACTTGTTTCACAGGATCCATCTGCTAGAGGCCGTGCATTAAGCAATCTTTGCTGCGCTCAAGAACTGCGTTATGAAAATATAAATGAACCTGCGCAGCTTCCAACAGGCATAAGCATTCATGATTTAAAAAAAGCAGATATTTTGAAAAATCCCCAACAAAAATACACGGCTAAAATGCTGCAAGAATATTTTCACACGAGAATATATTCAAATCAAATAATTGCAATTGAAGATGAAAAAGGAGATTTGCAGCAAAGAATTGCAAAACTTCAAAGTGATTCAAAATTTTTGTTAAGGCCATTTCAATATATTTCTTTGCTTGATTTGCGAAAAAAAATCAATGAAAATATAAAAGATAGTTTGAAATCTAAAAAAGAAGCAGATGATTGCAAAATTTATGCATATTTTGATGAATCACTTGCGCCAAAACAAAAACAAGCGCCATATTTAGAGCTTCTTTTTGATGATGAAATTCAATTAGTGTCTGCAAACGGCCCAAGCACTGGCAAAAAACTATTCGCATTTCTTGCAGGATTAATGGGTGTTTCTTTGGGAAAATATGATAAATTAAGATATGTTAGGCTTCAAACAGATGTTTTAGAAAATGCAGGCAACTATTTGACCTCCTGCGATGATGCGCTCAGAGAAATTTTTGGGTATTATCGAACAAAAAGTTCAGAAAAAACAAAAATTGAACAAGAAATTGAGAGAATCAAAAAAATTCCACTAATTGAGTGCGAGCTTTTGAGTGGCAGTGATGATTTTGTTTGGAAGCGAGAATTCGTAATTGTTGACAAAGCACAAACTTTTAGCAGAAGCCAAATGAAAATGCTTTTAAGAAGAAGCGGAGATGCCACAAAATTAGTCGTGCTTGGACATTTGGGCCAAACAAGCGTACAACAAGATGAATTAGGACATATTATTACTGAGCGAAATTCTGGACTTGCGCACTTAATTGAAAAATTATCTGGTGAATCTAATTACGGCCACATCACATTTGGCAATACAGAAAATCTTGCGCCTTCAAAGACTGCAAGGTTGGCGGAAAAGATATGACAAAAGAACTAAAAAGCTTTCACCCAATTTATTTGCAACTCCAAGACAAAAAAGCATCTGCTTTTGATATTGGCGCAGTTATTCTTGAAACTGCTGTTAAAAATAGAAGCGAAAATTACGTATCATATCAGAGTGAATCACCAAAAGATTTTAGAAACAAAGAAGAAGCAAGAGTTTGCAGGGCGCTTTTATTGTTTGATGGACAAAATGCGCGAAGTGATTCATTAGAATCTGTTTTAGAATATAAACGTGCACATTTTGGCGAATATAGGCGAATTGTCGCAGTTAATTTTGTTTTTGATGCTGCTCAATTTAATTACATAAATGGCCAAAACCTGCAAGAAACTGCATTATTTTTGGGTGAAAAGTTTGCTGAATTATTCAGCCCCCCAAAACAAGAATGTGCGGGTTGGAAAAAAAGAAATTTAGATTTAATAACAGATGAGTATGTTAGTTATATTTCTTCACTTCGAATAAGACTAAAAAATAAATTCGGAGTTAAATTTCCAGAATAAAGCAAACTTGCTGCTCGGAACTATCTCAGTCGTAGCAGAGCTGTGGGGTTTTAGACCCAATTTTGTAATAAATCTAAAATAATTATTTCTTAAACTTCTCTTTAACTGCTTTATCTGAAATAATTGCAGAGTTTCCTGTTGGGTCTTCAATTATTATTTTTGCTTTTTCAGAACCCCAAAGAATGTTTTGAATTTTTTTTAGCAAATTTTTGGCCTTCTTTTTTAAGTCTTCATCTTCTTCATTATTTTTTATAGATTCTACTTGCTCTTTGATTTTATTTATTATTCCTTCAACATTTGTGACATAACCTTCAGAACTTGGGCCTGGGTCAATACTTCCAACATGAGGAATTTTAATTATTGCTTCTGAACTTTTGACCACTCGTACATTTAAGTCTTCTTTTGAGGTAATCTCGAAAGTAAATCTTGAAGGCTCTTTTTGGTCTGCTGATTCAATATCGGTCTTGTGGTATTGGCAGGATTCACAGCTCATTCCAAACAAATAAATTTTGCCAAAAAAAGGAACATCAGTTTCTGTTTCTGAAAGAACAAGAGTTTTTTTGCTGCAAATAGGACATTGCTGCCCTTTTAGAACATTTTGTGTTTCTTTTTGAACCATTAAAGCAAATAAACTGTAGAAAGGTATAAAAAGATTTTGATTTCTTCGCGTTTATGCCACATAAATTAGCACTTTTAGTAGTAGATATCTGTGAAGGTTTAGAAGATTTGTTAAAATCCAATGAACGTGGATATTCAATAGATTTTGATTATGTGCGCGGGTGCTGGGTTCGCAGCCCCCAAGCAGAGATGGCAGTTCAGTCAGAAATAATTTATCCATATGGGAGTTTACGTGCAGGCTTTAATGCAATAATTGATACTGCGAGTATTGCTTGTAAAAAAGGAAAAAAAGTTTATGCATCTTATTTTTATACTGGCTGGACTGATGGCGAGGAACAACCTGCGCAATCTCTTATGCATTGTGTGAACAAAGAAGATACTTTTGAAAAAACAACATATAGCGCTTTTCAATCAGGCAAGCTCGCTTTGCGTCTTAAAAAAGATGAATGTAAACATTTATTGATTCTAGGATATGATAGAGATTGTTGTGTTTTAGCAACAGCAAAAGATGCAGTAAATAATGGAATAAAAGTTGTTACCTGCGAACAATTAATGTTAACTGCAAATAAAGGAAATAAAAAAGACATATCGCTCGATTATTTCAAAAAAAATACTGTTTTTTTGGAAAGTGTAGTTGATGCTTTAAATTATATTCAAAGAGATTGATTTTTTAAATGAAAAGTCGCCGGCGCCAGGATTATCAACCTCTTAGAAACGAAAGGTTTTTGAACCTGGAAACCCTTACGGGTAACAGCTGCTCAGGCTGTCGACTTTACCTGATTCGCCCACGCCGGCGAGATGCACTTTAAAGTGCATTCTTTTATTTTATTCTTTGATTCAAATGCTTTGCTGAAAATTTTCGCAAATTTTCCGACAAAAACGTAAACTTTTTGCTTACAACAAATTTTTAAACCAGTAAATAATTCTTGTGCGTATGACCTATGAAATTACTGCAAAAGAATTAAAGAAAAAAATAGATTTGAAAGAAAAATTCATATTGCTTGATGTTCGAACAAAAGAAGAAATAGAAATTGCAAAAATAAAAAATTCAGTGTGGATACCACTTTCTGAGCTAGAAAACAGATTTTTAGAGCTTGATAAAACAAAAGAAATTATTGTTTACTGCCATCACGGCAGCAGAAGCCTTGCTGCTGCAAAATTCTTGAGTTCAAAAGGGTATAATGCAAAATCTTTAGCAGGCGGAATTGATTTGTGGTCTTGCGAAATTGATAATAATATGCCTACTTATTGAAAATTATTTCCCTTTTAGCGCTTTGAGAACATCATCAGCAAATCTTTGCAAATTTTTAATATTTTGTCTGACATCATTAATTGGTGTTGATTCAGGCCCTCTTAAAATTGGAAAACCTGCATTTCTTGGAGCGCTAGACCATTTGCTTTGCTCTGTTGCTTGGTTTTTGAGTTCAGTTAATGCAGTAATTGCAGTATCTTTTGGCATTGAATTAAGTACTTGTACTAATTGTTCAACACCCATAACTGCATAGTCAGTACATAACCCGCCATGGCTTGGTTTGTAAATCCCGCATTCTTTGCCGTCATAATATACTTTTTTACCATGAATATTGTATTGCATTTTTATTTCTCCGATTATAGGTATAAAATAATGCTGTTTGTTTAAAAAGCTAGTGTAATTAAATAACATAAATAATAGAAAAATAAAATTAAATAAATAAAAAAATAAAA
>ORJL011577096.1_pt1 | contig 23463 bp, 23 predicted proteins | sample 1779941 | NCBI WGS metagenome assembly ORJL01 (sample SAMEA104232317, study PRJEB22302) | groundwater metagenome | biome: forest; feature: aquifer; material: groundwater | place: USA | collected 2011-08-07 | depth 5.8 m
AGCCGCGGCCACCGCTATCGAGCCCCGCCCGCACCGGGACGCCCGCCAGCCACGCCGCCAACCCGAGCAGCGGCGACCGGTCCAGCACCAACACCGCGTCGAACCGTCCCTCGCGCAGCAGGCCGGCCAGCCGCCGCAGGTCGCGCCACCGGCCTGCCGGCCCCGGCGCCGTCCAGTCCCATTCAACACAGGCGTTCAGGTGCGGATTGTCCTCAATGGCAGCCAACGACCAGCGGCCGGTCAGGTAGGTAAGGTGCGCTTGGGGGAAACAGCGGCGCAGCGCTGCCACCGCAGCGGTGGACATGACGACATCGCCAAGACAGCAGGGTTTGACGATGGCAATGCGGGCGGTCGCTGGCAGCACCGGCGGCGCGTCCCACCGGCAGCGCAGCAGCAGCCCCAGCGTGCGGCAGGCGAAGGAGACGAGGCGATCGGTGAGGATGTGGGGAGGCATTCCCCTGGACGGCTCAGCCGCTGAGGGCGCTCGCTTCGGCCACGGCGAACAGCAGCCCGCCCTCGGCGGCCGTCTGGCCGTTGACGGTGGCCTTGCCGATGCCCTTGCCGATGGGGCCGCGCAGCGCGGTCAGCTCAACCTCCAAGCGCAGGGTGTCGCCGGGTGTCACTGGTTTGCGGAACCGAAAGCGATCGATGCCGGCAAACAGGGCGATCTTGCCCCGGTACTCCGCTTTGCTCAGCAGGGCGACGGCGCCGACCTGGGCCAGCGCTTCCACAATCAGCACGCCGGGCATGATAGGCAGGCCGGGGAAGTGCCCCTGGAAGTAGATCTCGCCCGACGACACCTGCTTGATGCCGACAGCGCGGTTCCCCTCCAGCTCGATGATGCGGTCGACCAGCAGGAACGGCCACCGGTGCGGGATGATGGCCTGGATTTCCTTGGGGCCCAGTTCCATCAGGCGCCCCGCTCGGCGTGGGCCTTCTCGGCCAGCGCAAACAGCCGCTCAGCGGTGGTCATTGGCACGTTCACATCGCCCGGCTTCAACTCGTCGCGGCCTTGGATGCCGTGGAAGTCGCTGCCGCCGCAGGGCACCAAGCCGCGCTCGGCGCAAATACCCACCAGCTTGCTCACCAGTTCCTGCGGATAGCCCTGGTAGTGCGCCTCCATGCCGGTGAGGCCAGCGGCGCACAGATCGTCCAGCAACTCGTCGAACGGCGAGCCCGCCATCAGTTCCTTGGGGTGGGCCAGCACTGCCAGCCCGCCCACACTGCGGATGAGGTCCACCGCCTCGGCCGGCAGCATCTTGGCGCGCTCTGCGTAGGCGGGGCCATTGCGGCTCAGGTAGCGGTCGAACGCATCCTTGATGGTGGGCACGTAGGCCTTTTCCAGCAGCGCCTGCGCGATGTGGGGCCGGCCCACCGAGGTGGCGCCGCCGCCGGCAATCTCCAGCACCCGCTCCCAGGTGATGTCCATGCCCAGGTTGCGCAACTTTTGCACCATCATCTGGCCGCGGTCCAGGCGCTGCTCCCGGAATTCGGTGAGCTTCTGCTGGAAGGCGGTGTCGCTATCGTCGATGAAGTAGCCCAGCACGTGCACTTCGTTGCCTGGGATGTCACAGCTCAACTCAATGCCCGGAATGAGCGTGAGTTCAGGGTAGCGCTGCTTGGCGGTGAACGCCTCCGCCAGGCCCTGGGTGGTATCGTGGTCGGTCAGCGCCATCACATGCAGGCCGCGCGAGCCCACCAGATCGACCAGTTGCGTGGGGGTGAGCACGCCATCCGAGATTGTGGTGTGCATGTGCAGGTCAACGTACACGGTGGGGCCTTCTAGTCGCAGATGCGGGTGATGCGCTGCACGCACTCGCCGCGCCCGGTCGATGGGTCGATTTTAACCAACATGGCATTGAAGATCGTAGGGCCGTTCTCGGCCACGGGCAACTGCTTCGGCATGAGGGTGAGGAACCGCGAGAGGACAGCGTCGATGTCGTTGCCGATCACCGAATTCATCGGTCCCGTCATGCCGATGTCCGTCACAAAGGCGGTACCCTTCGGCAGGATCCGGTCATCCGCGGTGGGCACGTGCGTGTGCGTACCCAGCACCGAACTTACCCGGCCGTCCAGATACCAGCCCATGCCCACCTTCTCAGAGGTAGCCTCGGCATGGAAGTCCACGACCACGATTTTAGGGCGGTCGCTCCCGGCCAGCAGCCGGTCAATGGCCTTGAACGGCGAGTCCAGGTCCTGCATGAAGGTGCGCCCCATCAGGTTCACCACCATCACGTCGCCGGTGATCTGGAAGCCGCGGCCGGGTACGCCCTCCGGGTAGTTGAGCGGCCGAATCAACGGCAGTTCGGAGTCCATGTACGGGATGATCTCCCGTTGGTCCCACACGTGATTCCCGGAGGTAATGACGTCGACCCCGCAGGTGAGCAGTTCCTCTGCGTGCTTCAGCGAGATCCCCCTGCCGTTGGTGACGTTCTCGCCATTGGCCACCACCACGTCCACTTCAAGGTCACGCCGCAAACCGGGCAGCAGCGCTTTTACCAGCGTGCGGCCGGGCTTGCCCACAATATCCCCTATCGCAAGAACGTTGATACTCACCAAACCCCAGCTTTCAAGATCGCAGGACACGCCAAGGATACCAGCACTATACCATGGGGTTTTCATCCGTTGGCCAAACGCAAGCTCCAGGACCACGCTACCAACGGCAGCCTCACCTGTTCTACTCTATGAGTAGCCCAGTTCAAACGCCGCAAGGGGTCCCGTGCCGCCCGCTTCCACCCTCCACAACGACGATGCCAGTATCGAGGCGGCCAAGACCGGCCCAGCGGCGTTTGGCGCCCTCTACGACGGCCACGTCGCCCCCGTCTACCGGTACTGCTACCGCCGCCTGGGCGACCACCACGAGGCGGAGGACGCCACTGTCCATATCTTCCAGCGGGCGCTGGAGGCCCTCCCCCATTATCAACGTACCGGCGCGCCGTTTGCCGCCTGGCTGTTCACCATCGCCGCCCACCACGTGCACGACCGCCTGGGCGCCCGCACGGTCTCGCTCAATAGGGTCAGCCCCGAGCCAGCAGATGGCGCATCAGAGCCGCTACAGAGCCTGCTCGCGGCCGGGGAGGTCTCGGCGGCATGGCGGGCCGTAGCGGAGCTGCCGGCCGCGCAACGGCGCGTGCTCACGCTGCGCTTCGGGCAGGGGCTCACCAACCAGCAGGTGGCGCGCATCCTCAACCGCAGCGAGACTGCCACCAAGCAACTGGTGTACCGCGCGCTCCAGGCGTTGCAGGCCCACTACCATACCCAGGAGGACTGACATGCCGCCAACGAGTCATGCGGCAGCAATCGACCAAGCGCTGCAGGGCGCAGCGCTCCCTTTAGCTATTGCCGACCGGGAACTGGTGGCGCTGGGCAGCGAACTGCGGCGCACCGCATCAGAGGGCATGCTCGACCCCCAAGTGCAGACCAACCTCCGCGCCGGTCTGCTGGCGGCCCACCCGGCGGCCGCCCGGCATCAGGCCAATGTTCACCCCCTACACTACACCACCTTCGACACACCGGTAGGCACGCTGCTGGTGGCCTACCGCGGCGTGACCGTGGTGACCACCGACCTCGCCGTGGACTGCGGGTTGTTCGAACGGGAATGCCGGGCCCGCCTGGGCGAGTCGCCGGCCTACGTGCCGGAGCCGCCCGCAGCGCTGGTGCGGGCCATCACCGCCGTCACCGAGGGCCGCCGTCGCTACCCCGGCAAGCTCGACCTCTCGGCCGTCCCCGGCTTCCAGCAGCGCGTGCTCATCGAGACGCTCAAGATCCGGCCCGGCGAGATCCGCTCCTACGGCTGGTTGGCACGCCAGGTGGGACAACCCGGCGCAGCACGGGCGGTGGGCACGGCCATGGCCCACAACCCCATCCCCATCCTCATCCCCTGCCACCGGGTGGTGCGGTCCGATTACCACATCGGCGAGTATGGCTGCGGCGGCCCCAGCAAGAAGCGCGAGATCCTGACCCACGAGGGCATCGACGTCGACGCCTTGGAGCGGCTGGCACGGGCGGGCGTCCGCTTCATCGGCAGCGACACCACCCGCATCTTCTGCGTGCCCGGCTGCGGCGCCGGCCGGCGGCTGACACCGCTGCACACCCAACACTTCACGTCCGAGACCCAGGCCCGCGCCGCCGGCTACCGGCCCTGCAAAGTCTGCAAGCCCGTCTAGCCATGCAGACCCGCCACCTCACGCTCACCCCCCACCCGCCGTTCAACTTCCCGCTCATCCTCGAGACCTTACTGGCGTCGCCCGGCTCAGTGCTGGAGGTGCTGACCGCCAGTGAGTACCGCCGTGCGCTGCAAATCGACGGTACTCCGGTGCTGGTCACCGTGCGTGCCGCAGACGGCCAAGCGCAACCAACCCTCTCGCTGGCCGTGACCGCCGAGCGGGTGGACGAGGCGACGGCAGCGCTCGTTGCCGACGCCTTCGCCCGCATCTTTGTGGCCGGCCTCGACACCAGCCCCATCGACGCGCTGGACGACCCCGTGTTTGCCCAGGCATGGGCCCTACGGCGGGGCTTCCGGCCGGTGCAGCTTCCCGACGTGTTCGAGGCCATCGCATGGGCCATCATCGGCCAGCAGATCAATGTGGCGTTCGCCGCCCGCTGCAAGCGCGCCCTCACCGAACGCTACGGTGGCCGGATGGAGGTGGACGGGGCGACCTACCTGCTGTTCCCCACGCCTGAGACCCTCGCCCCGCTCGACGAGGCCAACCTGCAGGCCCTCCAGTTCAGCCGCCAGAAGGCCCGCTACGTCATCGGCCTGTCACGCGCCATCATCGAAGGGCGCTTTAAGCCCGGAGCGCTGGCCGGCATGCCCGCTGACGAGGCACTGGCCCGCCTCCAGGAGTTGCTGGGCGTGGGCCGCTGGACCGCCGAGTACGTGCTGCTGCGCGGCCTGGGCTACCCCGACGCGCTGCCCGCAGGCGACGTGGCGCTGCAGAAGGCCGTGGGCCGCGCCTACGGCCTGGGCCGCAACGCCACCGAGGCCGAAGTGCGCACCCTGGGTGAGCGCTGGGCGCCCTGGCGCTCCTACGCCACCATCACCTGGTGGCAGACCAACCGCGTGGGCGCCTGAGGGGAAGTGCCACCCAACGGCCGATGCTCAGTACCTACCCACCTCTGAGGCAGCTCGTGGGACTACAGGCCCAGCAACGCCTTCAGCGGCACGACGCCTTGTTGCTTCGCATCCTCCATCTGCTGCATGAGCACAGGGTCGGTCAGCGCATGCTCGGCGGCGTCCAGTGCGGCCCAAATGAGGCTCAACTCCGCCTCGCCAGCGCGGCCCGGCCCAGGCGCAACGACATCTGGCGCAACGACATCTGGGACAGCGACATCTGGGAAGGTGCTGATATCCACCGCAACCCCGCTCAGGTCGGTTGTGCCCTGCCACTGCTTGGCGAAGGCTACGCTCCAGCCGCCGAAGGGGAAACGCAGGTCAATGGCGGGGTCAAGGTTGTAATCGGCTACCCACAAAGGCAGGTCGCTGAACCCATTGCCCAGTTGCGCGGGATTCCACGCCGCGCCGTTGGTGTAGATGCCGGGTGCTTTGCCCATCGACCGCACGAGATCGATGCTCTCCTGCAGGTGGGCGGCCGTCCACTGGTCGGGCATGGGATAGTGGCCGGCCTGTTTTTGGGCCATGGCGCGAATATCCTCAACGTCGATCCATACAGCCGGCATGTTCGCGGGCAGACCCTCGCCAAGATAGTCCCATTCACTGCCCGCCGCGGCCACGGCGGCATTCAGGTGATGGCTCGCAGTCTGATAGGCGTGCGGCACGTAGTAGCCGGACGTCAGGCCGCCGGCGGCGCGCCACAACTGCAGCGCCTGCTCGGTCTTTGCGTAAGAACTGGCGCCCCCCCATAGGTTGCATACCAAGAGCTGGTAGTGCTCGGCGATGCGATCCGCGCACCATTGGGACGTAACGTGGGCCGCGCCACCACTGATGTCGAGCGCTTTCACGTTCCCTCCTATCACCTAACAGGATTGGTTCAGCGTAGCACTGCCCTGTGCTACCATACTGCCGGACTTGCTAGGAGCCAGCTATGCCTCACCCACTTGAACTGCCTGCCGAGGCGCTACGGCGCGTCTGCGACCCCGACTCCCTGGGCTTCGAGACCACCGAGACCGTCGGCCCCGCCATTGGCACCGTCGGCCAGGACCGCGCCATGGACGCCCTGACCTTTGGCCTGGAAATCACCGCTCCCGGGTACAACCTCTATGTCAGCGGAGCGCCAGGCTCCGGCCGGGCCACCACCGTCTTGGCGCGGGTGCAGGAGGTGGCCAAGATGCTGCCGCCGCCGGACGACTGGTGTTATGTCAACAATTTTACCGACGCTTACCGGCCCCTCGCCATCAACCTGCCCACCGGTATGGCCCGCCAGTTGGGGCGCGACATGGACGCGTTGGTGGACCAATGCAAGACCGACATCCCCAAGGTGTTCGAAGACGACCACTACCGGGAGCAGCACCAGTTCCTGATTAGCGATATGGAGAAGCGCCGTCAGGCATTTTACGAGACGCTGGAGGCCAAGGCCGAGCAATTGGGATTGACCGTCCAGTTCAGCCCGGCCGGTATCGTCACGGTGCCCATAACCCAGGGCCGCCCCATGACCCCCGAGGAGTATCAGGCGCTGCCGGACCAGACCCGTGACACGCTGCGAGCGCAGGGCGAGACGTTGCAAGACGACCTGGTGGACTTCCTGCAGAACGTGCGCAACGCGGAGCAGTCCACCGTGGAGAAGCTGCAGCAACTCGATCAGCAGAGCGTGCTCTTTGCGGTCGGCCACTGGGTGCAGAACCTCACCCAGAAGTACGCCGCGTACCCCCGCGTGGTCGCGCACCTGGAAGCGGTGCAGGCCGACATCGTGGAGAACCACATGGCCTTCCGCCCCCACGAGGAGCAACAGCGGCCACCCGGCATGCCGCCGGCGTCCCGCAGCGATGACCCCTTCGCCCGCTATCGGGTGAACGTGCTGGTCACGCGCGAAGATGGCGACGGCGCCCCGGTGGTGTACGAGTTCCACCCCTCCTACTACAACCTGGTGGGCAGGGTGGACTACCAGCCGTCGTTCGGCACCCTCAGCACCGACTTCCGGCTGATCAAGCCGGGCGCGCTGCACCACGCCAACGGCGGCTTCCTCATTGTGCAGGCCCGAGACCTGCTGATGAACCCCTTCTCGTGGGAGGGGCTGAAGCGCTGTCTGGTGTGCCGCGAGGTCTCGATGGAGAACATCGGCGAGGCCAACTCCATGGTGCCCACGCTCAGCGTGCGGCCCGATCCCATCCCGCTCGACGTCAAGGTGGTGCTCATCGGCAATCCCATGGTGTTCGGCCTGCTCTACCAGAACGACGAGACGTTCCAGAAGCTCTTCAAAGCCAAGGCCGACTTCGACACCGAGATGCAACGCAACGATGAGAACACCCGCACCTATGCCGGGTTTATCCGGTCGCGGGTGGACGCCGAGGGACTGCTGCACTTTCACAAGAGCGCGGTGGCCAAGGTGGTGGAGTACGGCTCCCGTCTCAGCGAGCACCAGGACCGCCTCTCCACCCGCTTCGGCGATACGTCCGACATCGTCACCGAGGCCAGCTACTGGGCCAAAAAGGCCGGCGCCAAACTGGTGGTGGCCGAGCACGTGCAGAAGGCCATCACCGAGAAGGAGTTTCGCTCCAGCCTGCCGCGTGACCGCATGCAGCAGGTCATGCGCGAAGGCACCATCCAGATCAGCACGCAGGGCGCGGAGGTGGGCCAAGTGAACGGCCTGTCGGTGCTCGACACCGGCGACTTCACCTTCGGCATGCCGTCGCGCGTCACCGCACGTTGCTCGCTGGGCAACGCCGGCGTGGTCGACATCGAGCGCGAGATCGAGATGAGCGGCCGCATCCACAGCAAGGGCGTGATGATCTTGAGCGCGTTCCTGGCATCCCGCTATGCCCAGGACAAGCCCCTCAGTCTTTCGGCCAGCCTCACCTTTGAACAGCTCTACAACGATGTCGATGGTGACTCCGCCTCCAGCACCGAGCTGTACGCCCTGCTGTCGGCGCTCTCGGGCCTACCGTTGCGCCAGGACCTCGCCGTCACCGGTTCGGTGAACCAGCGCGGTCAGGTGCAGGCGGTCGGCGGCGTCCAGTTCAAGGTGGAGGGCTACTACGACCTCTGTGCAGCCCACGGCCTCACCGGCACCCAGGGCGTGATGATCCCGTGGACGAACACCAACCACATCATGCTGCGCGAAGACATCGTGGATGCAGTGCGGGCCGGCAAGTTCCACCTCTACGGCATCCACAGCATCGATGAGGGCATCGGACTGCTGACCGGCGTGGCGGCCGGTGAGCTCGATGCCCACGGGTGCTACCCCGACGGCAGCGTCAACGCCCTCGTCAACCAGCGCATCGTCGACTTCGCCCAACGCCTCCGCGACTTCGGCAGGGCCGAAGGCCCACCACCCTACGAACCCAGGCCGCTGCGCCATTAGGGACCACCACCGCTTGTGGTGTACCTCAATACGACACGACGGCTTGTGTATAGGGGATGATTTTCGCAACCATCGCTGCTATTGGCTTGACGGCTAGTTTGGCACAGCGCTACAGTGAGGCTACCCCCTGCTGGGGTGGGCAACTGCCAAGGGCTTATCCTCAAAAGCTCCATGGAGGTCGCAGATGCAGTCCAGTCTGATCGGCAAGATTGACAAGGCGAAGCGCTATGCCACCGAGCCGCAGCGCGTGACGTTCAACGACTTCACGCTGACCTTCCGCGGCGACAACGATACCCATAAAGTACGCTGGCACGACGAGCATTGGCACTGCACGTGTGACTTCTTCGCCGAGCATGACGTCTGCTGCCACACCATGGCCCTGGAGCGCATGATCGAGGCGATGCTGCCGGTTGGCGCGCTCGCCTCTTTAGTGGCCCACCACTAGGCTTTGCCGGCGCCGCCCTGGAACCACTTGATGGCCAGCGCCAGCGCTCCAGCCACCAAAATCACCGGGCCCAAGATCCAGAACCAGTAGATCAGCAACAGCCCGCCGGCGATAACGCCAATAATGATGCCGGCGGCCAGCGCCAGCCGCAGCAGCGGCGATGCTACGTCGTTCCTGTCGTCCACGGCTACTGGTACCCCTGGGGATGCGCTTGTAACCATGCCCACGCGCTGCCCACCATGCCAGCCAACGGCCGTTCGGGGCGCCAGCCCAGCACCTCTGCCGCTTTCGCGTTGCTGGCCACCGTGGCGGGCGCGTCGCCCGGCCGGCGCGGGCCCATCGTCAGCGGCACCGGTTTCCCCGTGACCGCAGCGATCGCGTCCAGCACCTGCCGTACCGAGTAGCCGGAGCCGCTGCCCAGGTTGCACACAATGGGCACGGCGCCCTCCGGCGCCAACCGGTCCAACGCACGGATGTGGGCCTCCGCTAAGTCCACCACGTGTACATAGTCGCGGATCGCGGTGCCGTCGGGCGTGGGGTAGTCGTCGCCGAACACGGTGAGCGGGGGGCGGCTGCCCAGCACGGCCTGCAGGGCCAGCGGTATCAGGTGCGTCTCTGGGGTATGCCACTCGCCGCAGCGCTCGGTGGCGCCGGCAGCGTTGAAGTAGCGCAACGCCGCGTAGCGCAGCCCCTGCTGCGAGGCATACCACGCCAGCAATCGCTCCACCGTCGCTTTGGACTCGCCGTAGGGGTTGTTCGGCCGTAGCGGCGCGTCCTCGGAAATTGGCACCGACTCCGGCTCGCCGTACACCGAGGCCGTGGAGCTAAAGATGAGCCGGGTCACGCCATGGTCCACCATGGCATTCACCAGCGCAATGACGCCGCCGATGTTGTTGGCGAAATAGAGCCCCGGTTGCTGCATCGAGACGCCCACTAGGCTCTTGGCGGCAAAATGCATCACAGCGTCGAACGGCGGTCCGCCGAACACACCCGCCAGCGCCGCGGCATCCAGCACCGAGCCCCGAATCAAGCGGGCGCCCAATGCCACCGCCGTACCGTGGCCGGTGGACAGGTCGTCGAAGATGGTCACCTGGTGCCCCGCAGCGACCAACCGCTCCGAGGTCACCCCGCCCACATAGCCCGCTCCGCCAACGACAAGGACATGCACCGCTAGGCCTCGAACGCCTGGAACACCAGGCAGGCGTTCTGGCCGCCGAATCCGAAGCTGTTGGAGAGCGCCGCCCGCACCACGTGATCGCGCGCCATATTGGGCACGTAGTCAAGATCACATGCCGGGTCGGGCGTGTCGAGGTTGATGGTAGGGTGCAACTTACCGTCCAGAATGGTCTTGATGCAGACCACCGCTTCGGCCCCACCGGCCCCGCCCAGCAGGTGGCCGATCATCGATTTGGTGGAGCTGATGGGGATCCGGTAGGCGTGCTCACCGAACATGCGCTTGATCGCCAGCGTCTCGGTGGCGTCGTTGAGCGGAGTGGAGGTGCCGTGGGCGTTGATGTAGTCGATGTCGGTGGGGGCCAGGCCGGCGTCTTCGATGGCCAGCTTCATGGCCCGCGCCGCGCCTCTGCCCTCCTCGTCGGGCGCCACCAGGTGGAACGCATCGGCCGAAGCGCCGTAGCCGGTGACCTCTGCCAGGATCGGCGCGCCACGGTCCAGCGCATGCTGCAGCGACTCGATGACCAGCATGCCCGACCCTTCGCCGGCCACAAACCCGTCGCGGTCTGCATCGAACGGCCGGCTGGCCCGCCCGGGCTCGTCGTTGCGGGTGGAGAGCGCCCGCAGCGCGGAGAACCCCGCCAGTGCAATCTCGGTGATGCCCGACTCCGTGCCACCCGTGACCATCACGTCGGCGGCGCCGCGCCGGATCACCTCCATCGCCTCGCCAATGGACTGGCTGGATGCGGCACAGGCCGTGATCACCGTGGAGTTATACCCCCGCAGGCCGAACTGCAGGCTCACCTGCGCCGCGGCCATGTTGGGTAACTCCATGGGCATCAGGAATGGCGTCACCTTGTCGCCGCCCCGGGTGATAATGGTGCGCACCTCGTGCTCCAGGTTGGGCAGGCCACCGTTGCCGTTCCCCATCAGTACCCCCACCCGGTCGCGGTCCTCGGCATTCAGGTTGAGTTGGGCGTGGGCAATGGCCTCGCGGGCTGCTGCTACCGCCAACTGGCTGAAGCGGGCCATCCGGCGCGACTCGCGATAATCCATGAAGTTCTTGGGGTCGAAGTCCTTGACCTCGGCCGAGATGGTGCTGGGGTAGCCGGCAGGGTCGAACTGGTGGATTTGCCCGGCGCCCGAGACGCCGGCCAGCAGGTTCCGCCAGTACTCATCCACCGAGAGGCCCACCGGGGTGATGGCTCCGAGACCGGTCACCACCACCCGCTTGCGGCCCGACGCTGAGAGCAGATTGGTTGCCATACGCCGCTTTCCGCCCCTCAGGGCGTTGGAGAGTCCGTAGAGGAGAACACCGGCTGCAGGCCTGCGTCACGCCGGGCCCGGCCCGAGGTGTACGCCGCGTCGCCGGTGCGGCCCAGCGTCCGCAGCGCTTCGCCCACCACCGCCAGCGAACCCGTCACCAGGATCAGATCGCCGGGGCCCGCCTCAGCTCGGGCGGCAGTCAGCCCCGCCGTCACGTCGCCCACGGCGCGCGCCGTCACACCGTGCCGCTGCCACACCTGCGCCAGGTCCTCGGCGCCGGCCGCCCGGGGGCTCGCCCCCTGCACGGTCAGCACCAGGTCGGTCACCGGCGCCAACTCGGCTGCGAAGACCTCGGTGTCCTTGTCCCGCATCTGGCCCACCACCAGGATGGCCCGTTCATGCGGTAGCTCATAGCGAATGGCGCTCACCAGCCAGCGGGCCGATGAATCATTATGCGCCCCGTCCAGCACCAGCAGCGGCTCGCGCTCCACCACCTGCAGGCGTCCCGCCCACACCACATCTTCGATACCCTGCACCACGTGCAGTGGCGCCAGCGGGAACCCCCGCTCGATCAGCACCTCGGCCGCGGCCACCACCGTGGCGGCGTTATCGAGCTGGGCACCGCCGAGCAACGGCAACCGCAGGTCCCACTCGCCCAGTGGCGAACTGACGGTCATCCACTGGCCGGTCAGGTCGCTCCCGACCCGCCGCCAGCTATACTCACGGGTCACATCCAGCACCACCGTGTCCAACGCGGCGCCGCGGGCATTGATCACGGCGCGGGCTTCCGGCGGCTGCGGCCCCATCAGCACCGGCGAGCCGGCCTTGATGATGCCGGCCTTCTCGGCGGCGATCGCCTCCAGCGTGCTGCCCAGCACTTCCATGTGATCGTAGCTGACCGGCGTGATGATGCAGAGGTCCGGGTGATCCAGCACGTTGGTGGCGTCCAGCCGGCCGCCCAGGCCCACCTCCAGCACCTGGGCACTCACCCGCGCATCCCGGAAGCACAGCCAAGCCGTTAGCGTCACCAACTCGTAGAAGGTGAGGCGGCCCCATTTTGGGTCGGAGTGGTAGCGCTGCTCCACCGGCAAGAGCTTCTCCACCGCCTGCGCAAAGGCCGCCTCCGACACCGGGGCGCCATTGATGCGGATGCGCTCCCGGAAGTCGCACAACTCAGGCGAGGTGTACAGCCCGGCGTGGTAACCCGCGGCTCCCAGCACCGACGCGATCATCGCCGCCACGCTACCCTTACCCTTGGTGCCGGCGATGTGGATGGTGAGCCAGCCCAACTGGGGGTTACCCAGCCAACCCAACACCTGGCGCATACGCTCCAACTGGGGTACATCAGACGCAAGCGCACTGGGAGGCAGTGCTTCGTAGTTGGTGAACTGGTGGAGGTAAGCGAGTGCTTCGGCGTAGGTCATAGTGGCTGAGGCCCGCGAGACACCCATGAGCGTCAGCGATTTCGAGGGATACTGGCGAGTATAGCAGGTAGGTTCGCTCCGGTAGTGGTGCGCCCTGGCCCGGCCTGACCCGGCCCCGCCTCGATTCGTCGTTGTCAATCGTGGCGTCGCTAGGCGATCCGCAGCGCCAACCGGCGCGTTCCCCACCCATCGGCCGGCCCGCCGTTCACGGCGGCGGTCTAACCTACGGCTCCTACGCCGGCGCCTCAGCCCAACCCGCTCCCATCGCCGCACACTCAACTGCTCTACTGCCGGCGCTCGCCCACCCGCCGCCACCTGCCGCGGGTCACCAATCGCCCAACAGGGGGCCAAATGCGACTCAGCCTAGCGCTGCCCACGGTCAACACCGGCGGGAGCCCGTTGACCGGGCAGGGGTTCGGGGCCCAGGTGCGGGCAGAATAACAATGGCCCGGCCACTACGGATTTCCCCATAGCGGCCGGGCCGCTTCCCCTATTCGAATCGGCCAGCAGCGCTGTGCCGCGGTCAGACCACCCGCCTACCGGTGACAACCTGCACGGCCACCGCGACGATGGCCAGCACCAGCAAGAGATGAATCAGACCACCCAAGGTGAACGATGCCAGAAACCCTATGGCCCACATCAATAACAGAACGACTGCGAGTGTATACAGCATGACCTTGTCCTTAGTGCTGACCGGGCGCTGCTAAACGCGTGCGAGGCGCCCATTGTTGCCTCGCAAGCTCATGTAGGTGTGCGACTTGGGGGACATCGTGCGCTCGTACCGTCCACGGCGTCTGCGTTGGGTCGGCTGGCTCGTTCAGACTGCGCTCGGCGCCAGCGCCTTTTTGGTTGCTGCGGGCGCACTATGCCGGCCTGGTTTAGCATGGAGGCGGTGCAGTTCCGTGAGGATCTGCGCCCTGGTGCCACCGTACTGTTTCTGAATCGCATCGGCCAGGTCGTCCACCTTGCCCTCAGTCCGGTCTATCTCTTCGTCACTCAGATCGTCCCATTTCGCCTTGACCCGGTGTTGCATGTCCTGCCAGGCGTTGAGTACCAGGTCGCCATTGTCCTTCAGCACCACGCGCACGCTATCGGCAGCGCCGCTTATGGTGTCCTCAACGGCCTTCGCGGGCTTCGAGTCACTCAGCGACCGCACCATCTCCTTCACCTTGCTTGGCTTCGCAAGCAGCAGCATGCCGATGCCGGCAATACCGGCCAGTGCAGCGATGCCGAGCGTTGAACTGATCCCCATGTTGTTTGCCATTGTTGTCCTCGCAGTGTTTCGTTTCTCGTGGTGGAGTAGCGGGGTTGAGTGATGCCAGCCCCTGTTCAGTGTCCTCCGTCAACGCTACACGCCTATTTTCGCCCACCGGCAATCGCGAACGGATCGCTGAGGACCCGGCGCGCCTTGCGGACGCATGACAACTCGGAGTTGGACCACCCCAAGGCACGGACAGGCGATCACGGAACCCGGCCGCATTACGCCCCTCGGGCCCCTGCGGCTGCGAGCCTGGAGGTGGTGCCACGGTACTTCAGGTAGGGCCGGTGGCCCCCCAGGCCGAAGGGCTCGTGGTGCGTCAGATAGAGGCGGTCGGCAATGATGCGCACCGCCAACTCGGCGAACTGCAGGCGCGGCACCGCCACCGTGGTCAGCGGTGGGTTCGCAAATTCCGATATGCGGATGTCATCGAACCCGATGATACTCAGCTCCTCCGGCACGCGGATGCCGCGGGTGTGACAGTAGCGCAGCGCCCCCAAGGCGATCTCATCGCTGTAGCAGAACAGGGCATCCGGGCCGTTTCGGGGCGCCCACAGCTTCTCCAGTTGCTCGTACCCACCCTGGAAGTCATAGCGCTTGGGGTCCACCACATCGAAGGGCGCCAGCCGGGCCTCGGCCAGCGCCGCCTCAAACCCGCCCAACTTGGCCTTCGCGCTGGTGGAGCGATCCGGTCCGCACAGGCAGACCACTCGCTCGCGGCCGCACTCCGCCACCAAGTGGTGCACCGCCTGGTGCGCCCCCGCCCAGTGGTCCACCTCGATGCAGGCGGGCTCGGCGGTCAACGCGCTGTCGCGGGTGGTGCGGGTAGCCCACGACACCACGGGTATCCCCTCCACCCGCATCGGCGCCCGGAAGTCCTCGCCCACCTGCGACGACGTGAGGATCACACCCTCCACGCCGATCTTGCGGAACATCTCGGCAGCGCGCCGCTCATCGCCATCGGGCGCGCCGGTGGGCTGGATCACCACGGCGTACCCGCGGCGGCTCGCCTGTTCAATGACGGCGTTGCCCCATTCGGTGGAGTTGAGCGATATCAGGTTGGGAACACACACCCCGATAGTCAGGTTGAGCGCGCGGCGGCGGGCCATCAGGCCCTCTCGCTCCGCCTCGCGCCGCACGCGATCGCGCGTCGCTGCGCCGACGCCGGGCCGGTCATTCAGCGCTAGCGAGATGGTGCGCGGCGACAGGCCTAGCCGCTCCGCAAGGCGGCGCTGGCTGGGCCGGTCAGGGTCAATATCAGGCACTAGTCCTCCTCATCATCATGACGCGCAGGCACAGACAGGCATGGGCGCCCCTTCGCTATCCTCATGATAGTGTATAGCATTGCACATCATGTAGAGCTACCTTTACCTCATGAACAACCTCATCAACAAAGTACAGCAGTACAGAGAACACTCAAAGCACTTCACGATCGATGGGAAATTGACGGTGCTATGACCTTGAACGAAGCACGGCGCCACCCGGTATAGTGGTCAGGGAGTTCTGACAACTGCTCCAACTCTCTATCTCATCTCTAACGATTAAGGATGTCTTACACATGCGTGCAACGCTGAGTGTCATCAAAGCCGACGTGGGGTCCATCGGCGGCCACACCCGCCCAACGCCCGAGATGTTGGCTGCCTGCCGCGCCGAAGTAAGCCGCGCGATGGCCGATGGCACCATCATCGACGGCATGGTCACCCACACCGGCGACGACATCGCCCTCATCCTCTCGCATACCCTGGGCGCCGGTGCGTCGAAGATCCACATCGACCTCGCCTGGAAGGCCTTCATCGACGCCACCCACGTGGCCTCGGCCCAAGGTAACTACGGCGCCGGCCAGGACCTGCTGGTCGATGCCCCCTCGGGCAACGTGCGCGGCGCCGGCCCAGCGGTGGCCGAGATCGAGTTCGACCTGCTGCCGTCCTACCGTCCCGCCGAGTCTTTCATGCTGTTCGCGGCCGACAAGTGCTCGCCGGGAGCGTACAACCTGCCGCTGTACCTGGCCTTCTGCGATCCCATGCACAACGGCGGCCTGCTGCTGAGCCCCCGCCTGCACGAGGGCTTCACCATCACCATCATGGACATGGACGCCCACGGGCACGTGGGTGACCGCCTGATCAGCCTCGACGTGCCGGAACGCGCGTGGGACGTCGCCGCGCTGCTGCGGGACACCGACCGCTTCGCCATCGAGTCCATCCACAGCCGGGCCTTCCCGAACGAGCAGGTGGCATCCATCTCCGCCACCCGCCTGCACAACATCGCCGGCAAGTACACCGGCAAGGACGACCCCATCGCGCTGGTCCGCAACCAGGGCATTTTCCCCGCTCCCGAAGAGTTGATCGAGCCGTACTTCATCACCCACTACGTCACGGGCGATGCCCGCGGCAGCCACACCATGCCGCTGATGCCGGTGGCCATCAACACCACCGTAGCGGGCGCTTACTGCCTGCCCCTCGTCTCGTGCATCGGCTTCTCCATGGACGCCCAGGGCCGCTTCGCCCAGAACCACGTCGACTTCTTCGGTGACGTGGCATGGGACAGCACCCGTCTCCAGGCACAGCACAAGGCCATCGAGATGCGCCGCCAGGGCTTCTTCGGCGTCGCCATGGCCTCTCAGGCCGAGATCGCCTACACCGGCCTCATCGACACCATGAACAAGCTCGACACCGAGTTCTTCGCCCGCTAACTCCGCTTACCCACCGACCGGCGAGCGTTCAAAGGGGGCTTCGGCCCCCTTTGGCGCGCCCGGCCCAACCGGATTGCGCCGAGACTCGTAGGGGCGATTCACGATTCGCCGGGCCGCAACGGCCTGGACCCCGAACGGCTGGATCACCAGCGGGTGCCTGTACCTACGTCCCCGCAGGGGAGTGCAGAGAGGGCGCAGCCCTCGTTGCCAGGGGGTTTGGGGGGTGTCCCCCCAAATGGACAGATTGAGGGTGGGCGTGCGGGATACGGTGTGGTCGGCTCCATCCTGCTGCCCTGCAAGCGAGGGGCCGCTTCCCCACAATCGGCCGCTCGACAACCAGGGTGCCCCGTATACTTAGCCCATGCCCCCCATGCCCCCCATGCCCCCCATGCCACGCCTGCTCGTCGCCACCGGCAACCCCGGCAAAGTGCGCGAGTACCACGCCCTGCTCGCCGGCCTCAACGTCCACCTCCTCGGCCTCAAAGACGCCGGCATCACCGAGGAGCCCGACGAGACCGGCGACACCTACACCGAGAACGCCTGCCTCAAGGCCGCCCACTACGCGGCCCTCAGCGGCCTCCCCACCCTCGCCGACGACTCCGGCCTGGACGTGGACGCGCTGGGCGGGGCGCCCGGCGTGCACTCCGCTCGCTACGGCGGGCCCGGCCTCGATGACCCGGGACGGGTGCAACTGCTGCTGCGTAACCTGCACGGCGTGCCCGACGCCGCCCGCACCGGACGGTTCGTCTGCGCGATCGCGGTGGCGGGGCCCGGCATCCCCTGCCAGACGGTCCGCGCCACCGTCGAGGGCATTATCGCTCACGCGCCCGACGGCGACGGCGGCTTTGGCTACGACCCGGTGTTCTACGTCCCCAGCCTGGGCCAGACCCTTGCCCAGGTCCCTGCCGAGGTGAAGCACGGCCTCAGCCACCGCGGTAAGGCCGCCCGCCTCGCGCTCCCCCTCCTGCAACGCCTGCTCTTCGATCCTTAGGGAGCGCCGCAGGGCTATCGCATTCTCTAGCCCGTCAGCAATAACCGCTCGTCTTGAGAGGCTGTGATTCATTCGCGTTCAGGAGAATATCCGGTGTGCGGGCAGTGCAGCGGGTGAGTGCAGGGAGGGCTTGCAGCCCTCCCTGCCAGGGAGTCTGAGGGGTGTCCCCTCAGAAAGGCGTTGTGGTGGGCGGGCGGGTGGGACACGGTGTGATGGGATCCATACCTGCGGCGCCAGCCAATGGGCCTTCTCAAACCGTTCGTTTGAAAAAGTCACAGCCTCTGAGCTGGTCGAAGGGCTCACCACGAGCGGAACCCCTAGACCGCGACGAGAATGCGATAGCCATGGGGAGCGCCGAAGCGCACGCGGCGGCCGGCCTTAGGGCCCCTCCGCCCCGGCCGGCACCCACAGCACCACCCGGGTGCCCCGCGGCACAACATCCACTGTCAGGCTGCCGCCGATGACCGCCAGCATGGTGCCGTACAGCGACAGTCCCTGGCCGCCGCCATCGCTAGAGCCCGCCGCAAACCCCACGCCGTCATCGGTCAGCGAGACCACCAGGCCGTCGCGCAGCGAGGCCGCCACGTGCAGGCGGAGCGGCCGGTCGTCACCGTCGCCGCGACCGTGGCGAGCGGCGTTGCGCGCCACCTCGCGGGCCGCGGCAAACAGCACCTCAGCGGTCAGCGGCGAGAGCGCCCAACTGGCCTTCTCCGCCGCCTCTTCCATGGCCCAGGTCACCTCAGCGAAGATGTCGCCGAGTTCACCGTCGATGGCCCGCCGCAGCGCGCCCAACGCTCCCAGCCGGGCCACCTCGGCCGAGAACGGCGACGGCAACTCGCGCAGCAGGCCGGCAATGCGGTGGTGGGCATCGCCCAGCAACGCGATGGCCTCCGCTGGCGGCGTACCGGCGTTCAAATGCAGCATCGCCGTTTGCAGCAGCGGCAGTACGTCGTCGTGCAGCGTGCGGCGGGTGCGCTGGTCCAGCAATTGGCTCTCCGCCAGGCGTTCCCGCTCCAACCGCATCAGACGCCGCGTCAACTCGGCGGTGGCCAGTGTGTCCACCAGGCGTTCGCCGGCCGCCCGCGCCACCTCCATCTCCTCCTCGGTGTACAGGCCGCCATCCCGCTTCTCAGCCAGCAGCAGTACGCCCATCAGCTCACGCCCCGTCCACAGCGGCACCGCCCAGCGCCAGCCGTCGGGATGTCCGGGCGGCAACGCGACACACGTCCCATCAGGCCGCCAGCCGGCCACGTCCGGCAACATGGCGGGGGCCGCCACACCGGCCGGATGCCCGATGGGCCTGCCCGCCAGCGTGGCGAAGGCGCCGAGCGGTACCAGCAGCAGCGCCCGTGCCTCCAGTGTCTGCTCGCAGAGGGTGGACAGCGGCGCCGCAAGGTCCAACGCCAGCCCCGGCTCGTGCGCCAGGTGGGCATACGACTGCTCGCCGGTGACGAACGACCGGAGGTTTTCGAGGCTGCGCTCCCGTTCCTCGAACAGCCGCCAGCTCAGCAGCGCGTAGAAGGCGGCCACCAGCAACGTCGCCAGCACCAGCGGATAGATGGGCGAGACGGGCAGCGCCAGTGCCCCGGACACCAGCGAGCCATAGCCCGTGGCCAGAATGAGGCTGTTGCGCCAGTGACGCAGCAGGCCGCGCCGCGGCAGCGCCCGCCCGGTGAATACCTCATACGCCACAATCGCCCGTCCCGACAGCACCACCGCCAGCCCCGCCTCAGCGGCGATGGCGGCATCGAACGCGAGCAGCACCGGCCACGCCCCACCGCCGGACTGCGCCACCACGGTCACCAGCCCCGCCACCGACGGCCCCACCAGCAACAGCGCCGCCGACGCCGCCACCAGCCAGGGATGCGCCCGCTGGCGCGCCAAGTCGCCCATAAGGCGGTCGGAGGACGCTGGGCGGTGCAGCCACAGCAACGCCAGCCCGATGCACGCCACGCTGAATGCCGGATAGGCCAGCCACAGCGGTGGCGCAGTGGCCAGGCCGGCCGGCTGCCCGATGCGCCAGGGCAGCGCCACCAGCAGCAGCCCGCCCAGCGCGGCAAACCCGGCCATGCACCCGGCCGTCGCCACACTCCTGAGGTGCCCGCTGTACCAGGCGATGACCAGGTACCACAGCACCGGCGACAGCAGCAGCACCCACCATCCCAGCACCAGCCAGAAGTCCAGCAGGCTGGGCCACAGCGCAGGCTCGCGCCCCAGCAAAATGGTGTGCGCCACGAAGAACCCGCCGCCCAGCAGCAGGCCACCGCCGGTCAGCCAGGTACCCGCCCGACGCCGCTCCACATTGAGCAGCACGGTGAGCCCCAACCACAGCAGCGCGATGGTGTTGAAGAACGAGAGGGTGCGCGCCAGCCACAGCAGCAGCACTGCCCCCGCGGCCGCTGGGTCAGCCGGTGGCCACATACTCGAAGAGGGCCCACTGGCCGCGGGCGTCCAGCGCGTACGGCCGGCCCGCATCGTCCCACCGGATCATGCGGCCTTCCCTTACGATGATCGCCGCCCGGGTGCGGGCCACCTTCTCGTCGGTGGTGCTGTCGGAGAGGCCCCAGGCGGCGTAGATCTGGCCGTTGGTGCGGCTGATGGTGCGCTTGTCCCGCACGCCCATGCGGGCGGCGATCTGCTCGTTCAGCAGGCCCTCCGCCAGCAGGCGGGCCACCAGTTGCTCGTTCGGCTCCAGCAGGCCCATCGGCGATTCCTCGTCCTTGCGCTGCACCTCGTGCACCCGCGTCTCGATCTCAGGGTCGATGAAGCTGCGCCCCGACACCGCGTCCTGCAGCAGCGGCAGGATCAGCTCCGGCAGCAGGTAGTTCGACTTCCGCACGTAGGCGTAGTGGCTCAGAATGCCCGACCGCCGGAATGCCCGGTAGTAGGCATCGTCGTCCTGGATGGAGTAGAACACCACCGGCAGGCGCGGGAACTCCCGCCGCAGCGCCACCGCCGCGTCGATGCCGTTCAGGTCGCCCGCCAACTGCACGTCCATCAACACCGCGTCGGGCGGACCGGCCATGCAGATGGTCAGCGCGTCCTCGCCGCTGGCACACGCCGCGGTCACGTGAACAGCCGCCGTCGCGTCGAGGCCTGCCCGCAGGGCATTCCGCAACCGCTCATTGTCCTCCACCAGCAGCATCTCCAACATTCGGCCCCTCCCGTTCAATCCCGTGGCGGGTAGTCCACGGCGTGTTGCCTGAGTCTGTCGAAGGCATACGCCTGCACTGTGCACTGGCAACGCACACCCCGATGCTAGCCACCACACGATCCACGGGTCAAGCACTCAGGTGCTGCTGGCCGCGGACTCAAAGCGTCGCCACTGCGCCGCGCCGCCCCTAGCCTCGGTGGTGAATCAATGCTCGCCACTAGGAGGCACACCCCATGTCCACCCACTCCACCGTCGATCTGGCCGTCCGTGACTTCGGCGCCGGCCGGATGGTGCTCATCCTCGACGACCCTGACCGCGAGAACGAGGGGGACCTCGCCATCGCCGCCCAGTTCGTGACCGCCGAGACCGTCAACTTCATGGTCACCCACGCCCGCGGCCTGGTATGCATGCCCATGGACGGCGCACGCCTCGACACGCTGGGCCTGCCGATGATGGTGGCGCGGCCCGACCAGCGGGCCACGCCCTTCACGGTGTCGGTCGACGCCCGCAGCGGCATCGGCAGCGGCGTGTCGGCCGCCGACCGGGCTACCACAGCCCGCACGCTGCTGCACCCCTGCACCCGGCCGGAGGACCTGGTGAGCCCCGGCCACCTGTTCCCGTTGCGCGCCGCACCCCACGGCGTGCTGGCCCGGCGCGGCCACACCGAGGCGGCGGTCGACCTGGCACGGCTGGCCGCCCTGCAGCCCGCGGCCGTCATCTGCGAGGTGCTGGACGAGGCCGGCGACCCGGCCCGCCCGCCGGCCCTGCACCGCTTCGCCCGCCAGCACGGCATCGCCGTGGTCACCATCGGGGCGCTGGTGGCCCACCGCTGCGCCCTTGCGGGCGCAGCCCCCGCCGCTGCCGTCGCCGGACTAGTGCGCTAGCCGTGCCCGCCGCCCTGCCCGAAACCTCCCACCAAGCGCCCACCGAGATGAGCGTCGCGACCCGGCGCGGGGTCGCGGTGCTCTGCGCCATCGCTGTCCTGGGCGTCTTTGGTGACGTGGCGCTGTGGACGTCCCCCTGGGGCCTTGGCGTCCCGGTATGGACCGGCGCGCTGGTGCTGCTGTACGTGGCCATTCAGGCCGAGTTCGGCGGCCCGCCCACGCGCGGGGCATTGTGGCTGCTGGCGCCGGCCCTACTGCTCACCACGCCCTTCGCCTGGCGCGACTCCGGCACGCTGCACTTCATCAACACCGTCGCGGCCCTCGGCTGCCTCGGCCTGGTGCCGCTAAGGTCAAAGGCCGCACGGTTCTGGACGGCCAACCTGCTGGACTACGGCGCAGCGCTTGGCGGAGCGCTCTACCGGTCCTTTGCGGTCCCCGCGCTGCCCTGGCAACTGGGCATTCGCTGGGGCGAGGTGCGGTTTGCCCGCAGCGGTGGCTGGGTGCCCAGCGCGGCACGCGGCGCACTGTACGGCATCGCCCTCATATGGCTCTTCGGACCTTTGCTGGCTTCAGCCGACAAGGTGTTCGCAGCACAGATCGGCAACGTCTTCAACTGGGGCTTCGGGGACGTGATCGGCGTGGTGGTATGCACCGGCGCGGCAGGCGCCCTGTTGTGGCACATGGTGGCCGGCGCCCCGCGTATGGCGGACGTGGCGGTTACTCCCCTCACCGGCGAGGCAGCGCCGGCCCCAGTGCATGAGGAACCTTTCCGGTTAGGCATCATCGAGACAGTAGTGGGACTCACCACCGTGAACCTGCTGCTGCTGGCGTTCATGGCGGTGCAATTCCGCTATCTGTTCGGCGGCGCCAGTGTGGTGGAGGTGACACCTAACCTGACCTACGCCGAGTACGCCCGCAACGGCTTCTTCGAACTCGTCGCCGTCGCATTCCTGGCCCTGGTCACGCTGCTAGTCGCGGACCCGCTGCTGGAGCGCCGCACCACCCGCGACGAATGGGCCTTCCGGCTCACCGCCGGCCTGCTGATTGCGCTGGTGGCGGGCATCCTGGCCTCGGCGCTCCGCCGTATGGGGCTGTACATCGAGCAGTACGGCCTCACCGAGTTGCGGCTCTACACCATCGCCTTCATGGGCTGGCTGGCCTGGGTGTTCGCCTGGTTCGTGGCGACTGTGCTGCGCCGTCACCGCGAGTGGTTCGCAGTCGGTGCGCTGGCCGGCGGACTCGCCCTCGTCGCCGCCCTCAACCTGTTGAACCCCGATGCGCTCATCACGTCCACCAACCTGGCGCGCGAGCGCATCCACACCGGCTACCTCGCAGCCCTCAGCGGCGACGCGGTACCCACCCTGCTCGCGGCCCTCCCCGCCCTCTCAGACGACGATCGTAACCATCTCGCATGGTGCCTGCTCGACCGCTGGGGCGACCCGCCCAAGACCACCTGGCGCAACTGGAACGCCGCCCGCGACACCGCCCGCGCCGCAGTCGCCCACGACCGCGACCAATTGGCCGAATGGCGCACCGCCACGCGTTGCTACGGCCTGCCACCGGAGCGGTGACGCTGCTCCGGCGGACACCCGATGCACCTGCTCCGGTTCGGTAACTGCTCAGAGTTGGGGGGATCGCTGGCGGGTGAGTGCAGAGAGGGCAAAGCCCTCTTTGCCAGGGAGTCTGAGGGGTGTCCCCTCAG
>ORJL010211244.1_pt1 | contig 23461 bp, 16 predicted proteins | sample 1779941 | NCBI WGS metagenome assembly ORJL01 (sample SAMEA104232317, study PRJEB22302) | groundwater metagenome | biome: forest; feature: aquifer; material: groundwater | place: USA | collected 2011-08-07 | depth 5.8 m
CCACGAATTGGCGCATCACACGCACGCCCTGGCCGCCGGGCTTCAATAACAGGGTTCCACCCCGTTGAAGCTGGCGCCAACTGTTGGCGTCCCGCGCTTCGAAGTCACCCAGCAGCTTCTGCCAATCCCCTCCGTAGGTCTCGCGGAGGAGGTTGATCAACCGCCGCCGTTGCCCGCTCGAGGACGGTTGTTCCAGCGTCATCTTCCACAGCATCGCGTTCCACCAGCCCAGTTCGTTGTCGCTGTAGTAGCCGAGCAAACGCGGGTCGTTGCGGACGGGGAGGATTTGGTCTCGAGCGACCTGCTCCATACGCGCGATGTTTTCCGCGTCCCACATGTCCCACCAGGGCGCGCCGGCGGTTGAGCCGATATGCAGCACGGGGGTCAGCCACAGGGTTTGCTGCGCGGACTGGCGTAGCGTCGCTAGCTCGCTCCAACCGCCCACGGTGGTGAATCCCCAGGACTTGAGCCGGGCAAGGCTGGCATCAGCCCACGCGGTCGGAGTGCCGTAATGACTCCAGGCGCTGTAGCTCGGGTTCTCCGGATCGAAAGTGGCCGGCGAGGAACCTTGCTCAACACAGCAGACGCCGAGGGAGAAGAACAGTTTCTGTTCGGGAGAAACCAACCACCATTCACCGCGCTCCTGCCGCACCGAGAAACGAGGCGCCGAGGCGGGCGCCATGCTCGTTTTCGTCGCATTGCGCGATTGCTCCCGTGGGGCGTGGGTCTCCCCAGCGCTGAGCGTCAGGGCGCCAGCGGCGATTAAGAGCGAAAACAGGCGTCGCATGCTAGAGGAGGATCTCGCTTCGCCCATCAAGCCACGGGCCGATGGGCCGATCCGGTCACTCTACTACCGTCATGTCGTGGATCTGGATGGAGAACGGCGGACCAGAGGCGGATCGGGCTTTTCATTCGCTGGTTGTAGCAGTTGGCGCGCCGAGTGCCAATGCTCTTTGCGCACGGCCAGGGCATTCCCAGGATTCTGTTTGGCAGGGGACCGTGCGGTGAGGTACGATCAATGTGCTGGAACTGAAAGATGCCAATGAAACATGCCCTGTCCTTCTTGCTCCTCGCGGTTGTCTGGCGCGCCTTGTCCGCGGAGCCGGACCTTGTTCTGGAAAACCGACATCTCCGGCTTCGGTTCGACGGTCGCACCGGCGCGTGGACGGGGCTCACTGACAAGGTCAACGGCGAAGAATTGGTGTCCGACGCATCACTCCCGGCGACGCTGGCGCCGCCCTCGACGGCGAAGTTGGACAAAGCGCAAGTTGTCAAAGCTGTCGCCGAGGGGCGGGCGCTATCGTTGACTGGCGAGTGGCTTTACACGCCACTGCCTCCTGTTGAGAGTGAATCCACCAACTTGTTGGCGGGAAGGTTCGAGGGCGTGAAGTGGGCGCCCACCGCAATCCCAAGCCGTCGAGGCGTTGGCGACGACCGGTTGCACGAGCGCACGGGCGACTTCTGGTATCGGCGTCAGATCTCCATACCAGAAACCTGGATGAACGGCGATCTCGCCCTCGTGATCGGCGCTGTGGACGACTTCGATGTCGCGTACATCAACGGAACTCGGATTGGGGAGACCGGGCAAGGCATACCGTGGCACTGGGAGGCGCCTCGCTTCTATCGCTTTCCAGCGCGCCTACTCCGACCAGGGCAGACCAACACCCTCCTACTTAAGGTAACCAACGCCGCATTCGATGGCGGCATTGATGAACCGGTCGCGCTCGGTCCTGTCTCTGCCTTGAATCCTCCCCGACTCGATACGCCACCGATGGTTCGACACGCGCTCGTCCGCAACCGCCGCGTGCAGGTGCTGAACTTGGTCGCACGCGAGGGCGCATACGAGTATTACGTGAAGTTCGTGCTGCCGGATGACCGGCCCTCGTTTACACGCCAGCTTCTTGTATCCAACGCGTCGATGACCGGGCAGTTGTTCCAGACCGCTTCCTATCAGACTCCGCCCCTGTCCGTTGGGCGAGGCCAGGCGGTAGTGTTCCCAGGCTCTCTCCCTGTTGGGGACGTCGCCCTTGATCGGCTGACAGAGGGTGAGTTCATCCGGCCGCGGACCGAGGACCCTCTCGCGTTGCTATGGGACGCGAACAAGCGGCGCGGTCTGGGGGTCTGGTTCCATTGCGAGGAAGAATTCTCTCCGGTGTCGGTTCAGCGCATTGGCGCGGGGGCTCGGCTGCGGCACGAGCAGGGCGTGATTATCCGCCTCTGGTCTGGTGACTCGGTTGCGCTCGGTCGCCAGTTCTTCTGGCTCGCTCATGGCTCGCGTGATGCCAGCCTCGCTGGAGCGCGCGAGGTGTACAGGGCGATTGGGCTGCGAACACCCGCGGACGGCCTTCCCGGCTTGCGCGGCATGGCGGTCTATTGTGGGCATCCGGGCGGCCCTCCAGAGCTGAACTACCTTAAGTATGGAGGGTTCAAGGCGATGTCCGGCTACGTCCCCACGCTCCACAAAATGGGCATCGACTTGCTCTGGCTCCTGCCGATTTGGGAGCACGGCGATGGAACGACCTGGAACCTCTACTCGCCGTTTGATCACTTCCAGGTCGATCACCTAATGGGGACAGCCGACGAGTTGAGGGGGCTCTCGCGGGATTGTGCCACCAACGGAATCCGCCTCATGTTCGACTTGGTGCCGCACGGCCCACCCGCCTTTACGCCGCTGGCGAAGGAGCATCCGGATTGGGTTGCGCGGACGCCTGAGGGCTCGAATCAAGTCATGTGGAGCCAACTGGCCTTCGACAACAACCATCCCGGGTGGCAGGATTACATGCGCCGCGCCGCCGAGTGGGGGGCGCGCGAATTTGGTGCGGTGGGGGCACGAGTGGATTGCGGGGCGGGGGGACCTCTGAATTGGAATTCTGCCGTTACCCGGCGTCCCTCGCTTTCGTCCCTTGCCGCCGGACTCGGCATGAACCGCGCTATTCGCGAAGGCTATGAACGCGTTCATCGCGGCGTGGTGGTCCTGCCTGAGGAGTACACCGGCGCCCGGATCTTTGAGCGGGTTGCCGACCTCACCTACGACGCCCAGTTTTACTATCTCCAAGCCGATCTGCTCGAACGCGACGCCCCGCCGGAGGAATGGGCGCGATCCTTCCAGCAATTCCTTCATGACCAGCAACAAACGCTCCCAGCGGGCGCGCTGAAGATGAGGTGGATCAGCAACCATGACACCGTCTCCTGGACGTTCCAGAAGCGTCGTCCTGCGACAGCGTACGGGGTGGAAAGAATGCGTGCGTTGCTGGCGTTGTGCGCATTCATTGAAGGGGTTCCGATGCTCTATCAGGGCGACGAGGACCCGTCTGTTTACGGTGGTCGAGGCGAGGCGAGCGTGGACTTCCTTGCACGCATCTACGGGCTACGAAAACGGCTTCCCGCGTTGCGCGAGGGTAGCGCTGACTACGTCTCGGCGAAGGCCACCGGTGGTGTCTTTTCTTGCCTACGCTCGGACGGGCGGCGAACGGCTCTGGTGCTGATTAGCCTTAACCCGCAACCCGTGGCGAGCGTCGTCTCGCTTCGCCGAAAGCTGGGCGGGCAACTCACCGATGCGCTCTCGGGCGAGTGTGTGAGGGCTGGCAACATATTCCGAGTGGCCATGAGGCCCTATCAGGTGCGGGTGTTGACTGCAAGATCTCTCTCGCTTCCTCTCTCGCTTCCCGAGGTGGAGAAGTCTCATGAATCCAACGAACGTTGATCCGAGAGCACGGGCCGGGGGCAGGGGAACCCGCCCGGAAACAAGAGGCAGAACCCACGGAGGAACTCGCTTGTTTGAAAGCGGCAATTAGAACGCGACTCGATCCGGGCGCTCTTGGCCTCGGTGCCGGCTCGGCTGGACGTTGTTCTTTGGCTGTTGTTGTTTGACTTGCGGACGGAACTGCTTCACACAGGTCGGGTCACTATGAGCACTACAAACGCATCGTCTCTGACTGCAGCCCTTTTCGGCGCCACCCTGGCCGGGGCCGCCCTAATCCAACTCCAGGTGTCTTGTCTCGCCCAGCCTGATCCAAACTGGCTGGCGCACGATCGGACCCGTCCGCAGCCGCCCGCCATCGAGCCCGGAACGGCCAGCACCCAAGAGCAGGCGGGCAAAGCGCCATCCGATGCGGTGGTGCTGTTCGACGGGAAGGATCTCTCCTCGTGGGTGAGTCTGGACGGCAGTCCCACCAAATGGATCGTCAAGGATGGTTTCATGGAATGCGTGCGCGGCAGCGGCTATGTGCGCACGCTTCAGAATTTTGGCGATTGCCAGTTGCATGTTGAGTGGGCCACACCGGTCCCAGCGGAGGGCGAAGGGCAGGGGCGCGGGAACAGCGGCGTGTTCCTGGGGATGGACCGCTATGAAGTTCAGGTGCTTGACTCGTTCGGAAACAAGACCTACGCCGATGGCTCCGCGGGCTCGATCTATTGCCAGTATCCGCCTCTGGTCAACGCCTCCCGCCCCCCGGGCCAATGGCAGACGTACGACATCCTCTACACCGCTCCGCGCTTTGATGCCGAGGGCACGCTGCAATCGCCTGTCCGAATCACCGTGCTGCATAACGGCGTGCTCATTCAGCAGAATGTCGAACTCACCGGGCCCACCGGCTGGCTCGAACGCGCCCCATATCGCCCCCATCCGGAAAAACAGCCCATTTCCTTGCAGGACCACGGAAACCCGGTCCGCTACCGGAATATCTGGGTGCGCGAGTTGGGCAAACCAAGCAGGAAGGAGTTCACCTTCCCCAACGGGCTTCTGGACGGCTATGTCGGCACCTATGACAGGGGCGGGAACGACCTCGTCGAGGTCACACAAGAACATGGGCAGTTGGTGATGAAGTTGAGCGGGGTTCGTTTCGTGCTCTTTGCCGAGTCGCCGACTCACTTCTTCGCAAAAACGACCGATGTCCAATGCGAGTTTGAATCAAGGGACCAGGACAAGTTTGCCATCATCTCGGTGGGTGAAGGGGGAATGAGGGCCAAGAAGATCAAGTAGATCAGGGCTGTGGTTGGCACGCTCATTAACGCGGCGGGAATTATTGCCGGCGGCATTCTTGGGCTGACGGTGACCAAGCCACTCTCCACACACTCTCAGCGGCGTCTAAAAGTGCTCCTGGGCGCGTTCAGCGTCTATATCGGCCTAAGCATGACGTGGACGAGCCTGCACGGATCATTCCTGCAGATCCTGAAGCAGTTTTGCATCGTAATGCTGGCCCTGATGCTGGGGAAGTTCACCGGACACCTTCTGCGTCTTCAGAAGGGCGCCAACCATCTTGGGCGCTTCGCCAAGGAACGATTCGCGGCGGCGCAGTCCGCCCCGCACGCTCGGGTGAGCGAGGGATTTGTCACCTGCACGATCCTCTTCTGCGTCGCTCCGCTGGCCGTCCTCGGGCCGTTGCAGGAGGGACTCAAAGGGGAGGTCAAGACGCTGGCCATCAAGACCGTGATGGACGGCCTGGCAACGATGGCTTTCGCGCAGACGTTTGGCTGGGGGGTGGTGTTGTCCGTGCTGCCTGTGGTCGCCTACCAGGGCACGCTTACACTCGGTGCGAAGGCATTGGCCCCAATCCTCGAGAACCACGCCTTGTTGGATCCCGTCTCCGCTACCGCGGGTTTGGTCGTCTTCTCCGTTGCCCTGGTGATCCTGGAGTTGCGGAAGGTGGAGCTGACGAACTACCTGCCCAGCCTGGTCTATGCGCCGCTCCTGACCTGGCTCTTCCACTAGAGAACACGGGGTGTTTCCCCTTCACTGGGAGCGCTGGCATCTTGCCGGCGAGTGGATAAGGAGAAACCCACCACGCCGGCAAGATGCCGGCGCTCCCAGCGGAAGGACGGAGGGTCGGGTCACACGAATGCATCCCAAGCCGTTCTCGCTGATGGTCTGGTGTTGCCAGGAACCTCCTCGTTTGCTAGTCTGCGGGGAAATGACCACCACTATGAAACGAATCTCACTGCCCCTCATGGCGGCTCTCGCGCTGGTTTGGTGCCCTCCGCCAACGATCACCGCCGCGGAGAGCGAGTTTAACGGTCTGGACTCGAACCTCGGCAATCTCTCCCGACTTTCGAAGGCCAAGTCCCGGTCGATCAGCCCTGAGAACTTCACGGGTGAAAAGGGCAAAGGCGGCATGGCGACGGAGGGCACGGGGAAGAACGCTTCCCGCGAATTGGGCTTGGGCTGGAAGGTCTCACCGTCTGTCGGCATCAAAGCCAAGAGCACGTTCACCCTCGCCGAGATGGATGGACCTGGCGCCATCCAGAGCATCTGGATGACTCCTTCCCGGTGCAATTGGCGTTGGTGCGTCCTCCGCATCTACTGGGATGGCGAAACGGAACCGTCGGTCGAATGCCCCATGGCCGACTTCTTCTGCAGCGCGTGGGGAGATTGGGAGCGTTGCGCCCTGTTTTCCTCGATCCCTGTGTGCGTCAATCCCCGCTGCGCCCTCAACTGCTACTGGCAGATGCCGTTCCAGAAGAAGGCGAAGATTACCATGGAGAATCTGGACGACAAGGACATGGTGCTGTACTATCAGATCAACTACACCCTGACCGAGGTTCCTGCCGACGCGGCCTATTTTCACGCGCAGTTCCGGCGTGTGAATCCGCTGCCCTACAAGGGGGTTTACACCATCTTGGATGGCGTGGAGGGCCAGGGGCAGTACGTGGGCACCTACATGGCCTACGGCGTTCATAACAACGGATGGTGGGGTGAGGGAGAGATCAAGTTTTTCCTCGACGGCGACAAGGAATTTCCCACCATCTGCGGCACCGGAACAGAGGATTATTTCTGTGGTTCCTATGATTTCGAGGGCAAAGGGGCCGACGGAAAAACGCGCTACCAGGAGTTCTCGACTCCCTATACTGGCATGCCTCAGGTCATTCGTCCCGATGGGCTGTACGACGCCCAGCAGCGGTTCAGCCTCTACCGCTGGCACATACCCGATCCGATCCGGTTCGAGAAGGATCTGAAGGTCACGATCCAGGACCTGGGCTGGATGTCCGGTGGCCGTTACTTGCCACTCCAGGACGACATCGCCTCCGTGGCCTTTTGGTATCAGACCGAGCCGCACAAGCCGTTTCCAAAACTGCCGAACAAGGACGAGTTGGAGCTGAAGTAGGGGCCTAGCGCGGACGCTGCTGCGCCGCTTTGGATCGAACGTGGCGAGGCATTCCTCGCGCCGGAGGGCTTCGATCGTCCCTATCGCGTTTGGGAGGAACAGCGCCGCGGCGGCGGATGCACCTCCTTGAAGGGGCAGAACTGGGCCGCATCCGACGTTCGGATCACAATTCCGCGTGGGGCGTTTCCTGGCGTTCCCTGTCCACGCGAGTGATTATGGTTGCTTGGATGGGGGACATCTGGCAGACAGGTCGCCGCACAACGCGCGGATTCCGCGGCTCGCGCCGTTTGAGGCGAGCGCGGGGAAAGTCCGGTAGATGAACGAACGATGATAACAGCAGTTGACAGCAGACAAGTGGCCGCCCTGTTCTGGTACGGGGTGATCGCGATTTCGGCGCTTCTCCTTGGCCTGCTGCTGGCCATGGACCAGTTTGCCATCGCCGCCCTGGTGGCCGGATTTGGCTGGTTGGTGCTGCTGCCCTACCACACGCGGCTTTCTCTTTACCTGGCAACGATCACCTTCAGTTCGGCGCTGATTCTTCCTTATATGCCCGGACGCCCCTATCTGTGGGAGTTTGCGGCGATGCTCGCCTGGACGGGGTTGCCCATTTCGATCAGTCTTCGGAAATACCCGCTGAGGTTTGGGGAGACACTGCGGGAGAATCGGTGGCTGTTCGTGGGAATCGCGATCTATTGCGTCGTGCTCGGGATCACCATGGTGATGCGCGGTTTCGGGCTGCGCATTCTGGGCTCCGGCCAAATGGGTGGACGATTTTACATTCAGCAGTTTCTGTGCGCCATCTTTCCGTTGCTTTTCAGCGCGTGCCGGGTGGAGGAGAAAACCTTTGTGCGGCTTTATGCGCTGCAATGGCTGATGACGGTCACCTACCTGGTTTCCGACTTCGTGTTTTCCGGTGCAGCGGGTAAGTTGCTGGTTTTGCTGCAGTTCTTCGAGTTGCCGAACGACGCGCTCGCCTTCGAGATCCAGAGCATGCGTTTTGGCGTCCGACGGTTCCAGTCCTTGGGTTTCGTGGGTCAGGGGCTCATCTTCGTGCTGTTGATCAGCAACAGCCTGAGGAGTTTTTTTTCACAGCGGGGTTTCTGGCTATTGCCGCTGACCGGGGCGATTCTTGTGGGCAGCTTGCTGAGCGGCCACCGGGCGATCCTGGTTGGGCTCGCCATCACCTTGCTTATCTATAGCTGGACGTGCCGCTTTCTGAGCGCACGGCACGTCATCGTGGGTTGTGTGGCGGCAGCGCTGGCGATCGGGGCGATTTACTTGACCTCCGAGAGGCTGCCCCAGGCGGCTCAGCGGGCGGTGTCGATGCTGCCCGGTTTAAAGGTGGACGCGCTGGTGGCAGTCGATGCCAGCAGCACCATGTGGGCGCGCAAGACTCTTTTCAATGTGGGCTTGACCATGATCCCCGAGTATTTCTGGCTTGGCCGAGGGTTTGCCCGCTATCTGGACGATTATTCGAACAGTTGGGACAACACCACGATCATGTTTCACATCAACCAGGGTAAGTTTTACAATGGGTTTATCGGGTTGATGATCAATATGGGCTTCTTCGGCACGGTGGGCATGTTGATTTTCATGTTTGCCGGCACGCGGATTGCGTGGCGCATCATCCAGCACCTGCGCTCGCATGGCTGCGAAGATAGCTTCGCGCGTGCTGCCGGCTTGGTGGCGAGCCTCTGGATGACGAACGTATTCAGCTTCCTGTTTCTACACGGGGACGCCGAGTGGGCAATGAAGACATTTGCGTTGCAGGCAGGTCTCCTGATCCTCTGCCACAACTTGCTGCGCGAGCGGCTACAGACCCAGGCGCTGGCCGAGTCGGAGCCCGCGGTCGCCGTGCCCGTTCGGGAATGAAGGTGCTCCATCTTCTGGGGGCCACCGGCGATGACGGTGGAATCCTCACCGTGATCCGCAACCTTGCGACGGTGGGGCGGGGCAAGGGCGAGGAACACTCCGTTTTGGTCAACCAGGGCTACCAGGAAACCCGCGCACCTTCGCTCGCCTATCGGCGGAGCCGCTTTCTGGTCGCCCAGTGCCCCAGCCACCTGGAAATGCTCTGCCGCGCGGTCCCCGCCCTGATCGAACTCGGCAACCTGGTGCGGCGGGAACCTTTTGATATCCTGCACGCCCACTCGCGTGGCGCGTTGCTCGTCGCGGTTGGCGTGGCCACTCTTTGGCGCAGGCCGGTCCTGTTTACCAACCACACCTATGCGCGCCGTTTGGGTCTCTACAGGTGGGCCGCCCGGCGTCGGCACCTGACCACATGCGTCCTCACTCCGAACATGGCCAAGCACTACGGTCTGCGCCTGGGGCCGGGTGGTGTTCGGATCATTTCCGCGTGCTGCGCCGACCATTTCTTCGTGGAACCGCTTCGTGAAGGCGCCTCACCAGGCTCCCCCGGGCGCGTGTTGCGGTTGCTAGGGCTGGGCAACATCGTGCGCTGGAAGAACTGGCATCTCCTCCTGGGCGCGATAAGGTTGCTCACGAGTTCCGAGCGAGTGCGGGTGCGGTTTGACCATTGGGGACCGACGCCAGGCGAGCCGGACTCAGTGGCCTACGCTCGAGAGTTGGAGAGCCTTTTGGGCGAGTCGGGCCTTGGGGGAGGTTGTCGATTTCACGGGATGTCGCACTCGGTCCAGGGTGCTTTGCATGAGGCGGATTGGTTTGTGCTTCCATCCACGAATGAGCCCTGTTCGGTTGCCTTGATCGAGGCCCTTGCGTTGGGCGTTCCCGCCATTGCCTCCGCCACGGGTGGGAATGTGGATATCATCCAGAACGGACGCACCGGATTGCACTTCGAACCGGAGAGCGCTGAGAGCCTGTGCGAGACCCTCCGGCGCATCCTGCGGGGGGAGGTATCCATCGCCGCTCCCCAGGAGATCCGGGAGAGTGTCCGATCCCGCGGGGCGACTCCGGTGGCTGGGGCGTATCGGTCCATCTACGAGGAAATGAGCTAGCTCCTCTTATACCGCCTTTCCAGCCAGGACCGATTCAAAGTGAGTTTAGCCTCGGAATCCAGGTGAAGCCACGGATGCAAGTCCACTTTTGGATCAGGTTTGAAAATGACCGCGGCAAAACAGTTGCTCTGTCTAGGGAAGACCAGGTTGAAGAGTCTGAGAATGGGCCAGGCCGCCACAACGCCCCAAAGGAACAGCGGGTTCTTCCGGCCTTTGAGTTGCTGCCACGGCACCCGCAGTTGGTGAATGAATTCGAAGCGGGATTCGCCCCAAGGCGAGTAGCACCGAATGGTCTTCACCAACTCGCGCCTGGTCCAGCGGTAGATGTAGTTGGGGAGCCAGCTATTCTCCACTCCGCCAAAGACCATGTCATTGTAGAAGACCGCCGCATGCTCGAAGTCCTGTCCGACGCCCATCGCCACGCCCAGGCGGCTAAGCGAGTTATCGTAGGGCTCGAACATCACAATCCCCTTCCTGGCAACGCGATACATCTCCAGCAACGCCCGATGTGGCGAGTAACAATGATGCAGTCCGCTATGCTCCACGCAGAAGTCGAACTGCCCGTCCCCATAGGTCAGTTTCTCCGCATTCTGAAAACTCCATTCATAAGGCTGGTATTCCGCGCCCTGCATCCGCGAATCCAGATTAGAAATGGTCACCCTCTTGAATCCAAGATCCCGCAACACCCCGCGGTCCAGCATGCCCCCGCAAGTGACCAGAATACTCGAATTGACATCCAATGCCCCTCTCTTGAGCAACCTGGACAACGTCTGGTGATAAAATTCGTCACGTTCTTTAAACATCGGCACTGCTTTCTTCAGAATCATCCGTGAGCGCTGCTGCTTCGCTTGTCGCCGCCCGCGCCGTGCGCCAACCCAAATCGTCGCCCCCCTGCGCGCGGGAAAGCAACCGGGCTGAGAAACATCCTGCCACTTGGAGAGGGACGGTTACAACAGATTTTGAGAACGGGCCCGAGCCGTAGGAGGGAGGGGGCTCCGCAGAGATGTTGACAGTGCGGGCGGAGCCCGGACATGATCCTCGCGCCATGGGTTTTGGCATCTACGAACTCTATCGCCTTGTCCAACCGGGCTTCAGACGGCAGCGGCTGCAGGTATTCCTGGAAGCGCTGCGGCCAGGGCCATTGACCAGGATCCTGGATGTGGGCGGCTACGTTGACAACTGGGAGGGGGTCGTACCGATTGAGTCGCCGGTGACTCTGCTCAACTTGAGTCTTCCGCCCAACGTAGCGTCCGTTCCCAAGCGCTACACCTGCCTGGCGGGGGACGGACGAAAGATGAACTTCCCGGACGGGAGTTTTGACATCGTATTCTCCAACAGCGTTATTGAACATGTGGGCAGCTTCGAAGACCAGAAACGGTTTGCGGCTGAAGTCAGGCGTGTGGGGAAGAAGATCTATTTGCAGACGCCCAACCGCTGGTTTTTCATCGAGCCTCATTTCGTGACGGTTTTTGTCCATTTCTTGCCGTGGTCAATTGCCAGGCGGCTGATTCGGTTTTGTTCGTACCGCGGGTGGGTTCGGAGCGGGGACAATATTGACCTGAAGCGGTTGGCCGAGGAGTTGAGGCTTCTAAGCGGGAAGGAATTGAAGGAGTTGTTTCCAGACTGTGAGATCCATCGGGAGAGGTTGTTTGGGATGACAAAGAGTTTCATGGTGGTAAGGAGGTAGGAGTCTTCCATGCCAGGAGAGCCCCTTTGAGGAGGCTTGAACTGGACTCTGGTTCCGTCGAGAGTCGGCGCATGCAACACGGTTTTATCTCCGCCCTGGTTTGCGCGGGTGAAAGCGCGCATCATGCTCAGGACACGTAATGACGAAGGACTTGCTATGTGGAAACGATCCGCACTCGGGGTTATGATTGCGCTGTGGGCTGGGTTGGCAACAGCCCAGGAGGCTGGGAAGCCCGTCGGCGAAGGGTGGCTGCCGCTGTTTGACGGACGCTCGCTGAGCGGTTGGAAGGCGTCCGAACATCCGGCCTCGTTCAAAGTGGTGGATGGCCAGATCGTTTGCGAGGGGCCACGCGCGCATTTATTCTATGTCGGTGAGGGCAAGGCACCCGAATTCAGAGATTTCGAACTTAAGGCGGAGGTGTTGACCAAGCCGGGCGCCAACTCGGGGATTTACTTCCATACTACGTTCCAGGCGGAAGGCTGGCCGGAGAAGGGGTTCGAGATACAAGTCAACAACACCCACTTGGGAGAGGGCGGCTACCGGGAGCTGAAGAAGACCGGCAGCCTTTACGGCGTGCGCAACCAGTACAAGACCCTGGTGCGTGATAATGAATGGTTCACGGTGCGCGTGGTCGTGCGGGGCAAGCGTGTTCAGGTGCGTGTGAACGAGATACTCCTGGTGGATTACGTGGAGCCCAGGCCTGCGGTGACCGCCAAAGGCCATGAAGGCTGCGTCCTTTCGCAGGGCACGTTCGCCCTCCAGTGCCACGATTCTCAGAGTCGGGTCTGCTTCAGGAACATCCTGGTCAAGCCGTTGGCCGAGGAGCCCGGTCTCGGTTCCGAGGAGAGACCGCTGGTGGACGAGGCGTACCGGCAGTGCCTCGATTTGGGGGCGGACAATTTCCCGCTGGTGAACCTGCACGTCCACCTGAAGGGCGGGCTGACTCTTCCGGAGGCGTTGGAGGTCTCGCGCAAGACGGGGGTCAATTTTGGCATTGCCGTCAACTGCGGCCTGGGATTCGCTGTGACCAACGACGCGGGCGTTGAGGGTTTTCTCAAGACGATGGCGGGCCAGCCTGTCTTTGTGGGGATGCAGGCGGAGGGCCGGGAGTGGGTACGACTTTTCTCGCCGGAGGCGATCGCCAAGTTCGATTACGTCTTCACCGATGCCATGACCTTCACCGACGAGGCGGGCAAGAGGACGCGGCTGTGGATCAAGGAAGAGGTCGAGGTGAGGGACAAGCAGGTGTTCATGGACACGCTAGTGGAGCGCATCCTGGGGATACTGAATCGTGAGCCGATCGACATCTACGTCAACCCCACTTTCCTGCCCGACTGCATCGCCCGGGAGTATGACACCCTGTGGACGCCCGAACGGATGCGCCGGGTGGTGGATGCCGCGGTGAGAAACGGCGTGGCGATAGAGATCAACGCCCGCTACCGTCTGCCGAGTCCCGCCTTCATCAAGATGGCCAAGCGGGCCGGCGCCAAGTTCACCTTCGGCACCAACAACGGCGACCGGGTTGTGGGCGGGCTCGACTACTGTTTCGAGATGACCCGGGAGTGCGGCCTGACGTGGCAGGACATGTTCCTGCCAAAGCCCGAGGGCCAGAAACCGATCCAGGTGCGGAAAAAGGGCTGAGCGGCGGGTTAAACGGGTGCCTCGAGCACTTCCTGCGCGTGGGTGGCCACTTATTGACATCCAAGATCACCCGTACGAAGCCGAGAAGAAGGCAAAAAAAAAGCAACAAAAAGGCAATAAAACGGCTTGCCTTGTCGGTGCGGCCGTGTTACCAGATTCACTCGTAACTCACTAAAAAACCCGGCGAAACACATTAACCTATGAAGATTCACGTCTTTCTTATGGCCGCCCTTGCGGCAAGCATAACGACTGCCGTAGCGCAGAAGCTGCCTGGAACCCCTGAAGACAACGGTCTGACCCCCAAGTCGGACACCATCTACGTCAACAGTCAAAGCCAAGTCACCGATCCCCCGATCATTAACAACGGCAACACCGAGAGTCTGGGTGTCGCCATATCGAGCGGCGGTGACGTCATCGTCGGCTGGGAGGACGACGCCGAGGACTCGGAGGCCACCCCGATGCAGGATCTCGAGGCTGTGTGGACCATGTACGATTCCGCCGGTGTGCCACTGACTCCCGATACGAAGATCACATCCGTGGTTGCCGCCGCGTTAGGGGCAGAGCCGATTACCAACAGGTTCCTGTCGTATTTCCGCGCCGACAAGAGCGCGGTCTTCGGGGGATCCGCCTGGGGACCCAAAATCAAGGCCAACCCGTTCGGCGAGGGTGTGGGCATGGGTGCTACTTCATATTACCTAAGCCAGGAAGTGCCCGAATTTGCCGCTTGGGATGATGCGAATATGGGGGACATTCCCTCAGTTCAGCTCCTCGATAGCCGAGGAAACCCAGTGCGAATCTTGGTCGGTGTCAGCGCGGCCTACGCGACGAGCTCCAGTAGCAACATTCGCATCGCCGACTGGGACTATCTATCCAACAGCAACATCGTTATCGTTGGCGAGAGCCGGCAGGGGGACGACCTGATCAACCTGTACGGAGGAACTGAGGCCGCGAACCATGCAATTTTCAGGATTCTCGACACTGCCGGCAACGTGGTGAAAGCGGAGACCCTCGTGAGCTCCGAGCCCGTCAAGAGCGAGATCTGGCACGGTGCGGGAGCTACCAAGGACGGGTTTGCGGTGCGGTTTTCGGGACCAGGCGGGGCAACGGTCCGGATGTTTGACAACAGTGGCAAGCCTGTCTCAACGAACCTTGACCTGGCCACGCTCACGGGCTTTCCCCTCGCCGGAGCCGGTGGTCGTGGAGATGGTGCGGGCTTTCACGGCAACGGCAAGGACGCCTATGTGCACGTCGCCAGCGGCACGGACGCGAGTGATGGTTTTGCGAAGGTTTGGGTGACCGTCCTGAGCACCAACGGAACCGTGCGATACTCCAAGTCCGTTGCTGATGATCTCGAATTGACCGCGGTGGGTGGGGCTGATGCGGCGATCGACGCGGACGGAAACGTAATCGTCGTCTTCAACGCCAAATACAGTGTGGATAATCAGAGCCTGGTGATGGGCCGCCGGTTCGATGCGACCGGCAAGCCTGTGGGTGGGACCTTCTACGTGAGCGAGAAGGAACTTCCGGACGCCGCCACCTTGGTGGCGGAAAACCCGCGCGTGGCCTGGCGGAGTGGTCAGGTGGTCATCGTTTGGCGGAGCAAGAATGACGCTGGAACCCTTGGCCTTGACGGGACGGCTGCCAACGTAGTGGCCCAGAGAATCTTCTCTACTTTCGCCGTGGGCAGCATCGAATCCGTTGGCCTGAAGCGCATCGTGGCGGACACGCCGATCGTCAAGACCACTGCGAATGCGCTGGGCAACTGGGAGCCTTACTCGAGCGTTCTTGGCACCAGCACCTTCCTCGTCGAAGGCAACACGTTTGCCGATGACGGGACTGACTTGAATCAGCGAGCCGTGGTTGCCTTGCAGCCGGTTGTCGGCGGTGCGATGAAGCTGGGCGAAGGGTTCTATGCGGATAATGGCCAGCCTTTCAAAGGCCAGATCAACCTCTCCCGTCAGAATGGCAACCCGGGACGTGTGGCCGGGGACACGCGTCCGGGCGCGGTGAACTTCATGGTGGGCCTCGAGGCTTCCCCGCACGCGATCACGGAGTTCCAAAGTGACACCCGTTGGAACCTCGGTTTCGACCGCCTCTCGGACGGTCGCTACGGGACCATCCAGATCTACAAGCTCGATACCGCGACCCTCGTGCAGACGCCCTTGTGCAAAGCGCAGGATTCGGCATTTGGCCGTCTCACCGCAGGGACGGCGGCGGGTAACCAGGTCAGCCGTTTTGGCGGCGACATGGTTTGCCTGGACAACGGGAATTTCGTTTCCGTGGTCGAAGACAAGTCCAGGGTTATTGTGGCCGACAGCGACTGCGTCGTCGCCACCATCTTCGCCCCGGACGGCTCGATCGTCAAAGACTCCTGGGTCGTTGTGAATGGGGATATTTGGTCGAACGTCGCGCCCTGCAAAGGCGGGTTTGCGGTTCGTGCGAAGCCCGCCGACGGCTCGGCGACACGGCTGATCTACTTCTACGACAACGCGGGCACGCTCAAGACTGCGGTGGATCAGGCTACATCTGGAGCCACCTTCGACGCGGGTCGCGGTGACGGAACTCGGATATTCGGTCACATCAACAGTCCGTTCATCTACCTGACCGGCAGAGCGGCGAACACCAAGATCGTGAAGGTCGTGGCTTTTGACTCGCGCACGCAGGCGTTTGCGGGGATCAGCGACGTGAACGAAGGCGCGTTCACGGGCGACTTTGATCGCGCGTTTGGAGCGGTTGACGCCCTGGACCGCCTCACGGTTGCCTGGGTCTCGCAGCCTGCGGGTTATGCGAAGCAGCAGGTGGCGGCACGCGTGCTGAAGTTCGACGGAGCGACGAAGAAGTTCACGCCGGTCACCAGGAGTTTCTTCCCATTCGTCAACGTGGCGACCAACGACATCCGTACTTTGCAAATGAGTGTGGCGATGACGACCAAGCAGATCTGCGTGGCGGCCAAGGGCGAGATCAACTATTCGAACAAGCCAGAGCTTGGGCCCGATTCACCGACGGAGGTGAATTTCTACACTGTGTTCACGCATCCGGCGCCAGCGGAAGATCCGACGACGCCGGCGGGTGGGCAGGTGTCCGCCAAGCTGAGTGTTGCGGTTTCCGGCTCGAACGTCGTCATCTCTTGGGATGCCGCCGCGACCGGATTCACCCTGGAGTCGAAGAGCAGCCTCTCTGACGCCTCGTGGACAACGGTCGGAACGGCGAATCCTTCGACCGTTGCGATCGGAACGGGAAGCAAGTTCTTCCGTCTGCGCAAGTAGCCACTCAGAGTTCAGCGCTGAGTTTCACGCCCCGCCCGGTTCTGTGTGAACCGGGCGGTGCCATTTCTTGCGGAGATGCTGTACAGGCTCTTCGAGGCCGCTCCTACCTCAGCACAGGGACGCCAGGGGCGTTTCTTCTCTCCCGTGAGGGTGCGAAGCAGTTCTTCATCTCGTCAGCCTCCATGAGCGCCTCTTTAAGCATGTTCGCAATCTCCAAGGGGCACAGCTTCAACTCGGCGAGCAGTCGGCTGGTTTCGCAATGGCGTGTGTAATGATCTTTCAACCCATGGCCGACGGCGTAGGTCAGAGAGTCGGCTAACTCGATGCAGCAGGCGATGGGATGCTCCGTGCGGCTCAGACCGGGATGATGGTGAAACCAGACCGACGTGACAATGCTCGCGGGCAGCTTCCATCGCCCCAGCGTCTCCGCGCCAATGTTAGCGTGATTGATCCCAAAATCCTCCTCCTCCTGGTCCACGCATGCCCGATTCCTGCGTTTGGCGACGTCGAGGCACTGGCTGTATTCGCGGGGGGCGGCCTTGATTAGCAAGACCTTCCCGATGTCGTGAAGAAGTCCGGCGGTGAAAGCCACTCCGATCATCCCATCGCGCTTCAAGGCCAGCTTCCGAGTGAGAATGCCGGTCAACAAGCAATGATCCCAAAGACCGGTGAGGTGCGTCTCCGCCTCGGGTGGCAGAGCGTACATCTCTTTGCCCACCAGCATCATGACCAGGTCCACCACCGTGTTGAACCCCATTCGCAGGAGGCCATCCTCGATGTTGTCCACCGGTTCGCTTCGGCAATGCGCGGCTGAGTTGCACCATTTCAAGATGCCCGCCGTGAGGTTGGGATCACACCGGATGATATCCTCAATCTCGCTTACGTCCGCATTGGGATCGCGCAGCAGCTCGGCGAGCCTCGGCAGATGGTGGGGAGCCGCCGCCAAGCCCGTGATTCTATTGACCGCCTCAATAATCCGATGCATATCGTTGAGTACTCGCGCACGCTGTCTTTCGCCGTATATCGGCATCTCGAAGGATTACTTAAGCAAGAATTGGTGCGCGCGAGAGGATTTGAACCTCCACCCCTTACGGGACCAGATCCTAAGTCTGGCGCGTCTGCCATTTCGCCACGCGCGCACTGTTCATTATCAATAACTTACAGCAGATCAACGCTAAGCCGTTGACTGTTTCCACGTTTCTTGCCACAGGGTTGCCGTATGAGATGCCGCGCAAAAAGCAGCAACCGCCGTCAATTATACACCAAAGTCCTGGACAACCGCCAGCACGCAATTCGCGGACTTTGGAGACCCCACCGCGTGGGTAATCAGCCTTTCGCCCGCCGCCGATTCCTGATGGCCCGGCGCGCGGCTGGCGTAAGCAGACCGCCATTTTCACGGTGACGAGTCGCTGTCGCATCTCGGCTGGACCTGTCCCGTGAGCTTCGCCAGCTCCCGTTGATAGTCTTCGGGGACATCGACGTCCGCGAGCACTTCGGATGTCGCGATGCCGAGTTCCAGAACATCGTCGGGATGAGCCTGGAGCAAGCCACAAAGGCCGATCCCATCGTATTGCGTCAGGACTTCATCCAGGAACTGGGCCGAGAGAAGCAGGGGGTGTCCGCGCCGGCCTTCATGAGAAGGCACGACGATCGCCCTCCCGAATGCCTGAAAAGCGCGGACCAAGTCGTCGATCAGGTCCGATTGCAACATGGGTTGATCGCCCAACACCACCAGGACGCCTTCGCACCCTTCCGGCAAGGCCCGCAGGCCGCAACGCACCGAACCCAACATATCGCAATCAGGAACGGGATTCGTCACCAAGGTGACCGGACAGCCTGCCAGAGCCTCAGCGACCCCGCTCTGGTCCGATCCCACCACAACGAAGACGTCCGACACCACGCTACGGAGGACTTCGCTCACCACCCGTCCGATTACCGTTTGGGCTTCCCAAGGCAGGAGCAGCTTCTGGCACCCCATCCGACGGGATTGGCCGGCCGCAAGCACAACGGCGCAGATCATCCAACGCTCCTCCTGAGGGGGAGAAATGCCCCGTCGGCCTTGCGGCGAACGGCTATGACCTCCGCTAGAATGCTCGCCGCAATTTCCGCCGGTGTCACCGCTCCGATGTCCAGTCCGATGGGGGCGAAGACGCCGTCGAACGCCTCGGCCGTCACTGCGCCAGAAGCGAGAAAATCCTGGCGCATCAGCGCTACTTTACGCCGGCTGCCGATCATCCCGATGTAGGCCGCCGGTTTCAGCAGGCACGCCGCCAGCGCGGCCGCGTCATGCTGGGGCCCGCGTGTGACGAGCACCACATACGTATCACTGTCAGTGGGGAACGCGGCCACCTCGCGGGCAAAGTCGCCGCACCGAACCGTGGCCTCCGTGGGATAGAGATCGGACCGGGTGAACTCAGGTCGGTCGTCGATGACCGTGATGTCAAAGCCGAGAAGACTCGCCTGCCGTGCCACTGCCTGCCCCACGTGCCCTCCCCCGACGATCAACAACCGCGGTGGAGGGATCAACGGCTCCACCAACACCTCGACCGGGACCTCGCCCGGTGATGCTTCCCGGACGAACACCCGCGGCATCTCCCGCGCAAGACACGAGCGGATGTTCTCGGCTCCGGGGAACTCGGGGCCAGTAGGGATTGCCTCCTTGGTGAACCACCGCATCTCGACCCGTAGAGTTGGCGCGTGGTGCACGGCGGTCAGCAGAACACCGCGCTGTCGTCGCCGACACGCCAAACCCGCCTCGACATACACAGCGCGAGTCTCCACTGCCACGGGGGCGACAAGGATGCGCATCGCGCCGCCGCAGATCGGGATGCCACCCTGGACGCTCTCTCCGTGAAAGGCGAAGTCAAACACGCCAGCACGGCTCGCCGCGATGGCCTCCACCGCCCGGCGTTGAACCCCGGCTTCGGCCGCGCCGCCCCCCAGCGTGCCCCAGATCCTTCCGTCGCTCTCTACGACCGCCTTCCAGCCGAACTTGCCTGGCGTGGATCCTTCGGCCTTCAGAACAACGGCCACCGCGAAGGCCTTATCACGAGTGATCAGGTCGCCGATCGTTTCGTGAATGTTGGTTGATTGTTGCACGGAGTTCATGTGTTTTGGAGCGAGTTCACGGCATCCGGCAGGGCGCGCTTAAGCGGACCAATGCGCCTCCCTCCGGCGGGGTGGTGATCGAGAATCCGCCGCCCACGCCCTCCATGCGCTTGCGCATGTTGCTCAGGCCGTTCCTGGAGCGGGCGGCCTGTTCGTCCATTCCTGCCAGGCCGCGGCCGTCGTCCTGGATCTCCAAAGTGAATCCGTCCGGCTCCAGCCGCAATCGCACCCGGACCAGCGTCGCGCCAGCGTGGCGGACGACGTTCGTGATGGCCTCCTTGAACGCGAGGAAGACGTTGTGCCGGACGTCCGGTGGCATCACCAGTGGGGGAAGTTGATCGGGCACATCCAGGCGGTAGCGCAGCCCGGCGACGGCGAGGTATTCCTGGGCATACTTGCACGCATACGTCATCAAACCATCCAGCGTGTCATTTGAAGGGTTGACTGCCCAGACGATCTCATCCAGCACTCGGGTGGTGTCGCGTGCCGTCTGGGAAATCTGCTGTGAATGCGCCCGGACTTGCTCCGAGTCCTCCCGATCGTCGTGCACCAACTCGCTCAAGAGAGCCATTTGGGTGAGGCTGGCACCTAACTGATCGTGGATATCGCGCGCGATGCGCGCCCGTTCCTTCTCAAGCGCCTCCTCCTGCCTGAGCCGCTCAACCTGGCGCCGCAGCTTCTGCGTTGAAAGGTAACGGACGATGGCGGTAATGGCGGCAAGTAGCAGAGTCGTCGTGGTGGCGAGGAACCACCAGGTCCGCCAAAAAGGGGCTTCAACGGTAATCGCAAGGACGCCGGGCTCCTCGTTCCATATTCCATCTTCATTACATGCCTTGACCTTGAATAGGTAGTGGCCAGGCGGCAGTTTGGGGTAGCGCGCGACATCGTTGTTCAGCGCATCGACCCATTCCGTCTCATATTCCTCCAGGCGGTATTTGAACCGCCCACGATCGGGCGCCGAAAGGTTGATGCTGGTGTAGTAGATGTCCAGATGTTCCTTGCCTGCGGGGACCACGAGCGTTTGCGGTACCCCGGCGGTAAGGGCGTTGTTCCACTGAGGCTGGCCATCGATGAGCGCGGAAAGAACCATGACCGGCGGGGCGTGAAGGTTCACCCTGAGCCGCGTGGGGTCCACCGTGACGACACCTTTGACCGTCGGAAACCAAAGCGCTCCAACCCGGGTCTTGCACGCGCCTGGCTGAGATCCAAAAGTACACTCGCCGGTCGGCAGTCCGTCCGGTTTGCCATAGGTCCGAACCCCGATGAACCTGGTGAGGCCCTCGGCGAAGTCATTCATTTCCCGCTTCCGCACCCGCATAATACCTTTGTTGGACCCAATCCAGAGGTACCCCTGGCCATCTTCAACCAAGTGGCCGATGCTATTGCTGACGAGGCCGTCGCGGGTCGTGTAACGGGTCAACCTTCCCCCCTGCAACCGCCCCAGACCGCCGCCGAAGGTCCCAATCCAGAGAACCCCTTCTTCGTCGAGGTAGAGAGAGGAAATGTCCTCGCTCGGGAGCCCGTCCTGTTTATGAAGGGCCGTAAACTTCCCATCGCGCAGACAGTTCAAGCCCCCCCCTTTGGTCCCGATCCAAAGGTTGTCTTGAGGATCGTCAGCGATCGCCCGCACTTCGTCGGACGACAGCCCGTCGCCGGTTGTGAACACCTTCCACTCGCCCGCCTGTCTGCGCGCCAGGCCCTTTTGCGTGCCCAGCCAGAGCGACCCGTTGCGGTCCTCATGGATGGCGCTGACCCCCTGCCGGATCGCTTCGGGCCCTGCCACGGATTCGAACCGCCCCTCGCGCATCAGATAAGTCCCTCCGCGCTTGGTGCCGACCCAAACCTGCTTGCCCCGATCCACAAACACCGATCCGACGTAGGAATTGGGCAAGCCATCACTCGTGCCAAAGCGCCGCATCACGCCGTCCTTCCAGAGAACCAGCCCCGCGCCGCTCGATCCGATCCACAGTCCGCCCTGGTCATCTTCACAGACAGACTGCACGACGGCGGAGCCGAAACCGGACACTGGATCCAATACCTCGAAAGCCTGCCGCTTCACCCGGTTCAGTCCGCCTCCATCCGTGCCCACCCAGAGGTTCCCATCGCGATCCGCGCACAACGAGAGGACAATGTTGTGCGACAAGCCCTGATTGGTCGAGATCGCCTGAGCGCTGCCTTGCCGGCCGAACCAGAACGCACCTCCGCCCAGGGTGCCCACCACAAGATTTCCATCCCTGTCCTCGCAGGCGGCCGAGACAGGCACCCGACCCCAAGGATACATCCCGAAATCCCGTTCCGCGGCACCGGCGCGGATCTTCTGGATTCGTCCATCCGCCAAACGCCAGTAGCCTCCGCCATGGCTGGCAAGGAGAAAATCCAGTTTGCCTACCGGAACATTCTGATCCACCTGGGGCTCTCGCATCCCAGCCGAAGCGGAGGAGCGGATGGCTGCGAGCCGGGAGTCGGTCCCGATCCAGACCGGGCCGGATTCCTCCGCGATGAGCGCCCGGCAGACGCTCGGCCGATCGAACCCAAACGCGAACGGCGTGAAACGGTCTTCCCAGTAGTGCCAGAGCTGTCCGTCCGCCGTATAAAGCCAGACGGCCCCTCCCGCATCCTGGCAAGCCGCCGACAGACGCCGCTCGGAATAACCCTTGCCGATCCCGACCCCGCTGACCACGCCCTCCTTCCTCAACGCCACACCGCCCGTCTCCGTGCCGATCCAAACGCTCCCGCCCCGATCCTCGAAAAGGCTGAGAATAGCGCTGCTCTCCAGGCCAGGCGTGTTATTCTGATCGAACACCGTAAACCGGAGGCCGTCGAATCGCACCAATCCGTTCAACGTTCCAAACCAGAGGTAGCCATCGCGCGTCTGTATGATCGACGTGACCGAGTTCTGCGGCAGATCGTCGTCCGTGGTCCAGGAATTGATGATGAAGCGGGTGCCCCCGGGCGTGGAGGCGATTGAGGCGCCCCCAACCTCAGGCACAACGCCCCATATCAACAGCCATGCGACTGCAACAGCCCAACTGTTCTTCGGCATGACCGATTGTTCCGACGCCGCGCGGCTCATGTAAAGAAGTTTGCACGGGTTCGCCCTCCCGCCAAGGCGGTTCCAATGCCGCCCCTGACGGGGCGTGCGCTGGTGAAGCCAGCAACCATGCGGGTGGAAGTCCCGTCCGGCGAATTAGACTGTTCGCGCCGGAAGAACGGTTTGGGCGCTGTAGCCGTGAGGCGAAGGCGTAAGCACCGGGCCGATCGAACAGGCAGGCCGTAATGAAAGTGAACCACATCAAATGAGCGTCGAAAGGGATAGCACCAGAAAGCCGAGTCCCTGTCCCGTGGATGAAGGCTGTAAGGAGACGTCCAGACAACAGTCGAGGGCGGCTCATCGTTCTGGCGGCGTCAGCGTGGACGGCACGTCTGGAAAGGTTGATGGGGTAAGCCAGGAGATCTCTGGACACCGGGAACCGCAAGGAACCCAGCCAAAGGCACAAGCCGGGGTAAACGGTGAGGCTGGAGGTGTGGCCGGAGAAGTCGGAGTCCTCCATAGTAGCGATGAGGCGCGGGACAGTAGAACCCGCGCGGAGCCAAGGGAGGGCACTTGTGTCGAAGCGACCCAAAGCAGTGAAGGATCGGGTGATGGCTGGGAGGAGCGGTTAAACCCGCTAGCCCGGATACGAA
>ORJL010821291.1_pt1 | contig 23408 bp, 31 predicted proteins | sample 1779941 | NCBI WGS metagenome assembly ORJL01 (sample SAMEA104232317, study PRJEB22302) | groundwater metagenome | biome: forest; feature: aquifer; material: groundwater | place: USA | collected 2011-08-07 | depth 5.8 m
AAGTACGCCCCAGTAGCCGCCAAATCCCAGTCCCATGCAGATAATGCCGACGTGCTCGACGCTCGAATAGGCCAGCATGCGCTTGTAGTTGCGCTGTCTGACGAGAAAGGCCGCGGCCACTGCGAGCGAGAGCAGCCCGATGCTCACAAACCAGTGGCCGGCGAAGTTTTCGCCGACCGCGATGTCCGCGATCGCCTTGAAGCGCATCAGTGCGTAGAGTCCCACGTTCAGCAGGACACCGGACATCATGGCGCTTATCGGTGCGGGCGCTTCACTGTGGGCATCCGGCAGCCACGTATGCATCGGCGCCAAGCCCGCCTTTGTCCCATAGCCGACGAGAATACAGGCGAAGGCGAGTCGTACCACCTGGGGATTCAGTGATGACGCGGCAGCGTGCAGCGAGGTCCAATTCACTGCAATCTCGCCCGCCCGCGAGGCCCCAGCGTAAGACATCAGCACCGTGCCGATAAAGGCGATGGCGATACCTACCGAGGAGAGGATCAGGTATTTATAGGCTGCCTCAAGTGAGGTGCGGCTGTTGTGTAGATTCACCAGAAAGGCTGTCGCCAATGTCGTCCCTTCAATTGCCACCCACATGATGCCGAGGTTATCCGTCGTCACCGCCAGCAGCATCGTGAAGATAAACAGATGAAACAGCCCAAAAAAGCTCCGCGCACGCGGCAGATGGGCGTCGTCAAAGGCTGCCCGCATATAGCCCAGTCCGTACAGCGCCGCGATCGTTCCCAGCAGGACGATTACGACGACCATCAACGCCGAGAGCCCGTCTGCGCGAAGCAGCCCCCCGACCGCAGTGGGCACCTCGCCCCGCCACACCCGCACAGCGACAACGAGACCGGCGGTCAGTTCGCCAAGGGCACCGAGCGCGTGGATGATCTCGATCCACGCCCGCGGGCGCACCAGCGCGATGAGCGCTGCCGCGATCAGCGGTACGAGAAGCAGTACGGCAAGCATCACCCTTTGAGCCTCCCCAACTGGTCCACCTCGATCGAATCGAAGTTCTCCCTGATGCGGTAGATGAACACCTCCATGATCAGCACGGCAACCAGCACATCAAGAAAGACTCCCATCTCTACGATGAACGGCACCCCATACGTGGCCAGGAGTGCGAGGAGGAATATGCTGTTCTCCAGCATTAAGAAGCCGAGGATCTGCGTCAGCGCGCGCCGGCGATTCACCATCACGAAAAAGCCGACGAGCACGCCGGCAAAGGCAATCGGAATAGCCTCAGCGGTAGGGAGCGGGTTTGACGCAGCAACAGGGGCCATCACGTAAAATGCGATCACGACCAGGCTTCCGCACACGATCAGTGTGGCGGGCGTGCTCAGATACGGCAAGGCAGCCCGCTGCAAACCGATTTTTACCACCGCGCGATTGAGTACACGCGGAATGACGAATACTTTTAAAAGTGCCAGCATCAGCGCAACACCGGCTAACTCAATGCTTCTCGTGAACGCGGCGACGACCGCCGCCAGAATAGCCAGGGTCAGTGATTGCACTGCGAATATTCGGACCTGTCCCGCCAGGTTCCTGCGCACGATCAGCAGGAACGCCGTACCCAGCATCGCAAACGAGAGTAACGTGACCAGTTTTGGAAAGAGCGCGGTGAACATCGCCCCGTGCACCCAGCCTATCTTACGAACAAGAACGAGATGACTGCCAGCAGGGCAAGCGCAAATGACCCGCTCAACAGTGCCGGCAGGCGGAATAGCCGCAACTTGGCCGCAGCCGTCTCGAGCGCCGCGATCCCTACTGCGAACGCGCCTACCTTTGCGGCCAGCATAACAAAGGCCACAGCCAGCGCGTACGGCGTGACCGTCAGCGCCACGCCCCACGGGAAAAACAGATTCGAGAGCAGCGCCAGGAAGATCAGCAGCTTCATCCCTGCGGCCCACTCGATCAGCGCCAAGTGCCGCCCCGAGTATTCCAGAATCATCGCCTCATGAATCATCGTCAGTTCCAGGTGCGTCGCGGGATTGTCAACCGGTAGTCGTCCCGTCTCTGCAAGGGCCACGATAAAGAACGCAATGAATGCCAGCAGATGGCCGGGGTTAAGCAGCAAGAGCGGATCAGACGCTCCACGCCTGACAATCTCATCAAGGCCCGTATTCCCGACGCGCAAGGCAATCGCGAAGATCGCGATCATCACGGTCGGCTCAGCCAGGGCGGCAACAGCCATCTCACGGCTTGAGCCCATGCCACCGAACGCGCTTCCAGCATCAAGACCTGCCAGCGCAAGAAAGAACGTGCCCAGCAGGAAGAGATACATCAGCACGATGATATTGCCGATAAAGCCGAGCGGGGTCTGGGTCGTGAGAAGAGGGACCAGAAGCGCTGATAGCAGCATCGTTGCCACAAGCAGGTACGGTGTGAACCGAAAGATCCACGAGGTGGTCTCCGACACGACTGCCTCTTTCGCCAGGAGTTTGCGAAGATCGGCATATGGCTGCAGCACGCTTGCACCGCGCCGCCCCTGCAGCCGGGCTTTCACCCGCCGAACCAGCCCCACCAGGAGCGGCGCGCCAAGTCCGACTATAAGCATCTGGATCACTTCGATCAGAATCTTCGTGAGCATCTGCCCTTTCTCTTCCAGGCGGCTTGTCCGGCGAGCCTGACGGCGAAGACTCGCTAACCCGCCAGCGCCAGCATGACCACCAGTGCCACCAGGATATACAATAGGTAGAGGTTCACATTGCCCGACTGCACGACACGGGCGCGATGCGCGACCCACTGCACCAGCCGGGACATCGGGCCATACAGCGCCTGCTCGAATATCGAGCGCGCCTCATTGCGATAGGTGATCGTCTCGACGAAAAAGCGGGAATCCGGATGGAACCGGATGTCCAGCTCCTTCACCGGGCGGTACAAAAGACCAAAGACTCGCTTGAACGGGTTGGCGAACGCCGTCGCGGTATATTCAAAGCGCGACGTCTGCAGCGCGCGCCCGCACCCCCATGTCTCGTACGTGCGCCGCCGCGCGTTCGCCCCCATAACGCGTAGGACGATCGGAGCCAGTGCGAGCAGCGAGACCAGCGCGACCGCGATCCACAGCGGTGAGGCCATGCCGAACGCGTCATTGGCGACAATGACGTTCCAGTTGAAGCGCAGGTCTGCATGCGCGCCTGTCAAGTCGGCCGCTGTCGCATCCAGGAGGCGCAAAAAGGCAACCGGCGCCACCCCAAGCACAAGGCACGCGATGGCCAACAACCCCATCGCCCCGCGCATCATCCACGGCACCTCCCGCGCCTGTGCGGCATGTTCGCTGCGCGGGAGCGCGAGGAAGGTAATGCCGAAGGCTTTGACGAAGCAGGCCGCCGCGAGTCCGCTTGTCAACGCGAGCGCGGCGATCGACAATGCGAACAGCAGATTGGTTCCCGTTGCAGAGATCTGGAAGCTGAGCAGAAGCGATTGAAACGTCAGCCATTCGCTGATAAAGCCGTTGAACGGCGGCAGCGCCGCAATCGCCACCGACCCGACGAGGAAATAGACGGCAGTCTGCGGCATCCGCTTGATGAGGCCGCCCAGCTCTTCCATATTGCGGGTCTGCGTCGCATGCACGATAGCGCCTGCGCCCATAAAGAGGAGGGGCTTGAATGCGGCGTGATTCAATGTGTGGTACAGCCCTGCCACCAGCGCCAGCGAGGCCAGCGCACCGAGGTGGTAACTCTGAAACAACATCCCTCCCCCCACCCCGAGTAGAATGATGCCGATATTCTCAACGCTGGAATAGGCGAGCAGGCATTTCAGGTCTTGCTCCACCAACGCATACAGCACGCCAAGCACCGCGCTCATCGCCCCGACGACCAACACCGCGCCGCCCCACCAGGACGGGCCCATCCCGAGCCAATCGAACCCGATTCGTACAAGTCCGTAGATGCCAAGCTTGATCATCACCCCGGACATCATGGCGGACACATGACTGGGCGCGGCCGGATGGGCCTTCGGAAGCCAGACGTGCAAGGGAATCACGCCTGCCTTTGCGCCAAACCCGAGCGCCAGCAAGACGAACACCGCGTGGCGTATCGGCTGGCTCAATGTCCTCGATGCGGCACGCCATTCACTCAAGTCCATTGTGCCGGTCTCACGCGCCATCAAGAGAAAGCCAACGAGCAGGCAGGCGAACCCCGCATGCGTCATCACGAGATACACCCAGCCCGCATGTTGCGTCTCCTTGTGCTCAGTCTCTGTCATCACGAGGAAATACGACGCCAGCGACATCGCTTCCCACATGAGCAGAAATGTCAATACGTTGCGGGCCAGGACGACGAGTACCATCCCGGCGAGGAAGGCATTGAACCCAAGACCCATTCCAGCAAGCGAATACCTCCCCTCATAGGCGCGGGTGTAGGCGATCGCATAGAGCGCGGACGGAATCGCCGCCACCGCAATGACCACGACAAAGAACGCGCTGAGGCGGTCCATGCCGAGAGAGAGCCCGCCAATAGGGAGGAGCGCCGGGATCATCACGCCCAGCGTACCGCCCGCCAGGCCTGCCGCGCCCAACGTGAGGGCGCCCACGGCGCCGAGGAGCGCGCACCCGTGCCCCACCAGACGCGACGCGCGTGGCCATCGCCCCACCAGCAACGCCCCCACCGCGCCGGCGCCGAAGCACGCGAGCGTCAGGAGCAGCAGGTTCAGTGCCACCGCCTCACTTGTCGCCATCTCACCTCCCTTTGCCAAGGGGAGGATTTACCCCTCTTTGGAAAAGAGGGGCGAGGGGAGATTTTGTCAATAAATGTCGATTCATTATGAGACTATCAACACGGCTGTTATTCGCGCCTCTCGAGCGCCGCCAGGATCCCTGCCAGAATCATCTGCGGTGGCGGCGGGCAGCCACCAACGACCACGTCTACCGGTATAATCGCCGACACAGGCCCGACGACCCCATAGCCACCCGCGAAGATCCCACAATCCCTGGCGCAGTCGCCGATCGCCACAACAATTTTGGGATCGGGTGTGGCGTCATAAGTGCGCTTGAGCGGATCGGCCATATTGCGCGTCACCGGACCCGTGACCAGCAGACAATCCGCATGGCGCGGCGAGGCGACGAAATGCATCCCATAACGCTCCAGATTATAGTAGGGGTTATTGAGCGCCCCGATCTCCAATTCACACCCGTTGCACGAGCCCGCGTCCACTTCGCGGATGTGGAGCGATCGACCCAGAAGGCGTCGTGCGCGCTCGTCAACCTGCCGCGCAATGGTCTCGATCCGCGCGTCGTCACCCGGTCGTAGCGGCGGCTCGGTCACTACGAGTGTTTTCCAGATCTTTCTCACAAGCGTCAGCATCTCGACACACCTTCTCCTATTGCCGCGCTAGCGTCTCTCCCTTGGAGTAGTACATCTCACGCTTCTTGATTGCAAAGTCGTCATTGCCCAGAAAGTCCCCCCCCATCCTGCCCTTCCCCCTCGTGGGGGGAAGGGACCCCTCACACAAACTCCTCCCCCCTTGAGGGGGAGGATGAAGGTGGGGGGTAGTAGGTCCGGGCTTTCATGCGCATGGGCGCGGCGCCGGGGTCCTTCCCCTAGCGGCGCTTGAGCGTATGCGCCTGCTCGAGTCGTATCTCCTTAAGCATGCCCTGCATGCCCGTGAGCTGGTGGTTAAAGATCTCCCTGGCCGCGTCGAGCAACGTAAAGATGGCCGGGTCGCTCACAGAATAGTAGACATTCGACCCCTCTTTGCGGGCTACCACGATGCCCTTATTCCGCAACACCCCGAGTTGTTGCGAGGCGTTGGCGGGTTCGACACCAAATTGCCGGCTGATCTCGTTCACCGTGAGCTCTCCCGTCCGCAACGCATCAAGGATCGAGATCCTCAGCGGGTGGGCCAGCGCTTTAAAGAATTCCGCCTTGAAGTTGCTCAGTTGTTGCCTCATTGCCCCTCCAACATCTGAACGATTGCGTAGCATTGCATCTGCAAGTATTGCTATATGCTATACCCTATGTGTACTCTCGTCAAGCATCAACGTCAGTCTTCGCTCCCGCTTTTACCGAAAGAGTCGCGCTGTCTGAACTCGTGGTATACAATGCAACCGGAATAAGGAGGAGCGATGGTCGAGTGGAAGCGGCAGCGGGTCGAGAGAACCTATCGGCCCGGCGAAGGGCACGAAGCGAAACACGGCAGTCTCAGCGACACGCTCTTACGCCTCATACGGGAAGAGTCGCTACGCGAGCGGACAGTGCTGGATGTCGGATGCGGTAAGGGGCGCTTGACCTTTGCCCTGGCAGAAGAGGCCAGCCGGATCATCGGGATCGACTGGTCGGATCAGCTCATCCAGGAGGCAGGGCAGCATGCCCGTAGCCTTGGTTTTGACCATATCACGTTTATGTGCGGCGACGCCGAGCGGATCGAGTATCGCGAGCTTGGTCCGATCGATCTGGTGGTCGCCCACCTCTGCATGTCCGACGAGATCATTCGACGAGCGGCCGCAGTCCTGGCGCCTGGCTGCTGCATCGCCTTTTCGACCCTTCACCGAGACCAATGGAAGGAGAGCGGCAGGAGTTCCCGATTCGCCTACGGAGAACAAGATGTCGAAACGGCGCTCACAGCAGCGGGATTCGACCCCGTCTATCTCGAAGCCGAGCACGAGGTACTGTTCTTTGCCGCCGCGGCTGACGCCCTGACCTACATGGAAGCCTTAGATCTCATCGGGAAATGGAAGACCGATAGCCGCTGGGAGGGGTTTCTCGCCTATCTGGAGCGCGGCGGGAGAGAGCTGACGATCAGGGCCCGGGTGACGGTGAAAGCGCGCAGGCGGTAAGCGCCTGCTCAATCTCCGCTTTCACATCAGGATCGGTCTCACGGTCAAACGCCTCGTTGAGCGCTGCATGCGCCTCAGTTGTACCGATCTGGCCCAGAGCCCAGGCGACATGGCCCCGGACCAGCGATTCAGGATCGGAGAGGAGCTTCGCCAGAGCCGGGACCGATTCCGTGGAGCCCAGGTTGCCAAGCGCCACTGCCACGTTTCGTAAAACACCCCGTCGCTTTGGACGCCGGATAGGGCTCCCCTTGAACTGCGAACGAAACTGTTCTTCGTTGAGCGCAAGGAGAGGGATCAACCCCGGCGCATGAAGGCCCTCACGAGGCTGAAAAACAGGCTCCTTCGAGGCCTCGACGGTGACATTATACGGGCAGACCTCCTGGCAGATATCACAGCCAAAAACGTGATTGCCGATCAGTGGCCGCATCTGCGCCGGGATGCTGCCCTTCAGCTCGATCGTCAGGTACGAGATGCAGCGACGGGCATCCAATCGATATGGGCCGACAAAGGCATCAGTTGGACAGGCTTTGAGGCATAGATCGCATGAGCCGCACCGGTCCCTGATCGGTTCATCCGCCGGCAGTTCGAGGCTCAGGAATAGCTCGCCAAGGAAGAAATACGAGCCGTGCTTTGGGGAGATGAGCAGCGTATTCTTGCCGATCCACCCGATTCCCGCCAAGCCGGCGAACCCCTTCTCCAATACCGGCCCGGCATCGACGCAGGCCTTCCCCTGAACCTCCTCGCCGACGGTGCGTCGAATCCAGCCGAACAGCGCATCAAGTCGGCTCTCCAGGATCGTGTGATAGTCCTCTCCCCACGCATAGCGGGAAATCCATCCTCTGGGCACACCTGTCTGGTGTGTCTCGCGTAGGAAGGGGGTGTAGTAGTTCATAGCGACAGAGACCACCGAGCGCGCCCAGGGAAGCCACGTCTCCGGGTGGCGTCGGGCCTGCTCAGTGCGAGTCAGATAGGCCATCTCGCCACTGTACCCCCCTTGTAGCCAGTCGGCGAATGATTGTTCATGGGGAGGATCGCTGACCGGCGAGATCCCGACCAGCTTGAACCCCAGACGGCCGGCCTCATCTTTGATCGCCTGAGCCAACTGCTCAGGGCTCTGCACGGCCACGTCGCGCTCGTAACGGTTTCGCCTTCTCCCCCAGCAGCGCCTGGAATCGAACCGCATCCTCGGCCATAAAGAGATTATTGAACAGGCAGTAGGTGGGGAGATCCCCCTTGCACACCGTCTTCAGTCGCTCAAGGTCCTGATCGGTGTGGACGTACCGGTAGCCGGTGAGACCGTGCAGCCGGTAGTAGCAGATCGCGCCATGAAGCGATGGCTCCTTGAGCGGATCGACCGCGTGGATCAGGTCTAACTCGCGACAGAGCCCCAGGATCATATCCGCCGCCCAGGCGCTGCGTAGCTCCCAGGCGGCTTGCCAGCCGGTACGGTCGATGGTGGTGAAGAAGTGGCGCAGGTTCGCGATGTGTTCGGACGTCGGCGTGAAACTCGGCGGGCACTGGAAGACGATGATCGTGGCGCCCAGGGCTGCCGCAAATGCCCGCGTCTGGGCCCAGGCTTCGAGGACTTCCTCCGTAGGCCGGAATGCCCCGTAGCACGCTTTCAGTTCCAGCGGGATCGGCTTGGCGAGGCGGCGATAGGTCGGGCTTGAAGGCTCGTGCGTGATGAGCTGCCATGCCTTCATCGTAAACTCGTACCCGGTCGGCGCCCCGGCTCGCCATCGCACCCCTGTGCTGACCCGCGGAAGTTTGTAAAAGGTCTGCTGGATCTCAACAACCGGGAAGGTTGTGTAGTACTCCTGCCTTCCAATGGCGAAGCCACAGGTCCCGACCTTGGTCTGGCCCGCGAAAGGATCGGCAGTGTCGCCCTGACTCGCGCTATCGAATTGTCCCTCCATCACCATGGGGTGTCTTCGGACGGAGAAGAAGAGGATGATTGCGGCCGGGGGATCCTCGCGCCCATCCACACTCGCAAGGCGGACAGGCCAGACACGAAGAAAGCCGAGATGGCGACCAGGTATTCGGTGGTCAGCCAGTGTACTACCCAGGGCGTCCCAGGGGACGGGCTGACCCACAGCCACTGCACCGCCTTGATGAGGAACAGCAGAAAGGCCCCCCAGGCGATGGTTGCCACGAGCAGCCAGTACCGCGGCCCAGGTGTCCGCCGCCGGGCCCAGGTCAGCAGTGCGGCCAGCAGGAGTGATGCGATGGGGATGAGCCACAGAAGCGGCTCGTGCGGTACAAGACGGCCTCTGAGTGTCCGGCCGAGGGCGAGTTCCAGGCCCGCAACCGAGAGGACGCGATGGACCCCGTATGGGCCGGCGATGACCCAAGGCAGGAAGAAAAGCCCGAAGGGGATCACCCCCACCCACGGCAACGTGACCCAGCGTAGAGAAGAAGCTGGTGCGGTTGGTGGGGTAGTAGCGAACGTCCCGCCGCACTGCCAGCACGCGCTGGCTCCAGGCACTCTACGCGCACCACAGGCCGGACAGGCACCAGTCGTGTAAGTGCTCAACGATGGCCGTGCATCACTCATCGGAAGATCTACCTCCCCACATAATTATACTGCGAAGGCCAGGGTTCTGCCAGTCAAGGTATTCAAGACCTTCATAGCCTTCAGCCTTCAGTCTTCAGCCTATCTACCTAAGTAGTTACCATCAGACTGGATATTCGATCCCATTCCGCCGTCAGATCCGCCACCCTTTGTTTGGCCTGAGCATGCGCATCCAGCGCTTCAAGGCATCGCGCCTTATTCTGGTATATCTCCGGGTCGGCGAGAGCCTGAGTGAGATCCTGCAGGATCTTCTCGGCTTCGGCCACCTCCTCCTCGATTGTGGACAGGGACGATTGGAGCGGGCGTGACGTCCGGTGCGTCCGGTTGCGCGCCTCGGCCTCGGCCCGTTTCTGTTCCTTCGTTTTCCGTTCCTTCGAACGTCCCTCCTTCACCACGGGTCCTTGTGCCAGGGAGACAGGGGTGTCGGGAGAAGAGCGGAGTGTGCCCCCGGCATCCAGGTCCGTGGAACCGGGTCCGGCCTGGCCGCTACCGGCGGCCTCTTCCGCTATCAGTTGCTTTTTATAGAGGTAGTAATCGTAATCCCCGGCATACGGTGTGGCCTCTCCATCCCGAACGTCGATGATCCTGTTGGCCACGGCCCGGATAAAATGCCGGTCATGGGTGATGAAGCAGATCGTTCCGGTGAAGTCGCGTAGCGCCTCTTCCAGCACGTCGCGGGAGGGGATGTCCAGGTGGTTCGTCGGCTCGTCCAAGAGAAGAAGGTTGGCCGGACGGATCAACATCTTGGCTAGCGCCAATCGGCTCTTCTCTCCGCCTGATAGGACGGCGACCTTCTTCTTTACGTCATCCCCGGAAAAGAGAAACCGCCCCAGAATTGCCCGCAGGAAGGACGACTCTTCCATGGGGGCGGCCAATGTAATTTCGTCAAGGACCGTACTGGCGGGGTTCAAGAGTTCCAACTGGTGCTGGGCATAATAGGCGAGTGTCACATTGTGGCCCAGTGTCCGTTCGCCCTTCTCGAACGGCAGGACGCCGGCTAGAAGTTTGAGAAGGGTGGATTTCCCCGCCCCGTTTGGGCCTGTCAGGGCCACCCGTTCCCCCCGGCGAAGCTCAACATTCAGGGCGCGGTAGACCGGATTGTTGTCATAGGACTTGTCTATATCGATCAGCCGGATGACCGTCTCTCCGCTCCGTGGAGGCTCCGGAAATGAGAACCGGACCCGTTTCTGCTGGGGAGCCAGTTCCGCCTTGTCCATCTTTTCCAGCAGCTTGATCCGGCTCTGGACCTGGCGGGCCTTGGTAGCCTTGGACCGGAAACGGTCGATGAAGGCCTGGGTGTCCTCAATCTTTTTCTGCTGGTTCTTCACGGTGGCTTCTAAGATCTGCTGGGCCTCGGCCTTGGCCACTACGAACCGGTCGTAGTTTCCGGTATAGGCGATCAGTTGTTGTCGTTCCACTTCCACCACCCGGTTGGCCAGGCGGTTCATGAAATTCCGATCGTGGGAGATGAGCAGGATCGCGCCGGCATACCCGGACAGGAACTTCTCCAGCCAGACGACCGACTCCAGATCCAGATGGTTCGTGGGTTCGTCCAACAGGAGCGCGTCCGGAGAGGAGAGGAGGATCTGGGCCAAAGAGGCGCGCATCCGCTGACCCCCGGAGAAATTCTCCAGAGGCCTGGAAAGGTGCTTCTCCTTGAAACCGAGGCCGAAGAGGATCTCCTTTGCCCTGGCCTCCACGGAATATCCGCCGAGCTGTTCGTACTTGGTCTGGAGCGCACCGTAATGGGATAACAGCTCGTCCACCACCCCCGGTGGGGCCGTGGCGATCTCCTCTTCCAGAAGGCGGAGATGGTGCTCGATAGACGACGCTTCCGAGCCGCCGGCCAGAACTTCTTCAAGCAGGGACTTGCCCTGATGGGTCTCCAGCTCCTGGGTCAGGTAGCCGATGACGGCGTTTTTGTTGATCGTGATCACTCCGCTGTCTGGAGCGATATTCCCCGCGATCATTTCCAGGAGCGTCGTCTTGCCCGCGCCGTTAGGCCCGACCAGCGCGACCCGGTCCTCAAGTCCGACCCGAAGGGAGACGTCCTTGAACAGCACGCGGCTGCCGAAGTGCTTTGACACCTGTTGAATTGAGATCATAGGGCCAGTATAGGGGGACTCAAGCGGCAATGTCAAACATGGACGATTCGGGGCGCGTGTTCATCCACGCCCCCGCGCGCGGGGGGGCGACCCAGGGAGGGCCAGGAGAGGGTCAATGATAAAATCCGAGCTTCAATGAGGCTACTACCGCCTAAATCTGTCGATGCATCGCCCGGTCATGGCCTGGTGCGTCTTCAAAGACAGGCGGCATCGGCCAGATCCTGGGGACGTCCTGAGGCTTTCTTATTCTGGATCAGATGCGCACGGCTGATGACGGGAATGGTGAGATCCTCGATGGTGATGGTCATGCGATGCGGCCATGCGTCGTCGAATTCCACGCCGTCGATGGAGGTCATGAGATCGACACGGCAAGGGGCGACGCCAATTTGGAAGACCATACCGGACACTGCGAGATCTTTCGCTGTCACGGTGTGCATTGGCGCGCCGAAGCGGTGCAACGCACGCCAGACTCGCTGCGTATTGTCGCTGGAGCAGCGAATCCAGATGTCAAGATCGCCCGTTGCTCGGGGATGTCCGTGAGCGGCCAGTGCGTACGCGCCCACGATCAAGAACTCAACCCCCTCGCCGCACAAGGCGGACAGCATGTCTTTGAAGTCTGGGTTCAGCATCGTGGACACCGGCGAAAGCCCAAGCGTCGAGCGCAAGCTGCCACATCATGTCGAGTCGCTCGGCTGGGGTAGTAGCGCGAAGGTCCTGATGGGTCGTGTGCTCCCTGAGTGGGAGGATGCGGATTGTCCTGGCTCTCTTCATGGTCGTCATGATGGCCCAACGCATTGTATCCCTTACGCCTTGGTCAATACTTTATCACAGCGTCGCCTTGTGCTGTAATGAAATTACGGACGATCCGATGCGTCAGTCACCGACAATCCCCGTGTCAATCCCCGCCCCCGCGCGCGGGGCGACCCTTGATAACAAGGCTACGTAGAAGTCTCGTTATTGCACCGTGTCGCCAAGCCAAGTTGACCAAGCGATTTGACGCCGGATAGGGATGGTACTACACTGTGAGTACGTTAAGATATCATGAGAGGAGGGATCGCCATGGTGAAACACCTGACCAAGCACGGCAATAGCTTGGCTCTTGTGATCGATCGTGGGGTATTAGACCTTCTTGAGATCAATGCCGACACCCCCCTATCGATGACAACCGACGGGAAGTGCCTGATCGTCACCCCGGTGCGGGACCCGGAGAGAGACAAACGATTTCGCGCTGCACTGGAGAAGATCAACAAGCGCTACGGCAAGGCTTTCAAACGTCTGGCAGATTAGCGAATGCCGCCCATCTTCCTCAGCCTTGGTGAGGTCATCGAGATCCATCGGGATATGATCGAGCGGTATGGCGGAAGTGCCGGCATCCGTGACATGGGCCTGTTGCAGTCGGCTGTTGCCATGCCTCAGGCCGGCTTTGGGGGTCAGTTTCTGCACGGCGATCTCTTCGAGATGGCCGCTGCCTACCTATTCCATATTGTACAAAATCACCCATTTACCGATGGCAACAAACCCGGCGGCGCGGCGGCGGCGATAGTCTTTCTCGAGCTGAACGGGGTTGAGGTGAAGGTCTCCCACGAATTATTGGCCGCGACTGTTCTGGACGTTGCACAAGGGAAGATCACAAAGGCTGCGATCGTCGAGTTCCTCAGAACGCACTCCCGCCGTTAGCATCGCGCCAGCGCGACTTCTGCCCCGTGTCGGAAGCGGATTGTCGTGCGCGTTTCAATCCACGCCCCCGTGCGTGCGGCGGACCTGTGTGCCCGCTCTCTCTCACCCAATGGTACCCCCCTTTGATAAAGGGGGGATGGGGGGATTTGCGGCTTTACTGGGGCCACGGCTTCGCAGCGGCATCCTTGTTGCTTTCGGCGGCGATAACGCGTGCCACTTGACCGATATAACGGTATCATATATGATACCAACATGAGACGGCAGATCGTCATCGATACCAACGTATTTATTTCCGCCCTGCGTTCACGCCGGGGCGCGTCTTACCGACTGTTCACGCTGCTCGATCGCGGCACGTTTGATATCACCATCTCGGTTCCGCTCATCCTGGAATGGGAGGACGCGGCGAAGCGGATCGCGCGGGACATTGGACTGACTCACGCGGACATCGACGACATACTCGACTACATCTGTCGTGTGGCTCGCAAACGAACCATTCACTTCCTCTGGCGGCCATTCCTGAAGGATCCGCAAGACGATCATGTTCTGGAGCTGGCCGTGGAGGCGGGGTGCGATGTCATCGTCACCCATAACGTTCGAGATTTTTCAGGGACAGAGCAGTTTGGTATTCGTGTGGTGACGCCCAAAGAGTGTCTACAGGTGATAGGAGGTATGCCATGAGCACGATTAGCCTGCGTCTCCCGGCGTCGCTCCATAAAAGTGTCCGGGAGTTGGCCAAGAAGGAAGACGTGTCGATCAATCAACTGATCACCACGGCCCTGGCGGAGAAATTGTCAGCGCTGACGACGGTGGAGTATCTGAATGAACGCGCCAAGCGGGGCAGTCGTAGGAAATTTGACCGCGCGATGGCCAAGGTAAGGGATGTGAAACCTGAGGAACGAGACGAATTGTGAGGTCTGCTCCTCCAGAGTGTCACACATATCACGGGTCGCCCAAACAGAGCCACCCCGTTTCAATCCACGCCCCCGCGCGGGGGCACACGTCTTTGCCAGACCTGAGGGCCTGCCTGTGTGATGCACGCCGACAGGTCGCCGCTATGCGGCCAGGTCGATCTCGGTCTGAATCTTGTCCCAAGGCACCATCACGCGGTTGCGGGCATCTTTCTCGACCAATCCGGCCTTGAGCAATAACCGGAGATCGTCGTACACATTACGGTAGTCGCGCTGGACCTGTGTGGCCAGGTTGCGGATACTGGACGGCCCGATTCGGCGGAGAACCTTCAAGAGCGCCACGCGGCGGTCCGACAAGACCCCCTGTAACGTGGCCACGTCCAAGAAATAGAGGTGGACCTCCGGCTCTTTCAGCGTTCCTTTTTCTGCCTGCTTCCATGCCTCAACAAACTCCCGGTTGATAGCGGCTTCACCTTTGACCCCAATCCTGATTTGTCCACGACTCATGATCTCCTCCTGACCATGTTGATACCATGCTGAAAGTCGGCAACCAGGGTTTCTACATCCCGAAAGCGATAGCGTGCTTCCTTACCGCAGAAATGGCGATGATCCCCTTTGCCCCTCTCGTTATCATACAGGGCCATGCACCTTCCATCCGGTGATCCATAATACAAACGTATTTCAGCCCATGAGGGCGCTCCTGATCAGCCGTTGGGAGCCTCCAGATGACCATCTCACGAACTGCACCATCCGGATACACTACACGGCTTGTGAAGAGGGGTATGGCCTTTAGCATAATTACACAGTATCAAGGGCATATGATGGTGTCAAGGGACATCACGTACGATTTATGGCAGCGATCCTACCTTGAGCCGCATTCTCCGCCCTTGTCTAACCATCGCCCGTTTCAATCCACGCCCCCGCGCGGGGGGCGACAGTTCTTCTTTAAATCCGCGCTACGCCTGCGAAATCCAGGGCGCTTACGCGAACCCCCACTCTGCGGCCTGTCATATCCGCACGCGGGATGGCGGTTTCCAAAAATCCGTAGGATTCATAAGGAGATCCGGCACCGCGAACCCCCCCTGGGTTTTTCTGTCAGCTTCAGGTTCGCGCAAGCTTCAATCCAGTTCACCTTAGAAGACAAGAGGACCCTCCTGGTCGAGAGTTGGCTTGGCGCCCACGTGCTCTACACGGTGTTTCCAGTTTGCGCCGAGGAAATAGAACCGCAGACTGTCCTTCTCCTGGTCCATCATCCCGATGAGCCTGGCCCGCAAGCCCGCCCATTGGGCCGGATCTACGATGCACTCGAAGACCGAGAACTGGACCCGTTGGCCCCAGTTCTGACACGTCTTCGCAATGCTCCGCAGGCGCCTCCGACCGGCCGCATCCTGAGTGTTCACGTCATAGCTCACCAGCACGAACATTCCGCACCCTCACCGCCTGATGTAGGGCGGATACCCGTCCAGGTCCCCGCGGATGTGGCGCGCGAGCAGCAAGGCCTGCGCGTGCCACAGGAGGCCTAGGACCATCTTCTCCTGGAGGAATGGATGCTCCACCTCCTCCTGCTTCCGCTTCTGATAGGCCAGGATCACCTCCTTTCGTGTGTCGTCCGTCATGAGCACGGCACCGGATTCGAGCCGCTCGAATCCTTTGGCCTTCACTTGGCCGAGGTTGATGAGCGACAGGGCCAACCGGTCTGCCACCACGGCTCGAAACTCCTCCAGGATGTCCAGCGCAAGCCCCGGTCGTCCCGGGCGATCGCGATGCAGGAAGCCAACGGCGGGGTCGAGCCCCACGCACTCGAGCGCTGCCCGGATATCGTGTAGAAGCAGGGTGTACAGGAACGAGAGCAGACAGTTGGTTGGGTCGAGGGGAGGTCGGCGATTGCGGCCCTTAAACCGGAATGCCTCATCGTCCGATGTGATCAGGGCGTCGAAGGCACCGAAATAGCTGGCTCCGGCCTCGCCCTCGATGCCCCTGACCTCGTCGAGCGAGAGATTCGGGCGCTCTATCCGCCGCAGGCAGTCCGCCAGGCGCAGGGCGGCCGCGCGCAAAGGTTCATTTCTCCCGTCATCCCCGTGGTCCCGAGCGGCTCGCAGCAGGACGTTTCGTGAGTTGGCGAGCTTGGATGTGAGCACGTATCGCGCCATGCCCGCGCTTCGCGTCGGATCGTCGGCCTACTGGTATTGCTCGCGCCGCAGGAGCACGTTGCCAGACGGCGCGCATGAACCTCGGCGCGCTTCGCGCCGAAGCGTTCGATGCACTGGTTCGCTGGTTATTATTCTTCCGTCTGGAACTTTCGTTTCAGGAAATCGAAGATCTCCTGCTGTGCCGACCTCGGAAGTTTGCGAATCCTGGCGAGGATGTTCAGGGCCGTGTCGGAAGGGGGCTGGATGTTCGCCCGGCCTTGATTGCAGGCCGAGCAAAGGACCCTTAAGTTGCCTTTATCGTCGGTTCCGCCTTGGCTGATTGGTTTGACGTGGTCAATGTGCAGTCGAACTTTCCGATTCGGGTTGAAGGGGTCCGGGTCGCCCGGACCCGCGCCGCACAACTGGCAGGTGAACCCGTTGCGCTCAAGAATCTCGTTTCTGAGTTGAGGTGAGATTGCTCGAGAAAGGACCGGTTTCCGTTCGAGCGTTTCCAGGATGTACTCGTTCGGTTTCAGGTCGGCGCGGTCAACGTGACTCTTGATCTGGAACCCTTCCTCATCCCTCAGTTCCCGGATGCGCCGCGCATACTCACTGATACCGCCGACCTTGCGAATCTTTTGCGTCGTCAAGACCTTGCCGACATTCGCAACGAAGAACTCCATGTTCGCCTATTGCGTAAATACGTTTTCGAAATGCCACTTCAGGAATTCCGGACGAGGGAAGAACCGTCGCGGAGTATGTAACGACTTGTCCGAGAACTCGACGATGGTGCGCCGTACAAACTCGCTCCGACTTTTCCGCGCTTCGCGCGAAATGACAATAACCATCTGGTCGTTAACAGCTAACAGGCCGCGATCATAAGCCCGATCATGCAGAACACAGAGGCACAGGCCATTTTCAGGATTCACTCTGTTTTGTTTATCCACCGACCACGGTATGATATGACTTGCGATTAACAACATCGGGAGATCTGCACCGCAAACGCAGCACGTGAAATCATAACTGGCAAGGATGGCGCGCCGGAAGAAATCCTGATAGACCCGTTGAACGCCAACAACCGGGCGTTCGGTTATCCCGGTCGGCAGAAGAAATTCGGGTTCATCGGGTGTCTGCTCATCTTGGGATGTGATTCCAAGTAAAGCAAGTAGTCGCTGACTTTCTCGCACCAATGCATCCCACTTGTCAGTGAACTCCAGCCAGACCATTTTGTCGGCTTTGCTGTAGTGCGTAAGTCCGCTTATGCCTTTTTTGGCGAGAACAGGGTCGAACGCCCCGAAATTGCCGAGTTTTCGCGCGACAGAACTCGGCGACCGTCCCAGAATGTCGGCCAACTTCACGACTTCTGGATTGTTGGCCTTAGTCCTAGCAAATGGAATCTGGCAATAGTAATAGAGTGCCAGAATCAACTCGTCCCGGCTCCAGTCAACGCCGTACTTTGGATTTGACTGCACCATGATCTAACCTCTTGGAGAAAGGCGCAAAAATCACACAATAGCCATTCTTGCCGGTTTGCGGCTCATACTCCGGATCAGCATCGACCTTGTACTTGGAGAAATACTCCGCCACTCGTATCCTCTCGACGTGATATTTTACGTCGTCAACCAAAACACTGCCGACTTGTCTCGGTCCCTCCGATTGCATAGGGACGGAGATAGTATCTCCATCCGAACTGGCAATCACCAACCGTTTCCTAGCCATGATTGTAACCTCCTGTGGATGGTGTTGCGCCGTAGTCGGCCGCGCAGAGTTTGGCAAATGCCATCTTGAAACCGAGCGAATGGGCGAGTTCCGAAATCTCCTCGTGTTCTTCAGAACCGAGAAGTTGCGGAACGTTTTCCATCACAAATACTTCCGCTCCGGTGTGTTCGACAATCTTGAGGTAAGGACGCCAAAGTTGCTTACGGGGATCGCCATCACGCTGTTTGTTCAGAAGGCTGAATCCTTGGCACGGAGGGCCGCCGATGACGACATCCGCCTTGGGGATTTCGTCAATTCGATTCCGAACAATTTCCTGAATGTCGTCTGTGGTGCAATGTTCGCCGAAGTTGGCGTTGTAGGTCTTGGCAGCGTATGCGTTGAAATCGTTGGCCCAGACGGGTTCAAAGACCTGTCCGAGTAACTTCGTGAAGCCGAGCGTCAGGCCGCCCGCGCCCGCAAAAAGGTCAACGAGCCGGTATGTCCTCGCGGACTCCCGCAGGAGTCCTCTCTGCCTGGCACGGTAGACCGATTCGTTGTCGGTAAGCGCGTCGTATCGCCGGGGTTCTTTTTTCTTCTTGGGCATGGGCCGATAGTGTCACATTCCCGCCTGCTGGACAAGTCGGGGTGCATCATCATTCCTTGTCAGCGAGCAGTTCGGCCGCCGCAGGCGGCCAACTGCGAGCGGAGTGCGTGGCTTCAAGCGCGTCGCCTGGACGCGCGGGTTATGCATCCTTTGCGAATTCGCTCCTGAGAGTTGCTAGCACTTCGCCATATGTTTCCTTGATATTTGCCTTTGAATACCTTACCTGGTGAATTCCGTGGATGTTAGAGAACTCCTCGGTGCCGTCTTCAAGAAGGACGATGGCACGAGTAAAGCCAAGCTTTCCTTGGAAGAGTCCCAATTCATGGATGACATTGTCCCTTGGATGCGCCTTGCCAGACGCGTCGATGTCTTCTCCTGTCATGACTAGAATTGCATATGAACTCTTTTTCAGCATGTCCTGAAGAATATCTCTGATGGTATGCCCTGCTCTGGCACCGATTTCATATGCTTCGATTGCATACCCATGTTTCTCATGCAAGTGATCCTTCAGGTCGCGCCATTGTGGACTATTCCCATGGCCGATGAATATGACCGGGTCCTTTTCAGATGGACTTGTGTCTCTTGGGAGGGCGCAACTTTTCGCTGCTGATTGAAAGATTTCATGCACTTCCTCGATGATTGCTCTGCTAGGAGCGGTTATCGACACATCCGTGCAAGGACGTGCGTACCATATCCTAATTATGTATTTGCCGTAACCAACACTTTTGTAGTGTGACGCATGCTTTGCGTCCTTTCTGTAATCTGCGTAGAACTCTGCCTCGGAGTCGTGATCCCACTCTTCGCTTGGAAACTTCACCGTAAGCTGTAGCGATAGGTGCTTGCGGTCCTCTTTAGAAATGTGCGGCTCGATAGTTGCCCACGCCTTTTGGATGACTTCAGGGCTGAACTTGACGTAACAGTAGTGAAGTTCCTTCTTCATCAGTTCCCCTTGTGCATAGCAGGTATTAGCCAACACTTTTTAAACGGACTATACGATATTGATACGTAAAACGCGACAAGATACTCGCGACAAACCCCTTGGAAAACTTTCGAAAACAACGTTTGCACGGGAATCAACTGTTGGATATACCGTTCGTTGGATATGGATGATAACCAACAAATCAGGCGCGGACATGTAGCCCCATTCAACCCAGATCCCCAGTGGCCAGTGACTGCCAATCTTCAGGAGTTTTGGGTATGTTTGTTCCCTTCGTTAACTTTCAACCTTTCGCCCCCGACCAAAGTCCTTCTCGGTCAGTTCCCCATCACCGCGATGGTGCGCGGCGCAGGCGCCGCACGCGATAGGTTGGCCCCTTCTCCTCGACGCGGAACCCGATGCGTTTAGGCCGGGGCTCCGATGGGGCCATGAGCTGTCGAATCGCTTCAAACAGCGATTGGATATGTTCATCGTGGCTGGCGACCTTGCGTTCCAATTCTGCGAGCTTGTCAGCCAGCGCCTTGTTCGTTGCCAGCATTTCCCTCAGTCGAACAAAGGCCCGGACGACTTGGACGCTCATTTCCACTGCACTGGGGCTGTTCAACACCATTGCTGCCATGATGGCCCCATGCTCGGTGAAGGCATAGGGCAACGTTCTTCTTCCTCCCCGACCAAGCTTTGACCTCGCAATTTGCGAGGTCAAAGCTTGGTTTTCTTCTGATGTCAGTTGAAAGACAAAATCATCCGGAAATCTGGCCTGGTTCCGCTTTACCTGCTCGTGGAGCCGCCACGTCACTACCCCGTAAAGCATGGCCAAATCGGAACTCAGTATCACTCGTTGTCCCCGAATCAAATAAATCAGGCGTTCGATCCGCTCGGTTGGAGCCACTTGCATGACAGTCGTCCGTTTCTTAAAACCCATGACAGAGTCCCTCCAGTCTCCCCCGAATCGCCTCCTTAAGAAAATATAGGTACCGGACACCTTGTCACGCGTAACCCCTTGAAAGCCCACAATTCGGATTTCAGTTCTTCTTCGATCGCAAATTTCCGGCATGTTGTTGCCTACGTTAACCTTCGCTTCTTATCCCGACCGGGAGGCCCGCCTAGTCAGTCCCCATCACCGCGATGGCGCGCGGCACAGCGTCACCATAATCGACCAACCCCCCTCACCCCCACCCTCTCCCTCCAGGGGAGAGGGGCGTTGGACAAAGGTCGGTCCCTTCTCCTCGACGCGGAACCCGATCCGCCGCCTGGGTCGATCCGGTTGGGCCATGAGTTGTCGGATGGCATTGAAGACGACCATGAAACGAGCGGGCATCGTTTCTCATGCTCCGGCATGACTACCCTGATGTCCGCTTGATGGGCCCCGGATAGGCGCAGCAAGCAGCGCCCCTACGGTACCTCCTCAGATCGTCATCAGCGTCCACCGGGGGCCGCCCCTCAAGTTGCCGACCCGCGCTCGCGGGCTTCGCAGCACCCTCGACAGCATGGCGATTCCATATTCTGTGAACGCATCGGGTAGAGACCGGCGGTCGCCCCAGGAGATAGAGGCGCCGGCATGGTTGGGGTAAAGATCGCATGGGGTTAGTCCTCTCTTATGGGGGACAAGGATTTCAAGAGGGGCCGCAAGGTAGAGAGGAACTCCTCACACTCATCAATCTGCTGTTGCACATAGGCGGCGTCAAACCTGGTGAATTCGATGTAATCCCCCTCTTGTCGGTCACGGAATAGACGGTTGTACAACTCTCCGTGTTGACGATTGAGACGCCCCACCTTGACGATTTCCTTGTTGAAGGCCGCACGCACACCCGCATGCTTCCTGAACTGTCGACCCTCTTCCAGGAGCAGAGCGCTGACCCCGTAGAATAGGGAATAGTAGGCACGGTTGATGGCAAAGGCCGCGGCTCCTGCGGCCAGTTCTCGGCGGGCAGCGTTCAGGCTTTCGCGAGCTTTCTCCCACCAGTGGCGAACGACCTCCGCCCTCAGGTTCTTCTCGCTCATAGCGAGATACCTTGTTCTTCAACTTCCTGATGGATCGGTAAGACAGAGCCAATCCCATTATCCCAGATGTCCTGGTCTACGATCAGTTCGCTGAGGTTCGTCTCATACTCCAGATTGACGTCCAGAATCACACTGGAAATCCGATCGCGGACCGCATGGTCGACCGGTTGCCGAAGGACAATGAGGAGATCCACATCCGATTCCTCATCGGCGGTTCCCCGCACCGCTGAGCCGAAAAGCATCATCCGATCCACGTTGAACTCTGCGGTGATCCGATCATGTGCGACCTGAAGCGCCCTACGTATGGGCTCAGTAACTTGCAGATCAGCAAGTGCTCTCATGCTTACTCCTTTCTTGCGGCACTCCACATTCCATAGTCCCAGGGGTTGTTGCCCGCGTTAGCTTTCGCCTCCCCACCCCGACCGAAGCCCCGCCCTGCCAGCCCCCCCATCACCGCGATGGCGCACGGCGCAGGCGCTGCGTCCGATAGCCAGGTCTGCCCTCCTCCACCCGGAAGCCGATAGACCGCGGCGCTTTCTTCGACGGTACCATGAGTTGCCGGATAGCGTCAGAGTCAATCCCATTCTTAGTTGACAATGCGAAACGGTCTCCCATGTCTCTCACGCCACGCGCTCTTGCCGTTGGGCGTTCGAGGCGATCTCTCGCTGCAGCGCAGCGCGCAGCAGTGGCAGGTGCCGGTAGCCCTTGATCCGGTGCAGGCGCGGCTCGATGGTCAGCAGCGCACTGGCGACCCAGCGGTGCTTCTGCTCGGAGGTGCGCCACCGATCAACCTTGTCGGTGTACGCCCCGAGCTGCGCGTTGAGCGACTCGATGCAGTTCGTCGTCTTCAGGCTGATCCCCAGGGAGCCGAACAGCCCCAGCCGGTGCAGGGTCAGCGTCTCCTCGAACCCCTCGTCGAGGCTGGTGACCGCCGAGGCGTTCAGGAGCCGCAGTTCGGTCCGAAGCCTGAGCAGGGCCGCCTTCGCCAGGACAGAGGTCGGTTGCTCGTAGGCGGCTTGGAGCTTGCGGCGCCAGAGCGCGCGCTGGCTCTTCGGGAGGTACGCCACAATATTTTCTCGCTTATGCCACTGACACCGCTGTACGAGGGCCTGGGACCCGAAGACCGTCTGAATCGCTTTGCGCAGCCCCTTGGCGCCGTCGATGACGCAGAGCAGTCCCTGCTCGATCTGCAGGCCCCGTTCGATCAGCTCCCGGAGCAAGGCTGCGCAGACCCGTTCGTTCTCGGTCGCGGTCTGCACAAAGCCGAGGATGACCTTCTCCCCGGTCACCGTAATCCCCAGGGCGATGACGATCTCGTCCTCCGCGAAGGTCTTGCCATCGAGCAGCAGGGCAATGACGTCATAGCCGTCCAGCTTGCGATCACAGAGGACCTGCAGCTGCTTCGCGCTCGCCCGGATGAACCTCCGGGAGACGGTCGAGGGACTGAGGCCGAACGTCTCGGGCACCGCCTCTGCGCAGGTCTCATACCGGCGACAGGACAGGCCGTGCAGGATCTTCCGAAAGAGCCCGGCATCCGCGGCCCGTGGCTGCTGCAACTGCTGGTAGGTGCGCAGCGGGATCTCTGTGCGCCGCCGCCGATCCCGGACTCGCTGATAGGTGATCGGGAGCTTCTGATCGAGCAGGTAGACCGACCCGCGCTGCTGGGACCATCGGACAGCCCCCGGACGGCCCCTGCTGCGCTGGTACCACTCGCCTGTCAGTGCAGTGACCTCAGCCGTCAAGGTCTCCGCCACGGCCTGAAGCCCCAAGGGGATGAGCGCCTGGATCAGCGCAATCTTGGCGTCCAGCTCCTCAAACGCTGGCATGGTAGCGAGCGCTTTGAGACCCACGTCTTTGACCTTGCCTTGTCCCTGAATTCGCATTACTCTCTTCATGGAGCGGCTCCTTTTGTTGTGCGGTTGTGGGGGTTTCTTTGCCAACACCACTTCATCACACGGGAGCCGCTTCGTCAATTCTCAACTAAGAATGGCACACCTTC
>ORJL011477838.1_pt1 | contig 23397 bp, 19 predicted proteins | sample 1779941 | NCBI WGS metagenome assembly ORJL01 (sample SAMEA104232317, study PRJEB22302) | groundwater metagenome | biome: forest; feature: aquifer; material: groundwater | place: USA | collected 2011-08-07 | depth 5.8 m
CCAGAAAGGACCCGGAGCCCCGAAGGGGCGACAGAAGGCGAGTTCTGTCGCCCCTTCGGGGCTCCGCCCGGGGCTTGGCCCGGTGGTTCCAGGGCCTTCGGCCCTGGCTACATTCTTGTCGCCCCTTCGGGGCTGCGACCTAGACTAGCGATGTCGGACTACGGAAGTCGCTTCTCGAGCTGCCGACTGGGGGTGAAGACCACGATGCGCTTGCCGGACTTCATCAGGACCTTCCCTTTCGTCGACTTGACGGCACGAGGCTTCGCGACCCTCACCTCGAGAACGCCGAAGTTCAGCAGTTCGATCCGTCCCTTCACCACAAGGACGTCCGCGATGGAGTCGAAGGTCCCCTGCAGGAGCCGTGTGGCGTCAGCGACAGAGAGTCCGCACCTGTCCGCCAGGAGGGTGATGTCGATCGTGCCTGGCGCGCCACGGCCGGGGGAGGGGGAGCCCGCTGCAGCGACGGATCTCGCTCGCCCCGCGATCGTCTTGAGGTGCTGGAGCGCCTCCTGGGAGAACGATGCATCGGCCGTGTTCCCTCCCCCCCTGAGTGCGCCGAGCACCTCCAGCCCTCGCTGGAGCACGGCCTCGGGGACGGTCCCCTTGGTGCACACCGCGAGCGTCGCCAGAGCGCAGGCCTTGCGCACGTCCCAGCCTGCCGTCGATGAGACGACGTCCAGGAGGACCTGGAGGGTCTTTCGCGTCTCCTCAACCGCCCACCAGTCCTCCGGCATTGCGCTCCCGCGTGGGGCCATCGCTTGGATCGCAGCGGCTGCGTGCATCCTGCGACGATTGACCTGATCCTCGCGTCGGATGACCTCGAGGAGTCCGTCAAGGGCCTGCGCGCGCTCCTCGCGCGAAAGTCGCCACGCCCAGTCGACCACGTCGTCCCGGTCGCGGTCCAGCAGATCATTCACCTTCAATTCGAGGATCATCATGCGATTGCCTCATCGATCAGGCGCGAGCGGAGGGTCGGGGCGACCGGTACCCCAGCCAGGTCCAATGCGGCCAGGAGGGCATCGACCAGCTTCCTCTGTGAGGCAAACCCCTGGAGTCTGATACGTACCGGACTTGTCGTTCAGATCGACCACGACTCCCTGTGGACCGTACCGGTGAACAGTGATTGGGGTCAAGCCGGGAGAAGTGTGCATGCGCCTCCACCCGCGCAAGCCCGAAGTCCAGGATGCCGCACTTATCGCCCCTCCGCGCTACATCCCCAGGAACGCGCGGCGCACCCCTTCGTCGCGCTGGACCTCGCGCGAGGGACCCGAGAGCGCCATCCGCCCCTCGCCGAGGACGTAGGCGTCGTCGCTCGCCGCGAGCGCCATCGGGACGTTCTGCTCGACGAGCAGGATCGTCAGCCCCTCGTCGCGCAGCTTCTGCAAGATGCGGAAGAGCTGCTGCGCCACCACCGGCGCGAGCCCCAGCGAGAGCTCGTCGATCAGCAGCGCCGTCGGCTCCGCCATCAGGCCGCGCGCGACCGCCAGCATCTGCTGCTCCCCGCCGCTCATCGTCCCCGCCTTCTGCGTGCGCCTCTCCGCAAGACGCGGGAAGAGCGCGAAGACGCGCTCGAGGTTCGCCCGCATCCGGCCCCGCGCCCGCCGCGGCGTCGCCCCCAGCTCCAGGTTCTCCATCACCGTCATCCCCGTGAAGAGCTGCCTCCCCTCGGGGACCAACACCAGCCCCAGCTCCGCCTTGTCGTACGGACGCGCGCGCGTGACGTCCACTCCGTCGAACCGTACCGTCCCCTTCCACGGGCTCACCTGCCCGACCAGCGTCCGAAGCAGCGTCGTCTTCCCCGCCCCGTTCGCGCCCACCAGCGTCGTCAGCCTGCCCCGCTCGAGCGACAGCCCCACCCCCCACAGGACCTGCACCTCCCCGTACCCCGCCTCCAGGCCGGCCGCCTCCAGGAGCGCCATCCTACGCCTCCCCCGCCGCGCGGCCGATCGAGGCCGGGTCCCCCAGGTAGGCCTCCACGACCCGAGGGTCCCTCGTGACCTGCTCCGGCGTCCCCTCCGCAATCCGCTCCCCGCAGTGGAGGACCAGCACGCGGTCCGAGAGGCTCATTACCGCGTGCATGATGTGCTCGATCAGGATCAGCGTCACGCCGCGTGAGCGGACCTCGCGCAGGGTCTCGAGCATCGTCGAGACCTCCGACGGGTTGAGCCCCGCGAGGACCTCGTCGAGCAGCAGCAGGTATGGCCGCGAGGCGAGCGCCCTCGCGAGCTCGAGGCGCTTCTTCTGCGCGAGGTTCAGCTTCCCCGCCGGCAGGTCCGCCTTCGAGGCGAGCTCCACCCGCTCCAGCACCTCGTCCGCGACGCGCGCCGCGTCCCGGAGCCCCAGCCGCTCGCGCCCGAAGCACGCCCCCGCGACGACGTTCTCCCGCACGGTCAGCTCCGCGAGCGGACGGACGATCTGGTGCGTCCGCGCCAGCCCCAGCCTCGCGATCTGCCACGTCGGGAGGCCGTGGATCGCCCCCCCGCGGAACGTCACGCTCCCGCTCGTCACAGGATAGACGCCGTTGATGCCGTTGAAGAGCGTCGTCTTCCCCGCGCCGTTCGGGCCGATCAGGCCGAGGATCTCCCCCTCGCGGAGGCCGAAGCTGACCTTTTTCACGGCCGTCAGGCCGCCGAAGCGCATCGTCATCTGATCGACGTCGAGGATCATTCGAGCGCCCTGTGCAGGGTCCGCGATCGGGAACGCAGCCAGCCCACGGCCCCCGCGGGGACGAAGAGCACGATCGCGAGGAGGAGGACTCCCGCGACGACGAGTTGCACGTCGCGGAACGCCGCGCTCGTCAGGAGCGCGCTGCGCAGCTTCTGGTACGCCACCGCGCCCAGGATCGGCCCGAGGAGGGTTCCCTGTCCGCCGAGCATGATCATGACGAGGAGCTCGATCGAGAAGTGCAGGCGGAAGGCGCCTCCGGGCTCGATGCTCGCGCTCTTGAAGAAGTAGAGGGCCCCCACGGCGCCCGGGAAGACGGCGGAGAGGACATACGCGAGCGTCTTCGCCCTCGTCGCGTCGACGCCGAGGACCGCCGCGGCGTCCTCGTCCTCGCGGATCGTCAGGAGCGCGAGACCGAAGCGCGACCGCTTCACCAGGAAGCTCGCGACCACTGCGAGGACCGTGACGCCGCAGAGCGCCCAGTAGGTGATCCACAGGGCGCGCGCGGCCCCTCCGTACGGCTGGTACGCGCGCAGGTGCATCTCCATCCCCGTCGACCCGCCGAACGCCTTCAGGTTCGTGGCCAGCGCCTTCATCGCCTCGTTGATCCCGATCGTCGCGAGCGCGAAGTAGGACCCGCGCAGGCGCAGGATCGACATCCCGAGGAGCAGGGCGAGGAGACCCGAGGCCGCCGCCCCCGCGAGGACCGCCGCGGAGAGGTGCCAGCCGAGGACCGACACGGCGTAGAACCCGATGTATCCCCCAAGCCCGAAGAAGACGATGTGGCCGAAACTCACGTACCCCGCGTACCCCAGCAGCATGTTGAGCGACGAGGCGAGCGCGACGGAGACGAGCACCGTAAAGACGGCCTCGCGCGTGCTCGCGCTCCCCGAGATCGCGGGCAGGAGCGCCGCGCCGACGACGATCGCGAGCGAGAGCCAGAGGCCGAAGCGCGACCACCACCTCATCGACGCGCCCCCAGCAGCCCCTGCGGTCGCACGAGGAGGACCAGCACGAACAGCGCGAACTCGATGACCGGCACCCAGCTCGCCTCCAGGAAGATCGGCACCGCCCCCTCGACCAGGCCGAGGAGGACGCCTCCGATCAGCGCCCCGAGCGGGTTTCCCAGCCCCCCGAGGACGACGATGACGAAGCTCTTCAGCTCGTACGTCCCTCCCGAGAGGACCGTGAAGGGGAAGAGCGTCGCGATGAGGCCTCCCGCGACCGCCGCGAGCGACGTCCCGAGGCCGAAGCTCAGGGCGAGCACGCGTGTGGAGCGGATGCCGACCAGCTCCGCGGCCGCGCGGTCGTTCGCCACGGCGCGGATCTCCTTGCCCGCCCGCGTGCGGTACAGGAACCCGTAGAGCAGGCCAGTCACCAGGGCCGCGCAGCCGCAGGCGGCGAGCCGCGTCCCGGTCACCGTCACGGGGCCGAGCGCGAACGACCCGAGGGAGAAGTCGACGTTGCGGAAGTTGGTGCTGAGGAACCGCGTCCCCAGCCCCATCAGGATCATGTTCACGGCGAACGTCGCGAGGAGGCCCGAGAGGTGAGGCGCGTTCCTCACGCGATGCACGGCGACGGCGTAGACGAGGACCCCCGCGACAAGGCCAAGCGCCGCCACGGCCGCGACGCCGACGAACGGGTTGAGCCCCGCGCCGGTGAAGAGGGCGTACACGCCGAACATTCCCATCGCGATCATCGACCCGTGCGACAGGTTGATCACGTTCATCACGCCGAAGATCAACGTGAGCCCCATCGCGGCGAGGCCGTAGATGACGCCGATGAGGACGCCGTCCACGAGTGATGGGAGGAGGCGCGCGATCATCGCACGAGCGGCTCCGCGGTCCGCCCCTGCGGCGGCCAGACGACCTGCTTCAGGAGCTTCCCGGCGGGGCCCTTCTGCCACTGGACGAGGACCATCTCGTGGCCGACCTGGAGGCCGTGGGCCGCCTCCGACGCGTCGAACTTCGAGCGGCCGAAGAAGGTGAACAGGTCGGTCGACTCCAGGGCCTTTCGCACCGCCTCGCCGTCGATCGTGCCGGCGCGCGCGATCGCCTCCTCGAGCAGCAGCCCGGCGACGTACCCGCCGGCGGCGTGGTAGGAGGGCTCCTCCTTGTGCGCTGCCTTGTAGGCCTCCACGAACTCGGCCGCCGTCGGCCCGAACCAGGCGACGCCGGCCGCCTTCGCGGCCTCCGCGGTGAACGAGACCTGCGGCTCCCACTGGCTCGGCCCCAGGACGCCCAGCGCCGCGGTCCCCAGCTCCCCGAAGCCCGGCTCGGGGGGCGCGACGAGGAGGGCGAGGAAACGCGCCTTCACGCCCTTCTCCGCGAGCTGCCGCGCGAACGTGCTCCCGTCCTGGAAGTGGCCTCCGCCCAGGATCGCGTCCGCGCCCGACTGCTGGACCTTGTTGAGGAAGGGGGCGAAGTCGGTCGTGCTGGAGTCGTACCCCTCGTCGAGGACGACGGAGAACCCCTTGGCGCGCGCGTAGGCATCGAGGGCCTTCGCCACGTCGCTGGAGAACTTGTCGTTCTCGTGGACGATGGCGATCTTCTTCGCGTCCGGCGCGGTCGCGGAGACGAGGTCGAGGGCGCCGACGAGGTAGCGGCTCGCGGGGGTGTAGACCTGGAAGACGTGCTGGAACCCCTGCGCGTAGTTGCTGTCGGAGGCCGCGCCCGCGCTGATCATGACCTTGCCGTACTGCTCCGCGATCACGGAGGCGGAGGAGGTGAGGCCGCTCGAGTAGGGACTCACGAGGAAGTCGGCGTGGTCGTCGTTCACGAGGCGGGTGTACAGCTCCTGGACGCGGTCCTGGTTCGACTCGTCGTCGTAGAACTTGGAGGCGACCTTGAGGACGCGGCCGTCGGCGAGCTTGATCCCGCCCGCCGCGTTGACCCGCTCGACCCAGAGGGAGAGGCCTTGCGTCTGGCGCGTCGACTCGACGCTCAGCTTCCCGGTGAGCGAGGCGGTGTACCCGACGAGCAGGGTCTGTCCCTTGGAGGCGGAGTCGTCCTTCCCGCACGAGGCCAGGAACAGGCAGGCGAGGAGGGGGAGCGTCCGACGCATGGCAGCACCGTGTTCGCGGGGGCAGGAGGGGATGGTAGCCCGCTGCTCGTCCTGCGTCAATCCGGGGACGGCCCCCGCTGCCCCTCGGTGGCGTGGAGAGGTCGTTCGGCCAGTTCGCCGTTGACGAAGTTCCGCGACGATTTCGACCGTCGTGACTCCCTTGCGGGAGTTACTCCACAGCGCCCTTGCGGGCGCTACTCCAAGGGCGTTCCTGGAGTAGCGCCCGCAAGGGCGCTGTGGACTGACACCCGCGAGGGTGTCAGTCGGCTGCAACTGTCGCAGGACCTCGTCAAAAAGGCCCTGATACGTCGCGAGGACCCACTTCGCCCACTCGCCCTGCAGCGCCCATGTCCATCCCGAACGACTCCTTCAGCGCCTTCTCCTGATCCGTCCCCGCCTGAAGCGCGGCGAGTCGAACTCCCGAGAGGTGAACTCGTCTACACCGCGGCTGAACTCGGCCGTACGGCGGGTACACTCGTTCGCAACGCGAGTGAACTCGTTCGCACCGCGGGTGACCGCGTTCGCAACTCGAGTGAACCCGTTCGTGCCGCGGGCGAACTCGTTCGCACCGTGCGTGACCTCGCCCGTACCGCGGCTGAACCCGTTCGCACCGCTGGTGAACTCGCTCGTCCCACGAGTGAAGTCGTTCGTACCGCAGGTGAACCCGTTCGTACCGTGGGTAGAGTCGTTCGTACCACGGCTGAAGTCGTCCGTACGAGAGGTCCACTCGATCGGCGCCCTGGTGGCATCCCTCGGCGGAGGTGTCCCATCCGTCGGGGGTCGTGTCCCCGCGCCCGCGCGCCGCCGCCTACGAGGGGTTCGCCTTGCGCTGCCGCCCTGGGCGCACCCAATAGCGCGAGATCGGCCCCTCCAGGAGCCGTCTGGCGACCGCCAGCTCCTCGTCCATCTGCTCCGGCACATGCAACTCTGGGGCGACGAGCTTCACGAAATAGCGGATGAAGACGCGTCGCGCGACCTCGAGGAGCGCGCGGACGTGCGCCCGGGTGGCTCCGAGCCTCGCCGCGAGCTCGTCCTGCGTCGCCTCGTCCTCTCCCTCCCGCTGCAGGTGCACCGCGTCGAAGACCTCCCAGGCCTGGCTCCCCAGTTCCTTTTCCATCATCTCGAGGACGCGGGAGATGCGGGAGCGGGTCAGGAGCAGGTCGACCATCTCGCCGGGGGACCTGCGGCGATCGGCGACCCGCTCCGCCGCCGCGGACTCCTCGTAGGACACCTCGTGGCGGCGACCGCGCTTCTTCTTCATGGTGCGCGCGGCGAACCTGACCCAGCCCTTGAGGTACGTGCGGAAGCCGGGCCTGGCGGGGTCGATCGCCTCGTACGCCTTCTCGTCCAGGTACTGGAGGCAGAAGTCCTGCGTCAGGTCCTTTGCGTCCTCGGCGCTGCCCGACTCGTGCCACGCAATCTCATAGATGTCCTTCCGGTAGAGCTCGACGATCTGGCGGCGCGCGGGGGAGCCTGCGGGGCCCGGCGTCTTCGCGAGCTGCACGACCTCGATCGGGGTCGCAAGCGCGAAGTAGGAGTCGTCCCCCAGGGAGACCCAGTACCAGGTCTTCTTCTGCGACATGGGGACATCGTAGGGGTGGCCCCCCTCCTGGAAAAATGGAATTCGATCCGGAATGTGCTCGCCAAAATCGCCGGAAGTGCCTGTAGGTAGTGTCGGGGTCGTGTGACCTCGGCAGACGAACGGGAAACGTCGTACGCCCCACTGGGGCAGGAGGACACCATGAGGCAGGCGAAGAGTCTGGCCTGGGCACTGTGGGTGGCGATTCGGGTGGGTGAAACGGCCTGGAAGCTGGCCGTGGAGCACCGCGCGGGGCTCGACCCGAGGCTCCCGGCGGGGATGATCGACGGGCTGGGGGCCGACGTCGCGTCGCTGAAGGACGCGGGGTCGGGGGCGCAGGTGGCGCGCGTGGGGAAGCGCACGGCGACGCTCACGCAGGGGGAGGCGAAGCGTGCGGGGCACGACCTGGCGCTCGCGATCCGCTCGGCGGTGCGCCGCGGGGAGCCCGACGACGAGGCCTTCCAGAAGGCGTTCGGCGTCGGGGTGACGGTGGTGGCCGCGAAGGTCTCCTCGGTCGACTCGGCGCTCTCCGCGATCCTGAAGGCGGCGGAGGCGGACGCCGAGAGGACGAGGGGGGTGGGGATCCTGCCTGAGGACCTCGACGAGGTGCGGCGCGTGAAGGAGGCGCTGACCTCGGCGGAGTCGACGCAGGAGGGGCAGACGGTCTCCGCGAAGATGGCGACGTCGGCTCGGGACGAGGCGCAGCGCCGCGTGCAGAAGGCGGTGTGGCGCGTCGTCGGGGCGGCGGGGCTGGCCTTCCGCGGGCAGCTTGCGATCGCGAAGCTGTTCGCGGACGTGATCCCCGGCCACCTGCCGGAGGAGCAGGCGCCGACGTCGGCTCCTGCGGCGCCCGCAACCCCGGGCGCGTAGTCGAAGGGCACTCGGGCGCCGCCGGTTCGCCGGCGGCGCCGGTCCCTCCCCTTGCGGCTACGCCTTGGCTTGCCGCTTGCAGTTCTGGACGACCCACATTCGGATGAGGGTCGAGTAGGAAACGCCCTTGCGCAGAGCGAGGGCCTTGACCATCCGGATCGTGGGATCGTCGAGGCGGATGGAGAGGACCCGCTTCCGCGGACGGTCGAAGTAGATGCCGTCCACCTCTTCGAGGTCGAAGTCTTCCAGGTCGTGCTTGTCCCAGAAGCTCGCGACTTCCTTGTCGTTCTTAAAGTCGGGGACTCGCTTCCTCGTCACCTTCATCGCGGCCTCCTCTCTCGGTATCGACGACGTTCAGCGTCGGACATGTCGCGGGCGGTGACGACGCGAGCTTCCGTCCCTCCCAGATGCCGGAAAACGACCGTCAGGTAGCGTCCCGCCGTCGTCTGCCCGCGAGCGTAGTACAGCTTGTCCTTCTATCCCGCCGCCCGTTGAATCACGGGTGCCGAGAGCAGACCTCCTCTATCGCAGGCCCCGCCCCGTCAGTTTGGGCCGGCATACCTACTTCGCGCGCACAACGACCTCGACCTCCGCGCGCTCTTGCTCCTTGACGGTCACCTCGAAGGTCCCCTTCCGGTCGCCGGAGGTCACCTCGCCGCGGTACCTGCCTACGGGGAGCGGGACTCCAATCTTGCCGCCCGGGTTGCGGAGCAGATTCGTATCGGGTAACCCCAGGCTCAGGTCGATCGGATTCCCGTCCGCGTCGAAGACTACTACGGCGGCGTCTTCCACGGGCCTCGCCTCAGCGTCCTTGACCGTCAGATTCACCATGCTGCCACGCCTGAGAGTAACCTTGACTAGACTCTGCTCTCCGGCTGTGACGTGCACCGGGACGCCGATCGGCATATGCGCGCGATCAAGCACGCCTACGACGTAGTCCCCGGGGCGGAGCGACACATGGATCTCGTACACGCCGGCCTGGCCGTCTGTCCGCGTGGCCGGATCGACCGTCTCAATGGCTATCTTCGAGGGCATCTCCCAGACGTAGAGGAATACGCTGTCAATTGCCTTGCCGTTCTCGTCGGACACGCAGAGGCGCATGCGGCCACCAGGAATGAGGTCGATCTCGAGCGGCTTCGCCGCCCCGGTCTCAGGCACCTCGACGTTCCGCACGATCTCCGTGGCGAGGGGAGAGCTTCGCACGATGACGGTGTACTTCCCCGCCTTGAGGCCGATCACTTCGAACGTCCCGTCCTGCTTCACCTCGGCTGACCCCGCCTCCCTCATGGAAGGCCCCTCGGTCTGGTCGCACTCGGCGAACACCGTGACGCCAACAGTCTCCGGCGGCTTCCCCGTTGCGGCCTCACACACGCGGCCCGAGATCGTCCCGGTCGGCAGATCGAAGTCCTTCCTGAACTCCTTCACCCCCTCGGGGATTGCGAACCGCAGTTCCCTACCCCCGGCGATCCAGGCGTAGCAATCTCGATTCCCCGGCGAAAGTCCCCGGATTTCGTATTCCCCGTTCGCGTTCGTGTGTGTCATTCCGTAAACCCCGATGGACGGGTTCATCCTGACCATGGCGTCAGACAGGACCTTCTCACCACAGCGAACCTTGCCGAAGACCCGGACGCCGCTCTCGGGCGGGAAGTTCACCTCGAGCGACTGGACGGGGTCGAGATGGACCCTCTGCGACATCGAGTTCTGGCAGTCGAAGAATTGAAGCCCTGTACCCCCATCCCTGCACTCGACGATCACGTCACCAGGCGTGAGCCCGGCGTGCTCGTATCGCCCTTCCTTGTCCGTATCCACGCAGCCTTGGCCCTCAACCTCCACGATGGCCCCCTCCTTCGGCTTGCCTTCCGCGTCCACGACTCGACCGAAAACCCGCGCGGGAGAGAGGAGCTCGACCTCGATTTCCGTCGTCTTCTCCTTCTCGATCCGGACGCTTCGCTCCTGCGGGCCGAAATCCGGGTGCCTCACCGCGAGATCGTACTCCCCGGGCGGGAGGTCTTCCCAGTGGAAGGCGCCGTCTGCGTCCGTCGTCACGGAGTCGAGGAGGTGGTCGATCAGCGAGAAGTGAAACGCATTGTGTACGTCTGTCCCGATGGAGACCCTCGCGCCGTAGACGGGCTTGCCGTCCTTCGGCGCGACGACGTGTCCGCGCAGGGCGCCCCCGGGCGACAGCTCGAGCGAGACGCCTCCGGTCGTACCGCCTTCCTGAACGTCGACGGAGTTGCTGAAGGCGGGCGCGTACCCCTTCGCCTGCGCGACGACCGAGTACAGCCCCTGGAGAAGCAACTCGATCACGAAGGTCCCGTCGTCGCGGACCGGATTCGCCTTCCTTCCGCCCATCGTCCCACCCACCCCCAAGACGCCCACCATGACACTACAGCCAGCAACTCCCTCGGGCAGGATGACCTTCCCTTCGATCCTCCCCCCATCCTTCAGCGTGATGTCCAGGTTGGCCGTGCCGGCGGCCACCCGATCACGAGATTCGCTGACGTGCCCCTTCTCGTTCACGCAGACCAGGTAGTCGCCCTCGGGAAGGTGGGCGAAACCCAAGCCTCCGTCCGCCCCGGAGACGGTCGAGCGACGGAAGTACGGAGTCCGCCCACTGGGCGGATGGTCTAGAGGGAACGCATCAACCTCGGCGCCAGGGATGCCCTTCCCCCCCTTGTCGAGGATGCGGCCCGAAATCGACTTCCCCGCCAGCAGCGCGAGGTCGCATTGGGTCTTGCTCTCCCTGGCCGCCTCCACGCGGCCGCACAGGGATAGGAGCCCGCCTGACTCTGCGTACGGGTACACGGGACCGGGCGGTACGAGCAGCTCGTATCTGCCGTCGGCATCCGCGGTCGCGGCGGCGCATACAATCAGTTCCGCCGTGACGATGACGCACCGCACGAGCGCGCCCGAGGCGGGCGTGCCGTCGGGACGAGTTACCCGCCCCTCCACCGTGCCTGCGGGCGCGAGGGTGAGGGTCACCCATACGACCTCCCCGTGGTTCAGCCGAAGGACAGCAGGCTCGCTCGCCAGCCCTTGTACCGAGGCCGAGAGCACCCACTGGCCTGGGGTCAGCGAGAGGGTGGCAGACTTGTCAACCTCCTGTACCTTCTGATCGGTCCCTTCCCCGAGGGGCCCCGCAGGGTGGGCGAGCACGCGCGCGAAAGCGGGGAGGCCATCGGGTCCGACGATCTCGACGGAGACGACTGCGTGCGGGGTGTCCTCCGCGAGGCACGGCAGAACGACGAGGAGCAACAGGAGCAAGTTGAAGCGGGCCATGACTTCCTTCCCAACAGTGCGCAATCGAGAGCGATCAACACGTCGGCATCGAGGCTCGTGGCGGCGGCGCTGGTCCCTGGCGGCTGCCAGAGCGCGGCACAGTGTCCCCACCACCTGCAAGGGGCTCCACTGTCCTACTCCCCGAAGTCGCCAGCCATTTGCAGCCTGAATTCAGCGGGGAAACCGTTCCTCCCGCTCGGCGGGGGACCGCCAACAAGGAGGAGCCATGACGCAGGACCCGCGGCCCGAGGGGACAGCTCCCCCCGAGCCGAGATCTTGAAGGAAGAAGCGCGGGAATTCTCACACCGTTCCTCGCGTCATCGGGCGCAGGTCTCCCGCTAGTACGTCGCCAGGGCCCACTTCGCCCACTCGCCCTGCATCGCCCCCATGTCCATCCCGAACGACTCCTTCAGCGCCTTCTCCTGATCGGTCCCCGCCTGGAGCGCAGCGAGGAACTTGAAGAACTCCTTCTTCCTCGTCGTGAAGATCCAGTCGAGCAGGCTCCACGCCTTCACCGTCCTCTCCATGTTGAGCGTGTTCACCGAGGCGTTCAGCGTGGCGCGGATGTCCGGGTCGGTCCCGTCCTTGATCGCCTTCTTCGTGATGTCCTTCCACCCCACGGGGAGGCCGAAGCTCTTCGCCCCCGGCCCGCCGCCCGTCCCCTGCGCGATGCACTCCGTCGATGCGGAGTTGTGGATCTTCGCCGACATGTAGTAGGCCAGCGCCTCGTAGAGCCACGCGAACTTGTTCATCACCGCTCCGCCGACCCAGGTCCCCCAGAGCATGTGCGTCGTGGCGTGGATCGCGAAGTCCTTCCCGTACTCGACCCCGCGGTTCAGGCACAGCGCCTCGCACCGGGGCGGCGTGATCGACATCATCCCGCCCATCTTCTTGCCCCACGCCTTCTGGCCTTCCGGGTACCCCGAGAGCTTGTCGACGTAGGCCTCGTGCAGCGCCAGCGTGTCGAGGAGCACGAGGTCGAGCGGCGGAGGCGCGGCGTCCTGCCCGTCGGGAATCTCCATCAGCTTGTGGAACTCGACCCAGGTCGTCTCCGCCAGCCGCATCGTTTCCTTCAGGTCCTTCTGATCGTAGGGCCCCCAGATCCGGAACCGTGCGGACTTCCGCTTGTTCAGCTTCACGCCGAGCTCCTTCTCGACGTCCGTCTCCTCGGTCCACTCCTCCCCCTCGCCGGCGCCTGCGAGGTTTTTCTTCGCCGCCTCCCGCTGCGCCTTGTCGTCCGCGGACACCCAGACGCCGTTCTCCTTCGCGAACCCGAGCTCCTTCCGCGCCGCCTCGTGCTCGCCGTCCCAACTGATCGCGTTGCGGAAGCTCTCCTCCGTCTCGGCCGCCATCTTCTTGCCCTTCGCCCACTTCCCGAGCTGGTAGAAGTCCTCGCCGGCCGTCTTGTCGATCTTCGCGAGGCGCTTCTCGCACTCCTCCACGATGGCCGCCTGCTGCGCGTCGGGCGCCTCCTTCCCGCGCTTCACGGTGATGCTCGGGTCCGGGACCCAGTCGTTCCCCTGCTTCTTGAAGCCGAGGCCCTTGCGCGCGCCGGCGTTGTCCGGCTCGAGCCCGATCGCCTTCTCCCAGCATGGAATCGCGAGGTTGTACATCTTCTTCCCCGCGACCCACGTCCCGACGTCCGCGACGCTCCGGGCGCACTTCTTCCGGAGCCCGTCGAGCTTCGTCGCGTATTCCTGCTTCGACTTGTCGTCCTGCCCGAAGGCGGCGCCCGCCACCAGGGCCAGGATCAGGGCGATTCGTACGGACATGGTTCCCCTCCATTGCGCATGGCGACGATGCATTCTGGCGGACGGGGCGTGGGATGTCCAGGGCCGCCCCTCGCCGCCGCAGCGAGGTCGTTCGGGTCGGAGCCTGACGGAGTCCTCCTCGCGCACTCCGAGCTCCAGGTGACGGACTCAGTCCGCCGACGACGCCGACGACGCCGAGACGGTGGGGTTGGCTTCCGGAGGGCGCTTACCCTCGGCACGACGCTGAGACTCGCTCTCAACTCTCGAGCAGGCCGCTCGGCGTCCTCGGCGTCCTCGGCGGACAAACAACGAGCATCCGAGCGACCGGCGCTGCCGCGGGCTCACTTCCCCTCTGGGAAGATCCCTTCGAGCAGCTTCTTCGCCTCCGCCTGGCGGATCCCCACGCCCCGCACGATCCCGTCGGGCCCGACGAGAATGAGGCCGTACCCCGCGCCGTTCAGCGTCCGGCTGACCCCCGCCCACCCGTCCGGGTCGAACGAGCTCGACCAGGTCACCTTCTGCTTCTCGAAGATCCGGACCGCCTTCTCGCGCGCCTTCGCCAGGTCCCCGTAGCTCCGATCGACGCTCACCATCAGCACGTCGAGCCGGTCCTTTCCCAGATCGACCTGCATCCCCTGGACCAGGGGAATCTCCTCGATGCAGACGTGTCAGGTGACGCTCCAGATGTCGATGAGGAAGGCCCTGCCCGCGAAGTCCTTCGGCGTGAGCGTGCGGCCGTCCTCGGTCTTGCAGGAGAACTCGGGGCAGCGCCGTCCCGGGATCGCGCCCGAGAGCGGGGCCTTCGAGGGGCGGAGGCGGATCGAGCCGCCGTCCCCGCCTCGTCCTTCGGGGGAGGAGGCTGGTCCTCCGCCCGAGCGACCGTGGCAAGGAGGAGAAGGAACGCCGCGAGGAATCGGGTGAACGCGATCATGCGGGCCTCCTGTCGGCGGGTTCCTGTCGAATCCCAACCATCCCGGCCAAAGGGGCTTGACTTGGAATCGGACTTGGAGTTCGTTGGAGTTGGGGCTTGAAGTTGGAGTTCGGCGGACGCCGGCGCGTGTGTCCCCTCCGACGAAACCATGCCCGAAGGCCCATTCTATCCCCTCCCGCGTCCGTCTCCCATCTCCTCGATCTTCTGCTGGAGGTCCAGCCAGACCGCCTCCGCCTCCTGGAGCACACGCGTCAGCTCGTCCAGCCTGTGCTTCCGCTCGCGCACCTCTTTCGCAGGCTCCCGCTCGAACGACTCCAGGAGCGCGGCGCGCTCCCGCTCGGCCGCCTCCATCTCCGACTCGACCGCCTGCACCTGCTTGCGGATGCGCTTGAGCTCCGCCTGATCGTGCTTGCGGGGAGGGGGCGTCGGGGCGCTGGGCGTCTTCACCGGCGCCTCGTCCTCCTCCTCGTTCCTCTCCAGCTCGGCGCTCAGATGTTCCACGTACTCCTGGTACGTCCCCGGGTACCGCTTCACCGCCCCGCCCTTCACGTCCAGGATCCCCGTGGCCAGGACGTTGACGAACGTCCGGTCGTGGCTGATGAAGAAGACCGTCCCCTGGTAGGCCTGGAGCGCCTCCGCCAGCGCCTCCACCGTCTCGAAGTCGAGGTGGTTCGTCGGCTCGTCGAGGAGGAGGACCGGCGCGCGCGACAGCAGCAGCCCCATCAGGCAGAGCCGCGCCCGCTCGCCTCCGCTCAGGACGCCGACCTTCTTCTCCACGTCGTCGCCGGAGAACAGAAAGCTCCCCGCCAGGTCCAGGATCGACTGGGTGGGGACGTTCCTGTCCGCCACCTTCTGGAGGTGCTGGAAGACATCGTACTTCGGGTCGAGGGCGCCGTAGACGTGCTGGGCGTAGTAGGCGAGGCGGAGGTTGGGGGCCCACGCGCAGTGCCCCGCGCGCGCCGGAAGGTCGCCGGCCAGCGTGCGCATCAGCGTCGTCTTCCCCTGGCCGTTGTCGCCGAGGATCGCGATCCGCTCCCCACGCTCGATCACGAAGTGGATGTCGCGGGCGACCTCTTTTTCGGGGTAGCCGATCGCGAGGCCGTCGCAGGTCACCGCCGTCCCGGTGCGGGCCTCCACGGCCGGGAGCTTGATCCGGACCGTCCGTTCGGTGTGGGCGATGGAGATCTTGCCCTGGTTGAGGCGGTCGAGCTGCTTGATCTTCGCCTGCGCCTGCGCCGCGGTGCCGGCGCGGACCCGGTGCTTGTCGATGAAGGTCTGGAGCTGCCGGGCCTTGGCGTCGATCACCTTGTTGTTCTTGAGGGCCAGGTCGAGCTGCTCGTCCTTGTAGGCGAGGTACGCCTCGACGTTTCCCGGGTAGAAGGTCAGCTCGCCGCGCCCGCACTCCAGCGTCTGCTCGCAGGTGCGCAGGAGGAACTCGCGGTCGTGGGAGATGATCAGGTCCCCGCCGCGGAAGTCGCTCAGGAAGGTCTCGAGGAGGAGGAGGGTGGAGAGGTCGAGGTAGTTCGTGGGCTCGTCGAGGATGAGGAAGTTGGGATCGCGCAGGAGCATGGCCGCGAGTTTGATGCGGGTCTGGAAGCCGCCCGAGAGCTGGCCCATCGGCGTGTCGAGGTGCGACGGACGGAGCTGGAACCGTCCTGCGACCTCGCCGCAGCGCCACTCCTCCTGTTGCGTGTACCGTTCGAGGAAGGCGAGGGCGGTCTCGTCCTTGCGGAAGGGGTCCTGCTGCTCGAGGTAGCTCAGCCGCAGGGCGTGGGTGTGGATGATGCGCCCGCTGTCGATCTCCTCTTCGCCGGTGATGAGCCGGGCGAGCGTCGATTTCCCGGAGCCGTTGGGGCCGATGACGCCGATCTTCTGGCCGTCATGCAGGGTGACGGACGCCGACTCGAAGATGACCTTCGCGCCGTGGTGCTTGGAGACGTTCTGGAGTTGAATCAGGGATTGCATACGGGCGGGATTCTAGCACGGGAGGCGCAGGCTGCCAGCGGTTCGTGGCGGGAGGGCGCATGACTTCTACTGCGGGGGCGCGCCTCGTGCGCGCTGTCGCCCGCTTCGCGGGCTCCCTCCCAGATCGTGCCTCGAGTCTCCGCGGGCTTTCGCCCGCGGCTACCCCCTGCCGCCCGCTCCGCGGGCTGGCGACCAGCCCGCGCAGCGGGCGACAGACACTAGCTGCGGGCGCAAGCCCGCAGATGCCTCCGCGGGCGCAGCACCGAGCCCGCGAAGCGGGCGACAGAGCGGCGCAGCACCGGTCATGCACCCGTGGCGGGAAGTCTCTCCGCATCGACGCCGGAATCGCCGATCTCGTCCGTTCTCCCGGGTGCATCCGCCTGAGGAGGGTCCCATGGTCCGCATGACGTTCGTCCTCGTCGCCTCGATCGCCTGCCTCGCCACGGCTTCGGACCTCGACTTCCGCCCCGACCCCGGCGTGCGGGTCGAAGGCGCCTCGAATCCCGCGGCGGGGGTGGACGAGGCCGGCGCCGTCTCCCTCTACTATGAGGACTCGAGGCGCCACCGGCAGCTCATGGCCACCTCGAAGGACGGCCTCGCGTTCGGAGAGGGGGAGAAGCCCGCGAGCTACCGGTACGACAACCGGACGAAGCGCCTCCCCGACGGGACCTATCGCCGGTACCAGTTCGAGATGCGGGAGGGGGTGCTGAAGAGCGAGAGCAGCCGCGACGGCGAGCGCTTCACGCCCGACGAGGGGACCCGTTACGAGCTGCAGGAGGGGGACCGCGGCTGGATGGGCGTCTACGATCAGTACGTGGACGCGGCGGGCGGGGTCGGGCTCGTGTCCCTCGCCGACAAGGAGGGGCTGAACAACCTCCGCCGCGCGTACTCCCCGCCGGGCGACAACGGGCGGTCCTTCCGATTCGATCGCAACGACGTCCTCGACGACGCGAAGCTGGGAGGGGGCCCGAACAGCTTCGTGGACCCGAAGTGCTTCCCGCTCGGCAAGGGCCGCCTGCGCCTGATCACGATGAAGCAGGGGGACATCTACAGCTTCCTGTCGGAGGACGACGGGAAGAAGTTCCGGCAGGAGGAGGGCACCCGGCTGCGCTGCAGGGACTTCACCGAGTTCTCGGTGATGTCGCTCATGGACCCCGTCGTCGTGCGACTGAAGGACGGCCGCTGCCGGATGTACGTCGCTGCGTTGATCGACGCGGTTCGCGGGAAGCCGGGGAGCGGGAGGCAGGTGATCGTGAGCGCGACGACGACGAAGTAGAGCGCCGGGCGCGTCAAGGGGTCGACGTCACGGGCCCTCGGGGCGGGCCGAAGCAGAGCGCGACCGCCACGGCGTAGAGTCCGGCGACGATCAGGAGGAGGGCCTGGACCCCCGTGACGAAGGTCACCGACTGGAGCAGCCCGCCGACCAGCGCGCCCAGCAGGTTCGCCCCCAGGGCCGCGCCGCGATTGCCGACGCCGGAGAACGACCGGGCGAAGAGGACCCCGCTGAAGACCATCGGCACGCTGGTGATGCCGGCCACGGAGAGCGCCCTCCACCCGAAGGGAAGCGAGGCCAATCGCGCGAGGTCGACGAAGTAGAGCCCGATGCATGAGGCGCACAAGCAGAGGCCGACGGTTGCGACGGGAAGCCTGGGCGCCCGGATCGCGATCCAGTTCGCGGCCAGGATCATGGCGAGGATCCCGGAGATCACGACCGCGTTGACCCACCACGTGTTCCCCAGGACCACGGCGGCCTTGCTGATGTTCTGCACCTCGAGCAGCAGGAAGCCGGCGCCCAGGAAGAAGAAGTGCCACCGCGCGCGGTCCCAGCGACGGAGGATGTCCGTGCGGCGGACCCTCAGCATCCCGTACACCAGCAGCAGGAGCATCATCCCCGCGAGCAGGTAGTACAAGACCGGGATCCGGGGCGAATCGAGGTACAGGTACGGCCAGTCGTCCGTTCCGGGCCGGGTCGTGTACGTCGGCGTGAACCCGACCTCCTTCTTGGCGCGATCCACGAGCCGAGCGAGATTCTCGTTGCCTTGGATCTGTCGCTGCGCCCCCTCGAGGTCCCCGGCGACGAAGAACGTGGCCCCCGCCCCGAGCAGATTGACGGAGATTCGGAAGATGAGCGGCTCGGCCCCGAACACCTCCTTCATCTCGGTCGCGATCCGGTCCGCGATGAATGGGCGCTGGCACCAGAACATGATCACCATGACCCCGTGAGGGGCCAGCAGCCTCTTCGCGGCGCGCAGGCTCTCCAGCGTGTACACGTAGTGATCCAGTCTCGCGTTCGTCATCATCGTGGTCGTGTGGGAGTCCAGGAGGCCGAAGGTGATGACGTCGAATCGCTCCTCGCAGGTGGAGAAGAACGCCCGCGCGTCCTCCACGACGACGTGCACGCTCGGGGCGTCGTAGGGCTTTTCGGGGTGATACCGGCGGCCCACCTCGACAATCGCGGGGTCGATCTCCACCGCCGTGATGGAGGGGACCCCGCGCCGCACCCCCGCGGATGCGTCGTTCCCCGCACCCGCGCCCACGATCAGCATCCGCTTCGGGGAGGGGTGCAGGAGGATCGGGATGCTGTACTGATCGAGCCCACGCCAGGAAACGGGGACCTGCAGCGCGCTCATCCGACGTTCGCTGATGTCGGTGACGTACTGGTAGCTCACGTTGTTCACCTGGACGACGTAGTCCGCCTTGGTGGGCTGGTCCGGCGGACACGAGTACACGCTCAGCTTTTGGTAGGGCGACCAGAGGGTCGTGAGGGCGCCGGGGTCACGACCGCAGAACCAGGCGAGCGCGAGGATGGAGAGGATGAGGACGGTGTCCAGGACGCGCCAGGCGCGCTTCCGGGTCTGGAGGAGGAGGACCAGTCCGAGCACCATGGCGAACCAGAAGACCGGCCCCAGGTAGAGGACGCTCATGCCCACGAACAGCCAGATCCCGAGGAGGCTCCCCGCCACGTTCCACGAGTAGGCCGTGAGGGCGCGTGGATGCTCTCCGATCAGCCGTGCGGTCCAGCGCCCCACCGGGACGAACGTCTCCCAGATGAGCACCAGCATGAGGAGGGTCAGGAGGAGGCCAAGTCCGACGCTCGAGATGGTCTGCCAGGTGTCCTGCCGGACCGCCTGGAACCAGATGACCATGTCGGGGAGTGAACCCAGCCGCGCGCTGATCGACTGCAGGAGCCCGCGGGTATACGGGATCGCCATCAGGAGCACGAGGGCGAAGAGAGGCAGGAGGAGGTCGCGATGGCGCGCCGTCCGGTCGCTGGTCAGGCAACCCATGCCGAGGCCGAGAAAGCACACGACCAGGATGGTGTTCTGGAGGTACGCGAAGATGCGGACCTCGGTCCCGATCCAGCGGATGAGGAGAAGCTCCAGGAAGAGACCGAGGACACTCACCAGGAACAGGGCCACCGTGTCTCCGGGCTTCGTCCCCGGCGACTCCGAGGCGCTCTCGCCCCGGGCTTCCGTGATTTCCATCCATGACCCTTCCCAGAGTCGCTGCACGGTATCAGGCAGCGGACGCGCGATCCAGCATGCCGTTGCGGAAGCGGTGGGGGCGGGGCCCCACCGGGCCGGCGGCGCCCGCGCGATGGCCGCCCTCGGCCCGCTCGGCCTGCCGATGACATGGGATATCGGCCCACGGCGGCAGTCCGCGGTCGTGCGCGGCGCAATGCGGCATGCCCATGGGAGCCCTTGCTCAAGCCCTCCCGTTGGTTCTGGACGACGCCTCGTCCGGATCGCTAGGATCGTCCCCTGATCCATCGGCACCCCTAACCCGCGCTTCGCAGGACTCGTTCGAGGGAAAGACGTGAAGGTCGCTCGCTCGCTCCATCTCCTCATCCTGTTCGGCCTCCCCGCCCTCGTCGTCGGGTGCGCGGGAGCGGGAAGTGCGCGGGCTCAGGACGGGACGAAGTCCCAGTCGGGGCCGACGGGGTTCGGCTTCCGCCCGGTGCATGTCCTCGAGTTCGACGAGGAGGCGCAGGTCACGGAACAGTCGCTCAACGGCCCGTACAGCGGCGACTGGGAGTTCACGCGCCGCGGGAAGGTCCGCCTTGTCGTCCTTCGGCAGGAGGGGGACGGGACGTTCGAGCGGCTCCGCGCGTGGAAGCGCGAGGTGCCGGTCCTCTCCAAATACCACTCGAATCAGGGTGACGTGCGGGAGAAGTTCGGGAAGACCTTCGCGCAGCAGCTCCACGTGGAGCCGTTCGGCCTCCGCCATGAGCGCGTCAAGCCGACCGGCAACCCGCTTGACCCGCATTTTCCCGACGACCTGGAGGCGGCCCTCGACGCGGTCTTCGAGCGGGGCCTCCTGCTCCCTGGCGGCCTCATCTGCGTGGGGGACAAGGGGGACTGGACCGAGCGGATCGGTCCCCTCAACGCGAAGTTCGAGTGGGAGGTCGTTGGTCGCGAGAACCGCGCGGGGCGGCCCTGCCTCGTGTATGAGGTGCGTCCCTCCGCGGTGCTCGCGGTGAAGGCGGAGTCGCTGCCGAATTTCATGGGGACGATCGTCTGGCACTCGGGGAAGGACGAGGGGTACCTCACGACGAAGGGGAGCACGGTGCGGACGTGGCTTGCGGTCGCCGACCGCGTGCCGATAGCGTACGAGCGGGACGAGAAGATCGAGGTCGTCCCGCAGCGGTACGTCGGGCAGTACCGCCACACGGTCACGAAGCTGACGCTCGCACAGGAGAACGCCCTCACCGACGCCGACGCCCAGAAGGCACTCGCCGAGGCGGATGCGGTCGCGGCGGCGGAAGACCTCGCGACCGCCGCGAAGCCGAAAGAGGCGCTCGACGCCTACGCGCGGATCGCTGCGAAGCCCGGCACGTGGCAGGAGCACGCGGCGGCGCGGGTGCAAGACATGGAGGCGCTCCTGCCGATCGAGGGGCAGGCCTGCCCGCCGCTCCCCGAGGGGGAGTGGGTCGCGAGCGCGCCGAAGACGATCGAGGACTTGAAGGGCAAGGTCCTCCTCCTCGACATCTGGCTGCTGCGGGCGACGCCCTGCTTCGAGACGATGAAGACGGTGAAGGCCCTGGCGAAGAAATACGCGGACCGAGGCCTCGCCGTCGTCGGTATGACGTGCGCGGAGCCGTGGGAGGAGACGGGGGCGATCCACGACTATCTGGGAAGGGCGCTGATCGACTACCCGACGCTCATCGCTGGTGCGGGGTTCAGCGACAAGCGGTTCCAGATCGAGAAGCACGGGATCCCGTACAGCCTGCTCGTCGACCGCGAAGGGACGATTCGATGGGCGGGGACGCCCGCCGACGCGACGACGCTCGAGGCCGAAATCACGAAGCTCCTCGGCGAGAAGTGAGGCGCCTCCGCCGGCCCACCGCCAGAGGTCCCGCAGCGCAGGATTTGCCACGTCGCCGCCCATGCGAGCTCCTACGGCGACGTCGTGCGCGGCGCGATCGGGCAGCCGAGGCGCCGGCTATCGGCCCGCGGGAGGCATCGACCGATCGAGGTCGGAGTCGTTCGGCTTCGCCTGGGGGTCGGTCGGATCGGCGACGGCGTCGCCCCTCCGGGCGTCGCGCAGGATGGCGCTCGCGAGGAGGCGCACCTGCCGGTCCTGCGCCTCGTCCCCTACGATCCGCTTCGCCTCGACCGCAAGGCGCTCGTCGCCCCTCGCGTCCTCGCTGAGGTAGGCGAGCGCGGCCCGACGGACGGAGGGGTCGGCATCGCCCGCGATCGCGGCGAGGAAGACGTCCATCCGTTCCTTCGAGAGTCCCGCGGGAAGGCCCTCGAGGGCCGCTCGCCGCACGGTGGCCTCGCGGTCGCTCCGGACGCGGTCCAACACCGCCTCGAGCGCCTCGGCCGCGAACGGCGGCTGCGTCATGGGGTGCCTCGCCAGGAGCTCGCGCGAGCGGGCGTCGGGGTCGCTCGCGAGGGCCGACTTCCACAGGGCGAACCCCTGCGGGTCGCCGAGCGCCGCGAGGACCGCGAGGAGGCGGCAGCGGAGCTCGCCCTGCGCCGTGGGGAGCCGCCTGGAGGCCTCGCCGAGGATCGCCTGCCGCATCTCGGGGTCCGTCGCCACGGAGGCGGCAAGGTCCACGGAGCCGCCGAGGTCCTGCGCCGCGAGCGCGGACTCGAACACCATGCGGGCGCCCTCGCCGAGCGCGACCTCGTGCGGGGCCTCGCCGACCGCCCTGACCACTTGATCCATCTTCAGGGAGGCGGGGGAATCGCCCGTGGGAGTCGCCGGGACCGCGGGCAGCGCAGCCGGGGCGGACGTCGATGCCTGGGCGCCCGTGGAGGCCGAGGCGGGGGCATGGCTGTTGGCGAGCGGGCGGGAGCAGACCGCTCGGGCCGCGAGCAGGATCCCCACCGCGACCAGCGCCACCAGAACGGTACGAACGCCCATCGTAGTTCCTCCGCTCTCGCGACCCTAGAACATCGCGCTCTGGAAGGCCCGGTTCACGATCGGCTGCAGGAGCCTCTGGTTGAGCGCGTCCTGGACCCAGGGGGAGACGTCGACCGTGATCCCCCACACGCGGATGCGCGTGACCGCGGTGACGCTGGCCGAGGAGAGGGTGACGGTCTTCGTGCGCGTGCGCAGGTCGTTCGAGACGCGGAAGAGGGCCGTGCCGGACGCAAGCGCCGTCGCGTCACCGCTCCGGAAATCGAAGTTCGGGGTCCACCAGCCGGTAACCACATGGGCCGCGAGGCTGACGCGGTTGCCCGCGCGCCAGTTCACGCTGAAGGGGACGAGCAGGAACATGTCGGTCGAGGTGCGCCAGAACGTCGGCTCCGCCGTCACGATCACGTTCGGGCCGAAGTCGCCGATGTAGAGGGACAGGTCGGTGACGTCGCGGATCTCGAGGTGCGGCCACGGCCCGAAGCTCTGCCCGATGAGGCGGGTGCGGATCTGGGTGTTCACGGCGTTCCGCGTCAGCGTCGTGACCGCCGCCTTCGTGGCGGGAGTGGACCAGATCCGGTCGATGCCGGCCTGGAGGGCGCGCGTCACCTGATCGCGGCACCCCACGACGAGCACGCTCGCGGCCAGCGCGAGGACGATCAGGGACCGGCGCGGGAGGGTGGACGTGCGCAGCATGAACGATACTCCCAGGTAGAAACTTCGGACTCACCGCCTTGAGCGTCACCGATCGGTGTGAGCCATTCCGACGGGTAGGAGGCGCCGTCGTGACGACCTCCTGCCCTATGTTGAGCAACCTGTGCGCCATGGCCTGGATTCCGGTGGAATGGCGTGGAGGCCGACCGTTCCTGGACTTGCGTCGCGCGCACGTCCCAGGCGCTTTTGCACTCGTGTTGCATGGTTTCCCGCCG
>ORJL010753446.1_pt1 | contig 23396 bp, 27 predicted proteins | sample 1779941 | NCBI WGS metagenome assembly ORJL01 (sample SAMEA104232317, study PRJEB22302) | groundwater metagenome | biome: forest; feature: aquifer; material: groundwater | place: USA | collected 2011-08-07 | depth 5.8 m
CCAATTTCAGTAAACCAAAGCCAATCAGTGTAAATGCTTATCCCGCCAACAAATGCTAAAAGAATAAGGACAAGAACATAGTAAAAAATAATCTTGCCAAGGTGCTGTGGTCTCATATTAATCATCTATTATTAAAGAATGGTTATCCTTTAAATAGTCTTCGGAAGAGGGAAGATTAAATTACAAATTATTCTTTTTTGCTAACTTATGCTTTGCTACTTCGATAGCTAAAGGAATCAGTGAAATTATAATGATGGCAAAAATTACAATAGACAGGTTCCTCTCAACGATAGGGATTGTTCCAAAGAAATATCCTGCCAACACAAGCAAGAAGACCCATGCTATTCCTCCAATGACATTGTAGCTTAGGAACTTTCGGTATTCCATGCTGCTTATCCCGGCAACAAAAGGGGCGAAAGTTCTAATTATCGGAACGAACCTTGCCATTATTATTGTCTTGCCGCCGTGTTTTTGATAGAAAGCTTCTGTTTTTTCAATGTACTCTTTTTTGACCCACCCTCTGTTTTTTAGAATCCTGCTTCCAAAGTTTTTGCCTGCATAATAATTGATGCTGTCACCAAGCACGGCAGCAACTGTTAGCAAAAACAAAAGGGTTATTATGTTAAGGTCCCCTTTTGCCGCAAATACGCCAAGCACGAATAACAAAGAATCTCCTGGCAAAAATGGAGTAAGCACAAATCCAGTCTCTGCAAGGATTATCAAAAACAAGATTGCATAGATGACAGGTCCGAATTCCAAGAGCAGATAGCTTATGTATTTATCAACGTGAATGATCATATCGATGATTTGAATCATCACAGAAGTGAAGAAATCAGATTATATAAACTAATCGACTGTGCGGCACTGTCGAAAAAGTGAGTGATTTTACTAAATGAGCATCACTCAAAAAATATCCTGTTTTATTAATCTGATGGCCTATTTGGGCTAAAGATAAAAGTAATATTGTAAAGGGAACAATAAGCAATAGCTTATATTTTTTATCATAAATTTCGTATAATGCTTCCTTTATTCCTTTCATTTGGTGTTATTAATTTGCGATAACCGAAGGTTTATTTTTATTCCAGTTTTTAGTTGTTATAAAAGAACGCTTTCTTATTATCTTATGTGCAGCTTTTCTTAATTTATTCATTATAGCAGCCCCCAACCCTCTGTCGTCAATATCCTTTACGATTATTATGTCTACTTTTTCTTCGTCAAACTCTCTTAAGGCTTTAAATAAATTCTTAGCAATTGTAGCTGGAGTGCCGCCTATAAATTTTATCCTGAAGTTTTTATATCGACAATTTTTATTGTAGGTGATTATTCCTATCTTTTTTTCTTCTCTTTTGTACTGTATGATAAGTTCTTCAATTTTTTCCTCAAATTCCTTATCATTCCCCTCAATCAAAATTACAGATGCATTTGGGGCATAATGTTTATATTTCATACCTGGGGATTTTAATATCTTGGGTTTTACTTTACAGTCATCATAGATGTGCATATTGACTTTGCCAAGAATTTTCTTTAATTGTTCAATAGTAATGCTGCCGGGCCTCAATATGGTTGGAATTCCGGAAGTCAAATCTAGAACAGTTGATTCAACGCCAATTTTTGTTTTGCCGCAATCAATTATCATATCTATTTTCCCTGACAAGTCTTTGATAACATGTTTTGCTGAAGTAGGGCTTGGCTTTCCAGATATATTTGCTGAAGGAGCAGCTATTAAAACTTGGGAATATTTTATCAGTGCCAAAGCAACAGGATGGGCAGGCATTCGGATGGCAACGGTATCTAAGTTGCCGCTCGTTACGCTGGGGATTATCCTGGATTTTCTTAAAATAAGGGTCAAAGGGCCGGGCCAAAATTTATTGATCAACTTTTCGGCTTCTCTCGGAACCTTTTTCGCGAGCTTGTAAACATCTTTTCTATCGGCAACATGGACTATTAATGGATTATCTTGCGGTCTTCCTTTTGCTTCAAAGATTCTTTTTACTGCTATTTCGTCAAGAGCATTAGCGCCCAGACCATAAACTGTTTCTGTTGGAAAAGCTACCACGCCCCCTTCCCTCAAAATTTTAGCAGCTAATTTAATTTTAGGGATTTCAGGATTTCTTAAGTTTACTTTTATTATTGTTGTCATTTGATTTTATTTGTTTGGCAGCGAATAAAAAATTTTTGGCAATTATAGTCGGCTTTAATCGTTTAAGTTTGAGTTCTTGAAAGTGCTTCCTGCCATGTCCTGTCAAGAGATAAACAGTTTTGCAACCGGCGTTTTTACCCATAGCAATGTCTGATGGATGGTCGCCCATGACCCATGAATTTGGCAAATCTATTTTAAATTCTGATGATATCTTATCTATAAATTTCGTGCTTGGTTTTTTGCATCCGCATCCGTCAATATGCGGGCAAAAATAGATTCTTTCAATTCTTATGTTGTGTGCGTTAAGCCATTTCACAATAAAATCATTAAATTTGTGGAATTTGTCTAGTGGTATAAACCCTTTTTCTATTCCCGGCTGGTTGGTGATAATAAAGAACGAATAATCCCTTTTCAGCATTTTAAGTCCATCCACAACATCATCGTACGGCTTGAAGTCTTTTCTTCTGTAGATGTACCCTTTGTCCTTAATTAATGTGCCATCCCTATCCAAAAAAATTGCTCTGTTCATGTTTATCGTCTATGTTAATATCAAGCATGCTTATGCGTATTGTTATTCTCAATCTTAACTACAAAAAACTTGCTTATTTCCATCACAATAAACCCTAAGCTTGAAATACCTAATATTTTAACCCAGTCTGCTGCTGATAATGGAACAGTTCCAAAGACAGATTGCAATGGTGGCCAATAGACAACTGCTAGCTGCATAGCAAATGACAAGAGAACAGCTCCAAGCAGCCACTTGTTAGAAAACGGATTTAGCTTTGTAAATGAACTATGCAATGATCTGCTGCTCATTACAGCAAACAGCTGGAACATTACTAGAGTTGTGAATGCTATTGTTTGGGCTTTGATCAAATCAATGTCTTTATATTGCACAAACATAAATAAAGTCCCAACTGCCATTATTATCCCAAAAATAACTATAGATAAGAATAGCTTCATCGAAATAGGTTTCTCTTTTGGATCCCTGGGTGAACGCTTCATAATCCCTTCTTCAGAAGGTTCCAATCCCAAACCCAATGCAGGAAAAGCGTCTGTAAGCAGGTTTATAAGCAATATTTGGAGTGGGATTAATGGGATAGGAAAATTAAGCATTATGGCGATAAATACTGTTGCAATTTCACCAGCATTGCAGGATAAGAGATATTTTGCTGATTTAATCATTTTATCAAAAATATTTCTGCCCTCGCCTATGGCATTAACGATAGTGGCAAAATTATCATCTGTTAGTATTGCTTTTGAAACCTCTTTTGCAACATCTGTCCCTGTAATGCCCATTGCAATTCCAATATCTGCTTTTTTCAGCGCAGGAGCGTCATTGACCCCGTCGCCTGTCATGGCTACAATGTGACCGTTTTTCTGCAAGGCGTTAACAATCCTCAATTTCTGAATGGGCAAGGCTCTTGCAATAATCCTGACATTCTCTATTTTCCTTTCAAGCTCGCCGTCGCTCATTTTTTCAATATCTCCCCCAGTTAGCAAAGTATCTCCTTCTTCAAATAGTCCAATCTGATGAGCTACTGCTTTAGCTGTAATCGGATGGTCTCCGGTTATAATCATGACCTTTATCCCTGCTTCTCGGCATTGCTCAACTGCTCTTTTCACCTCGTCACGAGGCGGGTCAATCATTCCAACAAGCCCTACAAATACGAGATTTTTTTCTACATTATCGGTGTTGTATTTTTTAGATTTAGGAAGTTCCCTATATGCAAGAGCAAGAACTCTTAAAGCGTTATGAGCGAAAGTGTTGTTTACTTCAAGAATTTTGTCTCTATCCTTCTTAGTGAGTTTCCTTATACTTCCATTTTCAAGAATTTCATCACATACTCCCAAAAGTAAATCTGGAGCACCCTTAACATACGCTTCTGTCTTTTTGTTTAGTTTATTCTCGAAAATTACCGACATTATTTTTCTGTCTGAATCAAAAGGCAGCTCCTCTACAAATGAGAAATGACGGTGTAAATCCTCGTCTCCAATTTTTCCTTTTTCCCCCAGGACTATTAAAGAGCCTTCAGTAGGGTCTCCAATAATATCGAATCTTCCATCTACGTTAGTTATCTTTGCATTATTGCACAGGTAACCGATGCGCAATAATAATTCCAGATTTTTTGGATTGAGTTGTATGTTATCTTCATAAAAATTACCTTTTGGTACGTAACCTGAACCGCTTACTTTTATTATTTGACCATTATAGAATATATCAGTTACCGTCATCTGGTTTTTTGTTATTGTCCCAGTCTTATCACTGACAATAATTGTGGCAGCGCCTAAACTTTCTGCAGCAGGGAGTTTTTTTATAAGCATATTCTTCTTTGCCAAGCTCTTGCTCCCAAATGCTAGGCTTACTGTTACTATGGTCGGCAGAGCCACAGGAATAGTAGCAACTGCGAGAGTCAAAGAAATTAACAGCATTTTGCTAAATGTTACTGTTCCCTTCAAGCTGCCTGAAATTAATATTATTATGATTAAAATAACAGCTATTACTCCAATCTGCCTTGCTAATTGTTCAAATTTAATTTGCAAAGGAGTCTTAACTTCTTTTGCTGTCTGCAAAGAGCTGGCAATTTTTCCAAATTCAGTTTTCATGCCTGTATTGGTAACAATGCTTTTTCCTTTTCCATAAGTCACAACAGTGCCCATAAAGGCCATATTCTCCTGATCTGCTACAGATGTTCCAGACTTAAAAGGCTCAGTAACTTTTGCTGACGGAACAGATTCCCCGGTTAAAGAAGCTTCATCTATGTGTAAACTTGAAACATTTATTAATCTTGAATCGGCTGGAACAATATCCCCTGCTTCAAGGAGAATAATGTCCCCTGGCATAACTTCTCTTGCGGGAATTTTTTGTTCTTGCCCCTCACGCAGCACTTTCGCTGTTGGAGCAGATAGCTTCTCCAAAGATTCAAGAGCTTTTTCAGCCTTGTACTCTTGAAAAAAACCAAGCACGGCATTTAAGAGTACTATTGCGAACATTGCTATCGATTCTATTATTTCTCCAAGGAACAAAGACAAGAAACCAGCAAAAATAAGCAGCAAACTAAGGGCATTCTTGAATTGGTTGACAAAAATACTTAATGCAGCAAGCCTTTTTTCTTTCTGCAATTCGTTGTAGCCATATTCTCTAATTCTTTTTTCAGCTTCATCTTTGGCCAAACCATCTCCAGAGCCATTTAAAGATTTTATTACTTCCTCTACCTTTAAGCTGTAAAAATCAGTCATTATTTGCCCCATTTTTATGAACTAATTATTTATAAAGAATTTTGAAATTTATTAATTTTGTCAAAATTCTCTATAACTTCTTTCCTTGCATTTACATATTTTGATTAATCCTATATTTTTGTTTTTAAGCATTTAAACATCAAAATTCCACTTATGTTTCATAAGTGGTTTATGCGTAACTAAAACATTGCATGGAATTTGGATGTGTTCGAAAACCACCATAAATAAGTGGAATTTTGTAGTGTCCAAAACCACTGAATGTTTTAGTAACATAATCATGCCACCCATCTATGATGGGTGGTTTTTGACATTTTTGTTTTAATCATTGGAAAACACTGCCCCGCAATGCGGGCATTGCACATATTTATCATGAGATTCAACACCTGGAATTGGCTTTCCGCATTCTTTGCAGTTGATTTGTGCCACAAATTGAAATTTTGATTAAGGGTTTATATACTTTTGTCTGAAGTGGATTTCTTTACTAAGAAAGTGATGATTTGTGCTTCCAACCACCAAATTATGATTAAACTTAGCCTCTCTTTCCTCGATAAGCTATTTTATGTGTCGAAAATACACCATCAGTTTATAACTGATGGACGTAAGTCCTATGTACTTGCGCAATATGGTGTATTTTCGAGCACGCTCAAAAACCATCGTCTATGTACGGGATGGCTTACAGGGCTTTCAGCCTATCATGCCACCCGTCTATGACGGATGGTTTTTGACGTTAGAACAAAGCATAAATAAAGGGTGACAAAGAGGAACTCTGACCCACTACTATTAATATTCCCGCAAGTGTGAGCATTGCAAATATCGGCAACAACCACCATTTTTTCCTTTCCTTCATAAAGCTCCATACATCCGACAATAAATAAAACCTTCTTGGCATAGTCAATTGGTAAAATGCCATATTTATTAATTTTTCGTAGTCGTCGGTATCTCCGCAAGTAGACTTCTTTAGGTTATTTTAATAAAGTTTATATTATTTGAGTCCTTAATTGTTTCTAAATGTCAGAAATCGCAAAAATATCGTAAATTGCGGTAATTAGTTGACAATAAATAGTCGCAATTTACGAGATAGACAATTGCGTGTAAATGTAATATAATCAACGCAATTGTCTATATATAGAAAATAGTTGCGATTTCTGAGCATGCTCAAAAACCACTGGATAACCTTGCGTAAAGCAATATGTTCCAGTGGAATTAATTATGGCTTTTGACATATGAAAATATATAAAAGAAAATTCACTAAAATTAAAGTTATTTTTTTCTTTATCCTAGCATTAACTATATTGCTCATTATAAACAAAAATTATAAAATAAATAATACTCAAAAAACTCTTGAGAATCAAAGCCAAATTGATGAATTCTATGAAGCAAGAAAGTACATGGTAGATAACCATATGAAGGCAAGAGACGTCTACGATGAAAAAGTCTTAAAAGTGATGGAAAAAGTACCAAGGCACCGATTTGTGCCTGATAACTTAGTTGCAAATGCCTATGATGACATGCCATTGCCAATTGGATATGGACAAACAATAAGTCAGCCTTATATTGTTGCTTTAATGACGCAGGAATTGAATGTTGGCAAAGGTGATAAAGTGCTTGAAATAGGAACAGGCAGTGGCTATCAAGCAGCTATTTTAGCAGAACTTGTTAAAGAAGTTTACACTATTGAAATAGTTGAGCCGTTAGCAAAAAGTGCAGAAGAAAGGTTAAGCAGAGAAGGCTACAAAAATGTTAATATAAAGAATGCAGATGGCTATTTTGGATGGCCTGAAAAAGCACCATTTGATTCAATAATAATAACAGCAGCAGTCAACCATATACCTCCTCCACTTATAGAGCAATTAAAGGAAGGCGGAAGATTAATAATTCCATTAGGAAGCACAAGAGAGTTCCAGACATTAACTTTAGTCACAAAGAAAGGCAATGATTTAGATACAAGGTTTATAACTGGTGTTCTTTTTGTGCCGTTAACTGGAGAGACTCAAAAGAGAAGCTAAATATATAATTCCAGCCAATATAAATACAAAATTATAGCCGAAAAACAAAGCTAACATTATTGCTAATATCGGGCTTAAGACTGATGCACTTCCATTAACGGCCCATGCCCAAGGTATTAGTTCTTTATTTATTTTTTTGATGCCTAAAGGAAATGCAAATCCCATGAAAAATGCCAGAGGAGCAATAAAAATTGAAGTCAAAATTATTTTTAAGGTTAAATTTAATACAATCAAATTATCAATAAAAAATCTCAATAAAAATGGATAAATTATTACCAACAAAAATAAAATCAATATAACTTTTTTCAAATTTTTAACGTCAATTTTTTGCGAGTACAAACTACCTAAACTAGAAAACAATAGCATAGAAAATATTATTGTCGTAGTAGAAAAAATAGTATGCCCCAAAAATAAAATGAATTTTTGAATTAACACAATTTCAATAAACAAAAAACCTATGCCTATGGCAAAAAAATAAAATAATACTCTTTTATTCTTTATTTTTTTGATTTTCTTCTTAAAAAGCAATGGAACAAAAATGAATAACAAAGATAAAACTAACGATTGAAAAAAAATAAAAAATAACAAAAATCCCGGGTCAAGAAATGGATTCCATCTTTGTCCCAGAATTCTTTTTAATTCAAAGAATTTTGATAATTTAAAGAAATTAAAATAGTATGGCTTATCATCATAAACTGGTGAAACATCAAATAAATAATTTTTATAAAATTCCTCTTTATTTCCTAACAATTGTTGTATAGTATTATAATGATATGCTTCTTTGAATTTAACATATTTATTCGGCTCAAATTCAAATTGAGCAGGCAGATAAATAATATCAAACTTATTTTTGCCAGCAAAATTTTTAATCTTTTTAATAATTTCTTTATCTAAATTTTTTTTGCTTAATAATAATGTAACAGTTGCCCAGGAATTAAGCATTGAAGTTTTCTTTCCTTCTTTGTCAATTTCCAGGGCTAATGAAAATAATCTTGCTTCTTCTTTTGGAGGATTGAAAAGCCATCTTGTAATTATTAACAATCCATCATCTGTTAATGCATTATGATAATCCCAAAATGCGTCAGCAGTCAAAAGATAATTCTCTGACAAGCTTGTGATTCCAGATGGTCCGCCTAAAACATTTCCAGCCAGAGATAAGACAATTAGATCGTATTTTCCACCTTTTTTTACAAAACTCCTGCCTTCTTCAAAATAAACATCAGCCCTCTTATAGATATTCCCTGAGAAGTCTTTATATTCATTTTTCAATAAATCAATTGTTATTGGATTTGTTTCTAATGCAGTGACCGTAGCATTGTTTTTTAATGCTATTAACACATCTAAACCAGCACCGGCATTTATAACTAAAACTTTTGGCTTATTTTTTAAATGATATGCCAAAGACATTGGCAAGAAGTCAAGAAATTCAAGATTTTCATATTTTGTTATGGGGTTCATATTTGAACTATCGACTAAGACACCAAACTGTTCCGGCAGTTTACCTTTAAAAGACAAACTCAAACCAGGCGCGTACCTTGTAAAAGAGCTATTGACGACATCAACCCTTGAGAAAGAATTCCATTTTGTTGTTATTAATTTTGAATTTGGAACGCTAAGAGTTTGGCTTAATTCCTTGTATTGAGAAATATTAATGTCAATTTTTAGGAAAAACAATAATAAATTTGTGATGATTAACAAAAAAATTATTTTGTAAAACTTTTTGTTTGTTAAAAAGAATAACGAAGCAATAACTCCAATTAAGGAAACCAAAAAAATTATTTTTATATTCAAAAATGCTAAAAATGGCAGTGCTAAAACTGTGCCAAGCGCCGAGCCTGATAAATTATAAAAATAAACAATTCCGGAATTTTTCTGATTTTGGGAAAAGGTAAATGCTGCAATAATTCCAAAGAAGAAGAAAGGTAAGGACAAAAAAACATAATATATCAATAAAACAAAAATATGCGACAAATTAGTAACTGCTTTATAAGGATCAAAGAACAACTGATTTGTTATAAAAAATCCACTAATTGTCGTTAATGAAAATAGAATAGAAGATAAAAACAATGGATTTCTAACTTTCTTTACAAATAAAAAAGTTCCTGAAGCAGCAACTCCAAACAAGGCAATGCTTATGAGCATAAATGCAAAGTGGTACCATTGCGCTATTGAAAAAAATCTTATAAGGGAAATTTCCAACATTAATGTTGCTAATGAAATCAAGAATAATCCAATGTAGGTTTTATTTATTTCGAGCATTTTAATTGTATTTATTTTACATTATTTATATTTTTGTTTAGTAAGACCTAAAGCCATGCGTGTTATATCGAAATCTTTTTATTCTAATCTTTTCACCTCACTTAAAATGGACTGGTTTTCAATTATCTTAATAATTTTAGGATTGACTCTTTTTGAATTAATTATAAGTTTAGACAATGCCATTATAAATGCTCAAGTACTCGGCACTATGTCAAAAAGAGGCAGAAGATGGTTTTTGATATGGGGCATTTTGATTGCTGTTTTTCTTGTTAGAGGTTTGCTGCCTTGGCTAATAATCTGGATAAGCAACCCAAGCCTTGGTCCGATTCAAGCTTTTGCTGCGTCATTCAGCTCTGACCCAAGTATTGCAAGGACAATTGAAGAATCAGCACCTATACTATTAATAGGGGGTGGAACATTTCTCATCTTCTTATTTTTTCATTGGCTATTTTTGGAACCAAAGCATTACGGCTTGATTGGAGAAGAATTCATACATAAGCATGGTGTATGGTTTTTTGCAGTTGTTTCAGTCTTATTGGCAGTAATAGTATGGCTTGCAATCAGAGCAAATCCTTTAATGGCTTTTGGAGCTGTAGTTGGCTCAACAGCATTTTTCATAACGCACGGGTTTAAGGAAAATGCAGAGCAGGCAGAGAAGAGAATGCTGGAAGGAAGCGAAAAAATGTCTGATTTGAGCAAAATTTTTTATTTGGAAGTTATAGATGCTACTTTCTCGATAGATGGCGTTTTAGGAGCTTTTGCATTTACTTTTTCAATACCAATAATATTGATAGGAAATGGGATAGGAGCGCTTGCAGTAAGGCAACTTACAATAAGCAATATAGAAAATGTCAAGAAATATAAATATCTTAAGAATGGTGCAATGTACTCAATACTTGCTCTTGGTTTGATAATGGTTTTAGACAGTTTTGGTTTTCATATACCAAGCTGGTTTTCACCAGTTGTAACTTTTGCAATAATCGGGTACTTCTTTTACAAGTCTTATAGAGACTTAAATAAAAAGATAAGAAAATCTTAGAAATAACAAGAAAAGAATGAATTAAATACAGTTTCCATTGGATAAGTGTAGTTATAATTTATTTTATCCAGATAAAAATTTGTCGTCGATTTTTGAATGTATGTAGCCATTAATTGAGCCTAAATCCACTATGCGCAAAAAGTGCTATAATCTACTTGAAAGTGCAATTAAACTGAAATTGTGCTAAAAACACCTGTTTGGGCTTCATTTAATGTTTCTATGGTTCTTTGGACATAAATTAGTCAAAAAAGTATTATTCGGGTTTTTAGATTTCAAATTTTTGACTGATGTTGGATTTTTTGGGCGAAAATCGTCGGACATACCAATAGAAAATGTCATGGCAATGATTAGGAAATAGATTATAGAGAACTTTGAAAAATTCATTGTTTTCACCATTTCATTCAAAGTTCTCTTAGAGAATTTTGACAAAATTGATATATTTCAAAATTCTCTATATATAAACTTTGTTGAGTTAAATTATATTACCAATAATAAGGATAACAAAAATTCCAGCAGTATTCAGCATATAAGAAACAATTGAGAACATTTTCATCGAAATGTTTCTAGAAGCTGCCATTAATGAAACACCTATTTCGTCTGGCAATGGCGAAGCAATTATAAAGCCGGCAATAACTGGCAAAAGATATTTTCTTAACAAACTTGGTGTCTTATGATTGATATACTTCACAACTTTTTCTCTTGATAATTTCTTAATTTCATCTGCAAAAGAGTGTCTAATAAAATTAAAAATAATCAAATCTCCAATCAAGGCGCCAAAACCCCCTATGAATCCTGCTAACAAAATATTTTGTTCTTTTGCCAAAATCACCAGAATTACTGTTGCTGGAGCTGCTGTAAATCCATAGGCGAACATTATGCCTGCCAAAAAAGTTCCAATGTAGCCAAGCGAAGCTATAAAATCATGAAATGGCTGGTAATTTCTTTCATAAAATAACAAGTATGCAATTAGGAAAGTTATAAAAAGCAATAAAAACTTAGGGTATTTTATCAATGTATTTTTCTTCATAATAACCACAATCTTAGTTTATTGCTTCAATTACTTCATTTCTGGTTTTAATATGTTTAGAAATTTCTATTATAATAGCTCCAATGCTTGATATCAACACTATAAAAACAAACTCAAAAATACTTAACGGAGACATGTCCAAAAACTTGCCAAAGGACGGGATAAATATAGAAGCTGCAATAACTGTAAAAGAGCTTAATACCACCCAAATTAAAAACTTATTTTTAAAAATACCAACTTTAAATGCAGTGTAAATTGTTGAGCGCGAGGCAAATGCCTGGTACAATTCAAACATGCTTATAGTCAAGAAAGTTGCAGTTTGTGCCTGCAAAAGATTGCCCTTATTAAAATAAAACCAGCTGAAGATTAACAAAGCAATTATAGTCATAACAATTGGATAATAGATGAGGAAAGGATTAAGCCCTTTAAAGATTGGCTCGTTCTGCTTTCTTGGCTTTCTTGACATTGCATTCGGCTCATAAGGATCTGCGCTTAATGCAAGAGCCGGCAAGCCATCTGTTACAAGGTTGATAAGCAAGATTTGGGTTGCAGTTAATGGCAATGGCAGCCCCATGATAATGCCAGAGAATATGATGAGCACTTCTGCAATGTTGCCAGACAATAGAAATCCAATGTATTTTCTTATATTGTCATATATGCCTCTTCCTTCTTCAACAGCATTTACAATTGAAGCAAAATTATCATCAGTTAAAATCATTGCGCTTGCTTCTTTGCTTACATCAGTCCCTGTAATGCCCATTGCAATTCCAATATCAGCTTTCTTCAGCGCAGGCGCGTCATTGACGCCATCGCCGGTCATTGCAACAACATGTCCTTTTTTCTTCAGTGCGTCAACTATCTTAATCTTATGCTCTGGATTTACTCTTGCGAATATTGCAACATCATCGACCATTTCGTCAAGATTTTTTATTTCATCGAGCTGCTGCCCTGTGACAACTTTTCCGCTTAAGCCAATCTCTTTTGCAACAGCCCTTGCAGTTACCTCGTGGTCACCGGTTATCATGACAACTTTTATGCCAGCTTTCCTGCATTTTTCAATTGCTATTTTCACTTCTTCCCTCGGAGGGTCAATCATTCCCTGCAATCCAACAAAAACAAGATTTTTTTCAGGCTCATTGTCTGTAATGATGGTTTTGTAGGCAAATCCAAGAACTCTTAATGCATCATCAGCAAATTCCTTGTTTACTTCAAGAATTTCTTTTTTCATCTCTTCTGTCAATTTTTTTACCTTTCCGTTGATGTAAATGCAGCTGCACATCTTTAGCACAACCTCAGGAGCGCCTTTGACATAAGCGAGCTTTTCCCCATGATGCTTGTGTATTGTGGTCATCATCTTCCTTTCGCTTGTAAATTCTATTTCATCAATCCTTTGGAACTCTATTTCCAAGTCTTCTTTTTTCAAGCCGGCTTTTGCTGCGCTTACTATTAAGCATCCTTCAGTTGGGTCGCCAATAATGCTGCTGTTTTTTAGCTCTGCATTGTTGTTTAAGGCGCCAATCCTTAAAAGAAGTTCTATCTCATCAAAGCTAATTGGCTTGTTTTTGTACAAGAACTGTCCCTTTGTCTCGTAGCCAGCTCCTGTCGCATCAATTATTTTTCCATTAACAAGCAATTTCTTTACAGTCATCTCATTCATTGTCAAAGTGCCTGTCTTGTCAGTGCAAATCACTGTTGTTGAGCCCAGGGTTTCAACGCTAGGCAGCCTTCTTATCAATGCATTGTGCTTCAACATTCTTTGTGTGCCTAATGCAAGTGCCATTGTAACAATTGCGAGCAATGCTTCCGGGATTGCAGCTACAGCAACTGCTACTGCAACTATCAAATTCTCAAGCAAGGATTTTTCTTGAAACAAGCTTGCAACAATGAAAATTATAATCGCAATCACAATCACAACTTTTCCAATCCATTTGCCAAGATTGTCCATCTTTTTCTGCAATGGGGTTGGCTCTGGCTTGACTTCTTCTATCATGGTTGCTATCTTGCCGATTTCGGTTTGCATTGCAGTTGCTGTGACTATTGCTTTTGCCCTGCCGCTGACAATGATAGTCCCAGAAAATACAATGTTTTTCATGTCTGCAATTGCTGTTTTTTCCGGTAGAACATCTGTATTCTTTTTTACTGGCTGGGATTCTCCTGTCAAGGCAGCCTCCTGGGTCTGCAGGTTAAAAACTTCAGATAATCTGGCGTCTGCCGGAACTTTATCGCCTGTTTCAAGGACAATAATGTCGCCTGGCACAATTTCCTTAGAATCAATTTCTTTTTTTTGTCCATCCCTTATTACAGTTGCTTTCAATGAGGCCAATCTTTTAAGGGCTTCTATGGATTTTTCTGCGCGATACTCAAGAATAAAACCCAGGACAGAAATTAAGATTATAATAACCAAAATTACAATCGCATCAACATATTCTTTCAGAAAAGCGGAAATTATCGTTGCAACGATAAGAATCCAGATGACTACGCTCTTGAACTGCCCGAGAAAAATCTCCAGCGGAGAAACCTTTTTTCCTTCCTTTATTTCATTCAATCCGTACTGCTTCAGCCTTTGCTCTGCTTCTTGCTGGGAAAGCCCTTTATCTGCAGTTTTAAGCTCCCTTAAAACCTGCTCTATTGGTTTGGAGTGCATTTTTAGTTATATCAACTTTAAGCCATTTTTTATTATTTCCTGAACAAGAGGATCCTTTTTATTTTTATAAAAATTCATCTCAAAGTAATGGATTTCCGTCTTTTTTCCATACCTTGACTCTAATTTTCTTATTAGGTTATTAATTTCTTTTTTCTCATTATTGGTTATTTTGTCAGATACAATTGCTATATCTATATCCGATGTTTCTTTGTAAATTAATTTGGCATAACTGCCAAATAAATAAATATGAATACCTTTTAATTTGCTTAGTAAAAAAATAATATTAACAATTGAAAAGTAGACATCAAGCGGCAGTTCTCTCAACGCTTTGTACTGTTCAGAAACTAAATTTATAATGTGTTTTGCATTATCAAGATTTAGTGATAAGAGTCTTTTCTCTTTTTTAATTAAATTTGAATTTAATAAAATATTTATTGATTTGTCTAAATTTATATTGTTTAATTTTGTTCTTTCTTTGAATTCTTTTCTCAGAAATTTTGAGCCTGGCGATATTGAAAAAACAGTCAATACCTCCAAAATATCTTTGTTAAATATTGGAACAATCATTTTAACAACTCTTTTATTTTTTCTAAATATTTTAACACAACAGTTTCATAAAACTCCTTAGCCCTTTTTTGATATTCTTCATGCATAAACTCTGTGCTTGTGTAATATTGCATTTTTACTCTTTCGTCTCTTGCTTCAGCCAAGTCATTAGCCAAACTCAGAAATTCTTTGTAACCTTTTTCAATGAGGCTTAAAATTTCTTCGCTTTTTATTAGTTCTCTTAAAACCTTTATTGTTGTGGCATGAACCTCAAATTCAACTTTGAGCCTAAACTTTTTTGCTAACAATAATTTTGTAATGTCGTGCATTGCATAATAGCCAGAAATTATAGCCCATCGGGGAAATTTATCAATATTAGCGTTACTATGTTCTAAGTTGTCCTTATAAGAATTCTCAAAGAAATCAATATATCTTTTTAATTCCAATTCACTGATTTTGCTTATCTTTCCTTCATTTAATAAAGTCTCAATTTTTACCATTTATTTGGTATATATTTTAATTTATTTAAATATTTTTCTATTTTTTTGGTATAAATTTTACTATTTTAGGATTAAGATAAGATATTTCTTTTCAATATAGAAAGTAAATGAAAGATTTTGTAATTATTTTTTGTATTTTCCATATTAAATTTTAAAAATAACTATCAGTTTTGCTTACATCGTCCTCTTTTAGATTTGTTTTCATGTCGTTTAGTTTTTTGATGAAATATTCCAGGCAATCCAAGCCGCAGAAACTTGCCTTTTTTTTGAAATCATCAGGGCCAAAGATTAAAGTATAATTGTTTGTCTTGTAGAAATTCAAGGTATTTGAGCAGGTTGCGCAGATTTTTTCATGCTCTTTAAGCTTATTTTTTATCTTCTCTTCCAGCAGTATTTTCAATGTGATTGCGCCGGTGTCTAAGTCATTTTTAAAGCGCATCAATTCATTATAGTCCAATACTTCGAACACGTCTTCAAATCTTCTGGTCATTTGCTTCACCTCATTTTCAATTTATTCTTGTTTGTAATTTCTATTTTTTTCAATCCGTTCGCTTCGCTCACAAACTTTAGTGCTCGCTCCTCACTTCCCTTTCAATCGTTCGGAGCTCGCCTATTGATTCGATAACATCAAAAGCGGTTCACTTTCAACATGTTTTAAGCCAAAAGTCGCTCTCGTTTGTTTTTGATTATATTTTAAATGCGTCTTTTGTATTTGGATTTTGTATTTAATTTGATTATTTTTTAATGGAAATTCTTACAAATCCTTTTTTTCATCTCCTTGCTCTTCAAACTTCAGGTACCATTTGTTTGATTCTTGATCATAAGCAAAAACAACATTGTACTTCTTGTTTTTGTCAAGTGCGAATAGAAGTGGCATTGGAATTGTAGTTTCAAAGCTAGAACCGCGCTTGTAAAGCTTTCTTTTGAATTCAGCCATTGTTACTTATTTTTATACTTAATAAAATACTTATTTATAAGATTTGCTGTTTTTCTTTCAATATTGATAAAATATTAAAGAATTTATTACTTATTTTCTTACTTATTTAAATACTTATCGATAAGCATTTATAATATCTCTAATTCTTATTTTAAATGCAAAAAATAGCAATAATCTCTTCTTCCAAAGACCCTGCAGGCGTAAATATAAGGAACAATCTGACTGAATTATTTGATTTTAAAAAAACAAATGAAAATTTTGAAGGAAATGATGTTTTTGAGTTTAATGGAATAAAAAATAAAACAATAAAATTGTATTTAATCAATGAAGATTTAATATTTGCAGAAAACATTGACAAAAAAATTCATGCTGACATTCTTATTTTCGCATCAAAGCACCGCTCAAAAGAAAATACGCCTTCTTTTACTGTTCATCCAATTGGAAACTGGGGCAAAGCTGATTTCGGCGGAAAAGAAAAATCATTATGCCCTTCTTCCGCAATTTTGTTGAAAAATATGTTTGTGGAATTAAACAATGCCGCGAAAGGGGCAGATTATGAAATCACTATAGAAGCAACCCATCATGGCCCTTATGTTGAGAAGCCTTCTGTTTTCGTCGAGATTGGAAGCACAGAAAAGGAATGGGATGATAAAGAAAATGGAGAAATAATTGCAAAAACAATAATGAATGGTTTAAACAATAAAAATTCAAACTATAAAATTGCCGTTGGCATTGGAGGGCAACATTACTGCAATAATCTTAATAAAATCATGCTGAGGACAGATATTGCAATTTCACATATATGTCCAAAATATAATCTAAATAATTTGGATGAAAATCTTATAAAACAAGCAATTGAAAAGACAATCGAGAAAGTAGATTTTATTTTGCTTGACTGGAAAGGATTAGGGACAAAAAAGCAGAGGATTGTGGAAATGATGAAGAAATTGAATTTGGAAGTGAAGAGGACAGAGAATATTTTGAAATAGGAAGATTTTAATATTAGTGTGTATTGGGTGTGTATTATGTCTGAAATACAAAGGATAAATATAACATTGCCGAGGAAATTGGTTCAGAAATCAAGGATTTTAATAGAGGAAGGAATATACTCCAACTTTTCTGAGCTTGTTAGGGAGAGTATAAAAAACGAGCTTTTGCTTGACCAAAGCCTGATTGAGAAAAAAAGAATTCTTGATAAATGGTTCAAGGAAGAAAAAGGAAAAGGTTATGACACTTCCAATTTAACTCAGGAAGAATTAATTAAAAGGATAAGAAAAACAAGAGACGAGCTTTGGGATGAAAAGTACAAATCATGGTTTGAGAGACTAAGTTGATAATTGTTTTAGACAGCAATGAGTACATAAATTATTTAGAGAAAAAATCAGAAATTCTTGTTGATCTGCTCTTAGACGACAGAGTCATGATATACATTAATGAGACAATTGTTAAAGAGGTTTTGAGGAATGTAAAAGAGCTTAAAAAAAAGGAATTTTATTCTCTTCTTTACAGACACAAAATTGTTGCTTATAACAAAAAATTATCATTAGATTTACTCCAGAAATACAAAAACCTTGGCTTAAAAAAAGGAGACATAGCAATAGCGGCTTTTTGTGAAGCGATAGATGCAGATTACATTATTACAGAAAACAGGCATTTTTTGAAGTCGAAGAAATTTGACAGGTTTAAGGTTTTGAGCCTGAAGAAGTTTTTGGGTAAGTTGAGGTAGAAAGATTTAAATATAATCTTTAAAAAGAAATTAGTTTGATACAAATGGGACTTTGGTCATTTTTTTATACACTATTTCCAGGTGAGTGGTTTAAAGGAATCAATATAAGAAGCTATACAGGTTTAATGCTCGTCAATGCTGTCAAAATTAGACGAAGAGACCGCACACTTAGGAAAGCCTTAAAGCGACTTTCTACAAAATATACACCAGACGTGATTGCAAATTTATATAAGCGGTATTCAACTACTCAGAAATTATCACCTTGGAGAGAAAATCGAAGGATGAGGAAGTTTCAGGCAAAGCTCTCACAATTTGTTAATAATTTTATTACTGATTACAATGTGTTTAGGACGTATTATCTTGATGTGCTTAGACTTATTTCTCAATCTCTTTTAAGTAATAAACGTGAGAGTAAAAAGGAGTTTACAGATGTAGAAACTGTATTTTATGAATTAGAGAGTAAAATTAAAGAGTTAATTTTTCCACTTGGCGAAATAGAAGCATTCAAAGGGCAACTGGATAATTTGCTTAGGGATTTAGTAAAGGACATTAGAATGGATGAGCGTTCTGATATCTTAGTTGGACGTGGAAGTTATCCTGCAAGTGTCTCATTTTTTTCTTTTTTGTCTCCTGTAAGATGGTGGTCAAGACGCAAACTTATTAGAAAAGAGAAAAAGGCTGTAAAGCGTCTAGGCAAAGATTTAGAATTTTATAGTCAACTTTATGCCAAAATTAATCAAGAACTTCAAGCAGGAGTAAGGCAGGATTTTTTATTCATATTGATAGAGTTTTTTAAAAGAGTTGATGTGGCTGATAAGCGATTGGAAGAGATTAAACAAGACCTTGCAATAATCCTTAAAAAGTTGTGGGATGATGTTGAAAATGTTAAAAAATCCCTCAATAATATCATAACTTTATTGAGAAATGAACCTCAAATTAAGAATAACCAGCAATTTGGACAAATATCAAAGGATATAACACAACTAGAAGAAACTTTTAAAGCACTAATAAAACAGGATTTTAAAAATACCGAAGCTTTAAGAATTTTGTTGGAAGATGTGCTTAAAGGTGGAAGCCAGATTTTAGCAGAAATGGAAGAACAAGCTATGAAGATTACAGCTTAATCTATCTCTTCTTCTCTTCCTTCTTAGGAGATTCTTTCTTGGCTTCTGCAGCTGGCGCTGCCCCTGCTGTCGCAGGCGCTGTTCCTGGAGCCGCTCCTGCCGCTCCCTCGATTGGCAGCAATTCCTTTATCATATCATCTGGAATGCCTGAAACAACAAGCTTAGCCTTGATTTCTCCTCTTGGCTTGCCTGCCATCTGCGCAATAATCTCCTTTGCAATCTTCTCGAACTCTGCCTTTCTCTTTGCAAGCTCCTCTGCAAGCCTCTTCTTCTCTTCCTCAAGCCTTGCAAGCTCTTCTGCAGTAAGCTCTGTTTTCTCAAGCCTTATCTCCTCGTCAAATAAGCCGGCATCAACATCTTTCTGAGTTTCCATTGCGGGCTTGCCCTCAACAAGAATACCCATTGACTGGCATGTTCCAATAATCTCTTTCACTTTTTCTTTTAAAGATTTTCCAAGAGTAGCACTTTCTTTCATCTTTGCTATCTTAATAACCTGTTCAATAAGAATGTCAGCGACCATTTCATGCTTTGCCTTGCCAGAGCCCTTCTCCAAATTTGCTTCTTTCTTTATCAAACCAGAAGCTGGCGGAGTGCCTATTACAATTTCATATTGCTTTGTTTCTTTGTCTATAAAAATCTTGACAGGAACCTGCATTCCCTGGAATGAAGAAGTCTTTTTGTTGATGTCACTTACAACCTGCCCTATGTTGACACCCATAGGCCCAAGTGCAGGTCCAAGTGGGGGGGCTGCCGTAGCTTTTCCTCCTTCAACCAAGACTTCTACTTTTTCCTTTGGCATTTTTGATTAGGATTTGATATTTTTATTTTTTAAATTCAATCCGTTGCCTTCGGCAACAATAATTTGTGCTCGGCGAAATTTGCCTGCCACTAAATTTCGTCTCGCCTATATATTCAATAAACAATCGCAAGCGGATTACTTTTATCTCGCTGTGAATCCAAAAGTCGCTCTCGGATTTTTGGATTTATTTTTATTGAATTACCTTTATTAATTTCTTCCAGCTTCGTAACTTTTAATAGCGGTCTCTAACTGACTTAATGTTGAATACGGGAAATTCCTCCATCTACCTTCAATAAATACTTCGTCTTGATAACCCATTCTTCTATAAGCATCCACTTGCTCGCTAAAATCTATTGCATTATCTCCATTTCTGTCAGCATAACCGCCTTTACCAAAAATATCGTTGTATAATTTTTTGCGTTTTGTTTCTTCTTGTTGTCTAGCTTCAAATTTGTTCAATATTCTCACAGGATTGACTTCTCCTGAGTTCTTTGCAACCATCACATATAAAATACCTGCTAATAAAGTTAAAACCATAGTTCCTGGATGTTCACGAATAACTTTTTTCCAGTCCATTTTGATTATTTATTGCTGTTTTAATATATTGTAACAAACACCAATTTAAAAACCTTTACAAGCCTTCCTCTTCCGTGTCGTCTTTTTGTGCCGGTTCTGTATCTGTCTCCCTTCTTATGACTTTTACAGCATCCATCTTGACTGTTATCGGAATAGGAACAGCCGCTTCCAGCAGTTCAACAACAACCTCTTCCTTTGTCTTGTCAATCCTTGTGACTTTTGCATTTTCCCTCTTGAAAGGCCCTGATATTATTTCAACGATGTCATTCTTCTGTATGTTCATATCGTGCTTGACCTGCTCAAGCATGTGCTCTATTTCAGAGTATTTCACAGGTTGCGGCAGAATTCCTCTTGCATAAGGAATGTTAAAAGCGGCCTGCTCCGCATCTGTTCTTGTGGCAGCTTCCACGAATATGTAGCCGCGCATGCCATGCGGCCTTATTACAGAGTAGACCTCAATCTTTTTCTTTATGGCATTGCTTGTAACAAAGTCCATTACCTGGTCTTCCCTGTTAGCGGTTGTCCGCAATGCAAATATTGTTTCGTCTTCTCGCGACATTTTAGGTATACGAACTAGGCTTTAAATTTAAGATAGAAAACCTAGAATAGATATTGGTAAAAGTGCCTCTTTATAAAGTTTTGGGAAAATACTTAAAAAAACAGCAGCTTAATCATCTGCACGACAAACCCGAGCAAGCCAATTATCAATATTCCCAAGCCGCTTACTTTCACAATTGTCTTAAATTCAATTGCATCGGGCTTTTTTGTGATTTTCAAGACTCTAAAGCATTCTCCAATGAAGGATTTTATTTTATATTTCCACGAATTAGCATCTTCTGATTGCATATTGAGAAGAATTATACATCTATATTTAAATATTGCACATTATGGATTTTATCTTTTTCTGAATCCAAACTTCTTGTTGTATTGGTTGTGGTCAATTATATCCAAAACAAATGCAATAATCTCTATCTCATCGCTTTCAAGCGTGTAAATCATACGCCAATAATCCGGCAAGTCAACAATAAAAAGATTATCTGCGTCATATTTTTGCCTGTATTCTCTTGGGATTAAATCCTTCTTTGCATTTTCTCCGTAAAAAGGATTGTTGGCAATAACATCAAATATTCTGTTATACTCACGGATAAAAATAATTGAGCAATTGTTATCCGTTCGTAATAAGTAAAGGGCATATTTTATGCTCAAATTATTGTGCCCTTTACTATAATAGCATTAAGAAGTGTTATATCTTTTGAACTTGTGATTCCATTACTGCGCTGCTCGCCAACAATTCTGTTCAAGTCTTTGAACGCTTTTTCTGCATCACCTACAAGTTTGATGGTAATTTTTTTCTTTATTTTGCCTTTGAATCCTTTCATCTAACAATCAATCCCTGCATCTTTTTCAGCTTGCTCTGCGGTTTGAATGCCCAGAGAACTTTATCGTCATAAACTGCAATTTTTCCGCTATATTCAAGATAGTCAATGACTGCCATCAAAGTCTGGTGCATGACTTGCTTTGGAAGCATCCTTTTAAGCTTTCCAATAGTCAATACTTCGCCTGCCTTCCTTAAAGTTTCCTCTACCATCAAAACCGTGTTAAGCGTCGGGCTTCTTTGCTCGCTATAGCCTCTCTTCCTCATTAAAAGCGCTGCTGGGCTCATATCAAGTGATATGGTATCAACTGATATATAAAGGTTTTGGTTTTATTAGAATTCGGAGGTTTCTGCTAACGTATATAATGAGCGCTAATATCACTCAATAAATTTATTCACAAACCTTTCCATTTGTTCCACAGCATGGTCAATAATATCTAAATACCGAAAAACTTCACGCTCATATTTTTCTTTTAAACTTTCTGTATCGACAGGCGCTTTATAAATTTGTTCAATAGATTTAATACTGTCGCTTATTTTTTGTATGTACTCTCCAAGTTCGCCACTTAATTTTCTCGCTAACAAATGAGAAAACTTATCCTTTAGCGGTTCAATAATTTCCAGTCTAAACCTATCGAGTTTGGCAACCCATTGTTCTAAGTCCACTATATTATCTTGATTAATTCTGCTGTAGCCAGTAATTAATGATGGAGCATGTTGTCTAATTGCTAAGACAAATAATCTGATTCGTTTAATTCTGTCGTTAATTAACTTAATAGTATTTTCTTCAACATAAAAATCAATGAATGTGTAAAGCTTCTCTAGTTTTGATACGAGATTGCTCGAGCTATCCAATATCTGTTTTATTGCTCCATTTGCATTCGTCTGATTAGGAATATATCTGGTAGCAATTGCTCTTAAAACTGCTTCAATCTCATCAATGTTCAGTACTATTCCAGACGATATATGATCTATCGCCGATAAACTTTTATCTGCTAAAAGCTTTTTAAATTCAGAATTCAAAGGTAGAATATCATCCACCCTAACTTTACCTAATTCTTCAGTTAATTCCCTGCTTAAAGTTACTGGCTCGCGTGATTCTAAGATTCTTGTTGTTCTTTGTAAATTCCTAATTTTTTGCAGGGAGTCCTTAATCCTATCTCGAATATGCTTCAATATATGATGTTCCATTTTAATCTATGAAAAATTTTTATTATATTAATCCAGAAACTCAATCCCAAGGTGCTGCTCAATCTCCTTCTTCTTCTTTTCAGCAGATTTTTTTCTTGTGCCGAATATCTGAGAAGACTTGACTCCAGTCACAATAAGCATTGTCCTTATTGTCTTTTCCATGTCCTTGTATATCTGGGCTCCCCAGATAACCCTTGCATCCTCGTCAAGCTTTTCTGTTATTGTCTCTACAACTTTCCTAGCTTCGTCAAGCGTCATGTCTTCGCC
>ORJL010622443.1_pt1 | contig 23387 bp, 23 predicted proteins | sample 1779941 | NCBI WGS metagenome assembly ORJL01 (sample SAMEA104232317, study PRJEB22302) | groundwater metagenome | biome: forest; feature: aquifer; material: groundwater | place: USA | collected 2011-08-07 | depth 5.8 m
ATGATATAAAGGCCGTTGATAAGGTCGTCAGATCAGGTATGCAGTGGGCAGAAGGCCCCAGCATAAGGGAATTTGAGAATAAAATCGCCGGCTATATCGGAATCAAGCACTGCGTGGTTTTTAATTCAGGGACTTCAGCTTTACATGCTCTTTTGTTGGCCTATGGGATAGGAGAAGGGGACGAGGTTATTGTCCCGTCGTTTACTTTTATCGCAACTGCCAATGCTGTTCTTTTTGTCAAAGCCAAACCGGTTTTTGCTGATATAGAAGAAGAAACCTTCGGGCTTGATCCTGAAGATGTCAAAAGAAAGATTACGTCAAAGACAAAAGCAATAATTCCGATTCATTATGGCGGCTGCCCATGCAAAATAGATGAATTGAGAAAGATAGCAAAAGAACATAATCTGTTTCTTATAGAGGATGTTGCAGAGGCCTTTGGCGCAAAACTGAAAGGAAAGAAAACCGGCACTTTTGGCAATGCTTCAGTGCTTAGTTTTTGCCAGAATAAAATAATAACAACCGGTGAAGGCGGTGCAGCAGTTACAGATTCCAGCAAGATATATGAAAAGCTCAAGTTGATAAGGTCGCATGGAAGGATGGAGAAGGAAAGTTATTTTTCTACCACCAGGCCTTTGGATTATATTGTTTTAGGGTATAATTTTAGGATGCCGAGCTTCGTGGCGGCATTGGGAACAGCGCAATTAAAAAAGACCGATAAAGTCATTGGAATGAGAAGGGACAATTCAAAATATTTAACTGAAAAGTTGTCTCTGGCGGCTTCTTATATAACTACGCCTAATCCTCAAAAAGAATATTTTCATGTATATCAGCTTTATACTATAAGGATTAAAAAAAATAGAAATGAATTAATGAAATATCTGGCTTCAAACGGCATTATGACCAAAATATATTTTCCGCCTGTGCATAAGAGCTATTTTTATAAAAAGATGTTTTATAATGAGAATTATAAATTACCTGTTACTGAAAAAATTTCAAAAGAGGTATTGACTCTGCCCATGTATCCGGGGCTTAAGAAAAATGAAATGAACTATATTACAGAAAAAATTAAAATTTTCCTGAAGGAGGCAAAATGAAAAATTTTTATGCAAACAAAACAATACTTGTAACAGGCGGCGCGGGATCCATTGGCAGCGCGCTTGTCAGAAAGCTTTTGGAATTTAATCCTAAAAGAATAAGGGTCCTGGATATAAATGAAACAGGCTTGTTTAATTTAGAGCAGGAATTGTCCTCGGGGCTCGTAGCATTTTTAGTAGGCGATATCCGCGATAAGGAGAGATTGACGAGGGCGATGGAAAATGTGGATATCGTATTTCATGCAGCTGCCTTAAAGCATGTGCCTTTGTGCGAAACCAATCCATTTGAGGCAGTACAGACAAATGTGCTGGGCACAAAAAATTTATTAGAGGCTGCTTTAGCGGAAGAGGTGGAGAAGTTTATTACGATAAGCACAGACAAGGCGGTTAATCCCATAAATGTTTTGGGCGCTTCTAAACTTTTGGCTGAAAGGCTTACGGTGTCAGCTAATTTATACAAAGGCGGCAGGAAGACGATTTTTTCCTGTGTAAGGTTTGGAAATGTGCTGAATTCCCAGGGGTCAGTAGTGCCTATTTTTAAATCTCAGGTAAAAAAAGGCGGGCCTGTTACAGTTACTGACGAAGGCATGAACAGGTTTATAATGAGCATAGACAGGGCTGTAAATTTAGTGCTAAAGGCCGGGCACATTGCCAAAGGCGGAGAGATATTCATACTTAAAATGCAGGCCTTGCTTATAAAAGATCTGGCCTTGGCAGTGGTTGAGGAAACGGCCTCGAAATACGGCCATGACCCCAAAAAGATTAAAGTGGAGTTTATAGGAAAAAGAAACGGCGAACGGATGTACGAAGAATTAATGAATGAAGACGAGTCTGAAATAGTATGCGAAGAAGAAGACATGTTTATTCTTTCGTCTTTTAACGGCAAGAATAAAAATTGTAAAAATGGCCTGAAGATATATAAATCAAGCGATGATAAATTTATGTCAGTTAAAGAGATAAGGGAATTATTGAAAACCGAACCGAATCAGTAAATATATGGGTAAAAATGTTTTAATAATAGGATATGGTTCCATTGGAAGAAGGCATGCCAGAAATTTATTGGAGTTGGGGATAGCTCCCTATATTTTAACAAGGCATCCCGACAGTTTGCATGCTGAATTTTCAAAGGATTTGGATATTTTTAAAAATAAAAATATTGAGTATTGTATTATATCTTCGGCAACAGCAAGGCATTTGGATGATTTGAAAAGATGCGTAAAATCCCTAAGCAGCGTAAAAAAAATTCTTGTAGAGAAACCGTTGGAATGCTCATATTTAAGAGGGCAGGAAATAAAAAATATTGCCAGAAAGCGCAAACTGGAAATTTTTGTCGGTTATAATTTGCGATTTATGAGCGCTTTTGGTTTTATCCGGGGGTTTATAAAAAAATATAAGAATAAAATAAAGATTGTAGAGGCGGTTGCAGGCCAGGATTTAAGGCAATGGAGGCCTTATAAGGATATAAAATGTTCTTATAGCGCTTATAGGGATTGCGGCGGCGGCGTGGATTTGGATCTTTCGCATGAAATAGATTATGTTTTATGGTTATTCGGGGATAAATTCAAAAATAAATATATATATAGGGCAAAAATCAGCAGTTTGAATATCGATTCTCCTGATATCTTTAAATTATTTTTAGATTACAAGGATTTTATCGTTGATATAACATTGGATTATATAAGAAAACCAAAAGATAGGTATTTAAAAATTGTTTGCGACAACGGTAAAAAATTGTATTATGATTTCATAACAGGCGCGCTGGAAATCGACGGGAAAAATATTTTTGATGGGAGCGATGAGTTGAATAAATCCTACAAAGTAATGTTAAATGTTTTTTTAGGCGTTGATAAATCCCATAAAGCCAAAAGTAAATTATGTTCGGTTGAAGACGGGTTAAATGTGCTGAAAATTTTAGAGGTTTAGTTATGTCAAGCGTTGGCAATATATTATGTACGATTTGCGCCAGAGGCGGTTCCAAGGGCGTAAAAAATAAAAATATCAGGCCTTTGCTCGGCAAGCCGTTGATAGCCCATACTATAAAACAGGCCTTAAAATGGGGCAAGGCAAAACACGTAATAGTTTCCACAGATTCACAGATAATAGCGGATATAGCCAGAGATAACGGCGCAGAAGTGCCTTTTATCAGGCCGAGTAAATTGGCAACAGACAATGCGCCGAAACTTTTAAGTATCAGGCACGCTCTTGTGGAATGCGAAAGATTAAATAATGAAAAATATGACATAGTGGTGGATTTGGATGCAACTTCTCCGTTGAGACACATAGAGGATCTGGATAACTGTTTGAAACTGTTTATAGAAAAGAAAGCAAAAACGCTTTTCAGCGTTGTCAGGGCGCACAGGAATCCGTATTTTAACATGGTTGAGAGGAAAAAGAATGGTTTTGTGAAATTATGCAAGAAATTGCCGGCTAACATAGTCAGAAGGCAGGATGCGCCTGAGGTATTTGATATGAATGCCTCAATATATTTTTTTAGAAGGGGGTTTCTGATTAATCCATCTCATCTTATGCCATTTTCTGATAAGACGGCTGTTTATGTTATGAGTGAATTCTCCGCTTATGATGTAGACAGGGAAATCGATTTTAAATTTATTGAATCTTTACTTAAAGAAGGAGCATGGAAAAGTGAAGTATAATAATTTATTTGATTTACAGGGCAAAGTGGCTGTAGTGACAGGCGCAGCAGGGCTTATCGGCAAGGAAATCGTCAGGGGCCTTGCAGAACATGGCGCGGTTGTTGTAATTGGCGATGTAAACAGCCGCTCGGGTAAAGCTATCGCAGGAGAATTTGCAGATTTAAACATGAAAGTTATTTTTAAGCATTTGGATATATCCAAAGAAGGATCTGTGCGGGAGCTGATAACTTTTGTTGTTAAAAAATACGGCAAAATAGACATTTGGGTTAACAATGCATATCCAAGAACAAAAGATTGGGGTTTGAATTTTGAAGATATACCGTTGGCATCCTGGAGGAAAAATATCGATATGCACCTTAACGGATATTTTATTTGCTGTCAGAATATCGCTGAATATATGAAAAAAAGAAAAACCGGGTCTGTAATTAACATGGCATCCATATATGGAATAGCCGGTCCGGATTTTTCAATATACGAAGGCACTGAAATGACAATGCCTGCCGCTTATTCGGTTATAAAAGGCGGCATTGTTAATTTTACAAGATATCTGGCGTCTTATTACGGAAAATATAAGGTTAGAGTAAATTCTGTTTCACCTGGAGGCGTTTATAATAAACAGCCTGATGCGTTTGTAAAAAGATATATACGCAAGACCCCTTTGGGGAGAATGGCTGTAGAAAAGGACATTATAGGTGCAGTGGTATATCTGGCGTCTGATGCGTCAGAATATGTTACAGGACATAACCTTGTTGTAGACGGAGGATGGAGTATTACCTGACAATGGAAATCATACGTAAGCCATATTTGGCAGAGAAGATTGTTATTGTTGACGGTTTGCCGGGATGCGGCAAGACAATGCTTTCTCCTATTATAGCAGCGCTGGATCGCGTAGAGAAACTTAGCTACTGCTATGAGCTGGAGCTTACTTGTCATTTAAATTATTTAAAGAAGATGGAACCTGACGCAGCTGTAACCTTGATTCGGATTTTAATGGATCTGAAACTTTACAATCTGATGATGGCTAGGGAGGTCAATTTCCGGCCAAGTGATTTGTCCAGTGTTTTTCATGATGCCCAACCTTTACGCTATATAAAAAGGGCTTTTCAAAAAGGCGATGAAGCAGTGCCTGACAGGATAAAAAAAGAAAAACCTATATTGCATCTCGCTACTCACCGTATTTTAAATATCAGCGAGCCTATTTTTTCGGCTTTGGAAAACAGAATTTTTTTTGTGGAAGTGGTAAGACACCCTTTATATATGGTAAAACAACAGATACTTAATATGGAGCGTATTATGTTCAACCCAAGGCATTTTACGCTTTATTTTGACTATAAAGGCAGCCAATTGCCGTATTTTACTCATGGTTGGGAAGAATTATTTATGAATTCTAACAATACCGAAAAGGCTATTTATGAAATAGAAAAGCTTACCGAAGCAACTGATTTAGCCAGAAAAAAAATTATGGAGAAGTATAATGGGCAGATTTTGACCATACCTTTTGAAAAATTCGTGGTTAACCCATGGCCCTATATGGAGCAGATAGAAGCCATGCTCGGAACCAAGATTACTGCTACGACCCGTAGGATGATGAAGCGGCAAAATGTTCCGAGAAAAATGTATGCCGAAGGTATCGGGTTAAAGATTTATAAACGTTGTGGCTGGGAGCCGCCTAAATCATCAAATGAAAAGCATGAATTTGAAATGCGCAGGCAATTTGTCGCGGACAAAGCATCAGCTGAAGCTATGCATGCGCTGGACAGGATATGCGCTGATTATGAAGAAAAATACATGGATGGCAGGAAAAAAACAGGAGAACATTATGAGTAAATTTTTAAAAACGTATTTTGACGGTTATAATAAAATCCTTAATGAATTCACCGCTGATCCTAAAAACCAGGAAGATCTGCAAAAAGCAGTGGACATTTTAAAAGGCCTCAGAGAAAGCAATTCTACAATATATCTCATCGGTAACGGCGGTTCATCTGCCATTGCGGAGCATATGGCTATAGATCTTACCAAAAATGCAGGATTACGCGCTATGGCCATAAGCGGTTCGCCTATGCTTACAACCTTTTCAAATGATTATGGCTATGAAAAAGTATTCCAGAAGGCCATAGACAGCTTTGGCAAGGCCGGCGATGTTTTGATTGCTATCAGCAGCAGCGGCGCTTCAAAAAATATATTAAATGCGTGCAAAACAGCGAAAGATAAAAATATGAGAATCATAACATTTTCAGGTTTTAACAATGATAATCCATTGAGAAAAGAAGGCGATATAAATTTTTGGGTTGATTCAAAGGCATTCGGTTATGTAGAGATTATCCATAATCTGTTGATTCATTATATTAATGATGCCATCATCGGATCCGTTGAATATATGATCAGGTAGGTATTTTGATGAAGATATATTTTAATACAAATACATTTGATGGGCTTATAAAAGAAAGCGGCATTCAGGTTACTTCCATGCCGGATGAGGCGGTATTATTGGTATTGGGGGCCAAGAAGGTGGATTACCCCAAATTTATCAGCCTAAAGTCAGTTTATAGGTTCGGAGTTGGCAGCGATAATATTGATTTTGATTTTCTCAAAAAAAGATCTGTGCCGGTATACTTTCCGAGTGAAAAAACTAAAAACATATTATATGATTCAACCGCCAATTTCACAGTTTATGGAATATTAAGCTGTTTGTATCAAGGCGCATTCGGGGATATAGACAGTTGGAAAAAAAAGAAGCGTGATTATATAGGCAATAATACTGCTTTGGTTATTGGATTGGGGAATATAGGCAACAGGGTAGCTGCAAAGTTGAAGCCGTTTATGAAAGTTAAAACATATGATACCTTGCATAACCGCATAGAAGAGCTTAAACCATTGATAGAAACAGCTGATGTTATAACTGTCCATATACCTTTGAATAATGAAACAGAGAATTTTTTTGACGCAATAAAATTATCATGGGTAAAAGACGAAGCCCTAATAGTCAATACTGCCAGAGGCGCCCTTTTTAATGAAGATGCGCTGTATGAAAAATTAAAAAATACACACTGCAGGGCCTTTTTTGATGTTTTTTGGAAAGAGCCGTATAAGGGTAAGCTAAAGGAATTGGGCAGCGATAAATTTTTTATGACCCCGCATTCCGCCAGTAACACCAAAGAATTTATTCAAGAAGGTTTTAACGATATACTTAACATATTGGAAGGATTGGGGAAATGAGTATTTTAAATTTTGCTATTATTGGTTTTGGAAAAATGGGAAATATCCGCTATAAAACACTCAGAGAAATTAATGGGTGTGTTGTGCGGTGGATATACGAACCTGACATGTCGAAACAGCTGCCTGAAGGCGTAGAACGCGCAAAAGATATCAAAACTATTTTGAGAGACAAGGAGATTCATGCAATTGTTGTTTGTGTTCCTAATAATGCTCTGGCTGATACAGTGGTAAAAGGGCTTAATGCCGGAAAACACGTTTTTTGTGAAAAGCCTCCTGGCAGAAATATGGCAGAGTTAAAAAAGATGATGATCGCAGAGTCCAATAATTCCGGTTTTAAGCTTATGTTTGGGTTTAATCATCGTCATCATGAAAGCATGATACATACCAAGAAACTGATAGATTCCGGAGAATATGGAAAAATTCTTTGGATGCGCGGTCGGTACGGTAAAAGTGTAGATGCAAATTTTTTCTCAAACTGGCGCGCAAAAAAAGAAGAGGCAGGCGGCGGCATATTTTTGGACCAGGGTATACACATGCTGGATTTGTTTCTAATGTTCTGTGAGGATTTTGAAGAAGTAAAGGCTTATGTCTCAAAATTATATTGGAACCTTGATGTAGAGGATAATGTGTTTGCTATGTTTAGGAATAAAAAAGGCCAGGTTGCGTCTTTGCACTCTACAATGACGCAATGGAGGCATTTATTTTCCCTGGAGATTTTCCTGGAGAAAGGCTATATAACAATAAATGGATTAAAAACCAGTTCTAACACTTACGGTGATGAGGTAATGTCTATTGCAAAAAACAGGTCTTTGCCGCCCGCAGCAATGTGGACCAAAGAAGAGGATTTGGTTTTTCACGTTGATAACTCATGGAGAAGAGAATTAGATATTTTTATTGATTCCATCAAGAATAATAAAAAAATATCAGTAGGAAACACTAAAGACGCCTTTAAATTAATGAGGCTCGTAAAGAAAGTGTATGGTGAAAAATGATTAAATTTACAAATAAAACAGCATTAGTTACCGGCGGGACCAGGGGAATAGGCAGGAGAATAGTTGAGTTATTGACAAACCTGGGATGCAGAGTTATTTTTACAGGCACCAAAGAGGGGAATGCAGTCAAGAATGATGATTTAATTTATATGCAATTGGATTTGTCGGATAAAACCAGTACAGAGAAATTTATATCCAGGTTAAGAAAAATTCCAAAAATTGATATCCTGATAAATAACGCAGGAATCAATGTTATCGAGCCTATTGATGAATTAAATCAGGCTGATTGGGAAAAGATACTAAAGGTTAATTTAACAGGCCCTATGCTTTTGACCAAAGAAGTAGCGGTTATAATGAAAAAAAATAAGACCGCAGGCAGGATTCTGAATATAAGTTCGATGTTCGGCATAATTTCTAAGGCAAAGCGTAATTCTTATTCTGCCAGCAAGGCGGGTTTAATCGGCCTTACAAGATCCAGCGCTTTGGATTTGGCCCCTTATAATATATTGGTTAATGCCTTGTGCCCTGGTTTTACAATGACTGATCTGACAGCATCTATACTTTCGCCTGCAGAGATAAAACGTTTATCTTCTGAAATTCCGCTTGGCAGGTTTGCAGATGAAGAGGAGATAGCCAAAATAGCCGTATTTTTATGCTCTGATTTTAATACTTATATAACCGGCCAGGCAATAGTTGCTGACGGAGGATTTACGATACAATGAAGATTGAATCTAGGATTAAAGATTATAACGTTGAAATAATAGATGGTTTATTGCAAAACAAAAATGTATTTTTTGACGGGTTGCATTATGGGCGTTTATTTTATTTTATAGATGAGAATTTTTTTCAAAAGCATAAAAAGGATTTAAAAGAGTTTATAGGTAGCGATTTTAGTTGTATTATTCCTGCCCTGGAAACAAATAAAAGCTATTTTAAATTAGGCGATTATTATAAGGTCCTTATAGAGGCATCCTTTAGGCGAAATGACATACTGGTTACGTTTGGCGGCGGGATTTTACAGGATATAAGCGGTTTTATATCGTCTACTTTATATAGAGGTATTAGATGGGTTTTTTTCCCAACAACGCTTTTAGCGCAGGCAGACAGCTGTATCGGCTCGAAGACGTCAATAAATTTTGATAATTATAAAAATCTTATCGGGACCTTTTATCCCCCTGATCGTATTTTTATTAATCCATCTTTTTGCCGTACGCTTGAACCTAATTATTTTAACAGCGGTTTGGGTGAAATTATAAAATTCCATTTAATGTCTGATAAAGCGGGGTATTTAAGATTAAAAAAATATATCAATTCATCGGAATTGCATAATGAAAATTATTTGAAAGAAATTATTCTTTCAACACTGGAAATTAAAAAATCATATTTTGACGCAGATGAGTTTGATACCGGCAGGAGAAATCTTTTAAACTACGGGCATTGCTTCGGCCATGCCCTCGAATCAGCTACTGATTTTAAAGTTTGCCATGGGGAAGCAGTGCTGGCGGGTATGGGGTTTGCTAATTTGTTATCTTTAAAACGCAGGATTATGACACAGGCCGTATATGATGAATTTGAACAGATACTGCAGAGGTTTTATCCTTGTTTTAATATTTCCTCCGTTAATATTGACGAAATTATTAAATATATGAAACGCGATAAGAAACGCACAGGTAATGAGTTGACAATGATACTTTCGGAAGGCATAGGCAAACAATTTAAATTTGATAATATTAAGGAAGCGGAAATTAGAGATACATATATTAATTTTTTGAGTATTTATCCAAAATCAAACAGGAGACCGGTATGCGTATTGTAGCAATGGTTCCTGCCAGGCTTGGCAGTAAGAGGATAAAGAACAAAAATCTTAGATTGCTTGATGGCAAGCCGTTGGTTTTTCATGTAATTGATAAGGCAAAAAAGGCCGCGGTTTTTAACGATATCTATATTAATTCAGAATCAGAAATATTCGCTGAGATAGCCAAAGAATTGAAAGTAAAATTTTATAAAAGGAGCCATGAATTTGCCAGTAATGATGCCACCAATGACATGTTTGTGTATGATTTTTTTAAAAATACAGACTGCGATATAATGATTCAAATTAACCCTACATCTCCTTTGTATACACAGGAAGATATAAAGAATTTTGTGAATACAATGCTTGATAATGACTATGATGCGATGCATGGAGTCAAGGAGGAGAGGATAGAGGCTATATTATGCGGTAAACCGCTGAATTTCGATATTTTTAAGCAGATGCCGCGCTCGCAGGACCTGGAGCCTGTATTATTGCATGCCGGCGGGCTTATGGGGTGGAAAAAATCCAGGTTTTGCGAAAACATGAAAAAGTATAATAGCGGCACATATGGTTGTGCGGGAAAAATCGGTTATTTTAAATTAACCGGTTTTTCAAAGATTGACATAGATAATGAGGATGATTTTGTGCTGGCGGAACTAGCCATACAAGCTAAAGCTAAGCGCGGGTATTTTAAGAAAAAATATTACAAACCTAAAAATATAGGGAAATGAAATGAAAACATATTCTGTAAGCCAGCTGGAAAAAATTTGCCTGGGTATATTATCGAAAATCGGGGTTAAATCAGAAGTTGCTGTTGAAGTTACCAATTGTTTGATAGAGACATCTCTCAGGGGAGTGGATTCGCACGGAGTAAATTTACTTCCTCATTATGTAGATGCCGTATTGGCCGGCAGAATAAATCCTAATCCGGATTTTAAATTTAAGAAAACCGGCGATACTATAGGTTTGCTGGATGCTGATGATTCTTTCGGCCATGCAGCTTGTTCTCTGGCAATGAAAAAAGCCATAGAGATGTGTAAAAAACACGGTTCAGGTTTTGTCAGCGTATATAATTCAACGCATTTTAGCGCATGTTCGTATTATTCGCTTCAGGCAGCAAGGCAAAATATGATTGGGATTGCCGCAACGCATACAGATTCCTTAATGCTTTCAGCGCGAGGCAAGCGCCCGTTCCTGGGCACCAATCCTATATCTTTTACCTTTCCTTGTGATGGCGAAGATCCTGTATGCCTTGATATGGCGACAACACAGGTAACGTTTAATTATGTAAGAATGGCTATGCAGAATAAGCAAAAGATAAAATCCGGTATAGCAGTTGATAAAAATGGCAATGTTACTACCCAGCCGGAAGAGGCTGCAGCGCTTTTGCCAATGGGCGATTATAAGGGGTATGCGCTTGGTTTTGTTGTGGAGGTATTATGCAGTTTACTGGCAAATATGCCGTATGGGCCTAATATAAGTTCAATGTATAAAGGGCCTATATCAAAAAAAAGAAAATTGGCTCATTTTGTCGGCGCAATAGATATCGGGAGATTTATAGAAATCAGTATATTTAAAAAAAGATTAAAACAGCTTGTTACTGATTTGAGAAATGAGCCTGCTTTTAATCCTGATTTGCCGGTTTTAGTACCTGGTGACCCGGAGAAGAAGGCGCAAGAACTTCGTTTAAGAAATGGAATTCCCTTGTCAGAATTAACGATGGAAAAAATTAACAATATTATTTTAGAAAAAAATTTGTCAAAAGAATTATTATTGCATGCAGAATAACCGGAAAGGGCTCTAAGATGGATAAAACACTTCTTAAAAAAAAGTTGTATAGCGGAGCAATATGCCTGGGGACATGGATTTTTATGCCTTCCCCGGATATTATGGAGATTGTGGGTTTGGCTAAATTTGATTTTGCGGTAATTGATATGGAACACAGTGCTATTACCTTGCAGGATGCAGCATCTATGATAAGAGCCGCTGAAAGCAGAGGCCTAAGCCCGTTAATCAGAGTTTCTTATCTGGATAATTCCCAGATTTTAAGGGCTTTGGATTCAGGGGCACACGGTATTCAGCTGCCTCACATTGAAGATGATCTGGAAGCAAAGGCTGCTGTTAAATATGTCAAATACCACCCTTTAGGTGAAAGGGGTTTTGCCACAACTACGAAATGCGGCGGATATACTTTAAAAAATATAGAAAAGCATATAATAAATGAAAATGAAACATCGTTTATTGTTGTAAGCCTGGAAAGTAAAAACAGCATAAATAATTTGGAAAGAATTATAGCTGTGCCGGGGATAGATGTTATATATATAGGCCCTTATGATCTTTCTCAATCCCTGGGAATCCCGGGAAAAGTGGACGACCCGAAGGTTTTAAAAACAATGGAAGACACAATAAAAAAAATAAGAAACGGCAAAAAAATAGCCGGATCTTTTGCAAATACTGCAAACAGGGCAAGGCAGTTAAAGGATATGGGCGTAAATTATCTGACTTGCCAGGCAGACGGTTCTTTAATAAGGGATGCCTTTGAATCTCTTCAAAAAGAGATATTTAGATAATAATCAGGAGGGGAAATGCCTACTGTCAAAAGAAAAAATACTTCAAGTATTGAATCCGATGTTAATAAGATATTAAAAGGGGATGGAATAGATATAGTAGAAGTTGACAATATAAAGATGCAAACTGTAACGCGATTGTCAGAATTAAAAGCGCGGTTTCCGGTAGGCAAAACCTGGGCGAAAAGGGTAGTGAATACCTTTAATTCGGCATTTTTTAACAGCGCTACATTGATCTGCCAGAATAAGGGAGAAGGGTGCAGGCGCCATAAGCATCCGGATTGCGATGAATTCTGGATTATTATGTCTGGTAAAATAAAGTTTGAAATAGGCGAGAATAAAGAGCCGAATATAGTCTCACAAGGCGATATAGTATATTTGCCTAAAGGCACTGCTCACAAGGTTATTGTTGTTTCAGATGAGCCGAGTATTAGGTTTTCAATCAGTGTCGAAGCCATGCGGAACATTTATTATGAATAAAAAAATACTAATAGACGAATTCTGGATATGGCATAAACAAAGGACAAAAATAAAAAATTGGTTATTTTGCTGGTTAGTTTCTTCCATAGCAATAAGATTCGCGTATAAAATTAAACATAAGGATTTATTCAAAAATTATAATTTCATCGTTAAATTTAAAAATCGGATGAAACTGGTTGTTTCTACTGATATGTGGATTAATTTGGTCGCAATAATAAATATTTTTGATAATTATATGGAAGGCATAAATATCAAATTAAACAAAAATGACGTTGTAGTGGATATCGGGGCGCATATAGGCAGTTTTGCATTGCCGGCTTTTTTTAATGGTGCAATTGTGTATGCTTTTGAGCCGGATCCAAAGAATTATGGAATATTAAATTTGTCTATACAGGCTAATTCAATAAAAACACAGCAGGGATTTTTTTTAGAAAATGTGGCGGTTTCTAAATCATCGGGTTTCGCAGATTTTTCAATAGGGGCTACTTCTACTACCGGAAGCCTTTCAAGAGCAGGTTTTTATAAAGCAGTCGCATGTGCGCCGCGTATTATGTGCAAGACAATTTCTCTTTCAGAGATGTTCGAAAAATATAACATAAAAAATTGCCGGCTGCTTAAGATTGATTGTGAAGGCAGCGAATACGATATTTTTTATTCTACAAGCCCTGATGTTTTTAGAAAAATTCAAAATATAGTAATGGATGCGCATAAAGTCAAAAATAATAATCCAAAGGAATTAGAAGATTATTTAAAGGCGCAAGGTTTTAAATTAATTGGCTCAAGGCAGTATGATAATGAATGCCGGGATTTATTTTTCTGTAACACATTGCACTGCTAAAGGGGAGGGTATAGTGACAAATCAAATCAGATTCGACCATATAGAGGTTCATGTAAGCGATATTAAAAAATATTGTGATTTTTTAACAAAGATTTTCAAGGGCGGGAAGATAGAGATTTTAAATAAAGAAGGTATTTCAATGTATACAAGCCCGGACGGACTAAACATAGAGGTGAAAAAGAAAAAAATAGATGATTCTCCGATATTAAGCGGGTTTTGCAATCCGTGTCTTAGAATGCTTGGGGCCAAAGATTTTATTGAAAATTCGTTAGGTTATAAGATCCAGGAAATACGGAAGACACCGCAGGGATACCCGGTTTATTTTTTCAAGGATTACGAAAATATTACCTGGCATATCAAGGACATGCCGTAAGAGCATAAAACAGGAGGGGTTATAATGCAGTGGCAGACAATGTTTAATATAAGGATTGATTTTGAAAAAAGTCACGATTCTTATATTTATGATAAAAACAGTAAAAGATACTTATTGGATTTTTTTGGCTTATATTCCACGTTGCCTCTAGGTTATAATCATGAAATTTTTAATAGTAAAGAATTCAGAGAAGAATATAACCGTATAGCAGCTGTTAAGATAACCAACTGTGAAATAATTTCTGATGAGGCGCGTGAGTTCCAGGAAGAATTTTCAACGCATAAAGATATGTCAGCCTACAAATATTTTCATTTTGGCTGTACCGGCGCCTTAGCCATAGAGGCGTCTATTAAAGCTGCGATTGACCAGAAGCCTACTGCTAAACCGATGGTGATAAGTTTAAAAGAGAGTTTTCATGGTATCAATGGTTATGGTGGTTTTGTAACAGATAGATTTTGGCCCACAAACGAACGGCTTAGTGGTTTTCCGGATTTGGGCTGGTATAAAATATACAACCCAAAGATTATTTATAAGGATAATAAAATCGATAAGCACTCAACACAGCAGGGGCTTGAACGATTTTTAACCGAATTTGAGCAATGTGTTGCTAAATACAAAAAAGAAAATATAACAGCCTTTCTGGTAGAACCTATTCAATCAACTTACGGCGATAACTATTTTCCGAAAGAATTTTTTAAGATAGCCAGGGATTTATGCGATAAATATAAGATTTGCCTGATTTTTGACGAGATTCAGACAGGGTTCGCAACATCAGGAAAAATGTGGTATTTTCAGCATCTTGGGATTGAACCGGATATAGTTGCTTTCGGCAAAAAGGTCCAGGTTACAGGCATAATGGCAAAAGAAAGTTTTGGGAATATTTTTAAAATGCCTATACGGCTTGAAGTCACCTGGGATGGCAATTTATCGGATATGGTCCGCGGAAAATATGTGTTGAGGGCTTATGAAAAATATAAAATATTGAAAAATGTAAATGAGAGAGGTTCAGAGCTTTTTAAAGGTTTGGGAGATATAAATAAAATAAAAAATCTCAGAGCTACCGGATTATTGTTTGCGTTTGATTTTAATACAGTAAATGAAAGGGATTCTTTTTTTAATAAGGCGGTTAAAAATAATTTTATATGCAATAAAACAAGAGACAAATCCATACGCTTAAGGCCCAACCTCAATGTTTCTTCAGAGGAAATCCAGCAAGCGGTTCAAACAATAAAAAACAGCTTATAGCCTATAGGTAGATATGCCTGAAAAAAATAAAATAAAAGTAGCCGTAATCCAAATGGCTAGTAATGCAAATAAATGCAGGAATCTTAAGCGCGCTGTTAAATTTATAAACAAGGCGGTTAATAACAGGGCGCAGTTCATTCTTTTGCCGGAGATGTTCAATTTAAGAGGCAGGAACGCGGAATTAATATCGCAGGCAGAAAAAGTTAACGGCCCATCTATTAAGCAGCTCAGGATTATTGCTGCTAAAAATAAAGTCTGGATTCTTGCAGGCAGCATATCCGAAAAGGCATCTGTCAAAAATAAGGCCTACAATACTTCTGTCTTGATTGATAATCACGGGAAGGTTAAATGCAAATACCGTAAAATGCATTTATTTGATGTTTCTTTAGGTAATAAAACAATATCAGAATCCAGAATTTATTTAAGAGGCCAGTCCCCGGTTTTAACATCGATAATGGGAGTAAAAGCTGGTTTGGCAGTTTGTTATGACCTTAGGTTTCCCGAATTATTCCGCAGATACACCAAAAATGGAGCAAAAATGCTTTGTATACCTTCTTCATTTGTTTTCTATACAGGAAAAGCGCACTGGGAGACATTGCTAAAGGCAAGGGCTATTGAAAATCAATGTTTTGTTATAGCGCCGAACCAGTGCGGCGCAGTTGGTAAAGGTTTAAAAACATACGGAAATAGTATGGTTATAGATCCATGGGGCAGGATTCTTGCAAAGGCATCAGGCAATCAAGAAGAGATAATATATGCCGATCTGGATTTTGCTAATCTAACAAAAATCAGGAAAGATTTTCCGGCATTGAATCATAGGGTATTATAATGCATGCTAGATATGAGAGTATAATTTTAGTAATCAATAAGCAGGGCCTGAAAACAGCTTTTAATATATATAACAGCCTTAGCCGCACAGGAAAGAACCCCCTGCTTTTAACGACAGACGACTTTTCTGTTCCTGATAAAATATATTCTGTTAGAAGGCTTCAATTTTATCGGGATTCTTCGCAAATAGATTATTTTAAAATCAAGCAGGAGGCAAGCGATATATTTTTCTCACTGGGTAATAAAGAAATATCCGGCAGTTTGACTCTTAGAAATTTAACCATGTACAAAGGAGTTTCTTTATGGGATTTAAGCGTCCGGAATGTATTTGCGGACCTTTTATCTATATTATACGATTTCAATATGGCAGAGGCCGCGCTGGATTTTGAAAAACCCTCCGAAGTGCATATTATAAATAACGGGGATAATCTGGCGAAGATATTTGAATTAATTGCCAAAAAAAGACAAATTCATCTTTTTATACATAGTATGCCGGGCAGGCGTATGTTATGCATAAATAAGTTTTGCTATATGCCTGTATTTTTTGCCAGGAAGATAAAAAGGTTTTTTGTAAGCGTTTATTTTCTGGTTAACAATCTGATAAAGTCCGGAAAACTGAAAAAGAAGTACAAGGTTATTTTTTTCACTCCTGTAAAAAGGGCTTTTGATTCAATGCTGCCGGTAATACTTAAGTATAATAGCGAAGAACGATTGGTAATTGATAGTTTTTTATCAGGTTGTTCAGAAAAAATGAAAGAAAACGGGATATTCTATACAGATTTTTTAGGGTATAAGTTGTATAGTCTATTTGACGGGCCCGCCTTGAAAAATATCAGGAAAATGATTAATAAAAATAAGAATTTTTACAGAGAACTGTCATATAAAGGCGTGCCTATCGGAGTTATGCTGGACAGGACATTTGATAAATTGGCCGGCGAGATATTTTTTAATAATATGGAGAATATAGATATTATAAAAAAGATTTTCGCTTCTCATAAAACAGAAGCCATAGTAGTCGTATATTATTCTGTTGATATTGCCATGGTAGCCAGGACAATATCAATACCTACACTTGCTATACAAAACGGGTTTATTGATGAACTCCGATGCTTCGGTCTTATTATAAATGATGCTGTTACAGTAGACGGCCCTTACTGGAAACAGCATTTATTAAAAAAACAGGATATTAATCCGGAAAGGATACGTGTCACCGGTCCTGTTAAATTTGACGTAGTGTCGAACGGCAGGTTTAAAGCCAGTGACTATGATTCTGCAACGAACGCAGCTAAACCTCAAAAAATAGTTATTTTTGCCACTACGCCCGGAACGGTTTTTCCCATGGGGTTTATAGAATATGAAAAGACAGTGCATTTCAAAAAAATATGCAGCGCTATGGCTAATATAAAAGGCGCGCATTTAATAATAAAATCGCATACAAACGAAAGAGACACCGCCATTTATAAGAATATAGCCGAGCAGGCAGGGCTTGAGGACTACAGCATTGTTAAGGATGTAGATATGTTAAAACTCCTGCGTGATTGCGATTTGCTTATAGCGTATACTTCCACTGTTGGTTACGAAGCGGTCTTATTGGACAAGAATATTATTTCTTTGTCAGGCGCTTCTGATGATATGTGGGATTTTAAAAGGTATAACGCCGCTATAATCATAGACAATTTTGAAATGATAGAAAGCCATATACGAAATGCCCTGTATGACCCTGAAACGATTTCCATGCTTAAAAAAGGAAGAGAAGAATATCTTCGCGAGCATGCCTATAAATTAGACGGGCATGCTGCTGACAGGGTTAAGGAAGTTATAGATGATTTTGTTAACACATAAGATCTCTCTTGAAAGGCATAATTTTACTTATGTTAAAACTAAGAAAACATTTAAGTTGGCTTAAGGCAAAATACAAATACCGGAATGCCCTTAAAAAAATTGATGATGCAGGATTAATTATAAGCCGGCCAGGCAGTCCAAGTATTTTAAACAAAGAAGATTTTAAATATAATTATTATAATGAGTTTGAGCACAAGTTTAAGATAAGAGAGAATATGGAAAAGAAGCCTGTAAAAAAATGGGGAGGCGCTCCTTCCTCTTTTTATAATTATGAGGCGTCTTTTTTGGATTCTCTTTCCTCAAATTTTGATTGTTCTTATTCGGAGGCCCTGCCGCAAGCTAACTGTTATGAAAATGCAATTTATTTTCCCCATGAGAAAATGCTTTATCTTCCCGATGAGATGGATGAAAAGAAGATTCTTGCGCTTGAAAATTTCCCGGAGGAAAGATATCCTAAAGATAAAATAATAGTAAAAAATATCCTGAAAAAAGTTAATAGAAATTATGAAGAAGTTAAAACAACGGTTATTTACGGCGGAAATATTTTTTTAAACCATTACGGCCATTTTTTAATAGATGGGGTGTCCCGTTTATGGTATGCCTTAAAGGAGCAAAATTATCCCATAATAATTGACTTACCCCGCGGTATAAGGAATAAAAAGACACATATAGACTACTTTTATGAAGCGCTGAATATTGATTCCAGAAGATTTATCAGTTTTTTGAAACCCGTAAAATTTAAGAAGATTATTGTGCCGGAGCGAAGTATAGAATTAGGGGGAAGCAATGCTTATGAGATTCATAAGTTGATTCCGGAAAATGTAGCGAAGAACATAGTATCGGAAATGATAAAACCAACCGATCAGCCTTTATATTTATCCAGAGCGAAATTACCGGAAGATAGAAGATTAATCTTAAATGAAAGGGATGTGGAGGATAAATTAAGGGATAAAGGATATGCTGTCATCTATCCTGAGGAATTAAGTTTAGTTGAACAAATTCGTCTGATTAACAGGCACAATGTCGTAATAGGGCCCGGCGGATCTGCTCTTCATAACATTCTTTTTAATTTACCCAGCAATAAACAGCTAATTTATCTCGGCGATACTGATTGGCTGTGTATGAGGACTTTATATATAGACGCGATGAAATCCATTAGATCAGTATATATCGCTTGTTTAAGCAGGCCGGAGATTAAAACTAACAAGAAAAAAGAATCAGCAGGCAGGGATAGAAGAGTTTGGGATACAAATACGCTAACGGAAGTTTTAAAAAAAATCGACTTATTTTAACGATGGGATTGGTTAATGAAGAATAAAACAAGGATACTTCATATAATAGAAAGCCTGGGTTGCGGCGGAGCCGAACGCGCATTATTAACTAATTTAACATATTTGAATAAGGATAAGTTTTATAATGCGGTCGCTTATTTATATAATGACGGGTTTTTTTTACCGGATTTAAAAGAAATCGGAGTTAAGGCATATCCGTTAAGCTTGAAAAATATTTACCATCCATTTGCGGCAATAAATAGAATAATAAAAATTATAAAAAATGAAAAAATAGATATAGTGCATACTAATCTTTTTGGAGCCGATATTTACGGCAGGATAGCCGCTAAACTGGCAGGCGTGCCGTATGTTGTTACGACCCTGCATAATCTTGGATATGAACAAAGTTCTGTTTTTGATAAGAGAAAAATAGCGGATAATATTGCCAGAAGATTTTGCGATAGCCGTTTTATTGCAGTATCGGAGACCGTGAAAAAATCTGCAGAAAGAAATTTGAAAATTAAAAATATAAGAGTTATTTATAATTCAATAGATATTAATGCATTTTCCCCCCTTGAAGAACAGGAACGAATTGATATAAGAAATAGATTGGGTATCAAAAAAGATGTTTGCGTATTAACGGATGTAGGCAGGCTGGATTTTGATAAAGGGCATAATTTTTTATTAAAAGCGTTGACATTGGGGGAATTAAAAAATAAGAATTTTGTATTATTATTAGCTGGTAACGGCCCGGCCGAGGCGGAATTTAGGGATTTATGCGTAGAATTAGGCATCCAGGAAAAGGTAATTTTTTTAGGTAGAAGAAATGATATAAGGGATATTATAGGTTGTTCGGATTTATTCATACTCCCCACTATTAATGAGGGTTTCGGAATAGTTATTTTAGAGGCCATGGCCTTAAAAATACCATGCATAGCTTCAGATATAGACGGTGTCAGGGAAATAATAGAAAATGGTAAAGACGGTATTTTGGTAAAACCTGCTTCTTCTGAACTGCTATCCGGCGCGATATTTGATTTAATGAACAACCCCATAAAAAGAACAAATATTATAGAAGCCGGTTATGCAAAGATTAAAGAAAAATATGACATTAAAAATAAAGTTAACCTGCTGGAAGATGTATACCTGAATCTATGATTAAAGAAAAATGGTTTTTATATACCCTGATAGCTTCTTTTATTTTTAGTATTTTTTTGTTATGTTTAACAAGAAATCCTATGATGCCGGATTCTAATAGCTATAATGCCATAGGTTTAAGCCTGTCTACCGGGCATGGCTATACCACAGAAAACCATGAGCTTACTATGGCGCGCGAACCTGCGTATCCATTTTTCCTGGCGTGTGTATATCTGATATTCGGATACAGCCATATAGCAGCCCAGATGGCGCAAATAGCATTATTTTTACTTACGGTTATTCTGGTATATAAGACAACAAATCTTATTTTTGGCCCGCGGATAGCAAAATATACTATGATAACAACGGCATTTTTCCCTACGCTTGCTAATTATCCGGCTTATATATTGTCCGAAACATTATTTACTTTTTTGCTATGTTTATTTGTATTTGTTTGCACGAAGCTTTATATTGAAGATAGATGGATATATTATATTTTGTCCGGATTTATTTTGGGAATAGCATCGCTTTGTAAATCAATAATGCTGCCCTTTATCCTGATATTATTTTTATGGATTATTATATTAAAGAAGAATAATTTTAGAAAAGCTCTATTAGGGGCAATCTGTACGGTTTTAATATATATAGTTACAGCAATGCCCTGGATGTATAGAAATTACGCGCATTTTGGCACTTTTTCTTTAAGAGAAGGAAGCGAACAAATATTATGCATAAAGGTTCAAAAACTTGACTATAATTTTGATGATTTTAAAAAGGCCTTTGTTTTTACTGTATCAGAAAATCTTGGCCAAAAAATATTTCCCGGTGTTGTTGAAAAACCGGAGGATTTTTTATTTAAGGAAGATTATTTAGCCAGAGGTAAAATATTGCCGGAATTTGAAAATAAGGGTTACAGCTCCAAAGAAATAAAGGATATAATGACAGCAAAAATAATTAAAAGGCCTTGGAAATTTTTGCTCATATCGTCCCTTGATTTGCTTAAAATGACGCAATTTACATATCTGCCTGTATTGATAGATCAGGAATACATTATAAAAAGATTCAGCGTTTTTAAATATGGGAATAATTTGCTTTCTTTGATAAGAGCTGTTTTCAGGTCTTTCGCGTATATCCTTATTTTATTTTCTATAATCGCGCTTTTTGTGCAAAGGGCGCTGTGGAAAAAATGGATCTTATTGTTTCTTGTGATATCGTACATTTCTTTGTCGTATTCAATTGTTTACGGCCATGGCCGTTATTCTGTGCCTCTTATTCCGTTTTATATAATATTGTCAATGGGTTTTATCTTGAAAGATAAGAAGGAGATCAAGTGATATTCTTCCTGGGTTTATCAGCAGCCTTAATTACAGTTTTTTTGCCCATAGCCTTCACGTCACTTATTTTGATTGTATTGCTGGGAATATTAATAGGGCTGTTAATTTATGTCAAAAAAACATCCGAAGAAGATATCTTTTTGTCTAGTTTGTTCTTGCTTTCGTTTTTATCAAAAGTTATGGTTTCTCTGCTGCTTTATAATCTTATTTTTTTACGTAATGGAACTGGATTATTAGGAGACGGATGGAGTTTTAGTGAAAGCGGATATTCTATTCTTCAATTGTGGCTTGGCGGGATGAGAGATATGAACGAAATTGTTGTTAACACACTGAAAGTAACCACCAGCGGCAATTTGGGCAGCTATGATTTCTGGAATGCAATAGTTTATTATTTTACAGATAAGAGCCCGCTTTCACTGATATTCATAAATTGCTTAGTAAGTTCTTTGACGGCGATATTGATCTATTATATAACCAAGCAGCTTTATAATATAAAAGCGGCTAAAATATCAGCAATATTAACGGCTTTTTGGCCTTCTTTATTTATTTGGTCTGTACAAAATTTGAAAGAACCTTTAAGTATTTTTTTAATGGCATTAATAATATGGGCAGTGCTGCTTTTAAAAAAGAAATTCAGGTTTTATTTATTATTTATAATAGTATTATCAAGTATAGCACTGAAAGAACTAAGAATTGTATCTTTTTTTATGTTTTATGCCGTAATATTCCCGTTTTCTTTAATTTTGTTCTTATGGAAAAAAAACAGGGTCTTATTTATATTTTTAATCTTATTGGCAGGCATCGGCTTGCCTTTGCTTATAAAAGAGTACTTAACTCACCAGTTAAATCACCAGTCGCTTTTGGAATATATAAACTATATGAGAACAGCCAGGGCATATGGCAGTACAGCGGTTTTGCCAAATTTCAGTATTGCCAAACCAGCAGGTTTTATATCTTTTGCGCCTCTGGCGTTATTGATTGCGTGGCTTGCGCCTTTTCCGTGGCAAATCGGAAGCATGTCTCAAATAGCAAGTATGCCGGAAATGCTATTATATTATTTATTGTTACCGGCTATGTTTTTGGGATTGAGATTCGTTATGAAACATAAAATAAGAGAAGGCGGCGTAATAGTTGTGTATATATTTATAATGATGCTGGTATTGGCTTTTATAGAAGGCAATGTGGGGACTTTATTCAGGCACAGGGCAATGGTTTTGCCTTTTATGTTTATTCTGATAGGTATAGGGCTTGATGAGATGAATTTTAAAATTACAATACACAACTGATCATATGAAAACATTATTTATTTCTTATAACAGCGCATTGGAGCCGTTAATACAGTCCCAGGGTATTCCTTACCTGAAAGGATTATCTGATAAAGGCATAAAATGTTTTTTGTTAAGTTTTGAAAAACAAACGGAAGGTATTGGGAAGCTTGAAAAGGAATTAGAATGCTATGGAATAAAATGGTATCGCCTGAGGTATCATAAGAGGCCCACTTTGCCTGCTACTTTATTTGATATCGCCTCAGGTATTTTGGCAGGATTGCGTATAATTGTTTCAAAGAATATAGATATTGTTCATAGCCGCGCTACTGTCCCGGCTGTAATGGGGTATATAATAGCAAGGCTTACAGGCAAAAAATTTATTTTTGACATAAGAGGGTTAATGGCAGAGGAGTATGTTGATGGCAATTTATGGAAAAGAGAAAGTTTTTTATA
>ORJL011923637.1_pt1 | contig 23362 bp, 21 predicted proteins | sample 1779941 | NCBI WGS metagenome assembly ORJL01 (sample SAMEA104232317, study PRJEB22302) | groundwater metagenome | biome: forest; feature: aquifer; material: groundwater | place: USA | collected 2011-08-07 | depth 5.8 m
AGGCGCCCGCGGCGGACCTGTTCGACCATCCCGGCCACCCCTACACCAAGGGCCTGCTGGGCTCGATTCCACACCTCGATGCCGCGGCGCAGAGCAACGGCGCGCGGGCACGACTGAACGAGATCAAGGGCATGGTGCCGTCGCTGTTCGACCTGCCGCCGGGCTGCAGCTTCGCGCCGCGTTGCACCCATGCCACCGAGCGCTGCCGCGGCGAGGCGCCGGCGCTCGAGGAGCAGCGGCCCGGCCACTGGGTCGCCTGCTGGCACGCCGACCGCCTGCTCGGGAGTGCCGCATGACCGAGGCCCTGCTCGAGGTCACCGGTCTCAAGAAGCATTTCCCGATCCACAGGGGCGTGTTCAGCCGCGTCTCGGGCCACGTCTATGCCGTCGACGGCGTGTCGTTCAGCATCCGGCGCGGCGAGACGCTGGGCCTGGTCGGCGAAAGCGGCTGCGGCAAGTCGACGGTCGGCCGCACGCTGCTGAAACTGCTCGAGCCGACCGGCGGCTCGATCCGCGTCGGCGGCCACGACATCACCGGCCTCGACGCCGAGGGCATGCTGCCCTACCGGCGGCGCATGCAGATGATCTACCAGGATCCCTACGCCTCGCTGAACCCGCGCATGACCGCGGGCGAGATCGTGGGCGAGCCGCTCACCATCCACCAGGTCGGCACGCCGGCCGAGCGCCGCCAGCGCGTCGCCTTCCTGTTCGAGCGCGTCGGCCTCAGGCCCGCGGCCATGCTCTCCTACCCGCACGAATTCTCCGGCGGCCAGCGCCAGCGCATCGGCATCGCCCGCGCGCTGGCGCTCAGCCCCGACCTGATCGTCGGCGACGAGCCGGTGTCGGCGCTCGACGTGTCGATCCAGGCGCAGATCATCAACCTGCTGATGGACCTGCAGGAGGAGTTCAAGCTCTCCTACCTGTTCGTCGCCCACGACCTCGCCGTGGTCGAGCACATCAGCCATCGCGTCGCGGTGATGTATCTCGGCCGCATCGTCGAGATGACCGACAAGCGGACCCTGTTCGAGATGCCGCTGCATCCCTACACCGAGGCGCTGCTGTCGGCCGTGCCGATCCCCAAGGCGAGCGCGCGCGGCCGCAAGCGCGTGATCCTGACCGGCGACGTGCCGAGCCCGATCAATCCGCCGCCCGGCTGCCACTTCCACACCCGCTGCCCCTACGCCATGCCGCGCTGCCGCACGGACGTGCCGACCCTCGCTGAAATCAAGCCCGGCCACTTCGCCTCGTGCCATCTGCACGACGGCGGCGTGACGTTCCCGCTTCGCGCGCCTTCCTAGACGCGCTGGGCGCCTGCGTCCTAAACCGACCCGCGCAGCCGCGGGTCGAGCATGTCGCGGATGCCGTCGCCCAGCAGGTTGAAGGCGAGCACGGTCAGCGTGATGGCGGCGCCGGGGAAGAACACCAGCCACCACGGCGGCACGAGGCCGGCGTTCAGCGCATCGGACAGCATGTTGCCCCATGTCGGATTGGGCGGCGGGATGCCGACGCCGAGGAAACCCAGCGACGCCTCGATCACGATGGCGACGCCGAGATGGGTGGTGGCCAGGATCAGGTAGGGCGCCACGCATTGCGGCAGGATGTGGCGGAACATCAGGCGCTTGTGCGAGGCGCCGAGCCCGCGCGCCGCCTCGACGTACTGCATCTCCTTGAGCGACAGCACGACCGAGCGGATGACACGGCCGCCGAACGGGATACGGGTGACGGCGATGGCCACGATCACGGTGCCGAGGCCGCCTCCCAGGGCCATGGCGATCGCCATCGCCAGGATCAGGTCGGGAAAAGATTGAAGGAATTCGATCAGCCGCTGGCTCACCATGTCGAAGCGGCCGCCGAAGTAGCCGCAGGCCAGGCCCCACAGCGCGCCGATCGTGGTGCCGAACAGCACCGCGCCGAAGGCCACGGTGAGCGAGGCGCGGCTGCCGTAGATCACGCGGGAGAGCGTGTCGCGGCCGATCTGGTCGGTGCCGAACCAGTGCTTCTCGCTCGGCGGCTTCTGCATGGCGCGGAAGTCGGACTTCAGCGGCTCGTAGGGCGTCAGCACCGGCGCCGCGACGGCCATGACGACGATCGCGGCCGCAATGCAGCCCCAGAAGGCCGAGAGCGGCGCGCGACGGAAGAACCGGCCGAGGCCGGCCACGGCCGTCCTGAGGCGCGAGGGCGCGACGGGCAGCGCCGGATCGATCGGGGACGTCACGGTCATCGGTAACGGATCCTGGGGTCCAGCAGGGCGATGGCGAGGTCGACCGCGATGTTCAGCAGGACGAACACCACGGCGTAGAGGAACACCAGGTTCTGCATGACGAAGACGTCGCGCTCGCTCACGGCGGTGAACATGGCATAGCCCAGCCCCGGCGTACCGAAGGCGCGCTCGACCGGAATGGAGCCCGCCAGCACCAGGCCCATCAGCACGCCCGAAAGCGTGATCACCGGCAGCATGGCGTTGGGCAGCGCGTGCAGCGAGATCACCAGCCGGCCGTTCAGCCCCTTGGCGCGCGCCGTCCGCACGTAGTCCTCGCGGATCACCTCCAGGAGGCTGGAGCGCGCCATGCGCGCGATGTAGGCCGCCTGGCCGAGCCCGAGCACGACCGCCGGGCCGATCACCAGCTGCAGGTTGCCCAGCGGATCGGCGAGCAGCGACACCCCGGCCATCGGCGCGCGATAGCCGAACCAGAACAGCAACGCCAGCACGATCAGCATGCCGACCCAGAAACCCGGCACCGCCAGGAACAGGATGCTGACGAAGCGCACGACGCTGTCGGCGAGGCTGTTGGGCCGGAGCGCGCTCACGATCGCCACCGGGATGCCCACGATCCACGACAGCAGCACCGAGAGCAGCGCGATCTCGGCGGTGAGCGGCCCGCGCCGCAGGATCATGTCGGCCACGCTTTCGGAGCGGAAGAACGAGCGGCCGAAGTTGCCGCGGGCGATGGCCTTCACCCAGTCGATGTACTGCACCCACAGCGGGTTGCTGAGCCCCAGCTCGGCCATGTAGTGGGCGCGCTGCGCCTCGGTGAGCTTGCTCATGCCCTCGGGCCCGAAGATCGCCACCAGGGGATCGCCGGGCAGGATGCGCATGACCACGAAAACCATGATCGACACGCCGACCACCGTCAGGGCGCCGAAGGCCAGCCGCCGCGCGATGTAGCTATACAAGGCCGAAGCCCATGGCGCGTCTCCCGGGTGCGCGCCTCTGCGGGCGCTCGTTCCTGGCCGCCATCATAGGGCCGACGCGGGCCTCAAAGCGACCCCCCTCTCATCCCTCCGCTCGAGCGGTCCGTACTCGACGACAAGCACCCTCGTCGCCTACCGACACGCCGGGCTGCCCTTGGCGCGCCGACATCGGCTGACTTCTGGCCGTAACCGTGACCGTCGAAGTTGGCCCCGTGATCCCGTCCCTGCCTCGCAGCGTTGCGCTTCCGCTGCTGCTCGCCTTGGCGCTGCCGCCGGCCCCGGACGTTCGGGCCGCCGGCGGCGCCCACATCGTCGACGACTCGGAGGTCGAGCCCCCGGGGACCTGCCATCTCGAGACCTGGGTCACGCGCTTCGTGCCGGGCGACGGCTACCTCAACGTCGGGCCGGCCTGCACGTCCGAGCGCATGCCCCGGATCCAGATGGGCGCCACGCTCCAGCACTATTGGGGCGAGGATATCAATGCGCCGCTGCTCGGGCCCACCTTCAAGGTCAATCTCGTCCCCGAAGCCACGGGCGTGGGCCTCGGCCTCGATCTCAACGCCGGCATGAACCTGCGGACGGGCGATCTCGGTATCGCTTCGCTGGTGATGCTGGTGTCGATCCCCCTCGGCGACAAAGTCAAGATCAACGTCAACGGCGGCTGGAGTTACCTGAGCAATGACTTCAATCAGAACGCGGCATTCTACGGCATGCAGGTCGAGGCCAAGGTCGCCTGGGATCTGAGCCTGATGCTGGAGATATTCGGCCGCGAACCGGGCATCGCCGGCGCCCAGATCGGCCTGCGCTACACGCCGAACGACGGCTGGGTCGACTTCGACATCCTGGCCGGCAATTCCTTCGATGCGACCAGTCCGAAATTCTTCACCGTGGGCGTCACCGTCCGGTTTTGACGACGGCCTGTTCTGGACCGCGCGGGAGACGCGCGCGGTCCGTTGGCGGTGTAGCCGCAGCCGGCGACGTCGATGCTGGTGTCATCGACGGGAATTCACAGGAAGACCGCCGGCTGGCCGCCGAGCAGGATGTGGCCCACCGCCTCGTAGTGGGCGCCGCGCGACTGGATCTGCTGGCTGAGCGTGTGCATGTCGCGGAAGCGGCGCTCGAAGGGGCTGCCGGGAAAGATGCTGTCGACGCCGGCTGCCTTGTAGACGAAATCCGCGGCTTCGATGGCGGTGTGGATGGCATGGGTACAGCCGAGGCGAACCCGGGCGCGGTCGGGAATGTCCATCGGCGCCGCCGCACTGGCGCGCTCGTAGAGCGTGCCGACGATATCGAGCAGATAGGCCCGCGCCGCCCCCAGCCGCGCCTCGGTGCGCGCCACGTCGGCCTGCACGGTGGGGCTGTCGGCCATGCGGCCGAGATTGCGCGGCGCCTTGGTGGTTGCGAGTTCGACCAGCGCCTCCAGCATCGCCCGCGCGATGCCGAAAGCGACACCCGCCACGCCCACGGCATAGAGCCCGGCGTGGGTGAAGGAATAGAGCGGGCCGGTCTCGCGGCGCAGCGACGGATCCTCGCGCTGGCTGGAATGGGCCTCGGGGATGAACACCTCGTCGAAGGTGTAGGAATCAGACGCCGTGCCGCGCAGCCCGATGGTGTCCCAGGTGTCGAGCAGCACCGCCTCCGAGGCGGGACAGAGCAGGATGCGCTGGGCCGGCCTTCCGTAGCGGTTGAGCCGGAGCGCCCCGCCCTCCTCCTCGACGAAGCAATGCGCGCCCATCCAGGTGGCGGCGCGGCAGCCGCTGGCGAAATCCCAGCGGCCGCTCACGCGATAGCCGCCGGGCACGGCGCGGGCGCGATGCGCGTTGGGCGGGCCCCAGGCAACCAGCGCGTGCGGATCGCGCCAGATGTCGCGCGCCACGTCGAGCGCGATATAGGCGCCGACCAGCGCCGAGCTGTTGCCGACGAAAATATTCCAGGCGACCGACGCGTCGTGGCGCGCCGCCTCCTCGACCGACGCGAGATATTGCCCCGGCGTCACCTCCTCGCCGCCGGCCGAGCGCGGCAGCAGCAGCCGGAACAGCCGCGCCTCGTGCAGCAAAGACAGCAGCGCGGGCGGAATGCGGCGCGTGCGCTCGATCTCGTCGGACGCGGCGGCAATGGCGGGGCCCAGCGCGTGGGCGCGGGCGATGGGATCGTTCAGCTGGTCGGCGCGCTCGAGACGGTCCATGCGCGGCCCTTTCGGAGGTCAGTGTCGGCGCATTGCGGCCGAGGTGGGGGCGGGAGTCAATGAGAGCGGGGAGCGGCGCGCCGGCAAGACCACAGTGAAGCCGTTCTTCCGCAGGGCCCGGCGATGCGTCGCCGCCTGACGAAACACGGGATCACTCCCTGTCCCGTCCCCTGCTCGACGGTCCCCGCCTTGACGCTGCGAACCCTCGCTGCCAGCATGGTTTTGGTGGTTCCCGGAAGGGATCAATAGGGAACGCGGTGCGTCGGCTTCGACGCGATGCCGCGGCTGCCCCCGCAACTGTAAGCGGCGAGCTTTGGACCGGTAATGCCACTGGGGACCGACAGGCTCCCGGGAAGGCGGTCGAGAGCGACGACCCGCGAGCCAGGAGACCTGCCACCAGCCGCGGTCACGCGCGAGCACATTGGGCGGGGTGCCCCGATGTAGGAACCGGCCCGTGTCCATCCGCCTCAGGCGCGACGGCAGCGTACCGGCTACAGGTTCGCGGTGACGATCGAGATGCACCGCGAGTCTGTCATGAATTACCGTTCCTTCGCCTTCCTCTCCCTGCTCCTGCTGTCCCTGCTCGCGGCTGTCGCGCCGGGCACGGCGGCATGGGCGGCCGGCGGCGCCCACATCGTCGACGACTCCGAAGTCATCGAGCCCGGCAGCTGCCAGTTCGACACCTGGGTGTCGAAGTTCGACGACGGCGGCAGCGGCTATTTCAACGCCACCAACGCCTGCACGCTGAAAGACCTGCCGAAGCTGCAGTTCGGCGCCCAGTTCCAGCATCTGTGGACCCCCGATGCCGGCGACGTCCAGCTGCTCGGCCCGCAGGCCAAGCTCAACTTCCTGCCGGAAGAGTCCGGCGTCGGCGTCGGCCTGATCTTCAACAGCGGCGTCGCGCTGCAGACCGGCAACCTCGAAACCCTGAGCCTGATCGTGCCGGTGACGATCCCGCTCAACGACCGTGTGCGCTTCAACTTCAACGCCGGCTGGAGCTACATCAGGGTCGGCGACTTCCCGAACGCGCTGTTCTACGGCGCCCAGGTCGAGGCCAAGGTCGGCTGGGAGGACGTCAGCCTGATGGCCGAGGTGTTCGGCCGCGAACCGGGCTTCACCGGCGGCCAGATCGGAGTGCGCTGGCGGCCGAACGACGGGCCCCTCAGCTTCGACCTGCTGGCCGGCGGCTCCTTCGACTTTCTGGCCACCGGCATCCTCGAAGCGGTGAACACCAGGTTCTTCACCGTCGGCGTCACGTTCCGCTACTGAGTCAGCTGATCGGCTCGCCGGTGCAGCGCCGCCACTGCTGGTCGGGATCCGAAGGCGCCTTCATGCGCATCCGGGTCTCGCCCATCAGGATCATGACGACGGTGCCGCCGGCATCCGGCTCGGCCGCCGGCACGACATAGGCGAAGCCGTGGCGGTCGTAGTCGCCCTCGATCCGGGCGCCGCCCGGCGTCGTGAGCTGCGGGCCCTTGATGGTGAGCCGCCGGCCGTCGGCGTGGCACCAGTCGCCGTCGATCGCATCGGCCCGCGCCGGGCCCGATGCGATCAGGCAGGCGGCGGCGAGCGGGATCGCGATCAAAGTGACGATGCGTGACATGGGGCTTCTCCTCGCCGTCGGAGATGTGGGGCCGTCAGACGATACGCGTCTTGCGATCGCCCCAGTAGCGGTCGCGCAGCAGACGCTTGTAGAGCTTGCCGGTCGGCAGGCGCGGCAGCTCGGCCTCGAAGTCGACCGAGCGCGGCACCTTCTGGCGCGCGAGGTGCTGGCCGCAGAACGCGATCAGCTCCTCGGCCAGTTCGGGGCCGGGATCGACGCCGGGCATCGGCTGGATCACCGCCTTCACCTCCTCTCCGAGATCGGCATTGGGCACGCCGAACACGGCGGCGTCGGCCACCTTGGCATGGGTGATCAGGAGGTTCTCGCATTCCTGCGGGTAGATGTTCACGCCGCCCGAGATGATCATGAAGGTGGCGCGGTCGGTGAGATGGAGGAAGCCGTCGGGATCGACGTAGCCGACGTCGCCCACCGTGCTCATGCTGCCGTCGGCCGAACGGGCTTCCGCGGTCTTGACCGGATCGTTGAAGTATTCGAACGGCGTCGCGGTCTTGAACCAGAGCGTGCCGGGCTCGCCCGGCGGCATCGGCTGCATGTCGTCGTCCAGCACGTGCAGCTCGCCCAGCAGGACGCGGCCGACCGTGCCCTTATGGGCCAGCCACTCGGCCGAATCGCAGGCGGTGAAGCCCAGCCCCTCGGTGGCGCCGTAGTATTCGTGGATGATCGGGCCCCACCACCGGATCATCTGCTCCTTCACCTGCACCGGGCAGGGTGCTGCGGCATGGATGGCGATCTCGAGCGAGGACAGATCGGCGCCCTTGCGGACCTCGTCGGGCAGCTTCAGCAGCCGCGAGAACATGGTGGGCACGAGCTGGCTGTGGGTGACGCGATGCCTGCCGATCAGCCCGAGGTAGGTCTCGGCGTCGAAGCGCTCCATGATGATGGCGGTGCCGCCCATGCGGATGGTGAGGTTGACCGCGGCCTGGGGCGCCGAGTGATAGAGCGGCGCCGGCGAGAGGTAGATCATGCCCTCGCGGTAGTGCCAGAGCTTCTGCAGGAAATCGAACATCGGCAGCTGCTGCGCCGGCGGTTGCACCGGCAGCGGCCGCAGGATGCCCTTGGGCCGGCCGGGGGTACCCGACGAATAGAGCATGGCAGTGCCGAGCAACTCGTCGGCAATCGGCGTCGCCGGAAAACCGGCCGTGGCTTCGCCGAGGTTCAGGATCTTTTTGCCGTCGCCGGGTCCATCGACCACCAGGCAGAGTTCGACAGCGGGACATTGCGCCAGCGCCGCCAGCGCCACCTCGCGCTTGGCCTCGGAGATGATCAGCACCTTCGACTGGCTGTTGTTCACGATGTAGGCGAGTTCGTCGGGCGTCAGGAAGGAGTTGATGCAGGTGTAATAGAGGCCGGCCCGCTCGCCGGCACCGCAGCATTCGACGTAGCGCGCGTTGTTCTCCATGTAGATCGCGTAGTGGTCGAGCCGATCGAGGCCGCGGGCGCGCAGCAGATGGACCAGCCGGTTGGTTCTCGCCTCGAGCTCGCCATAGGTGATGGTCTCGCCCGTGCCGGCCATGACGACGGCAGGCTGGTGCGCACGCACCGCGGCATGCTTGCCAGGATACATCGGTCTCTCTCCGTCGATGGTCAGGTGCCGCAGAAGGTCTTGTAGCCGCTCATGTCGTCGGTCGGCGGCTCGGCATAGGCGGCGAACTCGGGCCGCTCCTCGAAGGGACGCGCCAGCACCGTCATCAGCTCCTCGAAGGGCGCGTAGTCATCGCGTTCGATGGCGGCGGCCAGCACCGCCTCGACCCGGTGGTTGCGTGGAATGTAGACGGGATTGACCGCATGCATCGCCGCGCGCCGGTCCGCGCCATCCCGCGGTTCGGCGGCGAGGCGCTGGCGCCAGCGCACCGCCCAGGCATCGAAGGCCGTCGGATCGAGGAACTGGTCGCGCACGCCTGAGTCCAGGGCCGGATCGGCGGCGGCATCGCCCGCCATATCACCGAGCCGGCGGAAGGTGAGCGTGAAGTCGGCCTGGTTCGCGGCCATCGCCTTCAGCAGATCCTCGGCCAATGCCGCATCGCCCTCTTCCGCGGTGAACAGGCCGAGCTTGCGGCGCAGTCCGCCCAGAAGCGCCGTGGCGAAGCGCGGCTGGAAGGTGGCGAGCGCCTCGTTGGCCTGGGCCAGCGCCGCGTCGCTGTCGTCCGACAGGAGCGGCAGCAGCGTCTCGCCGAAGCGCGCCAGGTTCCATGGCGCGATGCGCGGCTGGTTGATGTAGGCATAGCGGCCCTGGGTGTCGATCGAGCTGAACACGGTTGCCGGATCGTAAGCGTCCATGAAGGCGCAGGGGCCGTAGTCGATGGTTTCGCCGGAGATCGAGGTGTTGTCGGTGTTCATGACGCCGTGAATGAAACCGACCAGCATCCATTGTGCCACCAGGCTTGCCTGGCGGTCGATCACCTGCTCGTAGAGCGCGCGATAGGGCCGGGCATGGGCGCGGACTTCGGGGTAGTGGCGGTCGATCACGTGGTCGGCCAGCAGGCGCAGCGCCTCGAGGTCGCCGCGGGCGGCGAAAAACTGGAAGGTGCCGACGCGGATATGGCTCGACGCCACGCGCGCCAGCACCGCGCCCGGCAGCTCGGCCTCGCGCCACACCGGCTCGCCGGTGCTGACGGCGGCGAGCGACCGCGTGGTGGGAATGCCGAGCACGAACATCGCCTCGCTGACCAGGTATTCGCGCAGCACCGGGCCCAGCGCCGCACGGCCGTCGCCGCGGCGCGAGAACGGCGTCGGGCCGGAGCCTTTGAGCTGGATGTCGCGGCGCACGCCGTCGCGGTCGATCACCTCGCCCAGCAGGATGGCACGGCCGTCGCCCAGTTGCGGCGAGAAGCCGCCGAACTGGTGCCCGGCATAGGCGAGCGCGATCGGCTGCGAACCCGGGGCCAGGCGGTTACCGGACAGGATCGCGACGCCCTCGGGCGAACGCAGCACGTCGGGGTCGAGGCCGAGCTGGCGCGCGAGCGCATAGTTGAGCTTGAGCAGCCGCGGCGCCGCGACCGGCGTCGGCGGCAGGCGCGCGTAGAAGCGCTCGGGCAGGCGCGCGTAGCTGTTGTCGAACGGAAAGGCGACACCGTCCTGAAGAAGGAAGCCAGAATCGTTTGCCATCCATAAATTATCCCACGGCAGTGCCCCGCCGGCCAGCGGCCCGCCAGCGAGACGTCGTTGCCTGAATGCGGCAATTCCATGAGAATCAGCCATGACCAAGCCCGGCCAACCACGACGAGACTTCCTCCGCGCCGGCGCTGCCCTGGCAGGCGCCGTCGCGGCGGGTGCCGGCGATGCGCTCGCCCAAGCCCCGCCCCGGCCAGCGATCACCGGTGGGAGCGAATCGGCCTTTCCTTCAGCCGAAGCGCCCGGCTCCAGCGACGGCGGCTACAACATCCTCTTCATCCTGACCGACCAGGAACACTACATGGGGCCGGGCTGGCCCGTGCCGTTGCCGGGCCACGAGCGGCTGCGCCGCACCGGGACCTACTTCGAGAACCACCAGATCGCCGCCAACATGTGCTCGGCGTCGCGCGCGGTCATCTACACCGGCCTGCACATGCCGCTGAACGGCATCTTCGACAATGCGGGCGTGCCCTACATGAAGAGCCTCGACCCCAGGCTGCCGACCATCGGCAAGATCCTGCGCAAGCTCGGCTACTACACCGCCTACAAGGGAAAGTGGCATTTGAACGCGACGATGGCGGTGGAGAACCAAGCCGACAACATCAAGGCGCTGTTCGAGACCACGATGGACCGCGACTACGGCTTCTACGACTACACCGGCGTCGGCGACTTCATCGAGGGTGCGCAGGGCGGCTACCAGTACGACCAGATCACGACGGCCCAGGCGGTGCAGTGGCTGAAGGCCAAGGGCCGGCCGATGACGGACAAGCGGCAGCCCTGGTACCTCGCGGTCAACCTCGTCAACCCGCACGACGTGATGTGGGTGAACACCGACACGCCCGGGCAGCCACCCGAACAGGCCGTCGATGCGCTGCTCAAGATCGCCTTCCCGCCCGATGACACGCTCTACAAGCAGCAATGGAACGAGATTCCGCTGCAAAAGACCTGGCAACAATCGCTCCGCACGCCCGACCGCGTGCCGGCGCACCGCATCTATCATGCTGCCAACGGCGTCCTGACCGGCCTGATCCCGCATCGGGAGAGCCGCGTGCGGCTGCGCCAGAACTACTATTTCAACGCCATCCGCGACGTCGACCAGCAGATCGTACAGCTCCTGGACCAGCTCGATCGCCTCGGCCTCACCGACAACACCATCGTGATCTTCACCTCCGACCACGGCGAGCTGCTGGGCAGCCACGGCGGCCTGTCGGGCAAGGGCACGACGGCCTACCGCCAGCAGAACCAAGTGCCGATGCTGGTGGTGCATCCGGCGATGAAGGGCGGCCAGCGCTGCCTGGAGACGACCTCGCATCTCGATCTCGTGCCGAGCATCGTCGCCCTGACCGGCAAGCCCACGGCGCCGGTGGCCGACACCCTGGCGAGGATGAAGGGCCGGGACTTCTCGCCGCTGCTGCGGCAGCCGGCGAACCCCGCGTTTACGCGAAGCCGTGGCGGCGTGCTGTTCTGCTACAGCCAGCTCATGGTCCACGATCCAGACTTCACGCGGGAGTACTACGAAACGATGTTGAACAAGTCGATCGCGAGCTCCGCGAAGTTCCGCACGCTCGAATCCTTCCCCGTCGACTGGCGGTTGCGGGTCTGTATCCGCTCGATCGTGGACGAACGCTACAAGTTCAGCCGGTATTTCTCGTTCCGTGGGTTCAATACGCCTGCGACCCTCGACGAGCTGAAGGCCATGAACGACCTCGAGCTTTATGATCTCAGCAGCGACCCCGACGAGATCGTGAACCTGGCCCACGACTTCGAGCGTAACCGCGACCTGATCGCGACGATGAATACCAAGCTCAATGCACTGATCGCCCGCGAGATCGGCGTCGACGACGGCAGCTTCATGCCGCTGAAGGGCTGGATAGACTGGAGCAAGGCCGGCCCGGCAGCCATCAACATCTGACATCGGCCGGCTGCGCCACGAATGCTCCTGTGGCATACTTCCAACGAGGAAGTTGGCCCCATGCGTTCCCTGATCGCACTTTGTCTGCTGCTGGCGTTTGCCGTCGTGCGCCCTGCCGTCGCCGGACCGCTCGACGACGCCAACGCCGCCTACCAGCGTGGTGACTACGCCACGGCCGAGAAGCTGCTGCTGCCGATCGCCGAAGGCGGCAACGCCTACGCCCAGTACCGCCTCGGCTTGGTCTACGCCGAGGCCATCGGCCCCATGAAGAGCACCGAGGAAGCCGCCAAGTGGTACGAATCGGCGGCGCTGCAGGGCCAGCCCTATGCCCAGTACAAGCTCGGCCTCCTCTATGTGAACGGCGACGGCGTGCCGAAGGATTTCGTCCAGGCCTATCTGTGGCTCAGCCTCAGTGCGCGCCACGTCGCCGGCAGCGGCTCGGAAGCGGCCCGCCAGCGCGACATGCTGGCGTCGCGGATGTCATCCTCGCAGCTCTCCGACGCCAAGAAGCTGGTGCGGAGCTGGCGTCCGGTGAAGTTCGAGACGGAATCAGCGCCGCAACGCTGACGATCCATCCGCTAGAAGGCCTCCGGCCAGCGCCGCGTGAGCGCCGCCACCATGTCGTCGACCCGGGCCGCGAGCAGGCGCTCGCCCTTGAAGGCCGAGGCGCGCGACGCATCGCCGGTGGCCGCGGTCGTCGCGAAATCGCCTGCGGGCGCCAGCCGGTCCATGCGCACGCAGCGCGGGTCCAGCGCCAGCATCACCGAGGTCTCGCGCTCGTCGGCGTGGCCGCCCTCGAGATTGTCGAACAACGAGTCGGCCTTCGCACCAAGCAGCCGCATGTGCAGCATCGCGACCTCGCCCGGTTCGCCCGCCAGCTCGTCGAGCGGTTTCTCGGTCGAGACGCCGGTGTTGAGGACCGCGATCCGCCGCACGCCGTGGCCACGCAGATTGCCGATCAGGTCGCGCATCATCGCCTTGAAGGTATCGGCGCCGAGATGCTGGCTGCCGGCGAAGGAGGCGAAGGCGGGATAGAAACCGAAGCCCACGACCGGAGCCGCCACCACCGGCAGCCGCTCGATCAGTCTATGGGCGAGCGCGCGGGCGGTGAGCGCGTCGGTCTTGAGCGGCAGATGCGGGCCATGCGCCTTGGACGCAGCCCCCACCGGCACGACGACGACGGCGCCGCCGTCGAAGCGCGTCTTCGCCTCCTGCCAGGTGAGATCCTCCAGCCACACGCCGCTCTGCATCGTCATGGCGCGACGCTAGCATGGACGCTCGAAGACGAGGAGATCGTGTTGCGGCCTTCGTCACGACTCCCACGGCAGCGGCACGCGCGTGGTCGGGCGCGTGCCCATGACGATCGTCCTGCGCCAGGCGGCACCAGGTGCCCGGTCGTCGAGGGCGACGCGGCCGCCCACCATCGAAATGCCGAGGTCGCGCCACAGCGCCGCGAGATCGACCGGCTCGGCGCGCTCGACATGGCGCTCGACCAGGCTCGCCATCGCCCGGGTGCCGGTGGCGTGATCGCAGGCGGCGGCATAGTCCGCGAGGCCGGCGCGCCGCGCGCCGTCCAGCCCGCTCCACAATGCGCCCGCCAGGCAGTCCTCCAGCCCCTTGCCGCCCCGGGTGGCGCGGCGGATGGCGAGATCGGCCAGCAGCATGAAGGTCGCGCCGCCCCAGTAGTTCTGCCGACCCGAAGCGTTCGCGAGCCCGGACGCGAAGGCACCGGCACCCTGCGGCATGCTCTCCACCCATTCGCGCCACACTTCTTCCTCGGTCTTCCAGCCGGCGCGGGCGCGGATGATCGGCTCGACGTAGGTCGCCGCGCCCTCCATGAACCAGGTGCTGCGGCCGCGAATGAACGGCATGCCGGTATGGATCATCTCGTGCGTCAGCACCCAGTCGTTGAACAGGCGGCGCGGATCGACCTCGGCACCGACCTCGACCATCACCGTGACGCCGCCGCCCGGCACCGTGCGGCCGTAGCCGACGCCGCGGCGCGTGCCGACCGGCACCAGCCCCAGCAGCATCTGCCGGGCGGTGAAGCCCTGCCAGTAGTTGGCCTGGGCCTCCGCCGTGCGCCGCACCCAGTCCATGAGCGTGGCGTGGCTGCTCTCGGGCACGCCCTCCAGGATGGCGACCCGCAGCATGCCCTGCGCGGGACGTTCGCCCGATCTCAGCGAGCCCGGCGCCGGCACGGCGAGTTCGTGCAGGCTGAGGCGACCGAGTGCGCTGTAGCCGGCGAAGCGCACCGTCGTGCCGGCAAGGCGCCAGGCATCGCCGACCTTGGGCAGGCCAGAGGCGAAGACGAGGCCGGGGCCGGTGGTCATGCGGATGTCGATCACGGGCGGGCGATCGTAGCCGCGCGGTTCGAGCAGCCAGGCCGACAGGATGGCAAGGACGCCTTCGCCGCGCGGCATCGCGACCGACGATGAATTGACGGCGCGGGCAAAGCCGGCGAGGTCGTAGCGATAGCGGGCCTCGGCGACGCCGCCGCGCTGTTCGACCTCGAGGCCGCTGACGTAGGCGGCGGCGCGTTCGTCGGCCGGGTGGAAGGCGAGCGGCTGGGCCGCGCGGCAGCGATAGACGATGTCGAGCTTCAGCCCGCCGTCGTCGGCCAGCGCACCGTCGACCGTGCAGTCGGGAACCGGCACGGGCTGCGCCGATACCGGCAGGGACGCGAGTGCCAGCAAGGCCGCGATCAGGGTCCGCAAGAACATGGGTAACGCTAGCATGTGCTAGGGTCGGCGGAATGAACACGGTCGTTCACGTTTTGCGGCGCATGGGCGGCCGTGCCACGACGCTGCTGCCCTTCTCGTTGGGGCTCGGGCTCCTGTTCCAGGACATCGCCGCCGCCGCGCGCCCGCTCCTGTGGCCGCTCGCCGTGGCGCTGCTGATGCTGGCGCTGGCCCGCACCGACTGGACGCGGCTTTCCTTCCTGCTGCAGCGCCCGGGCCTGGCGATCGCGCTGTCGCTGCTCAACCTGATCGCGGTGCCCCTGATCGTCTGGCCGATCTGGCAGGCGCTCGGCCTGTGGCCGGGCCTGATCGCCGCCCTCTGCCTCAGCGCCATGGCGCCCGGCATCATTTCGGCGGCCACCACGGCCACGTTCCTGCGGCTCGACTCGTCGCTGGCGCTGCTGCTGACGCTGTTCACCAACTTCCTGGTGCCCTTCACGCTGCCGCCGCTGGCGCTCTGGCTGCTCGACCTCGATCTCAGGATCGGCATCGTCGATTTGAGCCTGCGCCTCGCGCTGATCGTGGCCCTGGCGCTGACCGGTGCGATCGCCATCCGCCGCTTCCTCGGACCGCGGCTTGCCGAGGCTGGCACGACTCTTGATGGGCTGTCGGTGGTGGTGCTGATGGTGTTCGCCATCCCGCTGATGGATGGCGTGGTGGCGCGGGCGTCGGCGGAACCTGTGAAGCTGGCGGGGTTCGTCGCCGGCGCGTTCGGAGGGATGATCCTGTGCAACCTCGTGATGGCCGCCGCCGCCCTGCCGTTCCTCGACCGGCGCACCGCCCTCACCGCCGGCTACTGCTCGGGCGGCAGGCACAATGCCCTGCTGATGGCCGTCCTGCCCGCCTCTGCCGACGCCGACATCTTCCTGTTCATCGCCGCCGTGCAGTTTCCGATCTACCTCATGCCCACCCTGCTCCAGCCGCTCTACCGCCGCTTGCTGCCGCGCTGACGGCGATGTAACGATCCGGTCACGGGGACCTTTCCTGGGAGACACAAGATGAAGCGCAGACTCCTTCTCGCCACGGCCGCGACCCTGCTCGCGACGCCCGCGTTCGCACAGACCAAGTGGGACATGCCGACCGGCTATCCGGCCACCAACTATCACACCGAGAACATCCAGGCCTTCTCCGACGACGTGAAGAAGGCGACCGGCGGCAAGCTCAACATCGCGGTCCACCCCGGCGCTTCGCTGTTCAAGGTACCGGAGATCAAGCGCGCCGTGCAGTCGGGCCAGGCCCAGATCGGCGAACTGCTGATGTCCAACCTCGAGAACGAGAACGCGCTGTTCGGCGCCGACGTCGTTCCGTTCCTCGCCTCGTCCTACCCCGAGGCGATGAAGCTGTGGAAGGCGCAGCGGCCGATGATCGAGAAGAAGCTCGACGCCCAGGGGCTGATGCTGCTGTTCGCCGTGCCGTGGCCGCCACAGGGCTTCTATGCCAAGAAGGACGTCAATTCGGCCGCCGACATGAAGGGGCTGAAGTTCCGCGCCTACAATGTCGGCACGACGCGGCTCGCCGAGCTCGCCGGCATGACGCCGGTCACCATCCAGGCCGCCGACCTGCCGCAGGCGCTGGCAACGGGCGTCGCCAACTCGTTCATCTCGTCGGGCTCCACGGGCTACGATAGCAAGGTCTGGGAGTCGCTCGACCACTTCTACGACACCAAGGCCTGGCTGCCGAAGAACATGATCTTCGTGAACAAGGAGGCTTTCTCCAAGCTCGACAAGGCGACGCAGGAAGCCGTGCTCAAGGCTGCCGCCGAGGCCGAGGTGCGCGGCTGGAAGCTCTGCGAGGAGAAGACCAACTGGTACGTCGACCAGCTCAAGGCCAAGGGCATGAAGACCCTGCAACCCTCGGCCCAGCTCATGACCGACCTCAAGAAGTTCGGCGAACAGCTGACCAAGGACTGGCTGGCCAAGGCCGGCGCCGAGGGCCAGCAGCTGGTCGACACTTACAAGAAGATGTGAGTGCTGCGCAGGTTCCTCGACTCGCTGTACTGGCTGGCCGGCGCACTGGCCGGCCTGATCCTGGTCGCCCTCGGCGTCGTCATGATGCTGATGTCGGTCGGCCGCGAGTTCGGCATCAACCTCAAGGGCGGTGACGAGATCGCCGGCTGGTTGTGCGCCGCCATGTGCTTCCTGGGCCTCGCCCACACCTTCAAGCACGGTGACCTGATCCGCGTCACCCTGCTGGTCGACCGCTTCGAGGGCAGCCGGCGCCGGCTGGTCGAGCTGGCGGCGTTGGCGACCGGCGGCGCCTTCCTCGCGTTGTTCGCCTGGTTCTGCGTGCGCATGGTCTACGATTCCTGGCGCTTCAATGAGTTCGCCCAGGGAGTGATCGCGATCCCGATCTGGATCCCGCAGTCCGGCGTGGCCGTGGGCGTGGTCCTGCTCTTCGTGGCCTTCCTCGACGAATTCGTGCGCGTGCTCGGAGGCCACAAGCCCTGCTACATGCGGGATCCGCCCAAGACAGCCGACGAGATCATCGAACGCGCCGCCGAGAGCGGGGTCTAGGCGATGGACCTGCTCGAGATGGGCCTGCTGCTGCTGGGCGTGCTCACCCTGCTGCTCGGCATGGGCGTGTGGATCGCCATGTCGCTGATGGCTTGCGGCTGGGTCTCGCTGCTGCTCGCCGGCAAGATGACGGCAGGCCAGATCCTCGCCACCACGACCTGGGGCGGCGCCAATTCCTGGACCCTGGCGGCATTGCCGCTCTTCATCTGGATGGGCGAGATCCTGTTCCGCACCAAGCTCTCGGAGGAGATGTTCCGCGGGTTGGCTCCGTGGGTCGGCTGGCTGCCCGGCCGGCTGATGCATGTGAACGTGCTGGGCTGCGGCATCTTCGGCTCGGTGTCGGGTTCGTCGGCCGCGACCTGCGCCACCATCGCCAAGATCGCGCTGCCCGAGCTCAAGAAGCGCGGCTACGACGAGACGATGAGTCTGGGCTCGCTGGCCGGCGCCGGTACGCTCGGCATCCTCATTCCGCCCTCGATCACCATGGTGGTCTATGCCGTGGCAGCCGAAGTCTCGATCATCCAGGTCTTCCTCGCAGGCTTCATTCCCGGCCTGATCGTGATGGCGCTCTACTCGGGCTACATTATCGTCTGGTCGCTCCGCAATCCCGACAAGACCCCGCCCGACGACCTGAAGCACCTGACCTTCAGGGAACGGCTGAAGGAATCCGCCAACCTCATCCCTTGCACCTTGCTGATCCTGCTGGTCTTCGCCTCGCTGATCTTCGGCTGGGCGACGGCCACGGAATGCGCGGCCTGGGGCGCGCTCGGCTCGCTCGCCATCTCGGCCTGGTCCCGCATGCTCACCTGGAAGTCGTTCTGGGAGAGCGTGATGGGTACGGTGCGGCTTACCTGCATGATCATGCTGATCCTGGCCGGCGCCTCCTTCATGGCGGTGTCGATGGGCTACACCGGCGTGCCCTCCGCGCTCGCCACCTGGGTCAACGGCCTCGGCCTCAGCCCCTACATGCTGATCGCCGTGCTGACGCTCATGTACATCCTGCTCGGCACTGCGCTCGACGGCATCTCGATGATCCTGCTCACCACCTCGATCGTGCTGCCGATGATCAAGGCCGCCGGCTTCGACCTCGTCTGGTTCGGCATCTTCATGGTCCTCGTCATCGAGATGGCCGAGGTCTCGCCGCCGGTCGGCTTCAACCTGTTCGTGCTGCAGGCGATGAGCGGCAAGGACAGCATGTATGTCGCCAGGGCCTCGCTGCCCTTCTTCTTCCTGCTGGTCGCCGCCGTCGCCATCATCACGGTCTGGCCGTGGTCGGTGATGGTACTGCCTAAGTTCGCCTTCCCAGGCTGACGTAGAAGCCGCGCAAGAGATCGAGCACGTCGTAGACCGGCAGGCCGAGCTCCTTCTCCAGCGCTTTCCTGTACGGCGGCAGGTTGGTGCATTCGAGCACGACCGTGTCAATTCCGGGATGCTTCGCCACCAGATCGCGGCCCGCCGCTATGGCCTCGCGTTCGACCCGGTCGCGATCGAGCGTCGGCGCATTGCGGATGAAGGTCTCGGCGAACGAGCTGTCCTCGGGCAGGCCGACGAATGGCGTGTCCGTCGGCGCTCCCACCGCCGCGAGATGCGCCGGCGTCAGGTTCCGGGCCGAGGCGGTGATCACGCCGACCTTCCTGTCCTTGAGCTGCTTGATCAGCAGCAGCGCCGAGGTCGCCACCGGCACCGGCGACACGGCCGAAAGATCGTCCTGATAGAGCGCGAGGAAGCCGCAGCTCGTCGAGAGGCCGACGGCGCCTTCGGCCGCCAGCGCCTCGGCGTTGGCCTTCAGGGCCGCCAGCACGCGCGGCCGGTCGGGATGGGACGTCACGGCGTCGGCCGAGCCGATGCCCTCCATCTTGCGGAAGATCACCGGGAAGTCGAACGAGGCCGCATTGCCGATGTCGCCGACGATGCGCGGAAAGCGCGTGTCGAGCATCAATATGCCCAAGGGACCCGGGAGAGGACGACGCTCAGACATTGCGCCGCGCGATCGCCTTGCCGGCGACGTAGCCGAAGGTGAGGCAGGGGCCGATGGTGGTGCCGGCGCCGACCGCCTTGGAGCCGATCGGGCTCGCCATGGCGATGCCGGCGCAGTAGAGCCCGCCGATCACGCTGCGGTCGGGGCGCAATACCTGGCCGTGGCGGTTGGTGCGCGGCCCGCCCTTGGTGCCGAGGCTGACATAGAGGAAAGGCGCGGCGTAGAACGGCCCGACCTCGACCGCGCCCAGCGCCCGGTCCTTGGTATAGAAGCGCTCCCACACCGTCTCGCCGCGATGGAAGTCGCGATCGACGCCCTCCTTCGACCAGCCGTTGAAGCGATCGACGGTGGCGCGCAACGCCTGCGGATCGAGGCCGATCTCGCCCGCCAGCACCTCGATCGTGTCGGCCTTGCGGATGAAGCCCTTCTCCTTCGAACCGAAGTGCATGGAGAGCGTCATCGCCTTCGCATAGCGCTGGTCGAAGATGCGCCAGGCCGGCAGATGCATGGGCTTGCCGTCGGGGCCGCGTTCGTCGACCGCGACGCCCAGTGCCGGGCTGCCCTCGCTCACGAACCGCTTTGCGTGGCGGTTCACCAGGATGACGTGCGGCGCATAGGTCTCGAGCAGCGGCTGGGCGTGGCGGCGGCCCTCGTAGGTCGTGAAGGTGGCGGGCGAGATCAGCGCCTGGTCCATGTGCGCGAGCTCCGCCCCGGCTTCGGCCGCCATCACCTGGCCGTCGCCGGTGTTGGTGTCCGGCGCCCCCAGCAGGTCGATGCCGGGGAAGTGCTTCGCCATCAGCTCGCGGTTCCAGTCGAAGCCGCCGGTCGCCAGCACCACGCCGCGGGCGGCGCGGATCGTGCGGGCCCGGCCCCCGATCGTCGCCTCGACACCGGCGACGGAGTCGCCTTCCATCACCAGCCGCCTGACGGCCGCATCGGTCAGGATCCGGCAGCCCTTGTCGAGACAGCCGCGCGCCAGCCCCACGATCAGCGCATTGCCCGCGCCGACGCGGGCCGTCAGCAGGCGCCACAGCAAGGTGGGCGCCATGCCGAGCGCGCCGCGCACCGGGTTCTTCAGCACGCCGTCCACCAGTTCGCGGTAGGTGAAGAGCTGCGTCTTCACCGAGGGGCGCACGCGGTTCCACCAGCGACCCAGAAGGAAGCGGCTGATCGGCCGCGTCGACACCATGCGGCCGAACGGCTTGCCGCCCGGCGCCTCGGCGTAGAGGTCGGGGTGGTTCACCAGCTCGAAGCGCAGCGGCGTCTCGTCCTCGAGGAACTTCAGCATCGGCGCCGACTGCTCGGCCAGCACCTGCCACAGCTCGTCCTCGTCCTTCTGCCAGCCCGGCGGCGCCGCGCCGCGGATGTAGGCGAGCGTCTCCTCGGGTGAATCGGCGATGCCCGCGGCCTTCATGTGGTGGTTGCACGGCACCCAGGTACCGGCGCCCGACATCGCCGACGTGCCGCCGAGCCAGCGCGACTTCTCCAGTACCAGGACCTTCGCGCCGTCGTGGGCGGCCGCCAGCGCGGCGGAGAGTCCTGCCGAACCGGACCCGACGACGATCACGTCGCAGTCGAGGGACGTTGCGGCCATCGTCGCTCTACTTCTTCGGCGGCTCGGGCCACTTCTTCTGCGGCGCCCGCGCGGACTCGAACCACTTGGAGATCCGCATGACTCCCAGGTCGTCGAAGCGGCGGCCGGCGATCTGCAGGCCGATCGGCTTGCCTTCCCCGGTGTAGCCGCAGTTGATCGAGGACGCGGGCTGTTCGCTCATGTTGTAGGGCAGGGTGAAGCCGATATGGTCCATCGCCCGCTTCACGTCGTTGGAGGGCATCTCCCATTCCGCCGGGAAGGTCGGCACCGGCGAGGTCGGCGACAGCACGAAGTCGAAGGGCTGCGTCGCCTTCACCGTGGCGGCGCGCATCGCCATGTAGTTGTTGAGGCCGCGGATCACCATCACGCCCGAGACGTCGGCGCCGCCGCGGCACCAGTCGGCGATGAAGGGCAGCACCCTGGCCTGCTTCTCATGAGAGAGCGCGGAGAAATCGTTCCAGCTCCGCACGCGCCAGAAGAGATCCTGCAGGTCGAGCATGGCGGGGGTCATGAACGGCGCCACCGGCTCGACATGCGCGCCCGCCTGCTCGAACAGCTTCGCCGCCGCCTCGACCGCGGCGCGGGTCTCGGACTCGACCGGCATGCCGCAGCCTGCGTCCATGTGCAGGCCGATGCGCAGCCCCCTGGGCTCGAGCGGGCCGGCGCTCCAGTCGAGGGCGGCCGGCGGCAGGCTCATGTGGTCGCGCCAGTCGGGCCTGGAGAGTTCGGCCAGCAGCAGGGCGGAGTCTCCAACCGTGCGTGTCATCGGCCCGATGGCGCGGCCGAGGAACGGCGGATCGACCGGCACGCGGCCCAGGCTGGGCTTCAGGGTGAAGATGCCGTTCCAGGCGGCCGGCAGGCGCACCGAGCCGCCGATGTCGGTGCCGAGATGCAGCGGGCCGTATCCGGCCGCTGCTGCAGCGCCCGCGCCGGCGCTGGAGCCGCCGGGATTCCAGGCAAGGTTCCACGGATTGCGCGTCAGCGGATGGAACGAGCTGCGGCCCGACGACAGCATGCCGTAGTCGGGCATGGTGGTCTTGCTGAGCAGGACCGCGCCCGCCTCGCGCACCCGTGCCGCCGCCGGTGCGTCCGCCGCCGCCGGCACGAGGTCGGTGGCCGCCGTGCCGAGCGGCACCGGCACGCCCTTGGTGGCGATGTTCTCCTTGATGGTGATCGGCACGCCGTCCAGCGCGCCCTGCGGCTGGCCGGCCTGCCAGCGCTTCTCGGACTCCTGCGCGGCCTTGCGCGCGCCGCCGAAGTCCGGCGCGTAGAGCGCCTTCAGCCAAGGCTCCCAGGCCTCGATGCGGGCGATGACGCCGTCGACGGCTTCGACCGGCGAGAGCTTTTTGGATTTGTAGGCGGCGAGCAGCTCGACGGCGCTCATGTCGTGGATTTGGCTGGGGATCGTTGTCATCGCGGCACGTTATCTCCTCCGCGACCGGCGAGCCACCGATCGAGATCGGCTGCGCCCGCAAGACGCACCGGACTTTCGTCGTCGCCCGGGAACTGGAAGCGGTCGCGGTGATGGGCGAAGACGTCCGGCGCGATGTGCGGACGGGCCTTCGTCCTGGCGTTTTCGGCGAGGCGCGCCTCGATGACGGAAAGCGGCGTGTCGACGAACAGCAGCACGAAGGGCGCGCCCGATGCCCGAGCCACCGCGGCGAAGCGCTGGCGCAGGAAGCGGTGCGAGAAGGTATCGTCGACCACCACGCCGCGGCCCGACGCCAGCACGGTGCGCGCCGTGGCCGCCGCCATCAGGCTGGTCTTCTCCCATTCGGAATCGTCCATCACCGTGCCGCCGTCGAACCCGCGCGCCGCATTGATCGCGTCGAGGGAGATCAACTCGGCGCCCGTTTCAGCCGCAACGCGGCGGGCGATCGTCGACTTGCCGGAGAAAGCGAGCCCGCAAAGGGCGATCAGGTCACGAGGCATCGTTCTTCTTCTCCCCCGTCATCGGAGCGGCCATTGGGCCTTCCCCCTCCGCCCCCTGCGGGGGCACCTCCCCCGAGACGGGGGAGGAATTTGCTTCTTCTCCTCCCCCCGTCTCGGGGGAGGTGGCCCGGAGGGCCGGAGGGGGGCTCGCACACCTCCACGACCTCGGGAGGTGCGATGTCCGCCGGAACGGCGGGCAAGGCGTTGATCTCGACAGAGGATTCGGCCTCGGCAGGTGTCGCCGGATGCGCGGCAGAAGCGGGCATTTCCGGAACGGGCGTCGCCGCGCGCCGCGCCTCGATCTCCATCTCCTTCAGGCGGATCTCGTGCGCCCGCTGCTCGCGGCGTTCCTCGCGCGCCTCGGCACGGGCGCGTTGGCCGTCCTCCAGCTTGAGCAGGAACATCAGCGCGCGGTCGTCGTGGATCACCTGCTCGCCGATCTGCTTGCCTTTGAAGAAGTATGGCCGCGACCTGGGCTCGCCGGCGCGCAGCTTCAGGTCGTCGGCCTTCTCCCTGAAACGCTCGGCCAGGATCTCGTCGCAGCGGTTGCGGAAGCCCTCATACCTGGCCCGCCAGCGCCG
>ORJL010200308.1_pt1 | contig 23354 bp, 22 predicted proteins | sample 1779941 | NCBI WGS metagenome assembly ORJL01 (sample SAMEA104232317, study PRJEB22302) | groundwater metagenome | biome: forest; feature: aquifer; material: groundwater | place: USA | collected 2011-08-07 | depth 5.8 m
GGAGCAAGCTTCAAAATCACCTTCTTTAAGAAAATTATTTCACCTTTGCTATAATTCCAGTGATTCTATGGATGATCAACATTTTTCAAAATTAGTAAAAGAACTTGCAAAGTTACCCAAAGAAACCGAGTGGGTTGAATTTAAATTAAACAACTCGAATCCTGGAGGAATAGGAGAGGATATTTCTGCTCTTTCTAACTCTGCAAGGCTATACGATAAAGAACATGCTTACTTAATATTTGGTGTTGAAGACTTGCGTCACGAAATTAAAGGAACTGCCTTTAACCCCAAGTCCGCAAAAATTGGGAATGAAGAGTTAGAAAATTGGCTTGCCACACAACTTGAACCCAGAATTGATTTTGTTATTCACAATATATTATGCGATGAAAAAATGATTGTGCTTTTTGTTATTGATCCAACTAATAATAAGCCTTTAAGTTTCAGAGGTGTGCAATATATCAGAGTAGGCTCGTATACAAAAAAGCTCAGTGATCATACTGAAAAAGAGAGGAAACTATGGAAAAAGTGTAGTGGTATAAAGTTTGAGCAAGAGATTGCGCTTGACAATCTGTCTGATGACGATGTTTTGAATCTTTTAGACTATCCATCTTACTTTGAAATGAGCAAATTAAATTTACCGCCAAACAAGTCTGCAATACTATCTAAATTTGAGGAGGAGGGTTTGATTGCTAGGAAGCTTACAAGTGTTTACCAAGTTACCAATCTTGGAGCTGTACTTTTTGCAAAAGATTTAAATAAATTTGAATCTTTATCTCGCAAAGCAATACGAGTAATTCAATATAAAGGTAAAAACAAGGTAGAAACGATCAAAGAACAAATTGGAATTAAAGGGTACGCAAACGGTTTTGACGGTTTGATTAGCTATATAAATGACCAACTTCCTTCCAATGAGGAGATTGGTAAGGTTTTTAGAAAACAAGTAAAGATGTATCCAGAACTGGCAATCAGAGAGCTGGTTGCTAATGCTCTAATCCACCAAGATTTTAGTGAGTCTGGTACTGGCCCGGTGATTGAGATTTATGAAGATAGAATAGAGATTAGCAATCCAGGTCAACCTTTAATAGATCCTCTGAGGTTTTTGGACTATAGCCCAAAATCTAGAAATGAAACCCTCGCTTCTTTTATGAGAAGGCTTAATATTTGTGAAGAGCGTGGAAGTGGAATAGACAAAGTAGTTTTCCAAACGGAGGTTTATCAACTTCCAGCACCTAAATTTATAAAAGAAACTAGTTACTTTAAGGTCGTACTGTATTCATATAAGTCTTTAAGACAGATGGACAAAGAAGATAAGATTAGGGCCTCGTATCTTCACTGCTGTTTAAAATATGTATCAAACGCGACTATGACAAATCAGTCTTTAAGAGAGAGGTTTAAAGTAGAGGAAAGAAACTATTCTGTTATTTCTAGGATTATTGGAGATACGATAGAAGCCAAACTAATAAAGTATAAGGATCCCACTAACAAATCCAGAAAATACTCTAGTTATATCCCCATTTGGGCATAAGTTCATGTGACGGTCATGTGACTAAAAGATGCAGGTTCTTGTAATTTAGTCTTAAATTATTCAAGTGGAAGTCAATTCTTATGTGATAATCGAAAATGTTCAATCAATATTTGGATATGAAGAGCATTTTTCTCTGCTTTAATTACCCCGTTAATAAAGCCACACCGAACACAGCTACTTCCTGCTACTCTTTGCGTTTTTGGCAATTAGTGCTTTTACCTGATCCCGATAGGCCGGCATAATTTGCCCCGTAATTATTTCTTGTGTATTGGTGCTTTCCAGCATATCCTTTACGCTTCTTGGCAAATCGTCAAAACCCTCAGAAAAAATGTTCCAAAAGTAGAATCTTTACCCACGCGGGCAAACATTTTGGGGATTTGTTATCTTTCTAATCGGAGTTTTCTATTTTTGGATTAGTTTAAACCTTCGGTAAGATTTGATTCTTCGTACTACAGTCAGTCAAGGATTTTCCAGAAAGAATCCTTGCGTATAATTTTTACCCCGGCGAACTCAAGCAAGTCTACACCCCGCACTTCTATTTTTTCTCCTGATACAGATGTGCCGGTAAGTGTCCATTCGGAGACTCCGAAATTGCCACATACCCAATGCTGATCATCTTTGTAATGAACATCCGGAATACCCTCAAATCTTTTGGCTAAACCTGCCCGTACCTCGGCTTTGCCGACATACTTATCACCACGAGGTGTTGAACCCCGTGGCATATAGAAGACGCAGTCCTCTGCAAAGTAATCCATAATAGAATCCAGATTGTGTTTGTTGAATGCTTCCAGGAATCCTTTTAGGGTTTCAATGTTCACCGATTTAGTCATAAAAGTAGTATAGCGTACTATAAAAAGTGCGGACACATTGCATCGGGTGAGCCGATTATTTTTAGCCCTTCAACAAGTTCAGGATAAACCTCATTTTTTGATACCCCAAGTCGGACAATTAAAGCTTTTGATATAATTCTCCCTCGATATGGCAGAAATCATAAAATTTCCTGGTGCAGATGAGGGTCACGTAGATGGCCCTGATTTGTCTGAGAGGATTGCTATTCCCTCAATTGATTTACTATATGACGAAGATCAAATAATGGTGATGAATGGTCAAACGGTAAGTGTTTCCAGAATGAAAGATTTTATGAAGAAGAGAAACCGCATCAATGCTTTAGGGAACTTAGAAATAGCACTTGCACAGGCAAGGGGAAGATTTATTGTAAAAAATTCTACGACTGAGGCCGCCGAAAAAGATGCGCTTGTTGGTTTAGCGAGGCACACTTATGTTATTGGTCGAGAACTGAATCGTGAAGAACTAATGGACTGGGCAATCAGAGAGCTTAGGAGAGGTTTGGGTACAACTCAGGCTATGCATGTCATTGAGAATATTAACTTAAAGGATAATCTTAAATAATCTCTCGAAAATCGTGTTTCGATTACACTCACCATTTTCAATACTTCGATATCACTCAGTATTTTTAGCTTCTGATATACTTTTTTTGTGAAAGAGTTCATTAAAGAAACTGAAATTAATCCTAAAGTTGAAATAAGAGAATCTTCGATTAAAGGCAAGGGGATGTTTGCTTTAGAACCAATTGGCGATGGGGAAATCGTTGTAGTTTGGGGTGGACAGTATACGGCAGACAAAGATCAGGTTGAGAAATCAAGAAAAGAAGGGAGATTAGTTATGCATCTGGATGATGATCTTTATAGTATTGAGGAGAGGGGGGAGGATTTGAGTTATTTCATGAATCACTCTTGTGATCCGAACGTATGGATGAAAGATGCTTTTACCCTTGAAGCGAGAAGAGATATTAAAGCGGGAGAAGAGTTGGTTGCTGATTATGCAATGTGGGAGGGTGATGACTATGTATCTAAATGGGAGTGTGAATGTGGTTCACCATTATGTAGAAAGAGAATTACTGGGAATGACTGGCAATTGAAGGAACTACAGGAAAGATACAGTGGGCATTTTTCTCCACTAATAAATAAGAGAATAGAAAAATCAAATAAGAACAGTTAAATAATAGGTTCTAATGTTATGGTTCGATTTCACTCAGTATTTTCAATCCCATCGAGGGAGCCAAGTTTGACAGTATCAGAATACTTTTGTTAACATTTGCGCTTAATATGGTAGAAAAACGTTTAGGTTTTGCACCTCCTCTCAAGCCGGAAGACGAGCGCAAGGATGGTTTAGTTGTTGTGACAGATGAGAATCTGGTAAGTATGAAAACAGTTTTGGAAGAAGCACTTGCTGACTTGCGAACTAGGGAGGGGTCAATGGAGAACGATACGGCAATTGAACTCACAAGAGATTTACTTGGAAGATTTGAAAGCGTTTCTGGTATTTTGGCATTTTTAGATAATGCAATTAAGAGTGGTTTGGTAGTTCCAGGCCAAGACGAGTTTGAAAGGACTAAAAAGAAAAGGCTAGGCTTTGCTGTGCCGGGAGACGAAGACGCGGGTAATGAAAGATAGCTACAACCCCATAGTTTGACCATTCAGCTTCGGTAATATGCTATATTTATGAAATGGACATATTATTTGCCTGGATTGCCTCTATTGCTTCCGGGATCTCTCCACTGGTAATTAAAGCCTCTAGCAAATCATTAGTTAAAAACCCCTGGCTTTTTAATTTGTTGTGGATTGCATTTGGCATCCCATTGGTGGCAGCACTTGCCCTTTTTATGGGTGGAGGAATGCCAAAAGATTGGATATCAGTAGTACTTTTATCAATAAGTGCTTCTCTGTTTTATACTTTTTATACTGTTTCTCTTTACAAGTTAGATGTAACGACAATAGGTCCACTTTTCAGTCTAAGGACAGTATTTGCGGTTCTTCTTGGAATAATGGTTTTACAAGAAAGCATCAGCCCGGTTGGGCTTGGCTTAATCGTTGTAGTTGTACTAATGAGCCCTTTTGCTGCTTACAATGAGAACTTAAAATTAAGGGCTTTTTTCCAAAAATACATGTTGCTAGCAGTTGCTGCGATGGTATTTCTTGCCCTGGATGGTTACTTCACTAATATTTCGGTTGCTAGAAATGGTTATGCTACTACACTGCTGTGGCAAGATTTTTTGACACTATTAGTACTTTTACCTACATTAAAATTTGTAAAAAGTAGAGGAGAGGAAAAATTAACTGTAAAAAAACTGTTTCCTTTTGTACTCCTTGGTTTTACCCATTTTGTTTACCTCGCAACTGCCAACCTCGCTTATGCCCATAACTTAGCGTTGAGCAGTGTAATCGTATCTTTACCGCTGTCCATGATATTTGCTTATTTATTATCCCGTATGTATGCAAAATTTTTAGAGGAACATTCTACAAAAGTGTATATCATACGTTTTTCAGCAGCATTTATTATGGTTAGTTGTGCTATATGGTTAAGCCTGCTTTAGATAGAAAATCATCCTACCCGCGAAACAGATACTCTTTGATATAGTTATTTCTCTCTGCTACAATCCCCCAAGGGGCAAATCAAATGTTCAGGGAGAGAGCTGCACCAGGGCCAATATCCAACGAGAATTCTTACAAGGCTGTTCATCAGACAGTCCGGTACTATCGGGATTCACAAAGTTACCTCGAAGGACCGTTACAAGGTACATGCCACTTTGGTTATTCCCAACCGGGTGAACGTTATGAACTTAGTGCGGCACTACGCTCTATGGAAATATTGCTTGGCGAAACGTTAGCGTTGCCGCCAGGCGCCAAAGTGATCGATGCCGGGTGCGGTTACGGACGCGTAGCGGCCACTTTGAGCAAACAGTTTGGCTACAACGTTATCGGCATCGACCTCATCCAAGAACGTTTGAAGGAAGCCCGTCAGCACACTACAACCCATGGCGATTCGCAAAGAGTTGGCATGGTTAACGGCAGCTTTTGCAAACTGCCGATTGAGGACTCTTCCGTTTCGGCCGTTTACACAATGGAAACACTAGTACATGCTGACCCCCTTGAGGCAGCGTTGGACGAATTTCAGCGGGTGCTAAAACCGGGTGGAAAGGTAGTGCACTTTGAATATGCCGTACCAGATCAGGATAAGCTTGATCCAATACGCAGAAAAATAACTGATGTTATGGTCGAACGCACCGGCATGGCCAGTATTGGACGTTTTACACACGGCAACTTACCGAAGATTTTACATGATGCAAATTTCGAAAATGTTACTGTTAAAGACATCTCCCGTAACGTATGGCCAACTTGGCGTTGGTTATTTTGGAATGCCGTTCGAAACGACTGGAAGAGAATTTTGCGTGGCCGGTTCATGGAACGCACCAACCTGGCAGCTTCCCTGTTTATATATCCCTATAGGCATCAGTTAGGCTACAACATTATCACAGCCACCAAGCCATATACACCAATCTTAAATTAGGCCGCAATGCTCGAGCTATATTCCTTCTCTGTTATACTTAAATGCGCTAAGTGACACGTTTCAAAAACAAAAAGCTTATCCTGCTCGCCGTAATCATTTTAGTAACCGGCACAACAGTCACATTGATCCTTCACCAAAATTCAAAACAACCCCAAACCGGCGTAACTGTGCAAGAAATCACGCAAAAGGAGCAAGAACAGCCTCAAAAAGCTGCCGAAGCACGCAAACCAACGGAAGTAATCGCTCAAAACCTGAAAATCCCATGGGAACTTGTTTTTATCGGTGACGGTGAAATCTTAATAACCGAGCGCCCCGGCACACTTTTAATGCTAAAAGACAATAAAAAAATCCAAATAGAAGGGGTCAAAGCCATCGGCGAAGGCGGACTTTTAGGCCTTGCCCTGCACCCGAATTTTAAAAATAACCGTTTTATTTACCTCTACCTCACATCCCAAACGGGAAACGAAACCACAAACCAGGTTGACCGTTATACGCTGGAGGCAAACTCCCTAAAAGACCGCAGAGTTATATTTACCGGAATCCGCGGTGCCGCAAACCACGACGGCGGCCGGATAGCATTTGGGCCGGACGGATATCTCTATGTAACAACTGGCGACGCCCAAGCTGAAAACAGCTCGCAGGACACCGCTTCCCTAAACGGTAAGATTTTAAGGCTCAAAGACGACGGCTCGACCCCAAGCGACAACCCTTTTGGCAACGCAATTTATTCCTACGGACATAGAAATCCGCAAGGTTTGGCCTGGGACGACAAAGGACAGCTTTGGTCAACCGAACACGGCCGAAGCGGCGCACTTTCCGGTCTGGACGAGCTAAACCTGATTGAAAAAGGCAAAAACTACGGCTGGCCAACCGTCGAGGGCGACAAAACCAAAGACGGCATGAAATTACCCATCATCCACTCCGGCCCGACTACCACCTGGGCGCCTTCCGGCGCAGTTTATTTCCGCGATAGCATTTTCTTCGCCGGATTGCGCGGCCAGTCGCTCTACCAATACGATATCAAAACAAAAACCTTAAAAGCCCACTTTACAAAAGAATTCGGCAGGATAAGGACCGTAGTTTTGGGCCCCGACGACTATTTTTACATTTTGACCAACAACACCGACGGCCGCGGCAACCCAAAGGAAAACGACGACAAATTAATAAAAATCGACGCCAATATCTTTTTTTAAAACTTGGGACTTAATTTACGGGGAATTTTCTTGCCGCGTCTATCCGGCTCCGACAATCTCAACCGATACTGGTCCTCCGAAGGCATCGACCCTTGATGCACAACGGCATTATTGGCCGATGAAACAACAGTTGCACCAATTGCCGCGATATCATCTGCAGGGCAAATACCAATACTCATAAGAACGCCCATCGCACCGCGAACCCCGCCCGTTTTAAGGGCGCTTGCAATTTCACGACTTATCTCAAGCGGGTTCAAATCGTGTAAGTGACACTCACCCATTGTGCAATGATATACAACCAGGCAGTGATTTTCAACGATCTGCTAAAATATACATATAGTGAAGTTCAATGTCCCCAGCAACATAATTTGGCCCTTGGTAGTTTTAATTATTGCCTTTGGCGCTTTCTACCTAAAACCCTGGCAAACAAAACCAACCGAAACTGTTTCTGTCACAGCAGAAGGCAGGGCAGATGCCGTTCCCGACGTTGCCAAAATTACGGCAACCATAGAAACAAAAAATCCCGACATAGACAAAGCGCGGGAGGAAAATGAACAAAAAGTATCCGCAGTGGTTGCAAGCCTAAAGCAAATTGGGGTCGAAGAAAAAGACATCAAAACCCAAAACATATCAGCCGGCCCGGGTTTTGAAATTCAGAGCATGCCTGTCCAGGACATTCAAATTTATCCCCCACCCAAACGTCCAAACACAAATAACTTCTCGACATCTTTGGAAATTACAATCCGCAATTTCCAGCTCGCGGACCAAATAATTGCAACTCTTACCCAAAATGGGGCAACGAACCTATACGGACCTCAACTTACGCTTAGCGAGGATAAACTGGAGGAGGCTAAAACAGAAGCTCGTGAAAACGCAGTCGAAAGCGCCAGGAAAAAGGCCGCGGTTCTTGCTAAAGCATCCGGCCGCAGTGCTGGAAAGGTTGTAAAAATCACAGAAGCAGGAGATTACGGATACCCTATGCCCCTGATGGCCCAAAGTTCGGCAGAACTCAGGGACAAAGCAAGCCAAATCCAGCCGGGCCAAAACGAAGTAACTATTAACCTTTCTGTCGACTTCCAGCTCGAGTAACATAAACCAGCATCCCCAAACCTATTAATCCACCAGCTGCACCAAACTTAAATATCCAATTATCATAATAAAATTCAACCACGTGCTCCCCTCCCACAACCGGAACAGCCCGAAAGCTATAATTTGCACGAAAAATCTTGACCTGTTTCCCGTCCACCTTTGCCCGCCAGCCAAAATAATATGGATCGCCAAGAAACAGTAGTTTAGGCATTTCCGAACCGGTTTTAATAACAACACGCTCGGCAGAATAGTCCAACAGTCCCCAGCTACTTAGCCCAAATTGTGGCGAAATCGGAGACGGTTCTTCCAAAATAACCACGTTTTCCCGATCAAAACCGGCCGATGAGAACTTTTGGGGAATCAGCTCCCGTCTCTGGCGGTTTATCACATCAGTCGTCTTATTTGTACTATCAACGTTAGGCGGGCCTTCATAGTTGGACGCCAAAAACACCCGCCCGCCAACATCCTCACCCAAATTATATTTGTAAAAGTATATGTAGGGAATAAATTTTGCAGCCGCCGCCGCCGTTAGACTTAAAAATATAACCGCGATCAATAGAATCCTTAGCACCTAAAGATAATCCCGAAGTTTTTTTGCCCTAGTCGGATGCCGCAGCTTCCGTATTGCTTTTGCCTCAATTTGCCTAATTCGCTCGCGGGTCACCCCAAACTCTTTGCCGACTTCCTCAAGCGTCCTCTGCTTTCCGTCCTCAAGTCCAAAACGGTATTCTAAAACTTTTGCCTCCCGCGGCGAAAGGGTCTCCAACATCTCGTGGATATGGTCCTTAAGAAGCGCCTGCGTTGCCTGATCGCTTGGCGATGCAGATGCGTCCTGGATAAAATCTCCAAGCCTGCTGTCTTCCTCTTCACCAACCGGTGCCTCCAAAGATGCCGGTTCCTGGGAAACCTTGATTATTTCCCTTACCTTTTCAACGGGCACTTCCATTTCCATCGCCACTTCTTCCGGAATCGGCTCGCGCCCAAGCTCCTGCATTAATTTTCTGGAAATCCTGTTAAATTTGTTAATGGTCTCAACCATATGGACCGGAATCCGAATCGTTCTGGCCTGGTCGGCAATCGCGCGTGTTATCGCCTGTCTAATCCACCATGTAGCGTATGTTGAAAACTTAAAACCGCGGCGCCAGTCATACTTTGCAACGGCGCGCATGAGTCCGATATTCCCCTCTTCAATTAAATCCAAAAGCGTGAGTCCCCTATTTACATACTTTTTGGCAATCGAAACAACAAGCCGCAAATTGGCATTAATCAGCTTTTCCCTGGCCTTTTTGTCGCCCTTTTCGACTCTCTTGGCAAGAGTAACCTCCTCATCGTAAGTCAAAAGTGAAACCCTGCCGATTTCGCGCAAATACATCCTGACCGGATCGGAAAGATAACCCTCCTCAAGAGTCGCCAGGCTCTCGAGTTCCTTTTCAAGTTCGGTTGCCGATTTCCCGTCGACCACATCGAGTTCGGTAGTATCAAATACGTCTATCCCTTCCTCAAGACACTTAAGATACAATTCGTCTATTTCCAAAATATGGTCTTCCGGTTGCGGGAAAATGTTTAAAACTTCGTCCTGAGCTATAAACCCCTGCTCGCGCCCACGCTTCAGAAGTTTTCTGATCTCTGCCTTTACATCGATAACAACTTCTTTTTTGTTTTCGTCCTTTTTTTCTTCCGTTTTTTTAACCTTTTGCGATTGTTTCACCATCTTGCGGTCCTTTCCCCAGCATTTGCGACAGCTCGTCGAACTTTTTGGCAAGCTTCACCACTTCACCGGTTTTATCCTGTTCCTCCGCCTCCCGCATACGCCGCGATATCTCACGCAACTTGCGTCCAAGAGACAAATCCCTAATCCTCTGGGCCACCCGAGCCATCTCACCTCTTCTCTCGTCCTCGTCCAAAAATTCGGCCCCTACTTCAAGTAAATATAGACTATCTACGAATGTTTTGAAACTTTTAGGCAGAGCATCCAGTACTTTTCGCTTCAATCGAGCCTTCGAGTTTTTAATTATATCATGAGTCGCCGACCAAAATGTCCGGCATTCACTATTTTCAAAATCATCCGCGCCAATAACCTTAAAAAAATCGCTGGGAAAATTGTCACCGATAACGCACAGCGCCAAAAAATATTTCTCCAGCCCCTCACCTCTTCCGCCAACCATTTGCTTCTCATCAACAGGTTTCTCCACCCCCACACGAGGCTGATTATCCCGATCAATAAGCGACGGATCCACCCCCAAAACACCGGCAATTTTGCCCATATAATGTGCCCGCACCACTTCATCGGTTATTTTAGAAATAACCGGCAGCAGTTCCTGTCCGATCTTCTTTTTGCCATACACCGTCCCGCTGTCAAAGCGCCGCTTTGCAGAATCAATCAAAAAATCATAGAAGTTTGCGGCATTTTTAAGCGCACTGCCAAACCCGCCGGGGTCACCCCTAACAAGCTCGTCCGGGTCTTTAAACTTGCCAAGGTTTATTACTTTCACAATTAAACCAGCCGCGTCCAACATTTCAATTCCGCGCCTGGCCGCACGGTCTCCCGCCAAATCCGCATCAAAACAGACAACCACTGACTCACAAGACCTGGAAAGGATTTTTACCTGGTTGTCTGTGAGTGCAGTCCCCTTCGATGCAACCACATTGCGAAAACCGGCGGCAAAAAGCGAAAGCATATCAAATTCCCCCTCTACCAAAATCGCCTCATTTTTCTCTCGGATTGCCTCCTTTGTCTGGAAATAACCAAAAAGAATAGAGCCTTTATTAAAAACCGCTGTTTCCGGGGAATTAATATATTTTGCGCTTCTCACATCGTCTGCCATAACCCTCCCGGAAAACCCCAAAACACTTCCTCGCGCATCAAAAATCGGAAACATCAACCGTCCGCGAAACCTGTCATAAAAACCCCCATCCCTGCCGTCCTTGTTAACGACGAGCCCGCTTGCGGCAATATCGGCATCCGAAAACCCCTTCTTCCGAAGAACAGAAAGTGTCCTGTCCCAACTATCCGGCGCGTATCCCAAACCAAACTTTACCCACATCACACGTCTAAGTCCCCGGCCGTTTAGGTATTTCCTCGCCCCTTCACCCAGCCTGTGGTCCAAAAGTAGATAGGAAAAAAACTTAGCCGCCACTTTATTGATCACCAAAATTTTTTCCTTCTGCTTACCTTCATCACTTCCCCTAAAGGCCTTAAGCCTTACTCCGGTACGCTTCGCAAGCTCCTCGAGTACCTCACGAAAATCCCAACCCTCCATTTTTTCCAGAAAAGTAAAGACGTCTCCGCCTTCACCGCACCCAAAGCATTTAAAAACCTGCCGCTCACCGGACACCATAAAAGAAGGTGTTTTTTCGCCGTGGAACGGACAAAGTCCAGATAAATTTCTCCCGGCTTTTTTGAGGGGAATATAAGAAGAAATAACTTCTACAATATCTACCTTGCTTTTTACCAGTTCTGCGTCATCCATAATTAAGCCTGCGGAGGTGGCAGGATTCGAACCTGCGATCGAGTTGCCCCGAAAGTCGTTTTCGAAACGACCGCACTAGTCCACTATGCGACACCTCCGAATGTTTACACCAAGTACTACGAAGTGCGCGCCCGACAGGACTCGAACCTGTGACCTTCAGCTCCGCAAGCTAACGTTCTATCCAACTGAACTACGGGCGCTCTCTTTTTGAGCGTAGCTCAAAAATATCAGGATCGACACAGTCGATGGCTGATATCCAATTGAGCTATGGGCGCAATAATGTGCGTATATTATATCAGTTGCGATCTCTGCTAAAATTTGTGCATGGCAATTATACGGATTTTTTCCGCGGGTGGAATCATTTTGCGCAAAAATGACGATAAAATAGAAATTCTCTTAACACAGCATTCGGGCCATAAAGGCTGGGAATTTCCCAAAGGACACATAGAAATTGGAGAGACCGCGCAGGATGCCGCCATGCGCGAAGTACAGGAGGAATCAGGTGTTGTGGCAGAAGTAATTGAAAAAGCAGGAGACTGTGAATATTTTTATTACGAAAATGGACAAAAAGCGCTTAAGAAAGTTACTTATTACTTGATGAACTTTATAGACCAAAAAGAGGCAAGTACTTCATTTGAAGTCATGGATAAAATATGGCTGCCGGCAGACGAGGTTATGGAAAAGTTAACTTATAAAAGTACCAAAGAATTGTGGGGGGATGTCATAGGCCGGGTTGAAGAGTTGGGCGCAAAGCTTTAAAATTTGATCCTTTGGAGGAGTCGCATAGTGGCCTAGTGCGCAGTCCTGGAAAGACTGTATATCGGAAACGGTATCGTGGGTTCAAATCCCACCTCCTCCGCAGACATACACAATCAAATATGGAATCATCTCAAGAAATACTGCAGGCGGAACGCATTGATAACAAAACACGAATTGGTAAGTTGGCCGAAGTTGGTAGACCCATTCTTGAGCAAACGGCACTCATTCAAGACAGGGATTTTACCCAAGAAGATGTTGCCAAAGTTAAGGAATTTTTTGAAGCAAGTAAGCCTTTTGCCCACCCGAACGTCTGGCCGGTTTATTGGGAACACATCGAATTGGCTGGGAGATATGCAAGAATTTTTGGCGAGAAACTCCAAGATAAAGGTATACCGATAAACCCCTATGAGTTAGAGGTATTGGGCATGATTCATGATATCGGCCGGCTTGTTTCCCCGCATCGGCTCCTCAGGACAAATCTTGTCGGGGATTCCCTGTTAAAAAAACTTGGTATGAGAAAAGACCTGATGGATAAGCAGGTCCCTGAAGCAAGGCTTTTTGGCAGAGGAGAAGAGATCACAAGCCCAAACCAGTTAACACTTGAACAACAGGTCCTAATGCTTGCCGATAATCTTGGAAGAAAAGTTGAAGACGGCAGTCTGATAAAATTTGAACAAATTGTGGATTTAACCGATCAGCAAATTAAACGGTATCCGGGTGAAGTATTTGCATCAGAACGATTTGGCAAAAAAAGATTAGCTCAAGTCTCTACAAAAGAATTTCAAATGCTGGATATGATAAAACAATCGTGGCAAACCCGATATGGTATCAGTATTGGTGAGATACGTGAAGAAGTTGCAACGACAGCACAATCCATATGAAAATAATATTTCTTGGTACTAACGGCTGGTATTCAAACACAACAGGAGACACCCCGTGTATCCTCATTGACTCCAAAGACCACTACATAGTGCTTGACGCCGGCAACGGCATTTACAAGCTGGACCGATACATCAAAGGAAACAAGCCGATTTCGCTATTCATTTCCCATTTTCATATAGACCATGTCTCCGGCCTCCATACCCTCGCAAAATTCAATTTTAAACAGGGCATCGACGTCTATCTTGGCGCAGGCAGAGCCCATGATTTCGAAACGCTTGTTAATCCCCCATACACGATTGGCTACAAACCAAAGAAAGAAAATATTAAAAACCTAAAAACAGAAATTAGGCTCCACGAACTGACAGAAGAAACCCAAAACATTCCATTCAAAGCGGCCGCCCTCAAGCAACATCACGCCTACACAGACCATGGTTTCAAAATAGAACTCGACGGCAAAACCATTGCATACACAGGTGATTGCGGCTTTACCAACGCGTCCCGAAATCTTGCAAAAAATGTCGATTTATTAATTTGCGAATGCAGCAATAAAAAAACGTCGGAACCCGACCCTTGGGGCCATTTCGACCCAATCCAAGCAGCCACCTTGGCCAAAAAGTCAAATGTTAAACAACTCATCCTCACCCATTTTTCGCCGATCTTTTACACGTCAAGGGATGACAGAAATTGGGCGCAAGACGAAGCCCGAAAAATTTTCCCGCAAACTCTGGCCGCCAACGATGGTACGGAATTTAATCTGTAGCCGATTCTCTAGCACCTAACCAGGCTAGTGGCACCGAAAAAACCATAATTCCCCTGCAAGCGTCATCCCGGACAAAATCTTTCACAATAATATCCTCTAACTTCCCCTCCCGGTAAATTGCAGGGATAATCTTAACTCTTTTTTCCAAACAGTCATTGTCGTAAATATCCTGTAAAGTAAATATTTTATTAAACAATTTATTTGTAGATATTTCTTCAAAAGCCATTCTTCCTCCCGCAAAAAAATAGACATTGTCTCCCTTAGGCTGTGTTTCAACAACCTTTTTAAAGATCTGTGCAATCAAAGCCTCTTCACTGGATGGGTACCCATCCAGATTATAGAAATAATTCACCCCATCCCGCCTGAACGTAGCCAAATTTTCATTAACCATCGTTATCTCACGAGTCGCAAGATCACGAAATAGATACCACAAACTGTACGGCTCCAAAATCACGCTCTCACCGGGTTTAATATTAGAAAATAAGAAGGCTGAAGCCCTATTAATTTCGCTTTTTTTTAGAAGAAATTCATATGGCTGCAGCCTGCGGTAAACATCATTCTTTGCAAAAAAAACGGTGAATGCAACCGAAACAAAAATTACAAGAAGTGCGATACAACGATAATAATTACCCCGTAAAATTGAAATACCCTTTTTTCTAAAAGAATCATAAAGACTGCAAAAACCATACGCCGCAACCAATAGTATCAGCGGCATAAGAAAAACCGAATGCCGGCTCGCAATAAAGGGGTATTTTCCCCAAAGAGAAGCAGAAATATTTAGAGAAACACTTATAAACAAAACGCCTAAAATTGCAAATGCACTCTTTCTAATCATGACCGCTACTCCAAAAATAAACAAAATAATAAGCCCGCTTACAATCGGTATAGAGGGGTAAGAAAAGTACACAAACATGGAAAAAAAGTTTCTGATGGCTACGGCGGCAATAGTTACCGGGCTATCCCTAAGCAACCAGCCGCTGCTTATCCAACTTTCAAAAGAATGCGTTATATAAGGAGAGCGCAACTCATACCACCCTAATATTGAAAACAGATACAAAAATAGAAATATTCCACCCAATGCCAAATTTCCAAAAACCAATATTAACACCTGCTTTTTTTCGACCTTATTGACCAACGCATCAACCAGCATCACAACCCCAAAACCACTCAATACAAAAACCGAAGGATAAGATAACAATAACGACATTGCAGACAGGGGAAAATACACCAAAGCCGCTTCTCTCGAAAACTTTTTAACAAGACTCAAAAAAGCCAAGATAAGCAAAATCTCAAGCGAGAGCAAAACCACATACTCACGCAAAACTTGTGAAAGCACTACCGGTGCCATGCCAAAAGCGCCTAAAAAAGCCAAAAATAATCCGCCACTCGTCCCCAAAAGCCTCTTCCCCATATAATAGGAAAGCCAAATATATAACATCCCAAATAAAATCATTATGTACCTAAAAATGGCGTCATTGGCACCCAATTTTGTAAACCCAAAAAGCAAAAAGTAGTAGAGTGGGGCATGAGCTACAATTAACCTGGTATTTTGTGCCACCCCCTCAAGTGAATTGGCATTCGCTACAAATAAATGGATTAACTCGTCAGATGATAGTGTGTAAGAATTTAGACCCCACCAGCGCAATAACCAGCTGCAAAAAAAAATAACAATAAGAATAGAAAATGTTGAAATATTCTTATATAGAATCTTTGCCGTTTTCAAAATTATCCTCAAACCCTATTCAGTGATAACCCGTTTATGAAGCAAAACGCCCGCTTCAAGTCCGCACCCCGCAATGCGGGGGAGAACCGCAGGTGGGTCATTCTAAATTAACCTTTTCCTGTAACCAAATGGCCCACCTATCCAGCGATGTGTGCACGGGGCCATGATGAAAATGCAAATGTTTTTCCAGAAGATCCAAAAGCGTCCTGTCGCTGACACTCGTCAGAAGGATAATCAACCTTCCCGGGAAATGCAGTTTCGTCTGCACAACCAACAATCTGTCTTCTCCTTTTTTATCAAACCAAAAAGAATCCAACTCTTCCCACAAAAACGCCCGTCCGCCGGAAATAATGCCCATATTGGTAATCTTATGCTCAATTACCTCCGGAGCCGCCAATGCCAAAACAAAAGCCACAAAAACTAATGCCAAAATAACGCCAACCAGGAAAAATTCTCCAAAAGCGATTGCCGCGAGAATAAAAACGAGTGCGTAAAGAAGTACTTTCACAAAATATCTTCGGCTTCTTGCCTTGTAAACACGCACAGGCGATTTCCAAGAGATGATAGATTTTGCACCGAGTGCCGCTAAATGTTTTGCATCCAACTCCTCCCGGCTTAAAATCCTCCCACCCTCGTGATCCGGCACGCTTTCACGTTTTCTAAAAGTTGCCATAATCTTCTATTTAACAAGTTTATCACAACTTTATATTTGCTCGCAGAACACCAAGGACTGCTAGTCCTCACAACTTTATAAGTTTTCTGCAACAGGCATCAGGTATTCATCGACTGGTGCATAGTCATCCACCAAAACTAGCATATCCCCAGCAACCTCACTCGTATAACGATGGCCTAAATACTCACTTATTTCCGCATTGGTACCTACAAAATCCGGCACCTTATTACCCTTTATAGCTACCAAAATAATGTTTTGTACAACATTTGAATCCAAACTTTGTACTCCAAAGAGATAAACCTGGTCATACACTGTTTTATATGTACGGTATTCCGCCCGCAAGAACCGGCCGGTATCCCCATCTATCGAAGAAATCATATTAACAAGAACAACACCATCCGCTCCCAAAAGGCTATGTATTTTACCAATCGCTTCCTTCGTCGTTAATTGAAATGGCACGGAGCCGGCACTATTGTAGGCATCAATATACACAACATCGTAGCGGCTTCTCCCAAAGACCGCTTCCCTGTTTAAAAAAGTCCTCGCATCCTCATGGAATATTGCCAGCCTGTCATTATCGCCAAGGCTAAAGTACTTCCTGGCAAGATCCGTAAGCGCCGGGTCAATTTCTACAACGTCCATCGACGAATTTGGAAATTGGTTCACAAAATCCTTCGGGTAAGAATAAGCCGCTCCTCCGATCATCAAAGCTCTTTTCAAATCATGCTTAAAATATCCCCCAAGCCTAAAATATTTTGTGTAATCGAGAACTAATCCTTCGCCTTCCAAAAACATTGCGGATTGCGTCAATTTGGGGTCAAAAACCATTAGTCTTATATCTCTTGACGTTGCGGGGTCTTTTGACTCAAAAATCCTTATTCTGCTGTATAGCGTATCGACGTCATAAGAGCCCGCCAATTTTAGATCCTCAATACCTTGCCTGGAAATGAAAAAAGCAGCAACAATCAAAACGGCCACCGTAATATGGAAAAAACTAACTCTTCCCAAAACAAGAACCGCAGCAACCAAGAGTGCGGCCGAAATGAGTATAAGGATATTTGTGTGCCCCAGAACAGATATGAGCACAAAACCCGCGAGAAAGGTGCCAAAAATGCTGCCCAAAGTCGAAATGGCATAAAGATTTCCGGCACTTTGTCCGATGCTTTTAATATCTTGTGTCGCAATTTTTATTGAAAATGGAGTAACCATCCCTAAAAGAAAACTCGGCAAACCAAGCACCAAGCTTGCTCCCATAAACGATGAAAACCTTAAATCTTTCAGAACATTCGAAACAAAAAACAGCACCGGGTCCTTGAAGATTGCAGTTACAACAATATAGAGTGACGCAAAAATTATAATGTTAGAAAGTATACTTTTTTCCGGCCTGCGATCAGCAACTTTCCCGCCCACGTAATAACCTATACTCAAACTGGCAAGCACAATCCCTATTAAACTTGTCCATACGACAATAGACGTCCCAAAATACGGAGCCATCATGCGGGATCCGATAATCTCAAGCGCCATTACAGTCATACCGGTTAAAAATACAGCCACCCGCAAATGCAATTTGCTCATAACATATTCGATTTATATGGGTGAATATTACCTTCGGCGGAGGGGGTGGGATTCGAACCCACGGTATCTTGCGATACAGTCGTTTTCAAGACGACCGCACTAGTCCGCTATGCGACCCCTCCTGCTTTCACAACAATCTGGATCGGGGGCGGAGGAGGTGGGATTCGAACCCCCGTGAGCCCGTTAAAGACTCAGGAGGTTAGCAACCTCCCGCAATGGACCAGCTATGCGACTCCTCCAAATTTCCACCCACCCCTCCAAAGTTCTGCAAAAAAACGAAGGAGGAGATACCCACCAAAATCGGTTTATTTTACCATTTACCAAGATCCATTAAAACAAGACTTTACAATACCGGCACCGTAACACATTATAGTAATAAGCAGACAAATGTATTACAAAAACCCGCTCACATACTTAATACCCCTACTCTTCATCATTCTTTTCATTACAAACTTGGCAGTTGTTCAGGAACAACAGTTCACTCTGCTTGCCCAGTCTTTCATTTCACACCACTTGGACATCGTAAATATTGGCGATGATATTTCCGACACAGCCTACTTTAACGGCAAATATTTCTGGCCTCTGGGCCCATTTCCCGCAATTATACTTCTGCCATTCGTCATATTTTATAAGGACTTTCCACAAAGCTATATTTCATTTCCTCTGTCGGTCCTTAACTTTTATCTGCTTTTCAAAATCGCAAAACATTTTCGAGTTAACACTCAAAAAGCTTTGCTTCTAGCCACATTTTTTGTCTTCGGTTCGATCTACACGCCAGTCGCCGGTATCCCCGGATCATGGTATTTTGCACAAACAGTTGCAACTACATTAACCATCGTCGCAATTTATGAATTTCTAACAAAAAGAAGGCTTTTTTTAATTGGTCTACTACTCGGTGCTGCTGTTGCAACCAGATTTAATATAATTTTTGCAGCAATCTTTTTTATCCCCTACCTAATTGGGAAATCAACCATAAAAAATGTTTTTCTGTTTTTCCTGCCGATTGCAATATCACTTTCACTTTTAGGGATTTATAACTATTCCCGATTCCAAAACCCACTCGAACACGGCTATAACTTGCAGTTAATAGTCGAAGAACCAAGATTAAGGCGTGACAAAGGGTTATTTTCAATAACACACCTACCAGCCAATTTATACTATATGGTACTTAAAGGCCCTGATCCGATATTTTTAAATAGTTCGCACATACTCAAACCTCCATTTGTCACATTTGATAGTTACGGTTTGAGTATTTTTTTTCTCTCACCAATACTTTTTTTACTCTACAAATCAAACTTAAAAGACAAGCAAAGTAAAATGGCAGCACTAACCAGCATCATACTCTTAATTCCAATTCTTACCTATTATGGAATTGGACAAAGACAAGTAGGTTTCCGTTATGCACTCGACTTATTTCCCTTTCTCTACCTTCTCCTAATAGACCCGGTACAAAAAACGGGTCTTAGAACACTTTATATACTAATTTTTTTCGGCGTGTTTTTCTCGATTTTCTTCACATTCAATTATCTAAACGGAATTTACACCAGCCCTTAATCAACCCAAAGCAATTACCAAGCCCCAAACATTTTTAGCGCCTGCTTTTTTCAACATTTTGCATGCTTCGGCCATTGTGGCGCCCGTCGTAAAAACATCGTCCACCAAAATATAAGTCTTGCCTCGGTCAACAGACCCGCATACCTCAAATGCTCCCCTAATATTGTTTTTGCGCTCCTGCCTAGTCAGCCCAACCTGGGTTTTGGTCTCAAGCTTCCTCGCAAGCAAATTCTTCCATTCAACACCAAACTTTTTAGCCATTAATTGGCAAATTAACTCTGCCTGGTTAAAGCCGCGCCACCTCCTCCGCCGCACGTGGAGTGGCACAGGAACAAGTACAAAATCATCCGGAATATGAAATTTCCAAAGAGTTGCGGAAAATAGATCAACAATAACATCTGCAATATCCCAAACCCACTTGTACTTAATCTTCTTAATCCCCAACTTGATCGGACCAAGATACCCAAAACCCACAATAAGCCCGTCCAGACCGTACTTTGTCATGCAGCCGGGGTGGGTCTTGCCGCCGACAGCCTGCCTCTGGCAAACCGGACAAACGGGATGTTCAACAAAAATAATTCTTTTCCGGCACCTGTCGCAAATATAAGAACCAATATCACCGCAAGAAACACAACGTTTTGGGAAAATAAAATCTAAAAAATTCATGGTCGACAGCTCATTGTTCATAGTAAAACACAATCGGTTGATCAAACAATCAATTTTTGGTAGAATTCACTCTCCTGGGGATGTATTGTTTCGACAGGATTGCACTTTAAAAACCGCAAGCCGAATATGATTCTGAAGCGCGTCAGGCTTTGAATTAACTTTACGTGCAAAGAAAAATGCACAACAGCTGTTCGGTTTTGGACAGCCAGCCCTCGCTTTTGCTTAACAATTTTTAAGCATTAGCCTTTGGGCTTGTCCCTAAAGCTTTCTCCCGGTGAGGCTTTTGGGGCAACAACTTAGCCGGGATTAGTCCGCCCGCCTGATCAATGGGCAAGACGAAACTTTGATCTTTGTTTGGATCTTCCTGTTAATCGGTTACATATTCAAACGAGACCTTATAGATTAACTAAGCTTGTAGATGTTTTTACTTTGAAATCTCTGGACCCGGGCTCAAGACCCGGCATCTCCACTATTTTTGAATAGAGTGGCCCTACGATCTAATATAATACCTATGTGCGTATCATTCCAGTTTATGTATTGATATTCCTGCTCTCGTTTTATGTGATAGGCGATACAGATCTTGGCTGGCACTTAAGAGTCGGTGAGTACATTTTCAATTATCACAAAATACCCCAGAATTTTTTATTTTCGTTTACAAACCCCAACGCAATATATATCCACTATTCATGGCTAGCTGAACTGTTCATGTACGTCTTCTACAGATTCTTGGGCATGTGGGGAATAAGTATATTCTACGCCATCATTCTAACCGCCACGGTTATAGTAATTGCAAAAACCTGCCGTTTTTTTACAAATAAAAGAATATTTATGCCCTATTTTATACTGCTCACTCCTCTGGCCCACGCAGTAGCAGGAGGTAGAACAATCGTCTTTGGGCTTTTTTTCTTTAGCCTGACTTACTACCTGTTAATAAGATATCAAAAACATAATTCAAAAACTGTTTGGTTAATCCCATCAATCTTTATTATTTGGACCAACTTCCATGCATCATTTACCGTAGGATTACTATTAATCACCATATTCTTTACCGCAAAAACCATAGCTAGTTCACCTCCAAAAAAATTTTCAGGTAAACACGCCGTAATTCTAGTCGCACTTTCATTTTTAGCAACTCTCATCAATCCCCACTTCGTAGATATTTGGAGCCGCACTATCCTAACAACCACCATTCAACTATCAAATTTAAAAAGCATCAATCCAACCTGGGAATCTTCTCTAGACAAGGGAACTATTGGTGTAATTTACATATTTTCGGCAACAACCATTGGCATTTTTGCCCTACTGTCACGTAGAATCCCACTTCAGCAAAAAATGTTAGTATGGACATTTATTATTACCCCTCTAATCACATCCCGATTTCTTTTCGTGCTCCTACCGATCCTTTCACCAATAGTCTACACGGCAATCTCAGAAACAACGAATAAATTTGTCTTAAAATCACAGCGGTCATTCTTCCTCAAGTTGATAACTGCAGTAATATTTTTAGTCTTCATTCCATTTTCTATCATTAGCCCACTCGAAGCCCGCTTTGCATATGCATCATTTGAAAACTACAGCCACCATTTAGCCACCTATTCCCCAAACAAAAATTATTACAAAAACTGGTCACAACCGGGATATTTATTCTATAAAAATAATCTTGCCAATAAAAACATCCTTACAGACGCAAACTGGGGAGGACTTTTCATCCTCGACGAACCCCAAACCAAAGTTTTTTACTATGGCGCCCTAGATAATCTGGTTATAGACAAAAAACCATTTCCATTCGAATACCTAACAATCGTAAATGCTTTAGGCAACTGGCAAGAAAAAATTGATAAATACCCCATTGAGGTAGTATTGTTGCCAATAAACTACCCTATTGTGAAAGAATTGCAAAATAACGATAACTGGAAAAAATCTTATGAGGATAATTTAGTAGTCATCCTGATGAAAGTGTAATCCTCATCTCCTCAATTCCCGCTCAACGTCCCTTGAAATCGTCCTCTTCTTTAAGCTCGCCCTCTTGTCAAACTTAGCCTTACTTTTGGCGAGTGCCAACTCAACCTTAGCCAAATTACCTTTCATAAAAATCGCAATCGGCACAAGAGTCAGCTTACTGCCGGCAATCTTCCCTTGCCAGTTTAATATCTGGTTCCTGTGTAGAAGCAGTTTACGCTCACGTCTCGTGTCTTTAAATTTTTCCGAACCCATCCACGGATTTATATAAGCATTCACCAGGTAAACCTCGCCATCCCTAATCCGTGCAAACGCCTCCGAAAGATCAGCCCTACCGGCTCTTATGGATTTCACCTCAGCGCCCAAAAGTATAATTCCAGCTTCAACTTTTTCCAAAATTTCGTATTTAAACCTTGCCCTGCGGTTATAAATCTTCATGATGTTCGGTGGATCAGTATTCCAGTAAAATCAGCGGTTCAGTACAATCTGTACAGTCAGTAACATCGGTATATCAATAAAAATCTGTATCCCAGTATTTCTGTTTACCAACATACCGACTCTACCAATTATTTTGGACGACCAACCCTCCAATCATTACCGAATTTACCGGTTCTACCGAATTACCGACCTATTGACCCACTGAGTACTACTGCCTACCTACCCCTACAGCCCCGCCTCAAGAATATTGTTCCCGACACAGATATATACTTTTCCTGCTTCCTCATCTACATACAAATCGGAGGCGGCTGCAAATTCACTGGAATTATAAGATTTCATATACGTCCCATCCTTGGAAAATACAATTAGTGCCGAATTAGACCTGTCCACGACATAAATCTGGTCCAAATCGCTGTTTGTATAAATTTCACCCAACTCACCTATTCCGCTAATCCCCTCGATGTTAAAACCGTCGCTTACCCCGCGCGTATACTTCAAAACTTCCTTGCCGTTTGTTACCCAAATAGAGCCGTCTATAGCAAATCGCGAATCGTCCCCAAATGTCTCAGGCTCATCAAGATAATTGGCGCTTTGGGCATAGCCATCCGCAATCGGCACAAATTTTAATATTTGGTCCCCCTTCAAAAGGTAAACATTTCCCAAAAACACTCCTATATCCCGAACCCCAGCCGCCCGCGCACCTCCCCCGCCCCCCCCGCC
>ORJL010855045.1_pt1 | contig 23346 bp, 13 predicted proteins | sample 1779941 | NCBI WGS metagenome assembly ORJL01 (sample SAMEA104232317, study PRJEB22302) | groundwater metagenome | biome: forest; feature: aquifer; material: groundwater | place: USA | collected 2011-08-07 | depth 5.8 m
CGCGGCGCTCGAGGCGGCCGGGGGGCTGCGATGAGGCGGCGCGGTGGGACGGGGGAGGGATGGGAACGGCGAGGGAGTGGCGCGAGCCGATTGACGAGCTTTCTCGAGCTGATGTTGCGGACGAAGTGGACCGCGTTCAGGGGAATCCGCCTTGCGCTGGCCGTGGGGTTCGCGTTCGCGGCGGCCGGTTGCTCCCGGGCGCCGGAACTGGAGACGATGCGCAAGTTCCAGGCGGCGGAGGAGGCATTCCGGGAGGCGCGCGGGCCCGAGGACTTCCTGCGCGCCGCAGCGCTGCATCAGGAAGTGCTCGATGCGGGGATGGAGAGCGGCGCGGTGTTCTACAACCAGGGGAATGCGTTCATGCAGGCGGGGAAGCGGGGGCACGCGATCGCCGCGTATCGCCTCGCACGGCGGTATCGCCCGCGGGATCCCTTCCTGGAAGCGAATCTGAAATCCGCACTGGGTGACGTCGCCGCGGAGGACAGACGGCCGCTCTTGGAGACGCTCTTCTTCTGGCAGGAATGGCTGAGCTGGCCGGAGAAGTACCACGCGGCGTTCGCCGTGGCGTTGATCGCGTTCGGCCTGGGTCTGGCGGCATTGGTCCGGCCGGGCCTGCGCGTGGCGCGCACTGCGGCCTGGGGCGCGGCCGCGGTCACGCTGCTCCTGCTCGCTTCGGCGGCGTACGATGGGGTGCGCTACTCCGAGCCGCGCGGGGTGGTCGCCGTGCCCGAGGTGGTCGCCCGCAAGGGCAACGCGACGACGTACGAGCCGGCGTTCAACGAGCCGCTGCGCGAGGGGGCGGATTTCGCCGTGGTGGAGGAACGCGCGGGGTGGCTCCTGGTGCGGCTTGCCGGCGGCCTGGAGGGATGGATCGAGCGCGAGGCGGCGGTGCGATATTGACCCGCCGTCTTCGGCCCCTGTGGCGGAAATGGGAGGAGCAGCACGGTGAAAACACCCAGCTTGGTCGTCCTGGTCGGAGCCGTGGTGGCCGCGGTCGCCCTGGTTCCGGCCGAAGAGCCGATGAAGAAGACGCGCTTCCAACGGGTCGACGCCAATGGGGACGGCCGGATCGAGGCCGACGAATACGCGGCCTTCTGCGCGAGCCAGGCCGGGGCGATGGACGCGAACCGGGACGGAGTCATCAGCGAGGACGAGGCGAAGGCGCAGGCCCGCGCGGAGGTCGACCGCGATCCCGACCATGACGGCCCCGCCACGGTCCTCGAATACCTGGGCCAGCCGTGCGCGGCGAAGGCCGACCCCACGCTCGGCCTCGATGCCATACGGTTCGACGCCATGGACGCCGATCGGGACGGCCGGATCGGGATCGAGGAGTTCCTGGTGCATGGGGCTGCTTGGTTCGCCGCGGCGGATGCGGACCAGGACGGCCGGCTGACGGCCGACGAGTTGGCCGCCGCCTACCTGGCCATCCTGAAGCGGGCGCACCGCGCCGCCGGGGACTCGAAGACCACCGTGGCGGAGTGGGTGCGGTTTTTCGTCCCGGGTGTCGGACCGGCGCCGGGGCCGGTGCCGGCCGCGCTTCCGAGGGAGGAGGAACTGGCCACGGAGGACCTCCAGGTGCGCGTTCGCGCACCGGGCGGGGCCGACTGGGAGTTCGAGCGGTTCGTGGATGCCAAGGGCGAGGCGCCGGTGGCCCTGGTCAAGGCGCGGCGCAAGGACCGGACGCAGTTCTTCTTCCTCATGGCCAAGGTGTACACGGTCCCGCAGAACCAGGTCTTGCCGGCCGAAGAGGTGATGATGCGGGCGTACCGGAAGAACTACGAGAAGCTGTTCACCGACATCCGTTACGAAACCTCGGGTCCGGTCGAGTTCCGCGGGTACGAGGGCCACGAGACGCAAATCACCATGCGCCACGCCAAGATCGGGGAGATCAAGAAACTGGAACGGATCGTGGCGGACGGGCGGAACGTCTTCCTGGTGAGCGCGGAGGGGAAGCCCGAGGTGTGGCCGGAGATGACGGGCGTGGTGGAGCGCTGGTTCGCGACGGTGGAGTTCAAGGCGCTGCCGCCGCGCTGACGTCCCGCCAACGGCGATTCCCGAGGCGGGGGTGTCCGGCGGCGCGCCGCATCGTCGCTTGTCCTTTCGCTTGACGATATCCTGGTGCGGAGGTACGTTCCGCACGGAGCATTAATATTCTCCCACGGGCGCCCTGAGCTTCACGGGAGGAAGCCGCGTGCGCAGGCGGATTGGGGCGGGTCGAAGTTTCGAGGTGCCGACATGGACATCGACGCAATGCTCACGGACCTGGTGCAGCGGAACGGGTCGGACCTACATCTCCGGGTGGGGCGTCCGCCGCTGCTGCGGCTGAACGGCGAGCTCCATCCGGCGGACCTGCCCGTGATCGACAAGGAGGCCATGTCGCAGGCCCTGCGAGTTCTGATCGGCGAGGTCGGCCTGCAGCACCTGCACGAGCGCGGCGACCAGGACGCGGCCTATTCGCTCCCGGGCGTCGGCCGCTTCCGGGTCAACAGCATGAAGCACATGGGGCAGTTCGGAGCGGTGATCCGGGCCATCCCGCTCCAGATCCCCACGATCGAGCGGCTCGGCCTGCCTGCCATCCTGAACGACCTCCTCGAGACCCCCCAGGGTCTGATCCTCGTCACCGGCCCCACGGGAAGCGGGAAATCGACCACCCTGGCGGCGATGCTCGACCGGCTCAACGATTCGGAGCCGCTGCACGTGGTCACGATCGAGGACCCGATCGAGTTCGTCTACGAAGACCGGAAGTGCACCTTCACCCAAAGGCAGCTCGGGGTCGACACCCCCGACCTCCAAGAGGCGCTCAAGCGCACCCTGCGCCAGGATCCGGACGTGATCCTGATGGGCGAGATGCGCGACCGGGAGACGATCGAGTTTGGCATGCACGCCGCCGAGACCGGCCACCTCGTCTTCAGTACCCTCCACACCAACGATGCCAAGCAGACGATCGACCGGGTCCTCGATTCCTTTCCGATCGACGCGCTCAAGCAGGTGCGCAGCGTCCTCTCGCTCACGTTGCACGCGGTCCTGAGCCAGCGGCTGATCCGCCGGGCGGACGGGCCGGGGCGGACGGCGGTGATGGAGATCCTGGTGAACTCGCCGCAGGTGAAAGAGCTGATCGCCGAGGGCAAGGCGGGCGAGCTCGACAAGGCGATGAAGTCCGGCGCCTACTACGGAATGCAGTCCTTCAACCAGGCGCTCGTGGTGCTCGTGCGCGCGGGCACCGTGAGCGAGGAGGATGCCCTGGCCGGTTCGACCAATCCGGGAGACCTCAAGCTCCTCTTGCGCGGTGTGAGCGGGTCGACGGCGGGGGTCCCGATGCCGACTCCGGCGGCCGCTTCGCATTCCGCTTCGCCGGCCGCGCCGCTGGCGCACGCGACGAGCCCTGCCGGAGCCGCGGCGAGCGTCCCGCCTGCGGACGGGACCAAGAGTTCGGACACCAAGACCAAGATCACCCGCGGCTTCAAGTTCTGAGTCGGTGGTCAGCGGCGGGCCTCCCCCTCCCGGGCGGAGGCCCGCGCTTCGCCGAAGAGGTCGTCACCTCCCTACGGCACCTGGAAGGCCGTCCAGGCCTGGTGTTCGAACGCGCCGACGCTGGTGTTCCACTGCGCGGTCACGCGAGAGTCGTGGGCGCCGGGGAACCGGTGCGTGGTGTAGCGGTTGCCGTGCACCGGCCGCGAGATCGAGATCCCGCTCGCCGAGTCGCGGAGCTGCACCACGTAGCTGTAGACCTCCAGACGGAGCTGAATGATGATCAGGTTCAGGGTCCGGGTCGCCCGGTTCCAGGTCACGCTCGCGCGCCGCGGCGTGAAGTCCCGCCAGGTCCAGTCCTGCACGACGACCCAGGAGGCGCCGTTCCACCCAAAGACCTTCACCGCGTAGGAGCCGGGCGTCATGCGCGGCAAGGTGTAGGAAGAGCCGGCCTGGCTGCCGCTGCGGTGCGCCATCTGCCACGGCGCGCTCGACCAGAAGTCGTACCAGTACCGGGAAAACCCGGTGCGCGGCGACTTGACGGTCAGGTCCATCCGGCTGGGCTGGTCGAAGCCGCGATCCACGCCCGCCAGGACATCGCCGACGTCCACGGTTTCGCCCGCCTGGACCGGGACGTTGCGCACCCACGCGCGGCCGAAGCCGGAGGCGAAGGAGGCGAGGGCGTCGGGCCAGTCGGTGGAGCCGTCGCTCCTGAGCTCCATGTAGCCCATGTCCGGATTTGAATTCGGGACCTGGGCATCGTCCCGCGCCGCGACCAGGATGTCATAGGAGCCCGCCGGCACGCCGTCGAGCGCGAACTGACCGTTCTTGGCCCCGCTCGGACGCGAGGTCGCGTAGCCGCTGATCCGGCTCAGGATCGCCTGCCCGTTGGCGCGGTCGACCAGCAGGACGTTGGCGCCGTAGATCTCGCTGGTCCCGCCGGCGTCCAGAGCGACCCCCTGGACCGTGCCGGTGTTCCGCGACAGCGGGTTGTAGGGATTGTAGTAGAGCCGGGACGCTACCGCGACGTCGTCGGGATTCAATGCCCCGGCCGCGATCACGGTGTTGCCGCCGTTGCTGTAGGACATCAAGGATAGCCGCGAGGCCGCGGCGGTGAAGGCTCGCACGGATTCGCGGTCGAGCCAGGAATGATTGAACCCGATGCCGTGGCCCACTTCCTGGGTCAGCACCACGCGCGACCGGTTGGCGTCGTTGAGGTTCACGCCGCGGCGCAGGATGACGTCGAATTCGCCGATCTCCGGGAGGTTGTAGTCGCCGCGGATCAGGTGGCCGCCCCCCTGACCGTCGAAAGCGTAGGTGCCTCCGGCGAGCGTCGCCACGTTCATCCCGTCGCGCAGGAAGTCCGAGTTGATCGTGCGCAACGCGCCGATGGCGAAGTCCAGCCGCGCGGTCGGAAGGTTGTCCCACATGCCGACCGAGAAGGTCAGGTTCTGCACGAAGCTCGTCATCTCGGCCGCGTTGGACGCCAGGGTCACCCATTCCGGCGCCTGGCCGACCATGTGCACCGTCCGGTTGATGTCGATCGTCTGCTCGTTCCAGGAGTCGATCTCGTCGGACGTGAGCCCGACTTCGCCGAGCAGGACCGTGACCCCGGTTCCGCGCTCCTTGTAGCCTTCGCCTGCGATCAGATCGGTCGCACCCCACGCCCAGAGTCCTGCCAACAGGGCAAGCCAGCCTTTGCGGTACTTCTTCATTTCTTCACTCCTTTCAAGGGGAAGGGAAATCACTGAGGAATTCAGCGGGGAAGCCCGGCGGGCGCGGCCGGTCCGCCGGCCGTCATGGCCCGGATGCGGTCGCGGATCTGCGCCGGGACCAGCGGATCGCTCGCCAGCATGGTCGCGGCGCTCGGGCTGCGCGTGGCGAGCATCTCTGCCGCCATCGCGCGCGCCTCGATCGACTCCTGCGCGGAGTACAGGGCCGTGCGCAGCAGCCCGTCCGACTCCGGCGTGTCATGCACCCCGGCCAGGTTCAGCCAGCGCGCGCGCACGTCGGGGTGGAGTTCCAATCGCAGGGCGGCAACCGCCTGGTCGACCGCTTCGCGCGCGGAAAGCCGTAGGGTCAGGAGGGTGATCCCCTCCAGTCGATTGCGCGGCTCCGCATCGCCGAGCGCGACCGCGCGCATCGCCTCCGTGGCCCGCTCTCCGGTCACGGCGACCAGCGAGCGCAGGGCCGCGCGGCGCACGTCCTGGGACTCCTGATGCACCGCCCACTCCGCTGCGAGCCCGACCGGGAGCCGATCAGGCCGCGAAGAAAGCGCCCAGAGCAGCGTCTTACGCAGCGCGACGTCCTCTTCCCCCGAGCGGGCCAATCGCTCGAGCAGGGCGGAGACGTCGGCGTCGGAGACGCTCTGGCGATTGCCGATCGCCCAGGCCGCGGCCTGCGCCGCCGCAGGATCGTTCGCGGTCGACAGCACCCGGCGCAGGTCGTCCGGCTCCAGGAGCATCAGACCGGTGAGGCTGGTCTCGTCGCGCGAGACCGCCCGGTCCACCGGACCCGCAGGCGCGGCTGCGAAATCGGGAAGACTGTCGGGCGCGTCCTCGGAGGGATCGCGGCCGTGCTCGCGCACGTGCGCCTCCGAATCGGGGGAGGGGGGCGGGATCCGCTCGCCCTCCTCCGGGCGCGCCCGCAGCTTCTCGTCGACTTGTCGCTGCACGCGCTCCATGGTCACCGCAGGACGAGCGGCAGGCTCGCGTCCGAGCGCGAAAAAACAAGACATGGCCGCGCCCGCGGCGATCAGCACCAACGCGCCCTGGCGTCTTCTTCCACGGGGAGCTGCAGACTCTCGGTTTCGATTCTTCATGGCGACCTCCTTGCACTCCGGGACACGGCGACAGACGCAAGCCCTATTCCCGCCGACAAGAGTTCGGGAAGACGGACACTAGTGCGCGCGCCAGCGTGGGATCGGGCTGCGTGCCCGGGGCGCGGGGCGAGCAAGTGTCGGGAGCGACCGACAGGAGCGCGGTGAGGATCCGACAAGCTCGCGCGCGTGCGCGCAGGGTCGAGACCGATCGCGGATCGTGGCGCGGCCGGATCCGCCCTGCTAGGCTGGACGCGTGCGACCGACCCTCCCGCTCCCGGCGGGCCTTCGGGGAGAACGACGTGGGCCTGGCGGCTGCCAACCCGGTGCTGGCGGTGGGTCGGCGCAACGGAGTCGTCGAAACCCTCCACCGCGGAGTGGTCTGCGTCGTGGACCGGCGCGGCTCGGTGGTCTTCTCCCGCGGCGACGTGAACCAAGTGGCCTATCCGCGTTCGGCGTTGAAATTCCTGCAGGCCCTGCCCCTGCTCGCCTCCGGAGCGTTCGAGAAACTCGGATTGACCGACGCGGATGTCGCCGTGATGTGCGCTTCGCACAATGCGGAGCCCCGACACCTGGAGGCGGTCCGTTCGCTCCTCTCCAAGGCTGGGGTGCCCGAGGCGGCCCTCGGCTGCGGGTCGCACCCGCTGGGCGAAGCGTCGACGGCCGAGGCCCTGATCCGCGCCGGTCTCACCCCGACCGACCTCCACAACAACTGCTCCGGGAAGCACGCCGGGTTTCTCGCGTTCGCGCGGCACCTGGGCGTGCCGCTCGAGGGCTATCTGGCTCTCGACCACCCGGTCCAGATCCGGGTGCGAGCGACGATCGCTCGCATGGCCGAAGCCCGCGAAGACGAAATGCACGCCGGAGTCGACGGTTGCTCGGCGCCGAATTACGCGATGCCGGTGGTCCGCATGGCCGTGGCCATCAAGAACCTGGTCCAGCCCCATGGGGAAGACCCGGCCCTCGACGCCGCGTGCCGACGGATCGTGCGGGCGGTGACGTCGCATCCCTTTCTGGTGGGAGGCAGTGGACGCTATTGCACCGACCTCATGGAAGCGACCGCGGGCCGGGTGATCGGCAAGGTCGGGGCCGAAGGCTTCTATGTGGCGGGTTTGGTACAGGAGGGGATGGGGATCGCGATCAAGACCGACGACGGGGTGACGGGGCCGCCGTATTCGGTGCTCCAGGCCCTGCTCGACCGGAGCGGCGCGCTGTCGGCGGAGGCGAGCGCGCGTCTGGCCGAGTACCGACGGGCCCCGGTGCGGAACTGGCGCGGCGTGCTGGTCGGGCACCGCGAGCCGGCGGAAGGCTTGACCGACGGCTGGCCCGATCGGGTGTGAATCAATCAATCCACCCCGCGGGCCGGGCGCGCGGCCCCGCCTTGAAGCGTCCGCCGGGCGCTACTCGCGGATCCAGGCGATCGCGCCGAATCGTCCGGTGCACTCCCCGTCGCGCCGATAGGAGAACAGCAGATCCGGCGTGCAGCGGGTGCAGACGCCGGCGACGTCGATCTGGGCGGGCTTCAGGCCGCACTCCTCGAGTTGGGCGCGGGTCGCGGACCACAGGTCGAGCACGATCCCTCCCTCGCCCGGGCGAAGGAACCGGTCGCCGTGGCGTGCGCGCCATCCCTGTGCTACGTCCTCGCGCACATGGTAGCAGCAGGGTCCGATCGAGGGCCCGACCGCGGCGACCAGGTCTGCCGGATCCGTCCCGTAGGTCCGGCGCAGCCCCTCGATCGCCCGCGTACAGATCCCCGCGAGCGAGCCGTGGCGGGAGGCGTGGACGTTGGCGAGCGCGCGGCGGACCGGGTCCCAGAGCAGGACGAGAACGCAATCCGCGGACAGCGTAAGCAGGGGGACGCCGCGCCGATCCGTGATCAGGCCATCCGCTCCCTCCGGAGTCACCCCGCCCACCATCGCGTCGTCGACCGGACGCACCTCGGCCCCGAGCACCTGGCGCGGGATGGTCACGCGGGCGGGGTCCGCGCCCAGGCCGAGGCAGAGCCGCCGCCGGTTCTCGAGGGCGTTCTCGCGCGTATCCCCGGTCGCGGCGGAGAGGTTGAGCGAGGCATGGGGACCGGCGCTGACGCCCCCCACACGGGTCGAGAAGCCGTGGCCGATCTCCGGGTGGCGGTCGAGCAGATCCGAGCGGTAGACGCGAATGCCGCCGCAGGGGACCAGGATCATTTTGGCGCGAGGCTGACGTTGATGGCGATGCACTTCCACTCCCCGCCGTCCGGGCCGAATTGCAGGTCGAATTTCACGACCATCGGCGCAGTGGGGTACTGACCCTCGAGGCTGAGCGCGCCCGCGGCATTCCGGCCGGGCGCCGATTGGAAAACCGGCGCGAGGTCCTTGATCCCGGAGATGTCGGCCTTGGCGTCGACGAAGGGCTTGAACGTCGTCAGCAGCTTCTCAGGAGAAAACTCGCTCTGGAACCCGGTGGCGCATCCCTCGCGGAACGCGCTGAAGTCCGCGGTCTTCACCGCCTGATCGAACGCGAGGAGGCGTTCGAGCGCGAGTTCCGCCGCCTCCGCCTCGCTCGGGACGTCGAGATCGATGGAGATGTTGGGGATCTCCATCCGCTGCACCCGCCAGACGTCGTTCTCGTGCACCAGGTGAATCGTGGCAGCGAACGTCTTCCCGTCCTTCAACGTGATGGACCCGGACACGGTCCCGGCGTCGTTCACCACGTTCCGGGACGTCCAGGTGCGCGATGCGTAGCGGTCGAGATGCGTGCCTTGGATGTATTTCTCGAAGACCTTGTACGAGGTCGCCTCGCGGAATCCGGTCGACGAAGAATCGTACGCTTCCTGGATCTTGCCCTGCCCGAGCAGGCCCAGGTATTGGTCCGAGGCATCCACGGCCCCGCGGGTGAGCATCCAGACCCCGCCGCCGAGGAGCAGCGCGAACCCGATGCAGAGGAGGAGCAGGCCCGCCCCGACGGCGGCGGCGATGATGCAGCCCTTGTTCTTCATGTCTCGCTCCCGCAAACCGGTCCAGGGAAAGACGGACGGTAATCGCTTCGTTGTAGCGCCTCACGAGCGCCGCCGCGGCGCTCCGCCCGGCTCGATCCGGGATTCTCAGGCAGAGAGCCTAGCGCGAGTCGATGGGAGTGTCAAAGAATGCAACCGGAAGACCGGGAGGGACCGTGCGGCCCGGGAGGGAGCCGCGCAGCGGAGCGGGGGAGCAGCCGCGCCGAGGGGCTGCAAACGGTCACGGACGCGCCTCTCCGACCGCCCGGCTGCGGGTTTATCCTGGCGCGGGAGTGGCCGTGGGGATAGTTTGATCGGGTCTGGAGGATCGCATGCCGCGCCCCTTGCCCTTCACCGGCCCCTGGCTGCTCGCCCCGATGGAGGGGATCACGGAGCCTTGCTTCCGCAGCCTGGTGCTGGCGCGAAATCCGCCGGAGCGGCTCGGCGGCGCGTTTACGGAGTTCGTGCGGGTCAACGACCACGCCGTGCCCGCCTGGGTGCTGCGGGAGCACCTCGGGCCGGACCGATTCGCCGCTCCGGTCGGCTTGCAGCTCATGGGGTCCAACCCGGAGACGCTGTCGCAGACCGCCGAGCAGGCGGAAGCGGTGGGCGCTCCGGTGATCGACCTGAATTTCGGGTGTCCGGCGAAAGGGGCGCTGCGCGGCTGCGCCGGGTCCGCGCTGCTGCGGGACCCGTCGGCGGTGGAGCGCCTCGTGCGCTCCTGCGTGGCGGCGACGCGGCGCGTCCCGGTGACGGCGAAGATCCGGGCGGGCTACGACGACGACTCGCGCGTCGAGGAGCTGGCGCGGGCTGCGCAGCAGGGGGGCGCGGCGATGCTCACCGTGCACTGCCGCACGCGCAAGGAAGGGTACTGCCCGGAGGTGAACTGGGAGCGGATCGCGCGCGCGGTGGGTGCCGTGTCGATCCCGGTGTGCGGCAACGGCGGCGCGTCGTGTCACGCGGACCTGGAGGAGATGCGCCGGCGCACCGGCTGCGCTCGGGTGATGGTGGGGCGCGGTGCGCTCGCTGATCCCTGGATCTTTTCGGGACGCGCGGCGACGGCGGCCGAGGCCGCGGGCTTCCTCCTCGACTATGCGGAGCAGCTCGGGGCGCGGGCCGGCTTCGCCCCCGCGGCGGCGAGCGATCGGCTCAAGCAGTTGATCCGGCAATGGACTGCGGGCGGGCTGTGCGACCGGGACCGCGATGGTTGGCTGCGCGAGGTCGATCCCGAGCGCCTGCTCGAGCGGCTTCGCACGATCGCGGGCTTGGCGTCCCGTCCCGCCTGATCCGCGGGTTCGGCCGGGCGCCCTTGCCGCAGGGCTTCGTCGAGTCTTCGATGTTGGGGCGTGGGCGCGGCCGGTCGCGCGACGCCTCCCGCCGGGCCGAACGCCCCCCGCGGATCGCGAGGACGGTGTTTGCGGTCGCCGGGCGCGGGATTTCGTACACTGGCGCCATGGCGCTGGCACGGGTCGGACGGTACGAGGTCACCGGGAAGCCCAGCCCCGATGCGGGCGGGATCCGCTATCCCGCGTTCGACACGCTTCTCCTGCGCGACGTGTACGTGCGTTCGCTCACCCCCTCGCTCTGGCGCGACGAAAAAGTGCGCGAGCACTTCCTCCTCCAGGCGCGCCACGCCGCCCGCCTGCGCCATCCCAACATCGCCGGCCTGCTCGACGTGGTCGAGCACGAGGGACGCGTCTACCAGGTCCTTCCGCGCGAGCAGGGGATGAACCTCGACCTGCTGGTGCGCAAGACCCGCGGGCTCGCCGTGGACGAGGCGCTGGGCATCGCCCTCGGGCTCTGCGACGGCCTCGCCTACGCCCACGCCGAGGAGGTGGTGCACGGCTGCCCGCGCCCGGAGGTGGTGTTCCTCGACGCGGAGGGAAGCCCGGTACTGCACGGCTTCGAGCCGGTGACCGAGTTCGCCGACCCGGTCCTGCGCGTGGGTATGGTGGTGGGAAACGCCCGCTTTCTCGCCCCCGAGGCGGTGCGGCGGGAGGCGCGGGACTGCCGGTCGGACCTGTGGTCACTCGGAGCGATGCTCTGGCACATGCTGGCCGCGTGCTACCCGCAGAGCCGACGGGACGCGGTCGGCGTCATGGAGCAGACGGTAGACCCGCGGCCTTTTCGACCGCTCTCCGAACTCCGCCCGGGCCTGCCCGCGCGCGTCACGGCGCTGGTGGCTCGATTGCTCGAAAAGGAGCGTGACCGCCGGCCCGCGAGCGCGGAGGAGGTGGGCGCGGCGATCGAGATCCTGCTGGTCGAAGGCGAAGCCCCGGCGGCGGGCGACCGAACGGTCCGCCTGCTCGGCGGCGGCGCCGGCGGGCTGCGGCGCTTCGCGATCCTCGAGCGCCTCGGCCGCGGCGCGTTCGGCGTGGTCTTCCGCGCACGCGAGCGGGGCAGCGGCCGGCAGGTCGCGCTCAAGATCCTCCGGCCCGACCTGACCGAGGACGATCGCCTGGTCGCGCGGTTCCGCAGGGAGGCGGAAGCGGCGCGTGGGCTCGACCATCCGGGGATCGTGCGCGTGTACGACGCGGGCCGGGACGGCGACGCCCACTTCGTGGTGATGGAGTACGTCGAGGGGCCGACGCTGGCCGAGCGGGTGCGGAAGCCCGGGGGCCTGCCGGCCGGGGAAGCGGCGCCGATCGCGCGCGGCATCGCCGAGGCGCTCGCCCACGCCCACGCCCGGCAGGTGGTGCACCGCGACCTCAAGCCCGGCAACATCCTCCTGCGTGGCGGTCGCGAGCCGGTGCTGGTGGACTTCGGGATCGCCCACCTCGGCGGCGCGACCCGGCTCACCCAGACCGGCGAGATGCTCGGCACGCCCTGCTACATGGCTCCGGAGCAGCTGGAAGGCCGGGCCGCGGACGAGCAGGCGGACCTCTACTCGCTCGGCGCGGTGATCTACGAGATGCTCGCAGGCGCCCCGCCTTACCGGGCCGAGTCGCTCCCGGCGCTGGTGCGCCTGGTCGCGGAGGGGACGCCGCCTCCGCTCGGACCCGAGGTCCCGGAGGCGCTCGCGCGCCTGGCCCTGCGGCTTCTCTCGCGCGATCCGGCCGCGCGCGGTGCGGGTGCTGCGGCGGTCGCGGCTGAGCTCGCGGGATGATGCGGGAGTTGCGCGGCAATTACCCCGGCCGACAGGAATGGGGAAAGTCGAAATGGCGATGACCACGGAAGCCAAGGTGCGCCCCATGCGCGAGTACTACGTCACCTGCATGCCGGGTCTCGAAGAGCCGGTCGCCGCCGAACTCCGGCTGCTGGGGGCCGAGATCGTGCGTACCGGCGGATTCGGGGTCCAGTGCCGGGGGGACGAGGGGCTTCGCTATCGGGCGAATCTCTGGTTGCGCGCGGCGATCCGGGTGCTGGAGCCGATCCTGCACGCCGAGGTGGTTTCCCCGGAGTCGCTGTACGACGCCGTGCGGTCGGTGGACTGGCGGCGCCACATGACGGTGGAGCAGACGTTGTCGGTCGACTGCCGCCTGCGCGACTCGCAGCTCCGCCATTCCGGCTATGCGGCGCTCAAGGTCAAGGACGCGGTCGTGGATCAATTCCGCGAGGGGTGCGGCCGGCGCCCGGACGTGGACCCGAAGGCCGCGGACCTGCCGCTGCACCTCCACCTCGCGGCCGACCGTGCGGTGCTCTCGCGCGACACTTCGGGGACGACGCTGCACAAGCGCGGGTATCGCGGCGCGATGGTGAAGGCGCCGCTGAACGAGGCGCTGGCCGCGGGGATTCTCATGCTCACGGGGTGGGACCGCGCCTCTTCGCTGGCCGACCCGATGTGCGGGTCGGGCACGCTGCCGATCGAAGCGGCGATGATGGCGGCGGACATCGCCCCGGGGCTGCGGCGGCCGCGCTTTCCCTTCGAGGGCTGGCCCGACTTCGACGCCAAGGCCTGGCGGGCGCTGCGCGAGGAGGCCTCGGCCCGGGCGCTGCGGGAGCTTCCGTTTCCGATCTACGCATCGGACCATCATGCGGGAGCGCTGGACCTGGCGCGCAAGACCGCGCGCCTGGCGGGGGTGGAATCGCTGATCCGGTTTTCCGTGGCGGACATCGCCGACTTCGCGCCCGACCCGCCGCCCCGCACGATCGTCGTCAACCCGCCGTACGGCGAGCGGATCGAAGCGGACGCCGACCTCCACGCGCTCTATTGGAAGATGGGCTCGGCGCTGCGGCGTTTCCCCGGGGCCACGGCCTGGGTGCTCTGCGCGAGCAAGGCGCTCGCGGTGCGCATGGGCTTCCGGGCGACGTCGGAAATCAAGCTGCTCAACGGCGCCATCGAATGCCGGCTGCTGCGCTACGACATCTGGCCCGGGAGCCGCAAGGCGGAGGCGAAGCCGGAGTGAGCCGTGCGTGGATTCTCCCCTTGCGCCGTGCGTTCCCGTAACGGCATGCATCGCAGCACCCGGGGGCGATCGCGACAGCCCATCGCATGCCGACCGCCCATCGCCGGCATCTGCGGCCAGCGCCATGGCCGGCCCCCGCGCGCACTGGAAGCCAGCTCGGTCTGGAGGTCGGTGACGGGTGGGCACGACCTAGAGTGGACGGTTCCGGGTCCAGTCGGTAGGGTGCGGAGTGCTCGCTGCGGCTGGCGGACGTTCCTCTCGAACCATCGCGAGGCGATCGCGGCGATGGACTTCTTCACGATCCCCACCGCGACGTTTCGCGTGCTCTACGGGTTCGTGATCATCGACCACGCGCGTCGAAAGATCCTCCACTTCGGCGTGACCGAGCATCCGCACACGGAGTGGGTCGTCCGCCAGCTCCGCGGAGCGTTCGCGTTCCTCGACCGGATCCCGAAGTACCTGATTTTCGACCGCGACTCGATCTTCGGTGCGCGCGTACGCGAAGTCGTGAAGGAACTCGGGCTGAAACCGAAGCAGACGGCCTTTCGCAGCCCCTGGCAGAATCCGATCTGCGAGCGCTGGATCGGGTCGTGTCGCCGAGACCTGCTGGATCACGTGGTGGTCCTCGGCGAGGAGCATGTCCTCAGGCTCGTGAAAGAGTACATCGCGTACCACCACGAGGACCGGACGCATCTCGGGCTCGCCAAGGACACCCCGAACCAGCGCGAGGTCGAGCGACGCCCGTCGCCGGATGCCGCCCTGGTCGGCAAGCCCCGCATCGGCGGGTTGCACCATCGGTACTCTTGGGTGGCGTAGGGGCCAGACCTCGGACCCCAGGTCCTTCGCAATCGGCGCTACACTCGACCGGTCTGCCTTCCCTCCTGCGCCGCGCTTGCTTGCGTCATGACGCTCTCGTTTCGGCGCTCGGGTGCGTCATTTGTCCTCCCGGATGCCCCCCCGGCCGGACTCCGACGCGATGTGGCAAACCACAGCGGGAGGGCTGGGTGAGGGGGCGATGCTCGGCGCGAACCTGGGCTGCGATCCGCTCGGAGGCGTCACGCGCGCACCTGCGCCACAGGGACCCGGTCCAGCCGCTCATCTCAATACTTAAAAACTAAAGACACGGCCCCTATCACTAAATACACGGCCCCTTCTTCCGGAACTCCCGCCCCAGCCCATCGCGTGCCGAGCGCCCATCGCCGGCCCCGCGGCCAGCGCCATGTTCGGCAGCTGCTCGCTGTGCGCGGCCAACGTGATTCTGTTCACCTTCCAATGCTGGTCCGGATCAACGGATCCCATGCACGAACGATGCCTAAAAACTAAATACACGGCCCCTTCTTCGGGACCGCACTACCCGGTCCAGCCGCGCATCTCAATACTTAAAAACTAAAGACACGGCCCCTTGTACTATCACACGGCCCCTTCTACGCGTCATCGAGAAACGTCGGCATGCGGGCTACGCCGCGGGACATGACGTGATACCACGCCCCGGGGTACTCGATCCGCGTCGCTCGGGCCATCCGGGGAGGATACGCGGGCGATGGCAGGGTGTCAAGAACTTAAAACTAAAGACACGGCCCCTATCAATGTCAATGGACGGACCAGAAACTCCGGGTGCATGCGTTCTACTGCGTCTTGGCGCTTCAAGGGACAGATGCAAGCGGGTTGAAGCAAGAAGGAGGAAGTCGATAGATGATCTCCATCTCCGCCAGCGCAGCCCTCCCAGCTGTGTTTGCCAATCTCGAGAGAGCCCGCGTCCATCCCGGAACGACCTTTTCGAGTGATTCGTGTCGTCGAGCCGGCGTCCACAGGATATCGATGTTCCCCCAGTCGTAGGAGCGGAATACGCCCATCTCCTCCCAACGGCAACTCTTACGTCTAGCCTCGCGACCAAGTCCGGTTAGTGCATTGTCTAGGGCGCTCAGGTGATTTCTCGCGACTATCGACTGTTCGGAAGCCAAGAACGCGTTCCTTATTCGAACTGCAGGCCATTGTGGAATCACTGAACGCTCGCTGTGCAGCCTGCGCTTGTTCTCAGCCTCGTTCCACTCCACATGACGCACGACGAGCCCGTTCAGGATTTCAGGTTTGAACGCCTCGCGCTGAGGATCGTCCGGGTCAGGTCGACCCCTCTGCCGACCATAGATCGACACGCTGACTCTCGATCCAACCACGGACAGACACACGCGCGCGAGTAGGTGGAATAGCATTTCGCTCTGAGCAGGATCGGACTTGATGCCGATCCATAGAGGCCCTCGCAGAAAGGCTTCGGCGGCGGCCTCAAGATTGAAGGCGGGAATCACTGAGGGCGGAGCGCTGGTCACCTTCCAGGTTTGGGCATTGCATTCGTCCGACGGAATCGGACCCACTTCGACTCGACGACGACCAATCTGTTTCATCACTTACGACCTTGTGCCGGGAACTCGGACTCATGTCCAACATAATTGGGTTTTCCACCGGTTCTCCCAACTTCAACTGTCCAGAGATTCCCAGCGTCATCCCGATAGAGGTCTTGCCCTCGGTCTTTCAATTGACCTACGACCTTCTCGCCGCCCATTTCCCTGATGTCCTGCTTCGACAAGCGCTTGAGATTCCCTCTACCTCCGACGGGCTCGTCTGGGACCGGGCCACCTCCTCCAGAGACGTCGGGCGGGTCCTTGGGAGGCTGCGCGGAGTTCCCAGCCGGATCTTTGGGATCAGGGCCGGGACCCGGATCAGGATCGGTACCGCCACCACCGGCAGGCCCCGTATCGCCGGGCTTGCACGGTTTGTCCTTCGTTCCGTAAATCAAAGGAGGCAGGTCACCACCGCGCCCGAATCCGCCTCGCGACGGTACTGGGATGTCTGCCCCGCCAAATAGGGATCCGGATCCAGCGGGCCCTAGAGAACCTCCACACGGCAGAATGAAATTCCAGGAAAACAACTGGCCAAAATCGCCATAGAGTCCGCCACCGCCACCACCGTACCCACCGCCACCTTCAAGCCCCGTCTTGTTCTCAACCTTCCAGCGCGTTGATTGTCGGCCACTTGGATCGACCCTGCCTACAGGGTTGTTCACTACATATCGATAGCGGTTACCGAGCGGATCGTCGTCGATGGTGTCGCGCTGTGGGAATCGACCCATCCCAGGGCTTAGCGCCCTCGCCCGGAATTGATACAACCCCGCCTCGCTATCCCACTCCCGCCCCTGGAACAAGTGCCGGTTCCCGATCACCGTCCCGCTCACCAGCGTGCAAGTCCGACTCGCTCCCGAATCGACGCACGAATACACATCCACCTTGCCATAGATGTCGCGGTACTTGAACTCCTCGCAGACCAACCCCGCCGCGGTCGTCGCCTGGCAGATCGAGCCGATGGCGTTGTCCAGGAAGAAATACCGCGTCCCACTCGTCCCGAGGTCGCTAGTCAGCAGTTCGTCGATCCAGTTCCCCCACACGTGGCTCTCCACCACGGCGTCGGCCCCATTGCGGGCCTCCAGAAGCTGCCAGCCCATCCAGTAGTAGCGGTGCGTGGTGGTCCCCGCGACGCGCTCCACGCGCCGGCCGCCCGCGTCGTACTTGTAATCGCCGAGCACCGCTCCATCGGAGATCCGCGTGACCTTCAGCAGCTCGTTCCTGTAGTCGTACACGTAGGTCTGGGTCCCGTCGTTGGTCAGGTTGCCGTTGTTGTCTTGCGTTTTCGCCACGCCGCCCACGTTGTAGTACTCGTTCATCGGGTCGGGCTGGTACGTCCCGCCGACATGGTTGTACTGCTCGACCACTGCGTCCCGGTCCATCGTCTTCCGGTTTCCGACCGGGTCGATCGTCCACTCATGCTTGTTGTCCCACGTGAGGTAGTCGGCGAAGGCCTTGGTGGGGTTGATGTCCGCGCTGGGCACGCCGAACTTCACTCCGGTCACCTGGTAGATCCCGTCGTACCGGTACACGTCCCCCTTGCCATCGTGAACCCGGTGCTCGTATTTCCTGTTGTGCGTCGGCGTGTAGGCGTACTGCAGCTTCGCCTTCTCCTGCCCCGCCCCGTTGACGTGCCGGATCTGGGTCGCGCGGCGGACCTGATCGTACGTCACCTCCTTCAGGATGCCGTTCAGATACCCCCGGCGCGCCTCGCGCCGCCCGGCGTACTGGATCCCCGCCAGGACGTCCGCGCCCTGCTTGACCTGCATGATGCGGTTCACCTGATCGCAAACGTGCGTGATCACCCGCCCGGCCGGGTACGTGCACGACAGGCGGTTGCCGACTCCATCCAACGTGCACGTGATCGTCTTCGCGGCCAACGCGCCGATCTGCTGGACTTCCTTGTCCATCTGGCTCAACGTGTCGTAGAAGAACTGGCTCACCGCGATCGTCGTCACCCCGTCGCGGTTCTCCGCACGCGTCATCCGGTTTGCCCCGTCCAACTGGTAGAGCTCCAGCGTCGTCCCCTGCACCCCCGCCCCGCGCGCGATGGCTCGCTGCGTCATGCGGTCGGCCGGATCGTACGTGTTCGTGATCACGCTCGAGTTCTGATCCGTAATCGTAAGCGCGTTGTCGTCGAGATCGTACGTCAGCGTTTTCGTGGTCGTGTCCGCGTACGAGATCTGCTTCACCAGGTCGCGCGCGGTGTACTGGTAGCCGGTGGTGTTGTTGTTCCCGTCCTTCTGGCTCGTGAGCCGGGAGTTCTTGTTCCACGTCTGCTGCACGAGATTGTTCAACCCGCCCTCGTCGAACTTGGTCGAGAGCAGGCGTTGAAGTCCGTCGAACGCCTTCCGAGTGGTCCTGGTCTCGGCGTCGATCACCACCGTGTTGTTGTCGAGCGAGTCCCATTTGAACTGGGTCACGAGATTCAGCGATCCCGCCCCTTCCGTCGTCTGCGTGCGCCGGTTCGCCACGTCGTACACGTGCGTCGTCGTGATCACCTCCGACGTCGCGGTGAACTGGTTGTACTCCGTCGCGGTCACCGTGGTCGCATTTCCGTTGGGATCCAAGACGTATTCGACCTTGTTCCCCTGCGCCTCGCCCAGCGCATCGACCGTCTTGGTCCTTCGGTCGGCCGGGTCGTACGTGTTGGTTCGCGCATTGCCGTTGTCGTCGGTGCTCTTCGTGAGGCGCGAGTTGCGGTTGAACAGGAAGTCGGTCCGCGCGATCCCGTCTCCGACCGCCACCCCGCCCGAGTTGTTGAACAATCGATCCTCGCGGAATCGCCGGTCGATCTCATCGAGACTGTTCGTCACCTGGGTCATGATCGCGCCGCCCGAGGCGACCCGGCGCATCACCGTCACGTTCGAGTTCGCGTCGAACGAGCGCTCGGTGTAGTTGCCGAGGCCGTCCGTCTCGCGCGTCCCCCGGTCGAAACCGTCCAGCGTGAACGAATCCTTGTGGTTGCCGCCCTCGCCGTGCACATGCTCGAGCACGTTGCGGTTCCCATCATACGTCATCGTCTCGGTCGAGGCATCCGGCGAACCGAATCCCCGCGTGGTCGACGACACCAAGTCACGGTTATTGTACACGAGCTTGACCTGGTTCAGCTCCGGCAGCGTCGCGGTCTCGAGATTCTCCTCCAGATCGTACGCGTACGCGGTCACCGCGTTCGTGGCGCCGTCGATCTCGCGCGTCTCCGTGAGCACGTTGTCGAGCGTATCGTAGGTGAAGCTCGCGGTCAAGGTGCCGTTCGGGTAGGGCACCCCATTCTCGTCGACGTTGGCCGTGTCGATCTGGCTCATGTTGTCGTTGCCGTCGAACGTGTAGTCCACGGTGTAGCCCAGCGGCGCGGGCGCGGTCGTCCGCGTCACCTGGTCGAGATCGTTCACCGTCATCGTGGTCGTGTTCAACCGCGGATCCTGCACGCTCGTCGCCTGACCCACGACATTATACGTATACCGCGTGGTCAGGTTCAACGTCCCGTTGGCCACGATCGTTTTTTCCAGGAACCCCTCCTGCGGGTCCGGCGCCGCGTAGTAGACGTAGGAGTCCTGGAACCCCTCGCCGTCCGTGGAGGAGGTCATCTGGCCCTTCGTGTTGTACGCCATCTGCACCTGGATCGTCTGCGGCGTCGGTTGGCCGAGGTTGACCACCGGGAAATCAACCCGCACGACGTTCCCCTGGAACGGGCCGCCTATCTCGTAGTCGAACACGTAGGTGGTCGTGAAGCCCCGCGCATTCGTCGCCGTCTTCACGAACTGGAACGTCCCCTCGTACGTGAACGAGCGCACGATGTCCGCCTCCGCCCCCAGCGCCTCGTCCGAGCGACGCTCCTGGAGCAGGTTCCCCTGCGCCTTGCGGTCGGGGTTGGCGATGTCGAACGTCCAAACGATCTTGTTCCCGCGCGGAAAGACGGCGGACGTCCGCTCCATGTGCACGTTGTACGCGTGCGTCCAGAAGAACAGCGCCGGATCGGTGACCTTGGTCGCGTTGCCCTGGGCATTGAACTCGCACTCGGTCGCGAACCCGCGCCGGTTGACCTCCTTGGTCCTGCCCGCGAAGTACTGCAGATCGTAGACCTGCGCGGCGGTGCCGTAGCGCTGGGTATCGACCCGGTCTGTGGCGGCTTCGTACGCGTTCACCAGGAACACCTGCGCCTTGGGGTCGGTGATCGAGAGGAGGTTGTGGTTCAACCACGCGCTCGCCTGACCCGAAGCATACATGTAGGCCGTCTTCTTGCCGCTCGGCCACCCCGCCACGATCGGCGTGATCGTCTCGGTCAGGTCGCCGCTGGCGTCGTACGTGAAATCGAACTTCCGATTGGCCCAATCGGTGAAGTAGTCGATCCGGTTCTGCGCCGTGTACGTGAACGTGACCACCTTGCCCCGGGTGTCCGTGATCGTGGAGAGCCGATCCGAGGCGTCATACGCCAGGGTCATCTGGTTGTTGTTCCGATCCTTGATCCGCGTCAATTTGTACGTGTTCCCGACGCGCTTCGCGAACGTCTTGCAGCCGGTGCAGTACCGATCGTGGATCTCGAACGAGTCGCTCCCAGGGAAATAGACCAGCGAGTTGTAGAAACCGTTCGGCGTCAGGTACGCCGAGCCGCTCCAGACGTAGGTGTCCTTGCGGCCGGTACCGTCGTACACGATCGCGTCGCTTGCGCCGGGCGTCCCGGTCGATTCGACCCGCCGCATGTACGTGTGCTCCCAGCCGAAGCCCAGCGGGCCGTCGCTCGAGTTCCCGCTCCGGTAGTGCGCCGTGAACGAGAACGGGAAGCCCACCCCCGCGATGGTCGCGATGTGCACCGGCCAATGGAACTCGCCGGAGTGGCCGTAGACCGAGCCCCGCCCGGCCAGCCGGATCGCGTTGTTGATCGGCTCCTGCTGGATCTGCGGCACGCCCGACGACAGCCGCTGGCCCCAGATGTTGAAATCGGTCCCGTTGCGCCCATCGTGCCAGACCGCCATGAACTCCTGGTTCGAGGAATTGTACTTCACCGCCGGGAAAAACTCGTTCGAGGTCGAGCTGGGCGACTGGCTGATCTGGAAGTTGGAACCCAGGAGCGTGCCGTCCGCCTTCACCTCCTGGCCCATCACGTCCCAGTCCGACGAGGGCGCCGCCGTGCGCCAGTCCCAGACCACCATATATGTATTGGCGGCCGAAGAGTAGTCGATCTCCGGGTCCTGCTCGTCGTCGGCCGCGCCGGCGATCAGGAACGAGGCGCCGACCAGGTTCGCGTCATTGGGCTCGACCCGTTGCCCGCGCACGTGGTCGTCCCCCAACGTCGCCTGGTCGCTCTCGTACACGACCAAGTACTCGTTCACGGTCGAATTCCACGCCACCCCCGCGAAGTCCTGGATGTTGGCGGCCGCCGAAATCGTCGCCACCGGAGTGGTCGTCACCGTCATCCCGCCGTTGAAGCCGAAGCCGAAGAGGTCGCCGTTCGTCGCCGACTCATACGCCATGAAGCACTCGTCCAGCGTCCCGTTGTAGGCGAGGTCGGGACGGTAGAGGTCCGCCGTGGTGTCCCGCAGGACGATGTCGTCGCGCAGGATCGTCCCGTTGGTGTCGATCAGCTCGCCGAACAGGTCGCTCCCCGCGCCGGGGCCCCCGGTGTCCGTCCACACGACGCACCAGTCGTCGTTGGTGACGCGGCGCACCACGTCCGGGTGTTGGCTGACGCCGCCGACGTTGTTGTCGATGTAGAAAGCCGCCGCGAACGGCGTGAGATCGGCGTTCATGATCCGACCGCGGATGTCCTTGCCCGCGTGCTCCCACACCACCAGGTAGCGGTTGACGCTCGGGCTGAAGGCGACCTTGGGGAAGCGCTCGTCGTCGGCGAGCTGCGTGATGATCACCGGGGAGCCGTTGAGCGTGCCGTCGGCGTTGATGAGCTGGGCGATGATGTCGCGGTCGGTGGCCGAGAAGGCCAACTGGTACACGACCAGGTTGCTGTTATTGATGCTATTGTGCTCGAACGCCGGGTGGCCCTCGTCCTTGGGGTTGCTGGACTGCTGCACGTTCGGCCCGATCACGGGATCCACCAGGATGGGCAGCGCGGCCTGCGCGACCCAGGCTTCGGGCACGGCGATGGTGAGCGCGTCGCCGATGCAGGTCACCGGGCAGGCGGTGCGCCTGCCTTCGGCGTCGATCGCGGTCACCGCGCCGTACCGCATCACGGCCGCGCCGGAGGCGGGGTCGACGAACAGCAACCCGCTGGGCCCGGCAACCGCCGCGGTGGCCTGCAGGTCGGTCGCGATCCGGCCGACGATGCGCAGGTCCCCGGCCAGCTCCGGCCGCTCGGTGAGGAGAAAGCTCTGCTCCACGCCCAGGCCGCGATTCTCGTAGACCTCGAGGATCCCCCCCGGTCGCTCGAACCAGACCGCGCCCGGGGCCTCGAACGGCGGCGCGATCTCGTCGGGGGAGCGCTGGTAATGAACGAGAGAACCCGATTCCATCCGCTCGAACCGGTACTCGAAGGAATGCGGACGCGGCGCGGCCTGCCGCCAAGGGTCATCGAACGGCACGGTCGCGCCCGAAGGGCGAGGGCCCCCCGGCGCCGCCGGGCCGGACGGATCGTCGAAGAGCCCGGCCTCCCCGGAAGGGCGAGGCCCCCGCGGCGCTGCCGGTCCTGACGGATCGTCGAAGAGCCCGGTCGCGCCGGGAGTGCGATGCCCCCACGGCGTCCCCGGCCCCGACGGATCGTCGAAGAGCCCGGCCTCGCCGGAAGCGCGATGCGACCGCGGCGCGCGCGGCGTCGGGCTTTCCAGGGTGAGACGAAGCGCGCCGTCCGAGCAGTCCGCCTGGTATCCCACGCCGGCGAGCGGGGTGAAGGCGCGATCATGGCGCGGGTGGCCGGAGCGCAGCCTGGCGAGCAGTTCGGCCACGGCACGAGCGCCGGGGTCGACGCCCGGGGAACCGTTCCGGCGACTCAGGTCCACGCCAAGGAAGAGGTCGGGGAGCGAGAACGCTGCGCCGGCGCCGGTTTTCGCGCCGGAACTCCCGCCCCAGCCCATCGCGTGCCGAGCGCCCATCGCCGGCCCCGCGGCCGGCGCCAGGTTCGGCAACTGCGCGCATTGGAAGGCGAACAGAATCACGTTGGCCGCGCACAGCGTGCGCGTGCGACGGACGAACCAACCGGTCCCGGACCTTCCTGCGAGCATGGCCACCTCCGGACGGAAAAACGGAAAAACACCTGCACGGAGCGACTCGGGATCCGGGATCGACCAGGTCAGCGCCGTTCTTCGGCGGTCTCATCGGGCTTTGCGTCGGTCTGAGAAGGGGCGCGGCCTCCCACGAGGGGGTCATCCGCGTCCTTGGGCGATCGCTCCGGCGAGCCGC
>ORJL010629149.1_pt1 | contig 23329 bp, 18 predicted proteins | sample 1779941 | NCBI WGS metagenome assembly ORJL01 (sample SAMEA104232317, study PRJEB22302) | groundwater metagenome | biome: forest; feature: aquifer; material: groundwater | place: USA | collected 2011-08-07 | depth 5.8 m
ACTATCCTCGCCCTGGGCCAGGGAACCCTCCGCCTCGATGTCACCAGCCTGGGTGGCGCTAAACCCAACTGGGAGGCCCAACTCCAAGATGCCGATTCCGGCGTCACCCTCTACCGCTCCCTGGTCGGACGAGAACTACCCGTCATGTCCGGCAATTACCAACTGGTGATCCTCTCCCAGCCGGAAATACGCCAGCAGTTCAAGATCAGCCCCGGAGAGGCTAAGGTCATCAAGCTGGAGACCGGTCTCCTCAGAATAGAGCTCCTGGACGCCAAGGGACAGAGGTCCAAGACACAGGCCTCCCTCTCCGATGCCTCCCAAAAGCAGACCGGCCGCTTCTCTACCTGGGAGGATGTCTCACCTCTCCCAGGAACCTACCAGCTCACGATTGACTCCCAACCACCTATCCAACGCCAAATCCAGGTCAGCCCCCCTGACCCCACTATCCTCAAACTGAGATCTCCTTGAGAGAAGGATAGAACAAGAATGAACAAAACTTCATCTATACACCGGGCGGTTTATGGTATATACTCTATACCATTGTTGCTCCTGCCTTGGCCTTGGGTGTTCGGACGCCCTATAAGTATGAGCACCGCCTTGACAGCGGTTCAGCCAGAAGGAGGTCGGGATGGCGCTTAGCCTTCATTGTCGGAAGCCATTGGTTCTCATCCTAGCAGTCTTCTTAATCATGTCGCTGGCCCCTTTGTCCGGGCCGAGGCCAGCGCTGGCAGCGCCTCCTCCCCCCGACCCGGTGTGGCCGCTAGATGGCTCGGCCACAGATAGTATCTCGTCCCCGCCTTACGGCGTGCCGACATTTCAATGGACCTCCGTTGCCGGGGCGAAGAAGTACCAGCTTCAGGTTAGCTCCACCATCGGCTTCACCTCTGGAACTATCCGCGTGGACGTAACGACCCCCAACACGATCTCCACACCGACGAGCAACCAGTACCTGGTCAACGGGACCTTTTACTGGCGAGTGCGATCTTGGGACGGAACCAGTTGGGGTACCTACAACACGGTGCCCTGGAGCTTCACAAAGACCTGGGGGGTTGCTTCAGCGCTCCAACAGCCAGCCAACGGCGCCACCTTCCAGAGCTTCACCTACCCGGTCTTCACATGGTCGGCGGTAGACGGCGCCGCTCGCTACAAATTCGAGCTGTCGAGTGACCCCAGCTTCGGGTCCTACGTTACAGGCTACCCAGTCTACGCCTACGTTCCCACCTTCACGCCGCAGGCCAAGCTAGGGAACGGCACCTATTATTGGAAGGTAACGCCGCTAGACCGCCACGGCAACTCCGACCAGGCCAGCGAGACCCGGAGCTTTATCCTGTCCTGGCTCCAGGCCCCCACGCTGCTGTCGCCGCTCAGCAATCCTAGCGGCGATCCCATCCAGGCGCTGCCCATGACACCCCGGCTGCTCTGGTCAGCAGTGGAAGGGGCGGACCACTATTCGGTGCAGATGAGCACCGATGCGGAGTTCGGAAGCCTGGTATCCCCTTACCTGCCGCTGAGGACTGATAACACCAGCCACACCCCCACTGACGCCCTGGCCAACGACAAGGACTACTTCTGGCGAGTGAAAGCAGTGGACCGGCAGGGCAACGAGGGGCCGTGGAGCTCCACCAGCCGCTTCTACCTGCGCTGGAGCTACGGCCCCACCGGGAGTAGGCCGGACATGCGCCCGCAACCCCTGACGCCGACGAACGGCGCGCTGAACGTTGGGTTGCCAATGATCTCTTGGACACCTGTCCAGGGCGCGGCGGTTTATCACCTGTGGGTGAGCGAGGAGCCCGATAGCAACGCGGTTGACCCAGCCGATAGGAGGCTGGAGATAGATACACCGAACACGAGTTTTTCATACAAGATCGATGTTTCATGCGGGGGATGGGTGAACGGGTGCCTGGAGCCAAATCGCTGGTACTACTGGTACGTGGAGGCGAAAGGAGGCCCGAATAACGCGGTCAAGGGGCAGCGCAGCGATATCTTCTCGTTCAGGACCGGTGGTGGCGCCCTGGCAGCTCCGAACCTGCTTTCTCCCAGCTACCTATATACGCCGACCGTCCTTCAGGCAGAGCCTCCCTACGCGCCCTCTTCGTCCTCCACATTCTTGACCCAAACGGTGACTGTGCCCACCTTCTACTGGGACCGGCTGCCTCGCACCATCTCGGACACTACGCCCCTAACGTACAGGATCGAGGTGGCGACCACTTCTGCCTTTGGTTCCAGCGTGATCTGGTCATCTAATACGCAAAACCTCAGCGCCACGCCGGCCCAGACCAACCCCTTCCTGGCAGAAGACGGACGAGTCTACTTCTGGCACGTTTCGGCCGATGGCGGCGTCAACTGGAGCCAGACCTGGAAGACGCTCATCGACACATCTCAGTTGGGGTTCGGTGCAGACCTGGCCGCTCCCACGCCGCTGCGGCCAGTGTACGCGCCGGACTGGACCACCAGATGGGTGGGTGAGGAAGTCGTAGATACCTTCCCCAACCTTCAGTGGACCCCGGTGCTAGCACGCAGCCGGCTGCTGGCCGGCGATCGCTACCGGGTCCAAGTGGCCAGGGACCAGGACTTCAGTGCCTTAATTGAAGATGGGGTAACTCCGTACAACAACTACACAGCGGTGCAGCAGCCACCCTTTGCCACATATTACTGGCGAGTGCGGGCCGAGAACGGGTCCGAGCAGCCGCTGACCGGTTGGAGCAGTACCAGCCGTTTCATATTGGAGAACCAGCCGCAATTCGTCTGTTCCAGCCTGGATGCCGGCTGTACGGGTGCCTACCCGATGGTAGTCGATGGAATCAACGATTTCCCAGCGCGGTCGCTCTTGGCGTCTGATGCCGCCGGGGACGTGGACGATAGCTACGACCTAGCGAACCTGTACGCGGGTGTCACTCCTAACTATTGGGTGCTCGGCTTTCGAGCGGCGCCGGGAGTCGCGCCTGTGCGCTACGCCCTTTATGTCGACACCGACCATGCCGACAACTCCGGCGCCAGTACTGGCCCGGAGGGCCTAAGCATAGCCACGATACCGGCGCACCGCCCGGAGTATGCCATCCTATGGGACTTCAACGGCGGCACGGTCATCACCGCCACGCTGTATAGCTGGGTAGAGCCGGGGATGTGGGGGACACCCCAGACGCTGGCGTCCCTGGGCGCGGCCGTCTACAATGCCGGCGGCCAGTTCATTGAGTATGCCATCGCTAAGACTATCCTGAACGAGCCGGGTGTAGGGCCGGCCCATAGCCTCTCCCTGGCGCTGGCCTCCGCAAATCTGGGGAACGGCAGTATCGTAGACACGGTCCCGGCCAGTCTAAGCGGAATCTTGGACAACTTTACTACTATGGGCCTGGCGCCAAGCCCAGTCATACCCTACAATTCGCCGGCATCCCCACTGGCGATAACTCCCAGGTTCGCATGGACGACCATCGACGGGGAAGGGACCGCCCGCTTCCAGGCAGCCAAGGATGCCCGTTTCAGCACGGTACTGAGCTACGACAGCATCAAGGAAGAGGGCTGGGCGCCGAACACCATGCTATACGCGAATAGAAACCCCTATTACTCTCCCAGAACAGCCTGGGGAGACAACCAGACCATCTACTGGCGGCTGAGCACGGTAAACCCCTGGGGCGGCGGCGAGTTCTGGGGCCATGACTTCCAGTTCAGCCTGGCCGCTTTCGTGCCGCAGAGTCCCCGAGTTTCGACCGATTTCACCATGCCGACCTTCAGTTGGGACCCGGTGGAGAGCGCGGTAGGGTATCAGTTCCAGCTCGATAACGATGCGGACTTCTCGTCCCCGATCCCGATTTGGGGGGATATTGAGACGGAATTGACAAGCTATACGCCGGTGGAGTCGCTCCCCGTGGGAGATACCTTTTACTGGCGGGTGCGCATGAAGAAAGCCGCCAATAACTACGGGGCCTATACGGCAACACAGGTGTATACCAGGTGGTGGCTGACGCCCAGCGGGCTACGGACCTATACGAGCAACAGTACCGCCGAGGCGAGCCAAGTGGTAACGCGGACACCCACCTTGGGCTGGAACAAGGTGCTCACAACGACGATCGGGGCAGCGGCCTACAAGGTAGAGGTGAGCACAGACCCAGGGTTCGTCTCCCTGTACGACTCGGAGGTGACCGACAGCCTCTACTACACCGCCAATAGCGGCAGCACCAAGTCCACCTACAAAGACGGCACGTATTACTGGCGGGTAAGGCCGGTCGACGCCGCGGGTACCCCAGGAGCCCCGTCGGCACAGATGACGGTCATCAAGCAGTACCCCCAACCAAACCTGCTAGAGCCGGGGCAGGACGTCAAGACGAACCGGACACCAACCTTCCGGTGGTCGCCCGTGGATGGTGCGGCCCAGTACGAGATCCAGATCGCCACTGACGCCGCCTACACCCAAAACCTGATCAAGGTAACTACCGATAACCCCAGCTACACGCCCGTGAACTACCCGGCATGGTCAGACCCGACCAGCCCATACTACGGCAAGCCCGCGTGGTGGAAAGTAGCCATGATCGACGCTAATGGGAATTACGGGCCCTACAGCGGGTCCACTCTACTAGGGCTGTATAAGATGTACTTGCCCACGCTGTCAAAGAACTACGGCGCCGCCTGGTAGATAAACCTGCGTCGCCTGCTAGGCGTGAGGGCCGGCCGAGGGTGGGGAGTATTAGTTAGTGCTGGGCTATAAGCTTTCCTTCGCCGTGCCCACTTCCCGGTGGATCCCTATGGCCCGCCACGTGGCTGGGAGGCCCACCTGCCTCCCACGGCCATCATCCGGACGGCCAGCTCGGTGGCTTGGGCCAGGAGCCCGTAGGCCTGGCCCATGGCCTGTTCCCAGGACATGGGTCCGGGCACGATAGACATGACGGCGTCCACCCCCTCCTGGTACAGGGTCTGATAGTCTCGACCCAGGCTACCCGCCAGGGCCACCACGGGGATGCGCAGCTCCCGTGCCATTCGGGCTACGCCGGCTGGCGCTTTACCGTACGCCGTCTGATAGTCCAGCGTCCCCTCGCCGGTGAAGGCCAGGTGGGCGCCCGCCAGCTTCGCCCGCAGGCCTACCGCGTCCAGTACGAATTCAACGCCCGATATGAGCCTCGCGCCCAGGAAGGCCGCCAGTCCGGCCCCCAAGCCCCCGGCCGCCCCCGCTCCCGGCAGATCCGCCACATTCAGGCCCAAGTCTCGCTTTACGACCTCCGCCAACCGAGAGAGGCCTTCTTCCAGTTGAGCTACCATAGCGGCCGTAGCCCCCTTCTGCGGTCCGTAGACCCGAGCGGCGCCATCGGGGCCCAGGAGGGGATTGGCAACGTCGTAGGCCGCCGCCACCTGGCACTCGCTCATCCTTTGGTCGAGACCGCTCAGGTCTACCCTGGCCAGGGATGCCAGAGCAGCGCCGCCCGGGGGGAGAGGTCGCCCGCTCCGATCATAGAGGCCCACGCCCAGAGCCTGGGCCATGCCGGCCCCACCGTCCACGGTGGCGCTGCCTCCGAGTCCGACGATGATCCGGCGGCACCCCTGGTCCAAGGCCACACGGATCAGCTCTCCCACGCCGTAGGTGGTCGCATGCATAGGGTCCCGCCGGCCGGGAGGCAAGAGGGCCAATCCGGAGGCAGCGGCCATCTCGATCACCGCCGTGTCCCCGTTTAACAGGACGGCCCAGGAAGCCTTGATTGGGAAGCCCAGCGGACCCGTGACCGTGGCCTCCTGGGGATTCCCGCCCTGAGCGTAAAGGATGGCCTCCAGGGTGCCGTCACCGCCATCGGCCACGGGCGCCAGGACCGTTTCGGCCGGGGGCAGGGCCGACCGGACTCCCAGCTCTATAGCCCGGGCAGCCTCCAACGGCAACAAGCTCCCTTTAAACGAGGCAGGCGCAATGACGATCTTCACGGCCCTATCCGCAGATGTCGCAGATTTCGCAGAAAGGAAGTGTCATTCTGAGCGACGTGAAGACTCTAACCCATTCCAAATGCCACGATCTTTACGGCCCTATCCGCAGATTACACAGATTTCGCAGCAAGGAAATGTCATCTGTGGATCATTCTCTCTGCGAAATCTGCGGATCGGTTAATTACGGCAGCCCCATAAGCGACCGGCGCACCAGGTTCAGGGCCCGCAGGGTGGCTACTCGCTTAACGTCGAGGCGTCCCCTGGGATAAACCCCGCTGGAAATGCGCTCCTGGCCCCGGTTGTCTACGGCGATGTGCATCGTGCCGGCGGGCTCCCCCTCTGCCTCCTCGGGGCCGGCTACACCGGTGATCCCCACCCCAACGTCGGCCCCCAATCGGTCCCGCGCCGCTCGGGCCATGGCGGAAGCAACCTGCGGGCTGACCAGGCCATGTTCGTCCATGGTTGCCGGGTCCACACCCCAGGCCGCTTTGGCCTCCCGCGTATAGGCCACCAGCCCACCCGTGAAGTAGGCCGAGCTGCCGGGCACGTCGGTCAAGGCGTTGGCCAGGTGGCCGCCGGTGCACGATTCCATGGTAGCCAGGGCCAGGCCCATTTCCTTTAAGAGACGGCCCACGACCAGGGCCAGGGTCTCGTCGTCCGCACCGTAGATGAAAGTGCCCAGGATAGCCCGCACCCGACCTTCCAGGTCACCGACCATACCGGCAGCCTCTTCTCGAGTGGCCGCCTTGGCCGCCATCCGGACGTGGATGCCGTCCTCCTTGGCGTAGGTCGCCAGGGTGGGGTTGGCAGAGGACACGAAGTCGTGGAGCATCTCTTCCACCTCCGATTCGCCCTTGCCCATGATCTTCAGGGTCCGGGTGATGAGCACGGCCGCCCCTGTGTAGGGGTGCAGACGCGGCAGGACCTCGTCGTTCCACATGCGGTGCATCTCCCTGGGGACCCCCGGCATAGCCACCAGAGTCCGGCCGTCCTTCTCCATCCACCAGCCGGGCGCCGTGCCGAAGGGGTTGGGGATGGAGCGGGCCGACGGTATCAGAGCGGCCTGCTTCAGATTAGAGAGGGGCATGTTCATGCCCATACGGCTGAAAGAGCCCCGCACCCACCTCTCCAGGTCCGGGTCTACTGCCATCTCCTCTCCCACCAGGTCGGCAATGGCCTCCCGTGTCAGGTCGTCGTCGGTAGGGCCCAGGCCACCGGTGACCAGGACCAGATCGGAGCGGCCCCAGGCCCGCCGAAGGACCTCCAGCAGCCGGGCCCGGTTGTCTCCAACCTGGCTGACCCAGTACAGGTCAATTCCCAGGAGGGAAAGCTGCTGGGCCAGGAAAGCGGCATTGGTGTCGATGATCTCCCCCAGGAGAAGCTCAGTACCTACGGAAATGATCTCGCTCTTCATAACGCACCAATTATGGCACAAGTGGCGGCGGGGTGCCAGTTCGTGAGGAGTGTGCCGATAGAGACTGTAGACATTCCCTCCACCTACAACCCTAGGGCGCGCTCCACGGCGGCAACGTCGGCCGGGCAAGCCTGGGGCTCGACGCCGGCGGTCTTGAGGGCAGTGTCGGGGTCCTTGAGGCCGTTTCCAGTGATGATGCAGACCACCCGCTTGCCGCGCAGGTCCAGGCCATTTCGGGCCGCCTTGAAGAGCCCCGCCAGGCTGGCCGCCGAGGCGGGCTCGCCAAAGACACCTTCCTGCCGGGCCATGAGCGAGTAGGCGGTCAGTATCTCCTCATCGGTAACGAAGTCGATGCGCCCGTCGGACTCATCGCGAGCGGACACCGCTCCCTTCCAACTGGCGGGATTGCCGATGCGGATGGCCGAAGCTACCGTTTGGGGCTTCTCGATGGGATCCCCCTTGACGATGGCCGCCGCTCCTTCCGCCTCGTACCCCATCATGTGAGGCAACTGGCGGCACCTGCCAGCGGCATAGTATTCCTTGAAGCCCTTCCAGTAGGCGGTGATATTGCCAGCATTGCCCACGGGGATGAAGAGAAAGTCGGGAGCATCTCCCAGGGCATCCACGATCTCAAAGGCAGCCGTCTTCTGGCCGTCCAGCCGGTAGGGATTAATCGAATTGACCAGGGTAATGGGGTGCTTCTGCGTCAGGATGCGAACGATGTTCAAGGCCTGGTCGAAGTTGCCCTGGATAGCCAGCACCCTGGCCCCATGGACCGCCACCTGGGCCAATTTCCCCTGGGCGATGGCGCCCTGGGGCACGAGCACGGCGCACAGCAGACCGCACCGGGCGGCGTAGGCGGAGGCGGAGGCACTGGTGTTGCCCGTGGAGGCGCACATGACCGCATGCTGCTTCCCCTCCAGGGCCTTGGCCATGGCCATGACCATTCCCCGATCCTTGAACGAACCGGTGGGATTGCAACCTTCCAGCTTGAGGTAGAGCTCCCCGCAAGGGGCCTCCGCCTCCAGCCTGGCTGCCCTCACCAGGGGGGTATCCCCTTCCCCCAGGCATATCATGGGGGTTTCCGGCGTGACGGGCAGGAAAGGCTGGTACCTCTCCAGCAAACTAAGTTTCATTGGGTCTCGCCCGTCTGTACTTGGACGGCGCCCCGGATGCGAGCCAGCCTCTCCTTGATCCCTCGGAGCTGGCCTTCCATGTCAGCTATCTGCCGCCGTTTGTCCAGCTCCAGCATCTCTCCCAGGGCCGATAATATTTCATCCAAACGGGTCTGGGCCTCCTGAACCCGCTGCTGCAGGCGCAAGAGCTGGTCCAGGAGAGCTTTCCCCCTGATCTCCACGTCCCGTACGTGCTGGCCGTGCTTCTCCTGGGCGTCAGTCAACTTCTGGATCAACTGGAGGGCCTGGACCGCCTGGCGCTCCACCCTCTCCACGTTTGCCTTCTGGACGTCCAGACGCTCCGGCAGGTCTCTTCTGGCCTGGACTTCGTTGCTGAGAGCGTCAATGCGCTGGTTCATTTGTTTGGCCTGGTGGTCGGCTACCTCCAGCTTGGTCTGAATGACCTCGTCCTGCCGGCGCAGCGGATCCAACTGCATTGCCACTTGCTCCACCCTTTCCTGGAGGCGCCGGGTTTGCTCCTGAGAGAAGGAGATGGATTGCAAGAGCGGCTCCTGGCTCTTCCTCAGCTCCTCCTGCTGGCCCTTGAGCCAGTCCAGTTGCTCCTGCTGCCGTTTCAAGGCGGCTTCTTGCGAACGGTTGCGCTCTGCAAGGCTCTCGCTGGATGCTCCAAGCTCTTCCATGCTCCGAGTAAGTCCCCGGATACCGTCCCGGGTGGCTTCATCTTCGGATTTCTTTGATCTCTCCACCTTGTCCAGTGCCCTGGACACATCGTTCTGAGACTCCTGGATCTGCCCTGCCTTCTCCTTGATCTGACGCAGGTCCTCCTCCAGCGCGGGCAGCTTGCCCGATTGGAACTTCAAACCCTCCACGCTCTCTTCCGCTCCCTGAAGTCGAAAGGCATGGTCCTGCAGCATGGAATTCATCTGTTCCACCAGTTGCTGGAGCCGGTGGAACCGGTCGTTGACCTCTCGCTGCTCCACTTCCAGCCAGTTTACCGTGGCGGCCATGGCCCCCGGGTTTTCGCTGTCCATTAGTGCTCCTTGTTAAAGCTATGAGCTGTGAGCTATGAGCTGTGAGCTGTCAGTTATCAGCTACGTCTACGAACTATGAGCTATCAGCCATTCAGGCTCCGGCCCTCCGCTGCCAGCACCGGGGAGTGGAAGCCCACTACCCACTACCCACTACCCACTGCTCACTGCTCACTATCCTTCCGCCCTCAGGAAGCCGCCGATCTCCTGGACCACGGGCAGCGACCGCAGCTTCGCCAGGGCGTCCTGCATGTTGGATTCCCTGGCCAGGTGAGTCATTATGACGATCTCCGCAGTCTGGGCTTCGGGATCATCCTCCTTCTGAATAACGGAGGCGATGCTTATCTGGTTCTCTCCCAGGATCGTGGCTATCTGAGCCAGCACCCCTGGGTGGTCGGCCACACTCATTCGCAGGTAGTAGCGTGTCTGCACCTGGGACATGGGGCTGATAGTCTTCCCGCATTCCTCCCTGAGCCTGAAGCGCCCGGTGAGGCCGGCGGTGATGTTCTTGGCCAGAACGATGAGGTCGGCCACGATAGCGCTGCTGGTCGGCAGCGATCCGGCGCCCGGGCCATAGAAGACCACGGTTCCCACCAGGTCTCCCTGTACGCAAACAGCGTTGTAGACTCCTCCGATCTGCGCCAGGAGGAAGCTCTGGGGCACCAGGGTGGGGTGCACCCTGGCCTCAACCATTCCGTTCTCTTCCTTAGCAATCGCCAGGAGCTTGATGGCATATCCCAACTCCCGAGCGTACCGGAAATCCCGAGACGCCAGCCGGGAAATCCCCTCCCGGTAAACGTCGCCCGGACGGACCGGCAGATGGAAGGCCAGGGTGGCCAGCACCGCCAGCTTGTAGGAAGCATCGATGCCCTCCACATCGTTGGTCGGGTCGGCTTCGGCATAACCCAGGGCCTGGGCCTCGGCCAGGGCCGCGCTGAATTCGGCCCCCTCTGCGGCCATGCGGGTCAGGATATAGTTGGTTGTGCCGTTAATAATCGCCTGGATGGAGGTTATCTTGTTCGCAGCGAGGTCATCTTGGAAAGGACCGATAAGGGGTATTCCTCCGCCGACGCTGGCCTCATAGAGGATATCCACCCCGCGCTGGTTGGCCAGAGTCAGGAGCTCCGGCCCGAATTTGGCCATGACCTCCTTGTTGGCGGTGATGACGTGCTTGCCGGACCGGATAGCCTCCTGGATATACTGATGGGCTGGGGTTTCCCCACCAATAACCTCTATGACAATGTCTATAGTGGGGTCTTCCAGGATATCCTGGCTGCGCGTGGTCAGAAGCTGTTGGGGAACATCCACATCACGCTGCTTGTGGAGGTCCCGCACCAGGACCCTGGCCAGATCCACGGGAGACTCGATGCGAGCTTGAATGCGGTCCGCCTTCTCCATGAGGATGCGGGCGACGCCACTGCCCACCACCCCCAGGCCCATCAGGCCTACCCTTATCCTTTCTTTAGCCATATGTAATTCCTTAGAGTTCTGACTGGAAAAAGATTGCAACATCCTTGGGGAAGTAATGGTCATGATAGCCGGAATAGCGAAAGCCCAGCTTCTGTACGAAACGGATCGCGGGATAGTTCCGGCTCTGGACAGGCATAGTCATCGCGCGCAGACCCCTGCCCCTGGCCCAGCGCCGGCCTTCCTCCAGCAAAGAGGATCCCCTACCTTGCCGCCGGTAGGGGCCGGCTACCACCAGATGGTCCAGCCAGGCAAGCCCCTGAGCCGCCTCGTTGCGAAGATAAAGATAGCCGCGTAGCTGCAGGTCTTCCTCTGAAAGGATGAAAAAATCCTCCGCCCTTCGGTGGTGGAACGCATTCTCCACGCCCCATGGGGGAGCAAGCCTGACAAGGCGCGGCAGGTGAACGGTGCGAAAGTGCACCATCGCTTCGGAGGGACCTGCTCCATGTTCCATCTGCCAGACGTGATCGGTAACGAACGAAGGGTCCAAAGAAAGGCAGGCAGTCTCGTCTGAAGAAGAAACAGGCCTTATCTGTAACAAAGGCTAGCTCATCAATTTGGAATAGACGTATTCAAAGATGACCTTCGCGGTGGCGGCCATGGGTACGGCGATGAGCATGCCCAAGATTCCCCCCAGCACTACTCCGGCCAGGACCGCAAATATAACTATGATCGGGTGAAGGGCCACTATTCGACCGATTACGTTGGGGATCACCAGGTAGTCCTCCGTCTGGCGCAGGACGAAATAGACCGCCACGACGGCCCCAGCAAATCCCCAGTTGGACCAGCCGAAGTCGTTGGGCTGGAAGAGGGCCACGCTGGTGGCGATTGCCCCGGCTGTGATCGGTCCGATGAACGGGACCAACTCAAAGAGGCCGGTCATCAGGCTCAGGACCAGAGCGAATCTTACCTTCAGAATAGGACCCAGGAAGATCCATGTGGCAATGCTCATCAAGGCAATGAGGAGAAACTGCCCCCGGATATAGGCGCCCAGGACCCGGTTTATGCGTCCCAGCACGGCCATGGCCTCGGGCCGGTATTCAGTGGGGAAGAGCCGGAAGAAGGAGTCCCGGATCCGCGGCGCGTCGACCACCAGATAGAAGGTCACCACGAGAAATATGAGGATCTCCCCAATGAACGTGGCAGTGTCTCTGACAAAGCGCAGGGCACCCCCCGGCAGGCCGCCTATGCCCTGCAAGATGGACGTGGAAATGGTCTGAGGATCTAGAGTTATGCCCAAGAACTCAACCCTTTGGGCCCCGAAAAGCGATTGCTGCAACGAGGCGACGATAAAGGGGATGGATGACCTGAAGTCACCCAACTCACGGAATAGCAACGGGACAAGAGAATAGAGGGACCAGGCCATGGCAGCCCCAAATACCAGGTATATGCCCCCCAGGACCGCAATCCTGGGGAGACGCGTTCTGCGGGAGATCCAGTTGACCACCGGATTGAGCAAGTAGGCGGCAATGGCCGCCGAGACGAAAGGAGCGAGAATAGAACGGACCAGAAACAGAAATATCAGAAGCAAGACGACGATAATCGAAACGATTATCGCCTTCTGCCTGTAAGCTAGCTGTGGCTCTCCCCGCAACGTGTCCATGAAATGCCCCTTCTGGATTCTAATGCAAGGGGTGAGGAAAAGCAAGGCATCTTGATTGCCAGGTGGGCGGGCGGTGGGGGCTGCACCCCAAAGGCGAGCGCGAAAACATGACGCCCACCCTTGATTGCCACAGGGCCTACGCGTAGAATGATGGGGAGGTGCTCCAGACGAGATGCCCGCCAATCTACCGCCCCAATACTTCGAGGCTGAGAAAGCCTACCGCCAGGCCAGGACCATCCCGGAGAAAGTCGAAGCCCTGGAACGGATGCTGGCCATTATGCCCAAGCATAAGGGTACCGACAAGCTCCACGGCGAGCTAAGGTCTAAGATCGCCAAGCTGACCCAGGAGATGGAGAGGGGATCGAGAGCCGGCCGCCGCGGAGCGATGTACTATGTAAAGAAAGAAGGCGCCGGACAGGCCGCCCTGGTGGGCCTTCCCAACAGCGGTAAGTCCAGCCTCCTGGCTAGCATGACGGGAGCTGCCCCCAGAGTAGCCAATTATCCCTTTACCACGCAGACCCCGATGCCGGGCATGATGCCCTTCGAAAATGTCCTCGTACAACTGGTGGACATGCCGGCCATCACCGACCGTGATGCTCTGCCGTGGCTGCACGGCGTCCTGCCCAACGCCGATCTCTTGCTACTGCTCCTGGACCTTTCCCAGAACCCCGTGGAACAAATGCAGGTCATTCTAGACGAGCTCGAGGCGCTCCGTATCAGGCTGGCGTCCAGCGGGGACGGATTCAGCGAAGATAGCTTAAATCCCCCCAAACCGGCTGTTCTCATAGCCAACAAGGCCGACCTGGACCCGGAAGGCAGCGCTTTCCAGCACCTGGCCAAGGAGTACCGGGCGCGCTTTCCACTGGCTACCATCTCCGCGACAGGGATGGCCGGCCTGGAAGACCTCCGCAGCGTGATCTTCCGGAACCTGGGAATAATCCGGGTCTACCTTAAGCCTCCGGGCCAGGAGGCAGACTTCACCGACCCCCTTATCCTCAAGCGAGGCAGCACGGTTGATGACGTGGCCGAGTCCGTGCATAAGGATATCCGCCATCATCTCAAGTACGCCCAGGTCTGGGGATCGGGAAAGTTCGCGGGGCAACGGGTACACCGGGGCTACACTCCGGAAGATGGGGACATCGTGGAGCTGCACGTTTGATGTAAGGAAGTAAAAGAACGTAAAAAGGTACTATTGACAACCGGCCTCAAAAGAAGGATTCTCTGACCAGACATAGGCGGGAGTCACGGGAACTCCTATATGACAGAAGCTGCGGATTGAGAAATAGAGGAGGGCAAGGGGTAAAATCCCTTGTTCGGATCGTTCCAGACACAATCTTAGACACAGGAGGGATTCATGGCTGAAAGAGGAAGCCGGCCTACCCCGGATCAGCTCGCCGCCGCTCCGACCAGCATCCGCGGTGTCCCGGTGGAAGGGGCGCGCATCGGGCTCATCTGCCCCAATAAGAGTCACGTCATGGAGGAGGAGTGGTCCCTGGTCACGCCGCCGGGCGTCACCTATCTCTCTACGGCCCTCATGGTGGAATCGGTTACCCCTGCCGCGCTGGAAAAAGTCATCGGCCATATCGAGCGGGCGGCTCAGGAACTGGCCATGGCAGGGGCCCAGGCCATTATCCAATGCGGCACCCCCGTGGGCTTCCTCCGAGGGTACGGCTGGGACAAGGAAATTACCGCCAGGATCGTGGCCGCCACGAGACTCCCGGCTGTAGCTATGGCCACGGCAGTGGTCAATTCCATGGGTGAGCTGGGGATTAGAAAAGTAGCCGTGGGCACAGCCTACAGCGACCCCGTCAACCAGATACTGCAGAAGTTCTTGAACGATTCCGGTTTCCAGGTCGTGGCCCTCAAGGGGCTGCAGAAGACGGACGCGGCCGAGATAAAGGCCCTCACCCCGGATATCCCCTACAACCTGGCCAAGGAGGTCAACGCCCAGGCGCCCGACGCGGACGGTATATTCATCTCCTGCGCACTGCTGCGAAGCCTGGACTTCATCGACCGGCTCGAGAAGGAGATCGGCAAGCCGGTGACCACCAGCAACCAATCGGCCGTGCGGGCCGTCTTGAAGCTCGCGGGGGTCTGGCAGCCCGTCGAAGGGTACGGGCGGCTTCTGGAGATGGCCTGATGTACCAAGACCTGCGCGAATGGATACAACAAGCGGATGCGCTGGGGGAAATCAAGCACGTCCAGGGAGCTCACTGGAACCTGGAGATGGGAGGCATCACCGAGATCGTCTGCCGGGCCAAGGAACAGCCGCCGGCCATCCTGTTCGACCATATCCCCGACTACCCTACGGGCCACCGTGCCCTCTTCGGCCAACTGGGCACTCTGAAGCGACTGGCCCTGAGCCTAGGCCTGCCCCTGGACCTGCGGGAAATGGGTTTCGTTCGGACGCTTCGGGACCGAATCCGCGACCTTCACCTGGTAAAATCCACCTTGGTGAAAGACTCCCCGGCCTCCGAGAACGTCCAGGAGGGCGACGAGGTGGACCTGTACAAATTCCCGGTCCCTGTGCATCACGAGTTGGACGGAGGCCGCTATTTCGGCACGGGCCATCTGGTCGTCACCCGCGACCCGGATGACGGGTGGGTCAACGCCGGCACCTACCGGCTCATGCTGCTGGACCGCAACACGCTGGGCTTCTACATTTCGCCGGGAAAACACGGGAGCATTCACCGCCAGAAGTATTTTGAGAGAGGCCAGCCGTGTCCCGTGGCCGTAGCCATTGGGGCGGACCCCGCAATCTGGTTTGCCTCTACCATGGAAGTGCCCTTCGGCGTCTGCGAATATGAATACGCCGGAGGACTGACCGGGCAACCAGCCCAGGTCATCGAAGGTGAACTGACCGGGCTACCCTTACCGGCCACGTCGGAGATCATCCTGGAAGGTGAGTCTTACCCAGGGGACCTCCGGGACGAGGGACCCTTCGGCGAATGGACGGGCTACTACGCCGGCCGGGGCCGGAAGGAACCAACCATCGTCGTCAAGCGTGTGATGCATCGCACCAACCCCATCCTGACCTGCGCTCAGCCGGCCCGCCCGCCCAGCGACCACGTCTATCGGGCCGTGGTACGCTCCGCCTTGATCTGGGACGAACTGGAGAAGGTGGGAATTCCGGACGTCCAAGGGGTCTGGTGCCACCCCGCCGGGGGCTCCAGAATGCTCACCATCGTCTCCATCAAGCAGCGGTACGCCGGCCACTCCCGTCAGGCGGGGGCTATCGCCGCCCAGTGCCCCGCCGGGGCCTATATGGGACGGTTCGTCATCGTGGTGGATGAGGACATCGATCCCTCTAACACTTACGACGTTCTCTGGGCACTCTCCAGCCGGGCAGATCCGGAGCGGGACATCGATATCATGCGCAAGGCCCTGGGAAGCAAGCTAGACCCGTTGATCCATAAGGACAACCCCTCAACCTTCAACTCCCGGGCCATCATCGACGCCACGCGTCCCTATGACTGGAAGGACGACTTTCCGCCGGTAGTGGAGTCCAGCCCTGACCTGAAGAAGAAGCTGTTTGCTAAGTTTCCGGGACTGCTGGATTAGCACCCCGTTGACTCCGACCATGGTTCGTGGCATGATAGGCTTCATCAAACGCGGAAAGGGGTGTTCTTAAGCGTTGGACAGGAGGCTCCGGGCTTCTCTAGGAGGATGGGCACTTCTCTTATCAGTTCCTCTGCTGATTTTCGTCTGGCTGCTTCTTAATCCTGACCTCAACGCCACCTTCGAGATCCCGGTCCAGCACTTCTACATCGTAACGGCCATCCAGTTGATAAGCTTGGTAGTGGCCCTTCTGGTGGCCAGGGCCGCGATAGATATGCGCGAGTTCAGGGTCCTCTTCCTGAGCCTGGGCTTCATGGCCATGTCTGGCCTGTTTGCTGTCCATGCCCTCTCTACCCCGGGTGTCCTGGTACCGCCGGCCGAAGAAGATTATCCGGGCGTAATGGGGCTGTCCGCCTTCTTGAGTCTGCTGATAGCCGCCTCCTTCTTCGCCGGCAGCGCCTCCCCCTTACCCCTCCTCATCCGGCCTCGGACTCGGGGCCTGGCTCTGGCCCTGGTAGGGATCGTCCTCTTCATCGTGCTCGTCTACGGCGTCTCGACCTTCATATGGGCCGAAGAACTCGAGGACGTACCTTTCACCTCTCCCTGGGGCTCCTATGTCACGGCGGCCGTGACCATGGCCTTACTGGCCTTTGCTATCTGGCGCAATTTCGTTGCGTACACCCTGACCCGCCTGCCCATGCAATGGGCCCTGGTAGCCGGGTTTGTCCTGCTGGCCGAGGCCCAGGGGAGCATGGCGCTTTCCCACGAATGGACCCTGGGCTGGTGGGAGTACCATTTCCTGATGCTGCCAGCCGCCGGCGCCGCCATGGCCGGCCTACTGGTGCAGTACGGCAAGACGGGCAGCCTGCGCACGATCATGGAAGGAGTCTTCCAGCTAGAGAACCTGGTGCAGATCGAGCTGGCCCACGGCGAGACCATCGCCGCCCTGGCCGCCGCTACTGAGGCCAAGGACCCTTATACCAAGGGCCACACCATACGGGTAGCCGAGAAAGCGGTAGCCCTGGGCCAGGCCCTCCGTCTTCCCAATGAAAAGCTGAGGATACTGGCCCGGGCCGGGCTCCTCCACGATATAGGAAAGCTAGGCATACCCGATTCCATTTTGCTTAAACCGGGCCCTCTGAGCGCCGAGCAATTCCTGGTCATAAAGGAGCACCCGCGGTTGGGGTTAGAGATACTGGAGCGAGTGGGGTCTCTCGAGAGGGAGATCCAGGCCATCAGGGGCCACCACGAGCGCATGGACGGTACAGGCTATCCCGACGGCCTCTCCGGCGACCAGATACCCATCGAGGCGCGGGTCCTGGCAGTGGCGGACGTCTACGACTCCCTGGCATCCGATCGTGCCTACCGCAAGGCATTGCCCATGGAGCAGGTCAAGGAGATAATGAGAGAGACGTCCGGATCGCACCTGGACCCTCAGGTAGTGGAGGTCTGTTTGAAGACGTGCCCGTGTGATGACGTTTCTACTCTAAATTGCGGCCCAGTATGAGATAAACTAGTCCATCTGGCAGGGCCTGCGGGAGGAAACCCATCAGGCGGCGGACATCACTAGCAAAGGGAGACTCTTGATACGGGATTGCTCAACTCAGGACAAGGACAGCATTTACGCCATCGTCAACGACGCGGCGCGGGCTTACAAGGGGCATATTCCTCCCGACCGCTATCATGAGCCTTACATGCCCATGGAAGAGCTCCTGGCGGAGATGCGTGCCATGATGGTGTTCGGCTGGGAAGAGGATGGAAATCTGTTGGCAGTCATGAGCCTTCAGCCCGTGAAGGACGTAACGCTTATCCGCCACGCCTACGTGCTGACCCCTTACCAGAATAGGGGAATCGGCACCCGGCTGTTGAAGCATATAGTTGAGCAGACCGGAACCCGTCGCCTGCTGGTAGGCACTTGGGCGGCGGCCACGTGGGCGGTGGCCTTCTATGAGCGACACGGGTTCCGCACCATGCCGGACAAGGACGAGTTGCTACGCACCTACTGGCAGGTGCCGGAGCGACAGATCGAGACCTCGGTGGTCCTGGGTATGGAAATACGAGGAACAGGGAACCGGGTGATGGGTCAAGGGTTCAAGGTTAAGGTTCAGGGCGCGGGGGCCATAGGGCACTAGAATAAGCGGACCTGGGACGTAGCGCAGGGGCTTGTCCCCTGCCAGGCCCTGTTAGGACATAGTGCAGGGGCTTGTCCCCTGCCCGGCCCTGTTGGAACGTAGCGCAGGGGCTTGTCCCCTGCCAGGCCCTGTTGGAACGTAGTGCAGGGGCTTGTCACTTGCCAGGCCCTCGTCGGGCGTCATTATGAAGGAGATATCGCAGCAATGGAGGAATTCGCTTACGTTCTGTCCCTCTTCCGCTGGTTCCAGCTCCGTCCGGGGCCGCCCCCCGAAGGCTACTGGGCTCTGGTTGGGCTGTATGCCCTGGGGCTAGGGGCCAGCGCCGCCTACTTCGTCACCGTCCGGCAGCGCTTTGGAGACCACAGCTACCGCATGGCGACAGCCCGGCGCGTAGGGCTCTCAGCCGGGATTGTCTCTGCCTTCGGGCTGATCTTCGTGGCCTTGCGTTTTCTGGAGATCCCGTACCTATCCCTGAGGCTCTGGGTCAATACCATCACCTTGGGGGCCGTCGGCCTGGGGCTTTTCCTGGCCTACTACTTTGTGCGCAAGTACCCGGTCTCTCTTCACGCCTTCGACGAGCGCCAGCTCCGAGAACGGTATCTGCCGAAGCCCAAGCCAAAGGCGAAGACAGCGGGCGGGTCCCGGCCACGCCGGCGCGCCAGGTAGAGGGCGCTCGCGGAAAGAGTACCGACAAGTCACAATGAACAGGACGAGACCCCGGAGGTCAGTCCCGGTCAAACTGCCAGCGTGTTGCGGTACCGATGAAATCGCTTTCCTGCCAACTTAGGACCACGCGGAGTGTCAACTTGTAGACTACCTGAGATGGGTTACTCGCATCCGGTCGAAACCCGTACTTGGCATCGTAAGCATCCGCGAACCGCGTGATTAGGGAAGTGTCGGAAACTTCCTCTGCAGCGCCTTCGACGATCACCACGTCGTCGCCACTTTCCAGGTGCAGAACAAGCCCCGGGTTGGCTGTGAGGTTTCGCCCCTTCTGGGAAGCACGATCCGTGGCAAACCAGAACGTCTCGTCTAGCCAGACGCCCCAGACCGGCACAGAATGCGGCCGTGCATCAGGACGCGTTGTCGCCATCCAGTAATTGTGTGCGCTCGCCAACTTGGTGGCCACCGCCTTCCAGTTGGCCACCTCTTGCCTTGTCCTCTCGAGGACTCCGTAGCTTTCCGGCATATGAGGTCGACCAGGCGTAGGGACGGCCTTGCCGTGTGGATGTTTCTCTCGTGACAACTGCTTTTCACTGACCGCTGGGGGCCAACTGCAAACAGCTACACCCCCGCCAGGAGCGGCTCCTGTTTCTCCTCCACGACATGGTCGGTCAGGGCCTCTTTCAGGACCTCGTCCATGTGCTCGACGAAGACGAAGTGCAACTGCTCTCGCACTTGCTGGGGCACTTCTTCCAAGTCCCTCTCGTTGTCCTTGGGCAGGAGGATGGTCTTGAGGCCGGCCCGGTGCGCAGCCAGCATCTTGTTCTTGATACCGCCGATGGGAAGGACCTTGCCCCGCAGGGTAATCTCGCCGGTCATGCCCACGTCCCCGCGCACGGGACGCCGGGTCAGAGCGGAGATGAGGGCTGCGGCCATGGTTATGCCGGCAGAAGGACCGTCCTTAGGTATGGCGCCCGCTGGGACATGGATATGGATATCCCGCTTTTCATAGAACCGCTCCTCCAGCCCAAGGGCCTCGGCCCGGGACCGGGCGTAAGTTACGGCCGCTCTGGCCGACTCCTGCATCACATCGCCCAGCTTTCCCGTAAGAATGGTGCTGCCCTTTCCGGGAACAACGCTGGCCTCCACGAAGAGGACGTCCCCACCGGTCTCGGTCCAGGCCAGCCCGGAGGCCAGGCCGACCTCCCCCTCCTCTGCGGCCTTCTCGTAGCGGAACCTCTTGTGCCCCAGGTACTCACGGAGGTTGTCGACTGACACCACCACTTTACCCTGGGTCACAGCCGGGGTCTGCCCGTCAGTCGCGGGCGCCGCAGCCGGGGTCTGCCCGTCAGTCGTAGGCGCCGCCGCCATGTTCTCGACCACCTGGCGGGCCGCTTTCCGGCAGATGGTGGCGATCTCCCGCTCCAGATTGCGGACGCCGGCCTCCCTCGTGTAGCTGCGGACTATCTCACTGATGGCATCGTCCCAGATCTCGATCTGCCCGTCCGTCAAGCCGTGCTGCTCCACCTGGCGGGGTATCAGGTACTGCCGGGCTATATGGACCTTCTCGTCCTCTATATAGCCGGGTAGCTCCAGGACCTCCATGCGGTCTAGAAGGGCCGGCGGAATCGTGTAGAGCACGTTGGCAGTGGTGATGAACATCACCTTGGAGAGGTCAAAGGGCACGTCCAGGTAGTGGTCCACGAAGGAGAAGTTCTGGGCCGGGTCCAGCACCTCCAGCAGGGCGGCGGACGGGTCTCCCCGGAAGTCTGCGCCCAGCTTGTCTATCTCGTCCAGCATGAAGATCGGGTTGTTGGACTCCGCCCGGCGCATGCTCTGGATGATCCGACCGGGTAAGGCGCCCACGTAGGTCCGGCGGTGGCCCCTGATCTCGGCCTCGTCCCGGACACCGCCCAGGGAGAGGCGTACGAACTTGCGCCCCAGGGCCCGGGCGATGGACTGGCCCAGAGAGGTCTTTCCTACCCCAGCCGGCCCGACGAAGCAAAGAATTGGGCCTTTCATGTCCGCCTTCAGTCGGCGCACCGCCAGGTACTCCAGGATACGGTCCTTGATCTTATCCAGATCGTAGTGGTCTTCATTTAATATCTGGCGGGCCCGGGCTACATCCAGGTTGTCTTCAGTGCTCTTATTCCAGGGCAGGCTCACGATCCAGTCCAGGTAAGTACGGGCCACCGTGTACTCCGCGGCAGCCGGTGGCATCTTGGCCAGCCGGTCCAGTTCCCGCTCGGCCTCCTTTTCCACCTCCGGAGTTAGCTGCGATTCCTTGATCTTTTGGCGCAGCTCGTTTAGCTCGACGGTCCGCTCGTCCTCTTCTCCCAACTCCTTCTGGATAGCCTTCAACTGTTCCCGCAGGTAGTATTCCCGCTGGCCCTTCTCCATCTCCCCCCTGATCTGGGACTGGATCTTACTGCCCAGCTCCAGTATCTCCAGCTCACGGTTGACCAGGCTGGTGAGCCGGCGCAGCCGCGCTTCTACATCCAGGGTCTCCAGGATCTCCTGCTTCTCGGCGAGCTGGAGATTCAGGTTAGAGGCGACGAAGTCAGCCAGCTTGCCGGGCTCCGGGATATTCAAGGCGGCAAAGGCCAGCTCATCAGGCAGGTTGGGGGCCTGCGAGACGACTTTCTGGAACAGCGAAAGGAGGTTTCGCGTCAAGGCCTCTATCTCCATGGAGGACTGGACCAGGTCCTGAAGGACCTCCACCCTGGCCTTGAGATAGGGCTCAGTGTACTTCACCTCCACCAGGCGGACCCGGGCGATACCCTGGAGAAGCACCTGCACCATGCCTTCGGGCATGCGAAGCATCCGGCTGACCTGCACAGCAGTGCCCACCTGGTAGAGGTCCTCAGGCAACGGATGCTCCTTATCGGACCGCAAGGCGAAGAACCCCACGATCCGGTCGCCCACGACTGCTTCGTTGATAAGACGCACCAGCCGCTCCTGCCCCACGATCATGGGGACTATCATATGCGGGAAGATGACAGTGTCTTTTCCAGGCAGGATGGGCAGCTCTTCAGGGACCCGGACATCCTCTACGGGCTTGGATTCTCTGGTTGTATCTTCCATATCTACAGCTCCGGACGTATTGCCTGGCGCCACGCCAGGCGTGCTGCTGGCCTAACCACAGAGATCACCGAGACCACAGAGATATCGGGGATTTTGTGCAAGGCGCCTCCGTGTTCTCCGTGTCCTCCGTGGTAAGATCGAACCACATACATTGCCAAGGGACTCCCTGGCTGTGCAGTCGGGAGAGGGACTAGGCAGTCTTGATCTGCACACTCCTGGTGGTCTGCTCGGTGGCCTTTGGAAGGACGATCTCCAGCATGCCGTCGGCATATGAAGCGGCAGCGCAGTCCGGGTCTACGGGCACGGGAAGCTCGATGACCCGCTCGAAACCACCGAAGGTGATCTCCGCCATGTGATATTTCTCGCGGCCCCCGCGGCGGTTGTCCATGCGCTCTCCCCGGATAGTCAAGCTGCTGCCATTGGTGCTTATCTCCAGGGAATTCTGGTCCATGTCGGCCGTCTCCAGAACCACCACCAGGTCGCCAGCCGTTTCATAAATATCCATGGCCGGCTGCCAGGGACTGGGGGAGTAGAAACAGACGGGACGCTTGGCGCCGGCAAAATGTCCCATAAAACGGTCCATTTGCCGCTGCATATCCTCCAACTCGTCGAAAATGTTATGTCCGTGATGTGGCATAGTCAGCCCCTCCCTATGGCGCCATTCTCAACCCCATTATACATCAGGGAATCCGGTATCGGAAGGGGTCTTGACACCTGTTCCAAGGTAAGCCTAGAATGCCCGCAGGTGGAATATCGTCCCACCAGACTGGTAGCTCCAAGATTGGCCGTCACCGCGCCAGAAAAAGCTACTGAGACATCTTAACTCGAGGGATGCGAATGGCAGAGAACTCGATGACTGTCGGCGACGCGATGCTAGAGGTTTTTCGGGCCTACGACGCAGAGTACGTCTTCTCGTCGCCTGGGTCCGAGTGGGCGCCCGTCTGGGACGCGCTGGCCAGAGCAAAAGCCATGGGGAAAGGCCCAGTTTTCATTAATACGCGCCACGAAGGCCTGGCGGTGAGCCTGGCCATTGGATACTATTACCGGAGCCGCAAGCTGCCCATTGTCCTTCTGCATGCAGGCGTGGGACCACTTCACGCGGCTATGGAATTACGCTCCGCCGGCCGGGAGCACATACCAATGGTGGTCCTTGCAGGCGAATCGGCGGGTTATGGAGAAATGCCGGGGCCTGATCCGGGCAGCCAGTGGGTGCGCGTGCTGGGCGACGTCGGGGGTTCCGCCGCGCTGGTCCGGCCCCTTATGAAATGGGCCCATACCGTCACCAGTCACGCGGTCCTGATCGGGATGGTCCAGGATGCCTGCCGGCAAGCGCTGACACAGCCGAC
>ORJL010167978.1_pt1 | contig 23302 bp, 14 predicted proteins | sample 1779941 | NCBI WGS metagenome assembly ORJL01 (sample SAMEA104232317, study PRJEB22302) | groundwater metagenome | biome: forest; feature: aquifer; material: groundwater | place: USA | collected 2011-08-07 | depth 5.8 m
CCCCCACGCCGCGGCGGGTGGGAAGGAGCGGCGGGGGGCGGGGGGACAAAGCACCCGCCCCCGCCACAACGTGCCGGTCGAGATCCATCCCGCCGACTTCTCCAGGGGCGATACCGCCCGGTCGGTGGTCGACGCGGTGGGCCACGCCGACATCCTGGTGAACAATGCAGGCGCCATCCCGCGCGGCGACATCTTCGGCATGACCGAGCCGAAATGGCGCGAGGCCTGGGACCTGAAGGTATTCGGCTACGTCAACGCCACGCGCGCCATGCTGGAGAAATTCTACGCCCGCAAGAAGGGCGTGGTGGTGAACATCATCGGCCTTGCCGGCGAGAGCTTCAATTACGACTACGTCGCCGGCACCATGGGCAACGCGGGCCTGATGGCCTTCACCCGCGCCGTGGGTTCCAGGAGCGTCGATCACGGCGTGCGCGTGGTGGCGATCAACCCGCCGGCCACCCGTACCGACCGCATGCTCACTTTGCTACGCGGCCAGGCCGAGCAGAAATTCGGCGATCCTGAGCGCTGGCCCGAACTGACCAGGCACATGCCGTTCGGCCGCGCTGCCGAGCCCGACGAGGTCGCCGATCTCGCGGTGTTCCTGGCATCGGACCGCGCCAGCTACATCAGTGGCGTGGTGATGACCCTCGACGGCGGCCAAGCCGCGAGACACTAGCCGGCGCGACACTGGCCGCGGCATCGGGCGATTCGTTCGGCCGGGTCGTTTGCTGTACAAGGAAGCGTCTGTAGCGATCCGCTGACAGCGACGCTTCGTGTGCGCGCGCGGCAACCTTTGCGCCGATCGTGCGTTATGTGCCGGAAAGGCCGGAATTCATTGAAATCGTTCTTTCGGCGTGCGTTTGCGCGCGCGCCCGTCATTTCCTTTGGGGACGATGAAGATCCCATTCGCAGCGAGCTGTTCAGTATCGAGCGCCTGGAGCAGCATGCCGAAAGCCTGGCCGCCCATCAGCCGGTCTCGACCTTCGTCACATCTGGCAGATCCCTGGCCGTCCGCCTGCGGGAAAACGAGGGAGTCCTGCTCGAGGCCTACCGCAGCATTGCGCACGCGGCCGGTGAAGGCCGGACCATCACGCCGGCCGCCGAGTGGCTGCTCGACAACTATCATCTCGTCGAACAGCAGGTCCGCGAAGTCCGCACCGATCTGCCGCCGGGATACTATCGCCAGCTTCCCAAGCTCAGCGACGGCCCGCTGGCCGGCTATCCGCGGGTGTTCGGTCTGGCGTGGGCGTTCGTCGCCCATACCGACAGCCGCTTCGATCCCGAGACGCTGACGCGCTTCGTGCGCGCCTACCAGAACGTCCAGCCGCTCACCATCGGCGAGCTCTGGGCCGTCGCGATCTCGCTGCGCATCGTTCTGGTCGAGAATCTCCGCCGCTCGGCCAAGCGCATCATGGGCCGCCGCGCCGCCCGCGAAGAAGCCGACAGGGTGGCCGACAGGCTGCTGGGCGTGAACGATCGGGCCGCCGAGCCCGCGGCGCTGGCGCCTTACGAGCGGGTGCCGCTGTCCGAGGGCTTCACCGTGCAGCTCGTGCAGCGCCTGCGCGACCAGGATCCGGAGACGACGCCGGCCGTCGGCTGGCTGGAGGAGCGCCTCGCGCGCGAGGGCACGAACGCCGACGAGCTGGTGCGCAAGGAACACCAGCTCCAGGGTGCCACGAACGTCACCGTCCGCAACGTCATCACCAGCATGCGTCTGGTCTCCGACGTCGACTGGGCAAAGCTGTTCGAAGCGGTGAGTCCGGTGGATGACGTATTGCGTGCCGGCAGCGCCTTCGCCGAGATGGATTTCGCCACCCGCAATCTCTATCGCACCGCCATCGAGCAGATGGCGCGCGGCACGCAGTTGAGCGAGCCCGAGATCGCCCGGCGCGCGCTCGCGGCCGCGGCATTGTCGGTAGCAGCTTCCGATGTCGACGCACGACAGTGCGACCCCGGCTATCATCTGATAGGCGGCGGGCGTGCGGCCTTCGAGCGTTCGCTGGAGTTTCGGCCGCCCGGCCTCGCGCTCAGGCGACGGTTCGCGACCGCCGGCATCGCGGGCTACGTCGGCAGTATCGCCGTCATGGCGGGCGTCATCCTCTTCCTGCCGCTGCTCGCGTTGGTGGAAACCGGCATGCTCGGCTGGCAGCTCGGCGCGATGGCGCTGCTGGGCCTGTTGCCGGCAATCGACGCGGCGCTGATGCTGGTCAACCGCGGCATCACCGGTGGCTTCGGCGCAACCCTGCTGCCGGGCCTTGCGCTCCGTGACGGCGTGCCGCCCGAGCTGCGCACCCTGGTGGCCATCCCGACCCTGCTGACGAGCCGCTCCGGCGTCGACGAACTGATCGAGCGGCTGGAAGTCCATTACCTCTCCAATCCCGCCGGCACCGTTCATTTCGCCTTGCTGTCGGACTGGGCCGACGCGTTCGCCGAATCGACTCCGGGCGACGGCGAACTGCTGGCGGCGGCTGCCGAAGGCATCGCTCGGCTCAATGCCCGCTATCCCAGCGCGCTCGGCGCCGATCGCTTTCTCCTGCTCCACCGCCGCCGCCTGTGGAACGAAGCTCAGGGCCAATGGATGGGGTGGGAGCGCAAGCGCGGCAAGCTGCACGAGCTGAACCGCCTGCTGCGCGGCTCGCGCGAAACGACGTTCCTCGACGCCGGCGGCCACCCGCTTCCGAGCGACGTCCGCTTCGTCGTGACCCTCGATTCCGACACGCGGTTGCCGCGCGACGCGGTCTGCCGGCTGGTCGGCAAGATGGCGCACGCCCTCAACCGCCCGCGCGTGGATCCGGCCGAGGGCCGCGTCGTCGAAGGCTATGGCGTGCTGCAGCCCCGGGTGACGGCGTCGCTGCCCGTGGGCGCGGAGGGCTCGCTGTTCCAGCGCATCTTCTCGAGCAACAGCGGCATCGATCCCTATGCGTCGGCGGTGTCGGACGTTTATCAGGATCTGTTCGGCGAAGGCTCCTATTCCGGCAAGGGTATCTACGACGTCGACGCCTTCGAAGCGGCGCTGGCCGGCCGCGTGCCGGACAATTCGATGCTGAGCCACGACCTCTTCGAGGGCGTGTTCGCCCGCTCAGGCCTGGTCACCGACATCGAGGTGGTCGAGGAGTTTCCCGCCCGCTACGACGTGGCGGCTGCCCGCCATCATCGCTGGGCCCGAGGCGACTGGCAGCTGCTGCCGTGGATGCTGGGTCTCTTCAAGGGGCCGCGCGGCGACGGCATGCCGGCGATCGGCTTCTGGAAGATGTTCGACAATCTCCGGCGCACGCTCTCGCCGGCCGCCGCCGTCGTGGCGCTGCTGGCGGGCTGGACCCTGCCGGTGCCGGGTGCGTTGGCCTGGACGGCCTTCGTCCTGCTGGTTCTTGCACTACCCACGTTTCTGCCCGTGGCTGCGGCGGTCCTGCCGCGCCACGCCGGCATCACGACGCGCAGCCACTTCGGCGCGCTGGCCACGGACATCGGGATCGCCGGCGCCCAGACCGCGCTGATCGTGGTGTTCCTCGCCCACCAGGCCTGGTTGATGATGGATGCGATCGGCCGGACCCTTTTCCGGCTTTTCGTCAGCCATCGCCGTCTGCTCGAATGGACGACGGCGGCCCAATCCCAGCAACTGCTGCGCACCGACTGGTGGGGCTTCATCGGCGAAATGGCGGGAAGCCTGACCGTCGCTTGCCTGGCGGCGGTCTTCGTCTGGTACGCCGGTTCCACGGCGCTGCCCGTCGCCCTGCCGATCCTCCTCGCCTGGTTCTCTTCGCCCGCGATCGCCCGCTGGGTCAGTCTCGCCCAGGCCGATGCCGGCAGTCTCGCGATCTCGGCCGCCGATGCCCGGTCGTTGCGCCTGATCGCGCGGCGCACCTGGCGCTTCTTCGAGACCTTCGTCACCGAAGCAGAGCACATGCTGCCGCCGGACAATTTCCAGGAGGACCCGAAGCCGGTCGTCGCGCGCCGCACGTCACCCACCAACCTCGGCCTCTATCTCTTGTCGACGGTGGCCGCCCGCGATTTCGGCTGGATCGGCACCCTCGAGGCAGCGCAGCGCATCGAGGCGACGCTGGCGACCATGGAGCGCCTCAAGAGGTTCCGGGGCCATTTCTACAATTGGTACGACACATCTGATCTCCGGCCGCTCGAGCCTGCCTACGTCTCCACGGTCGACAGCGGCAACCTGGCGGGACACCTGGTCGCGCTCGCCAACGCCTGTGCCGGCTGGCGCGGCGATCCGGCGCCGCCGTCGGCCGCGATTGGCGGTGTGGACGACAGTCTGGCCCTCGCCCGCGAGGCCCTGCAGGCGCTGCCCGACGACAGGCGCACCCATCTCGTGTCGCGTCGGGAACTGACAGCGGCTCTGGAAGGTCTCGCGAGTGCTGTGTCGCTCGAGGACGGAACGGGCGAACCCGCAGCGCTGGTCGCACGTGCCGGGACCGTCACCGACCTTGCCCGCACCTTGGCCAGCGAACGCGGGGATGACGCCAGCGCCGACATGCTGTTCTGGGTCGAGGCGGCGCAGCGCTCGCTCGAAAGCCACCATCGCGACATTGCCCAGACCGCCGAGGCGCGGGCGGCGATGGAGCGCCGGCTGCAGACGATCGCGGCCACGGCGCGCGCCATGGCCAATGCCATGGAGTTCGATTTTCTCCTCAACGAGGATCGCCGGCTGTTGTCGATCGGCTATCTCGCCACCGAGGACCGGCTCGATCCCAGTTGCTACGACCTGCTTGCCTCGGAAGCCCGGCTCGCCAGCTTCGTGGCGATCGCCACCGGCGCCGTGCCGGCTCGCCACTGGTTCCGGCTGGGGCGGGCGGTGACGCCGGTTGGGCGCGGCGCGGCGCTGATCTCGTGGTCAGGCTCGATGTTCGAGTACCTCATGCCGTCGCTGGTCATGCGGGCGCCGCTCGGCAGCCTGATCGAAAAGACCAACGATCTGATCGTACGGCGGCAGATCGACTATGCCATTGGCCTCGGCCTGCCGTGGGGCGTCTCCGAATCGGCCTACAATGCGCGCGACAAGGAATTCACCTACCAGTACTCCAATTTTGGCGTCCCCGGCCTCGGCTTCAAGCGTGGCTTGAGTGAAAACGCCGTCGTCGCACCCTATGCCACTGCGCTCGCCGCCATGGTTGATCCCCTGGCCGCGACGGCTAACTTCGCGCGACTGGCCGAGATAGGCGGCTGCGGCCGCTTCGGCTTCTACGAGGCGATCGACTTCACGCCGGTGCGGTTGCCCGAGGGCCAGACGCAGGCGGTCGTGCGCGCCTACATGGCTCACCACCAGGGCATGACGGTCGTGGCCATCGCCAACGCGCTGCTCGACGGCATCATGCGCACGCGCTTCCATGCCGAGCCGATGGTCCAGGCGACCGAGCTCCTGCTCCAGGAACGCACGCCGCGCGACGTCGCCGTCGCCCACCCGCGGGCCGAGGAAGTCGGCACCAGCAGCTCGGTCGAAGACCTCGAGCCTGCGGTGGTGCGGCGCCTGCGCAATCCCCACGCCGCCAGCCCGTCGGCGCACCTTCTGTCGAACGGCCGCTATTCGGTAATGCTGACGGCGGCCGGCTCGGGGTTCAGCCGCTGGGGCGACATTGCCGTCACGCGCTGGCGCGAGGATACGATCCGCGACGACTGGGGCAGCTACATCTTCCTCCGCGATACCGAGAGCAACGTGGTCTGGTCGGCGACCTATCAGCCGCGCGGCACGCGGCCCGACAGCTACAACGTCATGTTCGCCGAGGACCGTGCCGAATTCGTACGGCACGACGGCACGCTCGCCACCACGCTCGACGTCGTGGTGTCGCCCGAGGATGATGCCGAGGTCCGGCGCGTATCGATCGCCAACACAGGCGCCCAGGCGCGCGACATCGAACTCACCTCCTACGCCGAGATTGTGCTGGCGCCGCCGGCGGCCGATGCCGCGCACCAGGCCTTCTCCAAGATGTTCGTGCAGACAGAATATCTGCCCGCCGCGAGGGCCATCCTGGCGACGCGGCGCCGCCGCGGCCCGGGGGAGCCCGAACTGTGGGTTGCCCATCTGGCGGTCGTCGAGGGCGAGGCCGTGGGCGAGGTCGAGATCGAAACCGACCGCGCCCGGTTTCTCGGCCGCGGCGGCGACGTCGGCGCGCCCGTCGCCGTGATCGACGGCCGGCGCCTGTCCGATACCGTGGGCCCGGTGCTCGATCCGGTGTTCGCGCTGCGCCGGCGCTTGAGGATTCCGGCCGGCAGCACGGCCAGGATCGCCTTCTGGACCATGGTCGCCGCGTCGCGCGAGGCCCTGCTCGATGCCGTCGACAAGCATCAGGACACCAATGCCTTCGAGCGTGCCGCGACGCTCGCCTGGACGCAGGCCCAGGTGCAGCTGCGCCACCTCGATATCGCGCCGGCGCAAGCCACCCTCTATCAGCGCCTGGCGGGGCACGTACTCTATGCCAACCCGGCGCTGCGCTCGTCGTCGGACACGATCCGGCGCGGCCTTGCGCCGCCGCCGGCCCTATGGGCCCAGGGCATCTCGGGCGACGTGCCGATCGTGCTGGTGCGCATCGACGAAGTCGAAGATTCGGGAATCGTCCGCGAGATGTTGCGTGCCCGCGAATACTGGCGGCTGAAGGGTCTGGCGGTCGATCTCGTCGTCCTGAACGAGCGTGGTGCCTCCTATGTCCAAGACCTGCAGGTCGTACTCGAGACGCTGGTGCGCACGCATCGGTCACGGACGCATTTCGGCGTCGAAAGCGAAAAGGGCGGCATCTTTGTCCTGCGCAGCGACCTGATCTCGACCGAGACCCGCGCCCTGTTGCTCGCCGTGGCCCGCGTCGTGCTGCCGGGTCGGCGCGGCAGCCTGGCCGATCAGCTCGATCGCTTGCAGACGCCGCCCGGCGTCGTGCCGCCGCTGCGCCGACGGCCGCTCACCGAGGTCGGCACGACCGCGCCGCCGCCGGTCGCCGCTCTGGGTGCATTGCAGTATTTCAACGGCCTCGGCGGCTTCTCGTCCGACGGTCGTGAGTACGTGACCGTCCTCGGACCTGGCCAGTCCACTCCGGCGCCCTGGATCAATGTCATTTCCAACCCATCGTTCGGCTTCCAGGTCGCGACCGATGGCGGCGGATATACCTGGTCGCAGAACAGCCGCGACAACCAGCTCACGCCCTGGTCGAACGATCCGGTCTGCGATCGGCCCGGCGAGATGCTCTATGTGCGCGATCTCGACAGCGGCGCCCTTTGGGGCCCGACCGTGCTGCCGATCCGCCTTGAATCGGCGCTCTACATCGTCCGTCACGGCCGCGGCTATAGCCGCTTTGAAGTCACGGCCAACGGCATCGCGCTTGAGCTGCTGCAGTACGTGCCGCTGGGCGATTCGATCAAGATCTCCAGGCTCACCGTCCGCAACGTCTCCGACCGCCCCCGCCGCTTGTCCATCACGGCCTATGTCGATTGGGTACTGGGCCTTGGGCGCGGAGCGTCGGGGCCGACCGTCGTCACAGAACGCGATCCCGCGACCGGCGCGATCTTCGCGTGTAACCCCTGGAATATGCATCATGGCACGCGTGTCGCCTTCGCCGACCTCGGCGGACGCCAGACCGGATGGACGGCCGATCGCAGCGAGTTCATCGGCCGCAACTGCGCCGCCGACAATCCGGCGGCGCTCAGCGGTGCCATCCCGCTGTCGCAGCGGGTGGGGGCCGGCCTCGATCCGTGCGCGGCCCTGCAGACCACGATCGAACTAGGCCGCGGTGCCGCGACCGAGGTCGTCTTCTTTCTCGGACAGGCCGACGATGCCGGCGCGGCGCGCGTTCTGATCGAGCGCTATCGTGCTGTCGACCTTGCTTCGGTTCATCGTGAAGTCGTCTCTTTCTGGGACGAGACACTGGGCGTCCTCCAGGTGAAGACGCCGGATCGCTCGATGGACCTCCTCCTCAACGGCTGGCTGCTCTACCAGACGCTGGCCTGCCGCTACTGGGCCCGCGCCGCTTTCTATCAGGCGAGCGGCGCCTACGGCTTCCGTGACCAGCTCCAGGACGTGATGTCGCTGGCGGTCGCCCGCCCTGAACTCGCCCGCGCTCATATCCTGCGCGCCGCCGGCCGGCAGTTCGTCGAGGGCGACGTCCAGCATTGGTGGTTCCCCCCCGCCGGCCAGGGGGTTCGTACGCGCATTGCCGACGATCGCGCCTGGCTCGCCACGGTCGCGGCGCACTATGTCGAGACCACCGGCGACACCGCGATTCTCGACGAGCAGGTGCCGTTCATCGACGGCCCCGCACTCCGCCAAGGCGAGCACGATCTCTACTTCCAGCCCAGCCAGTCCGACGAGACCGCCTCGCTGTTCGAGCATTGCGCGCGCGGCCTCGACCTCAGCCTCGCCACCGGCGCCCACGGCCTGCCGTTGATGGGCACCGGCGACTGGAACGACGGCATGAACCGGGTGGGCGAGGCGGGCCGCGGCGAAAGTGTCTGGCTGGGCTGGTTCCTCCATGCCGCCCTTACGGCCTTCGTGCCGATCGCGCGTACCCGCAAGGATGCCGCGCGCGCGGACACCTGGACGGCCCACGCCGCGGCGTTGCGCGAGGCGTTGGACCGAGAAGGTTGGGATGGCGATTGGTATCGCCGCGGCTACTACGACGACGGCACGCCGCTGGGGTCGGCAACCAGCCAGGAATGCCGGATCGATTCCATCGCGCAATCCTGGGCGGCGATCTCGGGTGCGGCACCGCCGGCGCGGGCGGCGCAGGCCATGGCGGCGCTGGATCTCCATCTCGTGCATCGCGGCGATCGCGTGGCGCCGCTGTTCACGCCGCCGTTCGACAGGACAACGCTCGAGCCCGGCTACATCAAGGGCTATCCACCCGGCATCCGCGAGAACGGTGGCCAGTACACCCACGCCGCCGCCTGGTCGATCATGGGCTTTGCAGCCCTCGGCCAGGGCGACAAGGCGGCCGAACTGTTCTCGCTGATCAACCCGGTCAACCACACGGCAACGCGCGCCGGCGTGCTGCGCTACAAAGTCGAGCCCTATGTCGTGGCGGCTGATGTCTATTCGGCGCCGCCACATGTCGGGCGGGGCGGCTGGACCTGGTATTCCGGATCGGCCGGCTGGCTCTACCGGGCCGGCGTCGAGGCCATTCTCGGCCTGCGCCTCAAGGGTGACCTATTGTGGATCGACCCGTGCATCCCGGCGGCCTGGCCGGAGTATGAGATGACGCTGCGCTATCGTGGCACGGTCTACGAGATCACCGTCCACAATTCGGGGGGAGCGGGTCGCGGCGTGATCGCCGTCGAGGTCGATGGCAAGCCCTCGCCGGTGTCCGAAGGCAAGGCATGCGTCCCGCTGCGCGAGGATCGCGCCACGCACGCGATCCTCGTGACATTGGGTTAGCTGGGGAGCCAGCCGGGGGGTGGCCGGCTACTTGCGCTTGTTGGCCGCCACCTTGGCGCCCGGATTGGAATTCGACGACGCGAACGGCGAGGCCGAGACGATCTTCTTGGGCTTGTCCTGCTTGGGCTTCTTGGCTTCGCGATTGCCGCGCTGTTGCTTCTGGGCCATGTCGGATTCCTTCCTGAAACTATGGGAGCCGGGACCCTAGGCGCTTTTGGGTGGCGTGTACGATCTGTCTCGCCTTCCTGCCGGCGTGACGGTTTTGCACCTGTACGCCGCCAGCAAATTCCCCGATTCTGCCGGCCTTGAAAGAAGCATCCCTCTCGACCGCGCACGCGCTGCTGCATTCCGTCTTCGGCTTCAACGACTTCCGGCCCGGCCAGGAGGAGATCGTCCGCGCCGTCCTGGCGGGCGAAAACGTGCTCACCGTCATGCCGACCGGCAGCGGCAAGTCGCTGTGCTACCAGCTGCCGGCCCTGGTGCGGCCGGGGCTGACGCTGGTCGTCTCGCCGCTGATCGCCCTGATGCGCGACCAGGTCCAGGCGCTGACCGCCGCCGGCGTCGCCGCCGGCAGCCTCAATTCCAGCAACGAGCCCGCCGAGAACGCCCGGGTCATGGGCCTGCTGCGCACCGGCCAGCTGCGGCTGCTCTATGTCGCGCCCGAACGGCTGGCGCGGCCCGACACGGTCGAGATGCTGGCCGAGGCCCACGTCACCCTGATGGCGATCGACGAGGCCCATTGCGTCTCGCAGTGGGGCCACGACTTCCGGCCCGAGTATCTCACCCTGGGCAATGTCGCGCGCCAGATCGGCGGCCGGCTGCAGACGCTGGCGCTGACGGCGACGGCCGATGCGCCGACCCGCGGCGACATTGTCGAGAAGCTGTTTCCCGCGGGCCCGCCGCGCGTCTTTGTCCGCAGCTTCGACCGGCCGAACCTCCGGCTCGCCTTCAAACCCAAGGAACGCTCCTCGCGTCAGGTGCTGGCCTTCGTGCGCGCCCACGAGGGCGAGAGCGGCATCGTCTATTGCGCCTCGCGCCGCAAGGTCGAGGAACTGGCGGCGACGCTCGTGGAGGCCGGGGTGCGCGCGCTGCCCTATCACGCCGGTCTCGACAAGCGTGTGCGCGACGCCAACCAGGATTCCTTCCAGCAGGACGACGGCGTGGTGATGACCGCCACCGTCGCCTTCGGCATGGGTATCGACAAGCCCGACGTGCGCTTCGTCTGCCACGCCGACCTGCCGTCCAACGTGGAAGCCTATTACCAGGAGATCGGCCGCGCCGGCCGTGACGGGTTGCCGGCCGACACGCTGACGCTCTACGGCCTGGGCGACATGCAGCTCCGCCGCCTGCAGATCGAGCAGAGCGACTCCTCGGACGAGCGCAAGCGCATCGAACGCCAGCGTCTGGGCGCTCTGCTGGCGCTGGCCGAGGCGCCACGCTGCCGCCGCCAGACCCTGCTCGCCTACTTCGGCGAACCATCCGAGCCGTGCGGCAACTGCGATCTCTGCGTCGAAGGCGTCGAGCGCTTCGACGGCACCATCGACGCGCAAAAGGCGATGTCGGCCATCCTGCGCACCGGCGAACGCTTCGGCATGGAACACCTGGTCGCCATCCTGACCGGCGAGCGCACCGAGAACGTGGCCAAGTTCAGCCACGACCAGCTGCCGACCTTCGGCGTCGGCTCTGGCCGCAAGGCGGGCGAGTGGCGCTCGATCTTCCGCCAGCTCTCGGCCGTCGGCCTGATCGCCCAGGATCTGATGGAGCACGGCCGCTGGTGGGTCACGGAAGAGGGCTGGCGGGTGTTGAAGGGCGAGGCGCGCATCGAGCTGCGCAAGGACCTCACCTCGGGCGCCGCCCAGGGAAAGGCGGGCGCGCGCCGCGACAGGCGCGCCGCCACCGCTGCGATCGTGGGCGACGCCGATGCAGTTCTGCTCGATGCGCTCAAGGCGTTGCGCTCCAAACTGGCGCGAACCCAGAACGTGCCGGCCTATGTCGTGTTCTCCGACCGCACCCTGGCCGAGCTCGCCTCGCACCGTCCGGCCAATCCCGGTGCCATGCGCGAGATCCATGGCATCGGCGATGCCAAGCTCGAACGCTATGGCGCTGCGTTCCTCGAAGTCATCAGGGCGAACGGCTAGGGTTCGGCGGCGGAGCCGCCGGAGCCCATCACTCGCCCGAAGGGTCCGGATTCTCGAACGGCGTGCCGGCCTTGAGGATGCGGTAGCGGCCGTCGTGGATCTCGGCGGCGGTCACGATGCCCGTCCGGGCGCTGCCGCCGTCGAGGCCCAGTCGGTCGCCTTCGAACAGGTGCGGGTCGTCCATCCCGCTGATCGCCTTGTGCTTGTCGGGCGGCGTGTGGCCGTGCACCACCAGCGTGCCGCCGAAGCCGCCCTTCCAGTCGAGGAAGCCGTGGTTGATCCAGGCCCAGCGCGCCTCGGTGAAGATCGTCCAGGGCCGGGTCAGGAACTCGTCGGGGTCGGCGTGCGGGTCGAGGCCGCCATGGACGAACAGCGTGTTGCCGAGGCTGACATGCGAACGCATGCCGTAGAGCCGATGGAAAACCGCCTCGCCCAGCGCCGTCCTGAGCAGGTCCTGGTCGGCGCGCGTCGCCGTCCGGCCGGTGCGCGCCGCCATCTGGTCGAGCAGCTTCTGGCCTCCCATGCGCTTGCTCAGCCACATGGTTTCGGCCTTTTGGGCATGCGGGCCGCCGATGACCGACAGCATCATCATGATCTCGTGGTTGCCCATCACTCGGTCGATATGATCGACGCCACGCGCTTCCTCGCCCTCGGCCCACAGTTCGAGAACGCCGATGCTGTCGGGGCCGCGGTTGATCATGTCGCCGAGATAGATCAGGCGCCGCTTGCCGCTCTCGGCCTTGGCGAGCTCGGCAATGGCGTCGAGCAGGACGCGGAACTCTGCCGCGCAGCCATGGACGTCGCCGATGGCGAACACGGTCTCGCCCTTCAACGCAAAAGGCGCCGGCTTCCAGGCCGAAATCTCGACGGGCAGGGTCATGGCGCTGATGATAGCCCTCTCCTCGGCGGCTGGGTATGCTGCCGGCACCCGTCGCAGAACGGATAAAGCAGGGAGGAAAATGATGACCGGCATCAACCGTCGGCGCGTCCTGGCCGCAGGCATTGGCGGCGCCCTGGCCATGCCCGGCTTGGTGTGCGCCCAGACTCAGCCCCAGATTCAAGCCAGCTGGAAGCCCGACAAGCCGATCACGGTCTACAATCCGCTGGCGGCGGGCGGCGTGTGCGACGTGCATCTGCGCTTTCTCGGTGAGCGCGTCGGCCGCAAGTGGGGCCAGCAGGTGAACGTCGATGTGAAGGCCGGCGCCGGCGCCACGCTGGCGGCGGCGCAGATGGCGAACATGAAGCCCGACGGCTATGTCATCGCCTGCATGACCATCAACAGCCTGCGCTATCCGCACTACCAGCAGGCCGCCTGGCATCCGTTGCGCGACTTTTCCTACATCATCGGCCTGTCGGAATTCACCTTCGGCGTCGTCGTGCGCGCGGACTCGCCCTACCAGACGATCGGCGACCTGATCGAGGCCGGAAAGCGCGAGCCGGAGAAGCTCAACTACGGCACCAGCGGCATCGGCGGCACCGGTCATCTGCTGATGATCGAGACCGAGCAGGCGACCGGCGCCCGCTTCACCCACATTCCCTACAAGGGCGGCGCCGAGTGGATGCCGGCGCTGCTGGGCGGCCACATCCAGTTCGTGCCCGACGGCGCGCAGTGGGCGCCGTTTGTCGAGAACGGCCAGGTGCGCGTGCTGGCGATGGCGACCGAGAAGCGCTTCGGCAAATATCCCGACAAGCCGACCCTGGTCGAAAGCGGAATCAACGCCGTGGCCGTCAGCCCCTACGGGCTGGTCGGGCCGAAGGACCTGCCGCCCCAAATCGTCCAGGCGCTGCACGACGCCTTCAAGGAGGCGATGGCCGATCCCGGCCCCCAGCCGCTGCTCGACAGGTTCATCCAGGAGCCGTGGTATCGCGATCCCGCCCAGTACCGTGCCTTTGCCGAGAAGTACTACGTCGAGGTGAAGCCCACGCTGGTCAAGGCAGGCCTCGCCAAGTCCTGAACGTCCCGTCATTGGCCGCGCCGGGGTTCCCTCGGCCTTGACAGGATGAGCGGAATACTATAGGAATATACCTATGAGCCTCCGCTCCCTTCCGCATGCTCGCATTTCGGCTCCGCTCGGGGGCAGCGCAAGGACCCTCGAATCGGAATCGCGAAATGTCGCGTTTGAAGCGACAGGCGACATCCGCCGGCAAGCGGGGAAATGCAAAGGAGATCAGGGAGTTGACCGGAAACGGGCCGACCGGAAAAGATCGCGAAACGAATTTCTCGTTGTCGTGTTTCAGGCGACGTCGTTCTCGCGGATGAAGGCGCGGACCCGGGGCATGATCTGCTCGCGCCACTTGCGGCCGTTGAAGATGCCGTAGTGGCCGACCCTGGGCTGCTCCCAGTGGACGTGGCGGGCGCCGGGAATGTTGGGCGTCAGCGCGTGGGCCGCCTTGGTCTGGCCGATGCCGGAAATATCGTCGAGTTCGCCCTCGACCGTCATCAGGGCGGTCTCGATGGCGGCGGGATCGATCTTGCGACCGCGACTCACCCATTCGCCGCGCGGCAGCAGATGCTCCTTGAAAACCACCTCTATGGTCTGAAGGTAGAATTCGGCGCTCAAGTCCATGACCGCGAGATACTCGTCGTAGAAGGCGCGATGGCCGTCGGCCGAATCGTCGTCGCCTTTGACCAGGTGCTCGAACTGCCGCATGTGGGCGTTGACGTGCCGGTCGAGGTTCATGCTGATGAAGCTGGTGAGCTGCAGGAACCCCGGATAGACCCGGCGCAAGGCGCCGGGGTAGCCCAGCGGCACCGTCGAGATCACGTTCTGGCGGAACCACATCATCGAGTTGCGCATCGCCAGATCGTTGGGAACGGTCGGGCTCTGACGGGTGTCGATCGGGCCGCCCATCAGGGTGAGCGACTTGGGTTGGCGCGGGTCCTTGGCCTCGGCCATCAGGGCCGCGGCAGCCAGCACCGGCACCGAGGGCTGGCAGACGGCGATGACGTGCACGTCGGGTCCGAGGTAGCGGCAGAAGGCGACGACGTAGTCGATGTAGTCGTCGAGCGAGAAGTTGCCGTCGGTGAGCGGCACTTCGCGGGCATCGGTCCAGTCGGTGATGTAGACGTCGTGCTCGGGCAGCAGCGCCTCGACCGTGCCGCGCAGCAGAGTGGCGTAGTGGCCGCTCATCGGCGCCACCACCAGCACCTTGGGATCGCGCCGGGTCGTGTCGCGATGGAAATGGATGAGGTCGCAGAACGGCTTGCGCACCAAGGTCTCTTCGTTGACCGCAACCGTCTCGTCGCCGATCCGGGTGGTCGCAAGGCCGAACTCGGGCTTGCCGTAGTTCTGCGTGAGGCGCGCCATGATCTCGGCGCCCGCCGCCATCGACTTGCCGAACCAGGTGTCGGCCAGGGGATTGTACGGGCTGGAATAGACCTGCTCGAGGGCGTTGGCCCACAAGCGGACCGGCTTGGCGAGCTGCCGATGGAATTCGTAGGCGTGATAGAGCATGTGGGCGCGGATTGTACGCTGCCGCGACCGCTTGTCACTTCAATATTGCAGCGCACAAATCGTGCGAATTCAACGATTTAGAGCAACCGTCCCACGGCCGCGGCGATCGCCTCGGTCTTGGCGTCGTGGGTGAAGTGTGTGACGAACCGGCCGTTGCGGTCGAGCAGGTAGATGATCGAGGAGTGGTCCATCAGGTAGGGACCGCCGTCCTTGCCCGGGACCTTCTGGTAGTAGACGCGGTAGGCGCGGGCGACGTCGGCGATCTGCTGCGGCGTGCCGGTGAGTCCGATGAAGGTGGGCCCGAAGTTGGGCACGTAGCCCTTCAGCAGCGTCGGCGTATCGCGCTCGGGATCGATGGTGATGAAGACGACGTTGACCTTGCCGGCGGCATCCGGCCCCAGCTTCTCCAGCGCCGTCTCCATCAGCAGGAGCGACGTCGGGCAGACGTCGGGACAGTAGGTGAAGCCGAAATAGATCAGTGTCGGCTTGCCCTTGAGGCTGTCGCTGGTGACGGTGCGGCCATCCTGGTCGACGAGCGTGAACGGTCCGCCGATGCTGGGGCGACCGCCCTGGAAGGAGTCCCAGCCGATCCAGCCGGCGGCGACGGCGAGGGCGGCAATCCAAACGCCCAGCAGGGCCTTCATGGTACGCGACATGGGCGGGAACATGGGCCGGGCGGAGCGGCTCGACAAGCCGGACGGCTGGTCGCACAAGGGGAAGTGATGAGCGCGGATATTGTCCTTCTGGCGCGCGCCGCCGACTACGCCGCCCGCCAGCACATCGCCCAGCGGCGCAAGGGCGAGCGCGCCGAGCCGTACATCAACCATCTGACCGAAGTGGCGGCGCTGCTCGCCGAGGCGACCGGCGGCTCCGACGTCACGCTGCTGGCCGGCGGCCTGCTTCACGACACGCTGGAAGACACCGACGCCACCTACGAGGATCTCGAGCAGCGATTCGGCTCGGAGGTTGCGGCGCTGGTGGCCGAGGTGACCGACGACAAGTCGCTGCCCAAGGAAGAACGCAAGCGCCTGCAGATCGACAAGACTCCCGCCAAATCGCGGCGGGCGAAGCTGCTGAAAATCGCCGACAAGACCTCGAACCTGCGCAGCATGGTGATCAGTCCCCCGGCGGGGTGGTCGCCGGCGCGGCTGCGCGACTATGTCGTATGGGCCGAGCAGGTGGTGCGCTCGTGCCGCGGCCTCAACACCGCGCTCGACGCGGCGTTTGATGCCGCCTACGCCGATGCGAAGCGGCATCTCGGCTGACGGGGCGCCGCCGGTGACCGAGCGCATCGTGGTTCTCGGCGGTGGGTTTGCCGGTCTTTGGAGTGCTGCCGGCGCCGCCCGCGCGCTCGATGAACTGGGCATCGGCGCCGGCCGGGTCGAGGTCGTGGTGATCGAGCGGACGGCCTGGCACTCGATCCGCGTGCGCAACTACGAGGCCGGTTTCGAGGGCACGCGTGTCGCTCTCGACAGCGTGCTTGGGCCGATAGGCGTGCGCCGCCTGGAAGGCGAGGTCACCGGCATCGACGTCGCCCGACGGACCGTCGCCTGTCAGGCGAACGGCGAAGCACGGTCCATCGCCTATGATCGGCTGGTCTTCGCCCTCGGCAGCCGCCTCGCCCGTCCGCCGGTCCCGGGGCTCGACAGGCATGCCTTCGACGTCGATACCCATGCGGCGGCGGAACGACTCAACGCCCATATCGCCGGCCTGCCGCGCCGCGCTCCTTCGCCGGGACGGTCCACCGTGCTCGTGGTCGGCGGCGGACTGACCGGGATCGAGGCTGCGACGGAGATGCCCGGCAAGCTCCGCGCCGCCGGTATCGCGTCGCCGCGTGTCATCCTGGCCGATCATGCGGCGCGGATCGGCTCCGACATGGGCGAGGGCGCGCTCCCCGTCATCGCCGAAGCGTTGCGTGCCCTCGGCGTCGAGACGCGCGACGGTCGTCTGGTGCGCCGGCCTGCGGGCGCATCCCCTGACGGCCGAGTTCCCGGTCGAGCGCGACAGGCTGGGCCGGCTTCCGGTCGACCCGTCGCTCAAGATCAAGGGGCTCGCGGCCGAGTTCGCCGCCGGCGACGCGGCCTGGTTCCTGATCGACGGCGTGCACGCTTCGGTGATGTCGTGCCAGCACGGCCGGCCTATGGGCCGCTTCGCCGGCCACAACGTCGTCTGCGACCTGCTGGGCCGGCCCCTGCTGCCGCTCAGGATCGACTGGTACACGACGATCCTCGACCTCGGATCCTGGGGCGCCGTCTATACCGAGGGCTGGGATCGAAAGCTGGTGTCGCGCGGGGCCGCAGCCAAGCGTACCAAGGAGCTGATCAATCGCGAGCGCATCTATCCGCCGCAATCGGGCGATCGCCGGGCGATCCTCGATGCCGCGGCGCCCACGGTGCAGGCGCCGCCCGTCCGATTTGGTTGAGGGAGGAAGCAATGTTCTACGATGCCGCCAAGCGCGACCATGGGATGCCGCAGGATCCGCTGAAGGCGCTGATCGTGCCGCGGCCGATCGGCTGGATTTCGACGATGGACACCCAGGGCCGGGTCAATCTCGCCCCCTACAGCTTCTACAACGGCGTCGGCGAGTTCCCGCCGATGGTCTACTTCTCGACCACCGGCACCTACGGTGACACGCCGACCAAGCACAGTCGCATGAATGCCGAGCAGACCGGTGAGTTCGTGGTCAACATGGTGAGCGCCGACCTCGCCGAGCAGATGAACGTGACCACGACGATGGTGGCCTTCGGCGTCGACGAGCTGCAGCTGGCCGGCCTGACGCCCGCGCCCTGCCGGTTCGTGAAGCCGCCGCGCGTCAAGGAATCGCCGGTGGCGCTCGAGTGCAGATACTGGCGCACCATCGAGATGCCGGCCGAGAAGGGCCATGAGAGCAAGCGCGGCTCGGTGGTGTTCGGCCAGGTGGTCGGCATCCACATCGACGACCGGATCATCAAGGACGGCCGCATCGACACGCTGGCCTTCAAGCCGGTCGCGCGCCTGGGCTACAGCGAATACACCACGACCGACAACGTCTGGAAGATGCGACGGCCGGACGATCCCCGCTATCAGTGAGCGGCGACCGCCGGTGCGACCGAGCGGGCCATCGCCAGCACGCGCTTGTCCGCCATGGCCTCGCCCATCAGCATGAAGCCCACCGGCAGTTCGCCCATGGCATGGCAGGGCAGGCTGATGCTGCAGCGGTCGAGGAAATTGCCGACCGTGGTGTTGCGCAGCAGCAGCAGATTCTTCCTGGTGAAGCCTTCGGCCGTGGAAACCTCGTCGAGGGTCGGCGCCACGATGGCGCAGGTCGGCATGGCCACGGCATCGTAATTCGACGTGATCGCCGAGACGCGGCGGCAGAGGTCGGCGCGCTTGCCCAGCAAGTCGATATAGTCGGCGGCGCTCATCTCCTTGCCGCGCATGATGCGTGGCGCCACGAACTGGTCGTAGTCGTTGTGGCGGCGGGCGATCAGCTCCCTGTGCCAGGCATAGGCCTCGGAGGCCGCGAACCCGCCCTTGGCGTTGATGGCGGGCAGTTCGTTCAGGTGCGGCAGGTCGATGTGATCGATCTTCACGCCCTTGGCCGCCAGCGCCTTCAGCGCCCGCTCGAACGCCTTGGCGACGACGGCGTCGAGCTCGTCCATGATGAAGTGCCTGGGGACCGCAAGCCTGAGGCCGGCGAGCGGCATCGGCTCGGGGACGGAAACGGGTTCCGCCGCGAACACCGCATCGACGATGGCGCAATCCTCGACGGAGTTGGCGAGAGGCCCGATGGAATCGAGCGAGGTCGACAGCGGCACGACGCCGTCGATCGGCACGCGCCTGGCCGTCGGCTTGAAGCCGACAATGCCGCAGACGGCGGCGGGAATGCGCACCGAGCCGCCGGTGTCCGTGCCCAGCGCCGCAACGGCCATGCGGTCGGCGACCGACACGGCGGCGCCGGCGGACGAGCCGCCGGGCACGCGCTTGCGGTCGGCCGGGTTGCCCGGCGTGCCGTAGTGCGGGTTGAAGCCCACGCCCGAGAAGGCGAACTCGCTCATGTTGGTGCTGCCGACGATCACCGCGCCGGCGGCGCGCAGGCGCGCCACCACGGGTGCATCGGCCGAGGCCGGTGGCGCATCGTCGAGCGCCTTGGAGCCCGCGAGCGTCGTCTCGCCGGCCACGTCGCAGAGGTTCTTGATCGAGACCGGCAGGCCCGCGAGAGGCGAGGGTACGAGCCCGGCCTTGCGCTGCAGATCGTTGGCGTCGGCGGCGGCCAGGGCCTGCTTGTGCCAGACCTTGATGAAGGCGCGCTTGCCTTCACCCTTGGCATCGTCGATGCGGGCCAACGCCTCTTCGGTGAGCCTGCGCGAGGTGGTGCGGCCGGCGGCGAGGTCCGCCGCAAGACCCTGGATGGTCGGATTGGCCGCCATGCGTTTACTCACTCCTACGTGGAACGGTTCTTCACCAGGTCGTCGACGACGCCGGGATCGGCGAGGGTGGAAGTGTCGCCGAGGTTGCGGACGTCGTTCTCGGCGATCTTGCGCAGGATCCGGCGCATGATGATGCCCGAGCCGGTCTTGGGCAGGCCCGGCGCCCACTGGATGACGTCGGGCGTGGCGATCGGGCCGATTTCCTTGCGCACCCAGGCAACCAGCTCCTTGCGCAGTTCGTCGGAGGAGTGCTGGCCGGCCTTCAGCGTCACGTAGGCGTAGATGCCCTGGCCCTTGATGTCGTGCGGGAAGCCGACCACGGCGGCCTCGGCCACCTTGGTGTTGCCGACCAGCGCGCTCTCGACCTCGGCGGTGCCGATGCGATGGCCGGAGACGTTGATCACGTCGTCGACCCGGCCGGTGATCCAGTAATAGCCGTCCTCGTCCCGCCGCGCCCCGTCGCCGGTGAAGTACATGCCGGGATAGGTCTTGAAGTAGGTGTCGATGAAGCGCTGGTGGTCGCCGTAGACCGTGCGCATCTGGCCCGGCCATGAGCCGACGAGACAGAGATTGCCCGAACAGGCGCCCTCGAGTCTCTTGCCCTCGGCATCGACCATGACCGGCTGCACGCCGAAAAACGGCCGAGTCGCCGAACCGGGTTTCAGCGGCGTGGCGCCGGGCAGCGGCGTGATCAGGATGCCGCCGGTCTCGGTCTGCCACCAGGTGTCGACGATCGGGCAGCGGCCGTCGCCGACCACGCGATGATACCAGAGCCATGCTTCTGGATTGATCGGCTCGCCGACCGAGCCCAGCAGGCGCAGGCTCTTGCGGGTGGCCTTCTTCACCGGTGCCTCGCCTTCGCGCATCAGGGCGCGGATGGCCGTGGGGGCAGTGTAGAAGATATTGACCTGGTGCTTGTCGATCACCTGCCAGAAGCGGCTGGAATCGGGATAGTTGGGCACGCCCTCGAACATCAGCGTGGTGGCGCCGTTGGCGAGCGGCCCGTAGACGATGTAGCTGTGGCCGGTCACCCAGCCGACGTCGGCGGTGCACCAGAACACCTCGCCGTCGTGGTAGTCGAAGACGTACTGGTGCGTCATCGAGGCGAAGACGATGTAGCCGCCGGTGGCGTGCAGCACGCCCTTGGGCTTGCCGGTCGAACCCGACGTGTAAAGGATGAATAGCGGATCTTCCGCGCCCATCGGCTCGGGCTTGCACTCGGCCGGCACCTTGGCCGCGATCTCGTGCCACCACACGTCGCGGTCCGACTCCCAGCCGACCCGCCCGCCGGTGTGCTTCACCACCAGCACCTTCGTGACGCCGGGGCACTTCGCGAGGGCCTCGTCGCAGTTGGCCTTGAGCGGGACATGCTTTCCGGCGCGCAGGCCCTCGTCGGCGGTGATGACGATGTTGCTCTCGCAGTCCTGGATGCGGTTGGCGAGGCTGTCGGGCGAGAAGCCGCCGAACACCACCGAATGGATGGCGCCGATGCGCGTGCACGCCAGCATGGCGTAGGCCGCCTCGGGGATCATCGGCAGGTAGATGGTGATGCGGTCGCCCTTCTTGGCGCCCAGCTCCCTGAGCGCATTGGCCATGCGGCAGACTTCGGCGTGCAGCTCGCGATAGGTGATCTTCTTGGACTTCGACGGATCGTCGCCTTCCCAGATGATCGCGGTCTGGTCGCCGCGCTTGGCCAGGTGCCGGTCGATGCAGTTGGCCGAGACGTTCAGCACGCCATCGTGGAACCAGCGGATGTGGACATTGCCGTTGTAGTCGACATCGCGCACGGCGCCCGGGCTGTAGGGCTCGATCCAGTCGACGCGCTTGCCGTGCTCGCCCCAGAAGGCGACCGGATCCTTGGTCGAGGCCTCGTACATCGCCCTGTACTTGGCGTCGTCGACATAGGCCCGCTTGGCCCAGTCGGCGCTGACGGCGATCACCTCATCGGCCATGGATTCCTCCCGCTTGGCTTATTGCCTTGAATTGCCGTGGTTTTAGCCTGCGGCCGCTGCGCTCGGCAATTCGACTTTGGACTCGGCCAGCAATCTTGCCAAGGCAACGGCGCCGAACAGCAGGATGACCAGCGGCATGATCGGCAGGTCGAGGCGGTTCAGCACCATTCCGAACGTCGGCATCAGCCACAGCACGAGATAGAGCAGCCTCTCCAGCGGATAGAAGCCCTGCGCCGCGCCGCGCCGGAACAGCGCAACGGCGGCAGGCATCAACAGCAGCAGGTCGTAGTTCAGTGTGTAGGGCGACACCAGGAAGGTGGCGGTCATCAGAACGGCGGTCCGCGCCTCGCCCGACGGATGGCGGCGGAAGGCAATCCAGACCGCGCCTGCGGCCGCCGCGGCACCGACGAGCTGGATCGCCCCGGCGGCACCCGGCGGCAGGCCGACGATGCGGGCGGCGGCCAGGAGCGTCGTCATATGCATGAAGATGCGCTCGAACATGACGTTCGCCACGCGCGCGGAGCCCGCCTCGCGGGTCGCCTCGAGGAAGCCGATCCAGAAATCGAGACCGAAGATGCCGAGACTTGCGAGAGAGAGCACGGCCACCGTGGCAGCCGCCCAGGCAAGCGCCCGCCACTGTCGTGCGGCCAGCAGGGCCAGGGGCACCAGCGCCCAGATCTGCGGCTTGTAGCTCAGCAGCCCGAGGAGGATGCCGGCGGCGGCCGGCGAGCGGTCGAGCAGGCGGAGGCCACCATAGAAGAACGCGAGGCTGAGGAACGTGTTCTGACCGGCCAGCACCACCCAGACGGCAGCAGGAGAGGAGACGACGGCGAGCCAACCCCACCAGTCGCGCCATCCTTCGAGAGCCGTCGCGGCCGCGGCGGTGGCGACGGCGAAAGTACCGTAAGCGGGACCGACGGCCAGCAGGCCGAGCGGCAACAGCATCAGCAGCCAGGTCGGCGGATAGAAGAAGGGCCGGAAGAGGACCGGCCCGCCAAACCGATCGGCGTAGATCACGTTCTGGAACTGCGTGAACGCGTCGATGTCGTAGACCAGCGCGAGCTTGCCTTCGAGAAAGGCGCGTACCGCGGCATGGAAGACGAGGAAGTCGGGGAAGTGGACGCTCAGGGTCGGGCCGATGATCGGTCCGCCCGACAACAGCATGGAGACGTAGATCACGTCGTACAGACCGACGATGCCGCAGAAGGCCGCGGCAACCCGAAGATCGATCCGCGACGCCGAACTCATGGCAGCGCAGTCATTCGCTGTGCCAGGTCGTGAAATCCTGGATCGGCGCCCGTTCGGTGACGAGGCAGTTGGGCACCGCGTCGGGATCGGCATGGCCCAGCGCCAGGCCGCAGATCACGATCTGGTCGTCGGGGATGTTGAGCTCGCGCCGCACGACATGCTGGTAGCGGCTGAAGGCCGCCTGCGGGCAGGTGTGCAGGCCCTTCTCGCGCGCCAGCAGCATGAGCTGGTCGAGGAAGATCCCGCAGTCGATCCACTGGCCGCCGCCCATGCGGCGCTCGACGCACAGGATCATGCCGACCGGCGCGTCGAAGAAGTCGTAGTTCCTGCGGAACTGCTTCAGCATGCCGGCGGCATCGCCGCGCGGCACGCCGAGCAGGGTGTAGAGCTGCTTGCCGACCAGCTTGCGGCGGGCGTCGTAGACCGGCGTGAATTCCTTCGGGTAGATGTCGTATTCTGCGCCCGGACCGCTGTCGCCGTCGTCCATCGCCTTCAGGATCGCCGCCGACAGGCGCTGCCGCGCCTTGCCCATCGCGATGTGGAGCTTCCACGGCTGCAGATTGCCGTTGGATGCCGCCCGATTGGCATTGGTCACGATCCATTCGACGTCGGCCTTCGACACCGGGTCCGGCTTGAAGACCCGCATGGAGCGGCGGGAGTTGATGGCTTCGGATACGCGCATGAAAAGTCAGCTCCGATTGAGATGGCGTCGCAGGAAGTCGAACAGCTTACGCCG